>JGI994J12354_10000616_pt1 | contig 35506 bp, 30 predicted proteins | sample IntmicLarv3ML3BL_FD_12354 | JGI IMG/M metagenome (IMG submission 12354) | reverse complement strand
GCGGGGAAGATAATTGACTATCATGTTGTATTGCTCTTCTGTTATTTTCATAAATATAATTATAACATATTATAAGATAAAAAAAACAATTGTGTTAACAGACTCAAATAAAAAAAGCTTTTGAGAAAAAACCAATATTAATATCTGAAATAAAAAGGCAGGGAACGAATGATAAAAGGGCAAAAGAAGGAAAATCAAAACAAGCTACTGGGAATGCAATAGAACGCTTAGGCAAAAATCTTACCGGTATTAAAGCAATGATAAATCACGAAAAAATCACTCCTTTTGTTTGTTTCGGTTGGGGATGTGATTTTTCTGTAAATAAAAAAACGGTATTATCAAAAGTCAGCATGCTTAATGAGTTTTATCCATTAAACAAAATTTATGTATTCAAAAGAGATGGTAGCTCTGATTACAATTTATATTCTCCTGTTTCTATGTTTTTTAGAGAGACACTATGGGAAGTTGATGAGATGTTTGAAAAAATGAAGGAAATAGCTGAAACTTCATTAAGATATTACATATTTTAGTATATATATATCTCAACAGCAAACTCTTAACAAAGTTTAATATTTAGATAGAGTACATATTTATCACTTTTCTCTTTCTACTTAATATCAAAAGCAAAAATTCGAAACTCTTCGCTCCCCCATGTAGTCAAAGGGGTCAGCCGCAACATTTTTGCTCTTGCGAAAATAGGGATCTTCACCAAACGCTGATAATTATTCCCCTCTTCAAAAATTGTAATTATTTTACCGGTGTCATCCATAGTTTCCAACTTAAAACTCTTTATAAGGGTTTTAGGAACTGAAGATGGGACCTGATTGAGTTTAATGTTGCAACCCATAGAAAAATTCTTTATTTCTTTGTCGCCTGAAACCGTAACGCGGTTTAAGTCGCTGTCAAATACAATTCGAACCTCGCAAATCTCTTCCTTTTTTTCAAAATGATATTCTATTTTCTCACCTTGCTTACCCACCCACATATTTCCATCTCCGTTTAGTGGTCGTTCAAAACCATTTTGAATAATTTTCGCATTATGTGGGGCATATAGACGAGCATTTAAAGTGAGTTTAGGCAATTCTCTTTTATTAAACGGCAGATAACAATCATCGTCCATTAAACTTTGCTTTAATTCTTCTATATGATTTTTATAAACACCACGCGGCGTTTCGTCATATTTTGCGGCTATATGTGCCGCGGTACCTACCGCCTGACCTAAAAGTGCACAAGTTGCCATAACTCGCGTTGAGCTCAGTGCGGTGTGAGTCGTGCTTATATTTCTTCCCGCGAACCATAAATTTTCAATATTTTTTGAATACAAACATCTGTAAGCAATCCCGTATGGAGACGGAGCCGGATGATAGATAGTAGGTTCTTTTTCATAACGAAATCCTTCAGGGTGATGGTCATCCATACTCCAACCGCCATAAGCCACCAAATCATCAAATTTCCCTTCAGCGCGTACATCGTTTTGTGTCATGATGTAGTCCCCGACATACCTGCGACTCTCGCGTTTGGCGGGCAAAAACCCCATCCGATCCAAATCCCAATTTTTCGCGTCTATATCACCGCTATTTTTTATATAATCCCAAACTCCAAAGTTAAGTTCCAAAAGTTCATCGCGAATCTCTTCGGTATCTGCTATACTATCTTTCGTTCCGCCAAGTTCAAGATACCAAAAGTTTTCAGAACTTTTGTTTAAATCAGGCATTCTAAAGGGCAAATCCTTTTTCGATATTTTTTCCGCCCACACAGGAGGAATATATGTCCGTTCCTCTTCATATTCTCTTGCTTGAATTAAACAACTAAGTCCCATAGTTTTTTGGTCAGCAACACAAGGTGCTATATCTTCATTAAAATCGTCAGCCGCTTCTCGGCCGCACCTAAACTCTGCGCCTGTTAGCGGCGCCAAAATGCTGTCTCCCGAGCAGTCCGCAAAATATTTAGCGTATACCGTATGCCACATTTGTGTTGTGAGCTGCCAACCGGTTACGCTTTTCAGCTTATTTCCATCCATCTCTGCATCATTACAGGAGCAGTTTAAGAGCAAAGTAATATTGGGTTCAAATTTTACTTTTTCATATAGAATGCTGTCCCAAATACTATAATTTTTATATGGATTTCTATATAGATTTTCTAATGCAATCTCTTCCAATATTCCGGTTTCGCGATTATTTTCTCCGTGCGCGCCGCCGACCCACATACGTATTTCCGAAGACGCGTTTCCGCCGAGCATAGGTCTTTCGTGCATAAGCGCGACCTTAACGCCGTGTCTCGCTGCGGAAATTGCTGCGAGCATTCCGGCAAGTCCGCCGCCTACAACACAAAAATCTACATTATGTGATATTGTTTTAAAAGGATTTTTCATTGTATCTTTTTACACTGAACTTATCGTAAACATTTTCCATTTAAAGTTGATATTAGACAATGCAAATCAATTTTGAATGCAACTGTCATATTCAAAAGATTACTTTCTAAACTATCGTTAATAAAATTTTTGCTATCGTCTACCTCTATCCGCCACAAGCAACGGAGTATTACGGCGACTTGCAGGTCCTTTAAGAACCGCCGCAAAAATGGGCTAAAGGTACGAGGCAAGCCTCGGAGAATTGAACCCATCGAGATTAAAAAACTTCACACATACAACAGTTGTTTTTTGTTCATTTTGGGATGTAGATTGGACGAGATAAGATGAGCGGTGCGAATAGCACCGCGAATATCGCAGATTCGTTCAAAGGCGTTTCGCGCCGATTCTACGCCCAAAATGGACAAAAAACTATCTTAAAGCTATGGTTAAAACCTCATTTACGTGATTTACAAAGTGAAAACCGAGCGCCGATTTTATATGTTCCGGAATCTCCTCCAAATCCTTCTTATTCTCGGCAGGCATTATGATATCGGTTATACCTGCACGATGCGCGCTTATAACCTTTTCTTTTATACCGCCAACAGGCAAAACCTTGCCGAGCAGCGTTATCTCACCTGTCATAGCTATGTTTTTATGCACTTTACGCTTAGTGAGCGCCGAGATATACGCGGTGCATAGTGTGATACCGGCAGATGGACCATCCTTTGGAGTTTGACCTTCTGGCACATGAATGTGAGTGTCTATTTCTTGAAAATATTTATCTTCAACACCAACATCCTTTGCGTGAGCTCTCGCATAGGTTATAGCGGCTTTCGCCGACTCCTGCATTACTTCACCGAGTTGCCCTGTCAACTGTAAATTGCCTTTGCCCGGTACTACTTGCGCCTCAACGTTTAAGACGTCTCCTCCTGCCGCGGTCCACGCTAAACCTGTAACATTGCCGACTTCGTCGAGTTTTCCCGCGGAGCCGTAGCGGTATCTTATCTCACCGAGCATTGATTTTATAGTCGCAGGCTTTATGGTCATAGATTTACGTTTACCGCTCGCGACAGCTTTTGCGACTTTTCTGCAAACTGACCCTATTTCGCGTTCCAAATTACGGACTCCTGCCTCTCTGGTGTAGTTACGGATTAGGAGCAAAATAGACTCATCGGTGATGCTCATATTGCTCGGCTTTAATCCGTTTTCCTTTAGCTGTTTCGGAAGTAAAAAGCCGCGCGCTATATGCAACTTTTCGTCCTCAGTATAGCTCGTAAATTCAATAATCTCCATTCTATCACGCAATGGATCAGGGATAGGATCAAGCAAGTTAGCAGTGGTTACAAACATAATTTCAGACAAGTCAAACGGCGCATCCAAATAATGGTCGCTAAACGAAAAATTCTGTTCGGGATCAAGCACTTCTAACAATGCCGATGAAGGATCACCTCGGAAATCTTTACCAACTTTATCTATCTCATCTAACATAAACACAGGGTTCTTTGTTCCGGCATTTTTTATCCCGGAAATAATGCGCCCCGGCATAGCGCCGACATAAGTACGTCTATGACCGCGAATTTCGCTCTCATCATGCATACCTCCAAGCGATAGCCTCACAAACTCGCGTCCAAGCGCTCTTGCTATAGAACGACCTATAGAGGTTTTTCCAACTCCCGGAGGACCGACAAAACAAAGAATCGGACCGTGCATTTTCGGATTCAATTTCCTGACAGCAAGATACTCGATGATTCTCTCTTTAGCTTTTAATATACCAAAATGATCTTCATTCAAGACTATTTCTGCGGCATCCAAGTCAAGTTTATCTTCACTGCGTTTATCCCAAGGCATTGAGATAAGCCAATCTACATAATTTTTAGTTACAGCAGTGTCCGGAGAAGCCGGTGAAAGATGAGAAAGACGGTCTATTTCTTTTAAAGTCTTATCCAAAATTTTCTCAGGCATACCTGACTGCATGGCAAGCTCTTTTAATTCTCCTATCTCGTTCCCACCGTCTTCACAATCTCCAAGCTCTTCTCTAATGGCTTTTAATCTCTCACGCAGATAAAAATCTTTCTGATGTTCATCCATCTCACTTTTGACTTTACTGTGAAGACGTTGTTCTATCTCCATAACCTCTAACTCATTAGAAAGGAATTCAGAGAGGGTCACTAATCGTTTTTCTATTACTATTTCTTCCAAAAGTTCCTGCTTTTGCGTTAATGTAAAAGGAAGATATGATGAAATAGTATCGGCATAGCGGCTTGGCGAATCAATACTTTTCACATTATCAATAGCTTCAGCCGGAAGCCTGTTATTAAACTGAACTACTTTATCAAACAGCTCTGTGCACATCCGCATCGAAGCGGTAATCTCATTTGCTGACGCGTCTGAAGTTGCCGGCAAAAACGTTGCAATAGCTGTAAAAAAAGGATCGCTCTCTAAAACATTGTCAATCTTAATTCGCTCTACAGCCTCAACAGTCAGCCGTATAGTATCATCCGGCAAATGAAGTATTTGCAATATATCGGCCATAACACCTATCGTGTGCAAATCATCAATAGTCGGGTCTTCAACAGCAGAATTTTTCTGCGCTATCAGTATGATTTTATTATGATGCTCAGCAGCTTCTTCTATCGCCGCGCGTGACTTTAATCTTCCTACTCCTAGTGGTTGCACTATTCCCGGAAAAACTATCATATCACGCAGAGGCAATACCGGAAGAAGTATTGAGTTATTCAAGTCATAATCTTTACTATTCTTTTTTGTATTTTCCATATAATCTTATCAATTTCCCTTATATTTTGCGGTCAAATAAATGCCGCGTAACACTAAATCATTTTCAATAATAACTTTAAAAGGCAGATGTGGAGCTACCTTTTCAGCCATTCCGCCGGTTAAATAAACAGTCGCTTTGCCGCCATAAAAAACAGATTTGGCAGCGTTCACCATACAGGTTATGCTTCCCACTGTATGGTAAAAAATTCCGCTCTCTATAGTTCTGCGAGTATCGGTTTTCACAAGCGGAGACTCCGGTTTTAAAAAATCGTTAACGCAAAAAAGCTGACTGGCTTTTTCACCAAGAGCTTGCATAGCGGTTACTATTCCGGGCGCTATCATTCCGCCTAAAAATTCTTTATTTTCGTCCATCGCGTCAACAACAGTCGCTGTACCGAGACTAACTATGATAGCCGGCAATTTCTTTTCACTTACCGCGACAGCCATCATAAGCCTATCTGTGCCGCGCAACTCTTTATGCGAACACTTCAAAGGCAAATCCCACGTCGCGTCAACAGTTATAGCTTTTACCGCTTTTATCCAATAAGGCGTAAGTTCCTTAACAACAGATGACAGATACAGTTTTTCGTCCTCAATATCAGCTAAGATATTAATATCCTCCATTAAATTTACAAAATCCGGATAAGCTATATCGTGCGGTATTTTAACTGACGCGCGGTCTGTTATTTTACCGGAAAAGTCTTCTATCTGACAAATTTTTGCCTGCGTATTTCCCTGGTCAACGACTATCATGAGGTTAGTCCTCTACCTCTTTGTCTTTATCTAACAGCAGTTTTTGATGTACAGCCGAGAACAGATCCGCTCCGCGAAGCGCTATTACAGAAGAGATCAGCCCCATGGCGAGGAGCAGCAAGACACGCCATACTATATGCAATATCATTTCACTCACAGCTGCTTTTACAGGTAAGATCTCTGTCGAGTGTAAAAACATCTGATAAGAAGTGTAAAAGGTAAACCCAAGCAATCCTATACCGAGAAGAAATACAAACATACCAATATATCTGCTGACCCACTGAGATATTGGCTCAAACACCCATCTTTTAGTATTTTGTTTCATTCTTCACCTCAAACACATCATTCAATAACAACTATTATTATATAATACCCACAATTCCCGACAGGAAAACTATTAAATAATATTCTGCTTGTTAGCCAAAATACCTTTTTATTTTCCTCGATTTTTGCTATAATTAGTGTAGGAGAATTTTACTATGTTAGATAAAATATTTGAAATGCAACGTGAACTGAACTTAAAGATAGGTGTTAATACTGACAATATGACGGAAGAAGAAAAAAAGAAATGGGTTTTAAATTATTGCCGCGCCATGACTCAGGAAATAGCAGAATTGACCGATAGTGTGCCATGGAAGTGGTGGGCAAAATATCAGACATTTGATGAGCAGAATGCAAAAGTTGAAGTTATAGACTTGTTTCATTTTTTGGTATCTCTGGCTCAGGTTTTGGGTATAAGTCCTGACGAGCTTTTTGCAGCTTATGAGAAAAAACACGCGGTTAATATTGAACGCCAAGAAAGCGGCTACACAGAAAAAAACGAGGACGATAGTCGGCATATTTGATTTTGTCCATTTGGAGCGTATTATAGTGATAATTAACATCTCAAAATGAACAAAAAACTGTTGTGCGATAAATTTACAATATAAAAACAAAAATCAACCCTGCTTTTTATAAGCAGGGTTGATTTTTCAACTGTCCGTAAAAGATTTAGAAACCTACTCTAAATCCTGCATTAAATAGCCAGTTATTGTTTATGCCGCCACCAAAAAGGCGTGCGAGTTCAAGATATAAAGTGTTATTCTCAGAAAGGTTTAATGTTGCGCCAACATTGAAACGCCCCCAACTATCTACAGCATTGAGTTTAGTCTCAAAATTTTCTATATCGGCTGTTGCAATCATATCGATTGCACCTGCAAAATCATGAAAATAGTTTAACCCTGCAGTTACATTCCCTTTTGCAAATTCATAACCTGTACTAACACCGATACGCCCGATAAAGGAATCGATATTGCCGTACTTTACGTTAACATCATTACTTAGGTCATAGTTCATACCACCTATGTTGTTATATGTTAATTGAGCTTGCGGCTCTATTATCCAGTTAGTATTTGCTTTCATGCGGTAGCCGTATTCGGCAGATAATGCCATGCCCCAAGTGTCATAATCAGCAGTTATTGCATCGCCATTTACATTTAGAATATCAAAATCACCGTCTATTTTTGAAACTCTTGCTGTTACATCAACATAATGCCCTGCATTGCTCAACCAACTGCCATAAGCAGCAACACCTATATTCTGTGTTTTGCCTTTTCCGCTGAAATATTTATTCTCAGAATTTAGATAATCAATAAACAAACCGGCAAAAACTGTACTGTCCTCTTTTTTATATTGTTTATCATAGCCGAGTTGTCCGCCAAAAATGTTCTGTTTAATATTCCTACCGTCATAATTGCCGTCATTATCAAGTTCAACAACATAAGTTCTTGCCCAAAGGCCGTTATTATGGCTTTCAGAATTCAACCTCAAATCGCCCATACGGTGCGTCAAATTATCATTTTGTGTACGAGAGATCCATTTAAGGATAACTGCAGTATCGTCAGCAACTGTAATAGCTTCTGATGGATCATTATTTTTGCTAACAGTAATGTTACCAAGATAGATACGAGTTAGGTTACCGTTTGTATCTGTCGAGACCGTTCCTGATACTTTATAGCTGCTAAGTTTACTGTCAAAACGATTATAAATATCATCACCAACAACGTTTTTGCCGTTATTATTTGTTATTTCCATAACCAATATTGGGGAATCCAATTCCATAGGATCTGGACTTGTTATACCTGATTTGATAAACTCATTAATAAACGGATCATATCCTATTTGGATATATTGAGTAATATTTTGACTACTGTCGCTGTCTAACTCTTCAACTATCAGTAAGTCAGCAACTCCGTTTTGTACATCGCTGTTTATTTTAAGTATGCCCTCGTCGATAATTTTTACGTTGTTTAGAGTGATCGTTCTATAAGTATCGTTTGTCGCCAAACTTTCGGCTATTTGGTTTTGTGACCACCAAGCAAGATCGATAACGCCGCCGTTTAGTGCTACGTTAGCCATGTGACGGCTGTTTTCGTCGCCGGTCACCTGCCATTTTGCGCCATTTGAAAGATTGAGATTAATAATTCCATTGTATATATTTATATCATCTATTACCTCATCAAAATATTCTTCCCAAAACTCAACAGTTGCCTCTCCATACAATATTGTTGATATCAACTGCCCTCTAAGATAAGATTTTTCATTTGTTAAGTTTGCAGTAACTCCGGTGCCACCGAAACCGAAAATAGAATGTATATCACCAACCATTTCTACTATACTGTCAGGATTATAAACAGAACCATCGTCTTTAGCATTCACCAATAAAGTTCCACCTATTTGTGAAAGGAGTGCTATTTCTTTAGGTTGATCGAACTCTTCATGCTTTAGATTTCCTGAAGCAGTAATTATTTTAGTCTTTTCATTGTTTAATTTTACTATTCCGTCTTCTTGAACAATAACTCCTACAGCACTAATTTCACCATAAGCATAAATTTCGAGTTCCTTAGCATTATAATAACCTTGTGATTCGCCTATATGTGCCATACCCAGTGCTACCGTACCTCCTTCTACATCTATGATTAATTTATCAGCTGTAACAGTAACTGTTGTCTTCCTGTCTCCATAGATGCCATGAGCCTGGTCATTTGGCGCTTTTGCATTAACATAAACATCGCCGGTATTAAACATAACGTTACTTTTACCTTGAAATTCCATTCCCGCAGCTTTATAACCATTACCCTCAGCGATAAGATTTACTGTTTTTGTATTAAATATTATATTACCAAACACATCATCATCATTATTATAGTCACCATCAGCAATAGCAACAGCTCTGGTGTTTTCATTGTTAACTTTAATATTTACTATATCCGAGTTAAATGTTACATTATCGACCGCCACACCATAGGCTTCTCTATCTATACCTGTAACATTTATGTCAATTTCTTTGGCATTAAAATTAATTTGAGAATAAGAAGTACCAGATACCGCAGTAACCCAACCACCTCTTTCAGGTGTCAGTATAGCATTTAGTATAAACTTGTTACCATTAAAGTTTATAATAGCATCCCCTTCGGCAAAAACAGTCTGTGCAGATCCATATAAGTCGGAAATCGTTTCAAAAGTTACTACCGCTTCGTTATCAGCTGTAAAGTTTGTAATGCCGTTTGAGATTTTTATAGCATTAATAGTATGGTTGTCGTCGATCGTGCTTACTGAGTGTGTCGTGTCAGTAGCATAAATGTAATCATCGGGTTCTGTGATAGTGGCGTCTTGCGCTAAAAGTACATAAGATACCAAGAATAAACACAAGAGCAAGAAAAGGAGTTTTGAACTCCCATGAGTTACCAAAGATCTTACACTCGGCAAAGATGAATGAATGTTCCTACTATTTATAGGAAGAATAAAATAGTGAAAAAAAAGGGGGGGGGTATACGAACTATCGTGTACCGTTAAATGAAAAGTATCTTTCATTATCGTTGTTTTACTCCTTAATTTTGTATTTTCCACATTATTTTACAAAAAAATAATATAGTTAATAGTATTATACCATGATAATAATTTATTGTCAATAAAATATGCTTTATTCTTTTTTATACCTTTTCCGCTTTTGTTGACTATTAAACAAAATAAAACTTAACAGAAACATAAATACAACACGATTTTGCTATTGCCAAGTTGTTCATCTAACATCCGAACACCAAAATAAAGATACCATCATAAAAATTTCAAAAAAGGTCTACGCGATAAAATGGAAGAAAAAATCACATTACATCACCGATAATTTTTATTCCTTGCTCTATCTGTTCTAGTGACGGCATAGAGTAATTTAAGCGAAAAGATTTTGCTCGTATATTCTCGTCAATCTGAAAAGCATTGCCTGTCACAACCGCAACTTTTCTTGCCGCAATATCTTTTATTAGCTTATCAATATCAGTCCCTTCCTTTGGCGTAACCCACAAAAACAAACCGCCGTCAGGACGCGTAACCTCAACATCCCGAGGAAAATATTTTTCTATAGCCGCAAGCATTGTTCCGCTCTTTTTCGCGTAAAGCGCGCGGATAGTCAAAATGTGCGAATCAATATCACAACTCTCTAAATAATCGGACAATAACATTTGGAAAAATATATTAGTATGTACATCATTTACTTGCTTTGCGACGACTATTTTCCCTATGACTTCTTTGTGTGCAAGACAAAAACCGACACGCATTCCTGCTGAAAATATTTTGGAAAAAGTACCGGCATAAATAACTCGCCCTTCCGTGTCCATACTCTTTAAAGTCGGTAAATCCTCACCTGCAAAACGGATATCGGCATACGGATTGTCTTCCAAGATAAGGACATCGTAGCGGCGCGCAAGTTCCATTATCTGCTCACGTTTAGCCAAAGAAGTGGTGATACCCATAGGGTTTTGAAAAGTCGGAATAACATAAATAAATCGTACATTGTCATTTGTTTTCAGCGTGTATTCGAGCTTCTCAACATCCATACCGTCGTCTTTCAGATCAACGCCGACAAGATTAAGATTATAAGCTCTAAAAGCGTTAAGCGCGCCAATAAATGACGGATTTTCGCAGATAACCGTATCACCCTCATTGCATAAGATTTTCGCTGTCAAGTCGATAGCCTGTTGACCGCCGCTGGTGATTATTAATTCATCATTTTCTTGTCCGATATTAAACTTTTGTTTTAGGCGCGCTTTCACCTGTTCGCGCAATTTTGGAAAACCTTCAGTTTGGCTGTATTGCAACGCCGCGCCGCCGTTTTCCGTCAAAAGTTTGGCAGACAATCTTTTTATGTCCTCTATAGGAAAGCTCTCTTCCGCGGGGTTTCCACCGGCAAAAGAGATAACAGATTTATCTTGTAGCACTTTAAATATTTCACGTATAGCTGAAGGTTTTACCGGATTAATTTTATCAGAAAAAAGATATTCCATTTTTATTTAAAAATACTCCTTATCTTGTTTTATATTTATATATTATACACTTTAGTGGCAGTAATTTGCAAGGCTGCGTTTCAAAACCTAAAATCACGACTACCGAAAGAAATCTTATTAACAAACTCCTCAGCCTTTTCTTTTATCGTCGGATTAGGAATCTTTTCCAGCTCTTTTAAGATAAAATCTTTGCCTATAAGTTTAGTCTTTTGTCCGGCGTAGTCCTCTAAATATTCATCCAGAGTTAAGATAGCGTTCGCGCCGCATATATTCGCTATCTGTCCGGTTTTGGCAAAAGTCATAAAACGATCACCGGTGCGTCCTTCTCGGTAACAGGCAGTACAAAAGCTCGGCATATACCCCAACTTCAAAAGCCATCTCACTATCTCGTCCAACGTGCGAGTGTCGTCAAGTTCAAACTGCGCTGTATCATTGCTGTCATCATTTTCAACATATCCGCCAACTTTAGTGGAGGAACCGCCGCTTATCTGAGAAATACCTATCTGTAAAACTTCCTGCCGGCTCTTCTCGCTCTCTCGTGTTGAAACTATCATTCCGGTATAAGGGACCGCAAGTCTTATAACGGCAACGAGCCGTTTAAAATCGTCATCATTTACAGCGTGCTTAAATGAATTAACGTCAACTCGGTCAGCGGGGCGAATACGCGGAACGCTTATCGTATGCGGACCAACTCCTGTTGTTCGCTCCAAAAAATTGGCGTGTTTTAAAAGAGCTATCACCTCATAGCGAAAATCATACAGCCCAAACAAAACACCAAATCCAACGTCGTCAATGCCTCCTTCCTGCGCGCGGCTCATCGCCATAGTATGATAAAAATAGTCTGCTTTTGGTCCGCTTTTATGGTATTTTTCATAAGTAGATTTGTGATAAGTTTCCTGAAAGAGTATATACGTCCCTATACCAGCGTTTTTAAGCTCACGATAGTTATCAACAGTAGTTGCGGCTATATTTATATTAACGCGTCGTATAGCGCCGTTTTTATGCCGAACGTTGTAAATAGTATCAATACTCTTTAATATATAATCAAGCGAATTATTTTGGGGATCTTCTCCGACTTCTAAGGCAAGCCTTTTATGTCCCATATCCTGTAAAGCCGTAACTTCACGAACAATATCTTCTTGGCTGAGTTTCTTACGTTTGATACGGTCATTACCGCGGTGGTAAGGACAGTATTCACAACCGTTTATACAGTAATTTGACAAATACAGCGGGGCAAACATAACTATCCTATTGCCGTATATAAGTTTTTTTATCTCCATAGCTGTATGATAGATGTCTTCATCAAACTGTTTCGGCGCGTATAAAAGAACAGCAGTTTCTTTTTCAGTCAGCCCTTTAGCTTCTTTTGCTTTTTGCAAAATATCTTTTATCAGCTCATTATTCCCGGCGTTTTCCTTACCGAAAGATAGGATCTCCGCTATTTCCAAATCATTTATAAACTCCACATTGCTCATAGTAACTCACCAACTTTCGCGTACAATGTCTTTGTGTTGACACCTTCCAAATTTCCCAACGAACCGCTGAGTGCGCTTATAACATCGTTCGGCGCGTCAATAATCACACTTATAATACTTATATTTTTTTGGTGATACGGTATCCCCATCCGACCGACAATATATTGCCTATAAGAAGATAAAATGGAATTAAGTTTGTTAGTCGCTGCGTCATCGTTCACTATGATGCCAATAAGCGCGATCCTTGTTTCTACAGTATCTATAGTAGTCATGCTTTGCCTCTTCCTCGCTAAAAAGGTATTTTCCAAATTCTTTTTTGCGGTTAGATTTTTCTTCAAACCTTCACCATCCGGTTAATCCGTTAAGTTCAGATATTTTAAATTATATCACAAATCCAAACAATTTACAAGAAAATAAATTTTAACATTTACCGTATTCAAGTGCTGTTTTAAAAAATGCTATGGCATTTTCTAAAGGGACATCTTCAGTCATCTGTTGACTGGTGCCGATGATAAGACCGCAATCAGGATAAAAAATATCTATAACACGCTTTACCTCATTTTCAACGTCCTCTACACTACCCTTTTGCATAATATTTACCGTATCAACCCCACCAACAAAACAGAGTTTATCACCGTATTCCGCTGCCAATTTCTTATGGTTATTGCCCATTACATAGTCCGGAATGGGGTCAAGCAAATCAACACCTATATCTACCAAATCATCAAAGTGTCCGTCCATACATCCGCAACAGTGAAACCAAATCTTCAAATCATTATCCTTAGCCTGCTTAAACACTTTTTTAAAGTAAGGTTTATAAAATTCACGCCACTGGTCACCAGCGACATGTGTTCTGTCATTAGCGCCAATCTCGTCCCCTGCTCTGAACATATCAGCCTCGCCGTTTGCGGCCGTTATCCATTTTTCATTCCACTCCATAAAGAAATCACACGCGCGCGCCATATAAGCATGAGTAAAATCACTGTCTATCAAAGGGTCAATAAGCGCGTTTTGATACCCGCGCATATTTATCGCGAATTGGATGCCTATACCACCCTCGCCAATGGCCGACACATAACCTGATTCCTTTACTTTTACGCAATCCTCTTCTATATTGCTGTAGTCAAACCAAGACGCCTCAGGCCATTGATATTTCGACAGATCTGCTATGTCTTGCGCAAATCCCAACGGCAAAACCTCCTGATGAAAACTGATTCCCCAAAAATCGCATGCTATTTTCCCATTCAACTTCTTCAACTCAGGCCCAATATACTTTGGTGAAACATAAGAATTTCGCCAAATTGAAAAAGCGTCTATATCAAGTTCCTTAAAAAGTTCCAAATAGTTGCTTACTCCAAAATATTGACATAATTTTTCAACCAACGGTTCGCTTACTTCAAATCCGATAGGTACGCGGTCAATATATTTTCTTTCCAGCGCTAAAAGCACTCTTTCTCTTGATGTTATAGCTTTTGTCATATTTTTTATCAAACATCCTTTTAACATTTCGTCTATTTTATAAAATTGAATTACTCGCAAGCACGAGCAGCATACTCCAAAAATATATTCATATACAACTTATAATCATTTAATGAAACAGCGGGCGGCGTCTGATGATCAACAGAAGGGATAAATCTGCCTCTTTTCATGGCAGGGAGCAACCGCTCAAACTCTTCGCGAATGGCATCTTCACCCTTATCCATAACCATCTTGTCGTAGCCACCTATCATCTTCCATTCGGGATACTTTTCCTGCAAGACATTGACGTCAACTCCTGCCTGACGTTCAAGCGGCAAAACACCCTCAATACCTACATCTAAAAACCACTGCACCATCTCTGTTATGTCACCATCGCTGTCGATTATGGGGATAATGCCGTACTCTTTCAACTTTGGAATAACTTTCCTGTATGCTGGAGCTAAAAACTCGTAAAAAATAGCTTTTGAAATCATAGGCCCGTGATTGTAGGACATATCCTCAGCAAAAGTCATAAAGTCCGGCACTATAAACTTACACATATTATCTATGCAGCGGATATGGTAATCTGTTATGTCATCTATTATCTGTTTCATAAGCTCGGGGTAATCGTAAAAAGCATACAAATGCGGCTCTATACCAAACAATGTCCTTGGCCACCAAAAAAAACCTGTCAAAGTCAGCCAAGTTATTATCCCACCCTTGTCTTGTAGTTCTTTTATATCTTGCCAAGAAGGATCAACAAGCAAATCTCTTGAAAAAATATCATCTCTAATCTCGTCATAATCTGATTGATTTTTTATATAATATTCTCCCTCATTTCCCTTATATTTAGCGATCATAGGTTCGCCGGCTGTCGGACACCACATCTGCGTTTGTCTGTCAAGCCCAAAGTAGTCAAACAGATCAGCATCCTTTGGCAGTCCCTCTGAGTACCATCTGTCGGTAGTTTTATTCCACCATGGCGCCCATTCTATTATCGGCAATCTGTCCTCAGGAAGTTCACCGTTCATTATTTTTAAAAATCTGGAACGTACTGTCTCTGTCATAGTTATTTAACCTTTCAATTTTAAAATTATAATCCGTTATATTCATTTGCAGCAGCTTCTATACCGTTATTCATCCAAATTTTAACTCCGTCAGCTGCTCTTGTTATCGCCATATCAACAGCAGTTTTTTCGGCTGACAAAAATCTGCCCAATACATAGTCGGCCTGATCCATTTCTTCAGGTGGAGTGCCTACACCTATCCTTAACCGCGCGTAATCATCACCACCAATCCTATTAGAGATATTCCACAGTCCGTTATGTCCGCCATCGCTTCCTTTAGCACGAAAACGGAGTTTTCCAACCGGTAAATTAATATCATCACTTATAATAAGAAGTTTACTCTTTGGGATCTTATAATATTTCATAATCGCTGCCACAGCGTCTCCGCTACGGTTCATATAAGTATTGGGTTTGAAAAATATAAGACGATTACCACCTATATTTACGCTTGACTCTTCACCTTTTCCGGTGCGTGAATTCTTAAAGGCACAACTATACTCTCTCGCAAGTTCTTCAACAGCCATAAATCCTATATTATGTCGTGTCGCGTCATATTTTTTGCCAATATTTCCAAGTCCGACTATCAAATAAATATTATCTGTAGGTTTTACACCATTATTATTTCGTCTAAAAAATAACATTAACCACTCGCTTTTTCTATTAGCGCAAAATAGTAAACGCTAATTATATTATGATACAAATAATTTCATAATTTGTCAACAAATGAACTAAAAGAACTAGGAAATAATGATATCCTAATATTTTATATCTACTATCTGTCAATAGTAATAAAAAAAGGGATTTAGCGCAAAACGACGAATAATTTATCATTATGATTATACTTATTGCAGGCGGAGTAAATAACGGAAAATCACATAAAGCCCGGCAGCTTACTAAGTACCTTGCCGGACGCGATAATATTATGCCTTACCACATAAACACCATCCGCCATACAGACCAAAGTGTAACAGAACATATCCATAGAAGCAAAGAACTCAGCTCGAAAGAAGGGTTTACTATTATTGAACAGACTGAAGATATTGACAAAATAACAGAAAATAGAGATTTGCACGGAGCCTTTATGTTAGATAGCTTGACCGCTCTTGTAATTAATGAAATGATTGTTAAAAACTCTATTCCGGTTTATCATGAGCAACACATACTTGATGGGCTGAATAAACTTATAAACAGTGACATTTCCCATCTCATTATGACCTCTGACTATATATTTTCTAACCCAAATAAGTTAGATGACGAAACAGATAACTATATTCGTGCGCTTGGTCGAATGAATTTAGAAATATCAAAAATAGCCGATTGTGTTATAGAAGTTTGTTATGACAATCTGCTTATTCATAAAGGAAAATCTTTACTGGCAGGATACACGTCCTCGCAACGAGCGTCTGCTATCTGACAAAACAGTACAATTCCTATCTAAATCCAGTATGTAAACTCCCCTGTCAACACTTGAGCGGAATAGTGTTTCCATATCGTTTAACTCCGGCTGACTTAGATTAATAGCATACAATTTTTCTATCGTTGTTGCTATTGGTATATAATGATCCCCTTTCCCACAAAAATGCATGCAAGAGCCATATCTATCGGATAATTCAGAGTCATAAGGCATAAAAAACTCATTATACATTTCCGGAGAAAAGTTCATTGCTGAGTCATTGCGAAGAAAGATTCTCCCACGATGAATCATACCCCAGTGAACAGAATGTTTTTCATCAAACTGGTGTATATTATCAAGCCAATAATCCATATATTCAATATACGTATCAGTGATAAGACGAAGTAGCGCGTGAAGAAGGTCTTTCTCTTCATAGCTATCAATAAAGATACCGCTACCCCAAATGATTTCTGCCAAATCCATTGGTCCTTGTGTATCAGGATGATAAATATGAATGTATTTTGCTATTTTTTCGTATTTCGAAAAGGTTTCAGTCATTATATGTCCCATTTCAAGTGCTTTTTTACCAAAACAATCGTGAGAAAAGATATCAATAGAATTGTTATCAATTATCTTACTTATGGTCTCTATCCCCCCTCTGACCGGATAGTTTGCAGGCAGACAGTCTTGTTCATCACCCATTTTCACAATATCTATTGGAAAGTATGATGCCAAAGTAGGAGTTCCGTAGTTTGGACGTACTGATAGAACTTTACCTATATCAGACGACATAAGATGCACTACTCCTTCAAGCTGTTGATACAACATTTTATCAAAATCGTCAAGTGCTTCATTCACTAAAACATGACGCATCTTTGCTTTTACTTCCATCATATCTTTAGCATTTCGTTTTGGCAAAAAATATCCTTCATTCAACGTCCCATTCCAAAAAGATATCCATTCATCGTTTAATCTATCTTCTTCAGCAACATCAATATTCTCTTCTATTTTCGCTAAAATCCACTCAGTTTCTGTAGACAATCTTTCCATTTTATGTTATCCTTATATAATAATATAATAACTAAAAAATAAGGTTGTGTCAAGAGTATGAATAATAAAGAGAGAATAATCGCTCAAATTAAAGGTGAAGAAGTTGATAACATTCCTATCATCGGCGGTTGGAGTTTAGGTGTCAAAAATATGGCTGAACTAGGCGGTATTTCAGTTGAAGAATACTTAAAAGAACCTGAAAATAGTGTTATAGAGATTAATAAAAAACTTGGTGTTTCCGGCATGGTTCAATATATAGTTCCAAAAGATATAGACGCTATCCGTGACGGAGATCTGCAAGAAGAAACATTCAATGACGTTGAACCGGAAGTTATCTTGGAAAGGGCTGAAAAAATACCGGATAACGAAAGAGATATTATAAAATCTAAGGTTAACTATGACCTTATGTATAAAAAATATTATGACTATATCGGTGATATGCAAGCAAAAATGGGAGATATCTGCTATATAATAACCGATTGGTATGTACCTGTCACATTTTCTCTCTATTTCAGCTATGGGTACATAGCATTCCTCTCCGGAGCAGCTTTATATCCTGAAAGTTTAGAGAAAATTTGGTGGGAAGATTCTATAATTAAACGTGAGCATAACTATGCCATGTTAAATGTAATACGTGACCTAGATATGGTACCTATAATTTTTACCGGAGATGATATATGTAATAACAGCGGGCCTATGATAAACCCTGATTTTCTGCACGAAAATTTTTGGCCGCACAACAAACGAGCTCTTGAACCGTTAGTTGAAAATGGTATCCGACTTATACACCACTGTGACGGAAATGTCATGCCTATAGTTGACGATATGGTTGCCGCCGGATATTCAGGTTTTCAAGGATTTCAATACGAATGCGGAGTTGATATTTACGACTTACGAAAGCGAAAGAGCCTACTCGGCGAAGAAATGATTATTATGGGTGGACTCTCTGTCACACGTACATTGCCTTACGGAACTAAAGAAGATGTCATAAATGAAGTTAATTATTCAGTAGATGCAACTGACAACGGACGCGGACTATTTTTGTTTACCAGCAATGTTACCGGTGTCGAAATGCCGCCTAAAAACCTTATTACTGCTTATGATTACTTAAAAAGCAATGATTGGAAAAACAGCAATCGCAGCAAGGTAGTTTCACCGCCGGCATTAAATGTACCGATTAAACTTGATATGCCGGACAGGTTTAGCGTGTAACTCCAATAAAGAAAAATAACAGATAACGTACTGTTGCGGTAAAATAGTTGCTTTATTGGTTAAGAAAATTTGACATCTCAATTATTATTATATTTTCTAACTTCTATAGTCCACTCTAAAATATCTATGCCGCCATTATCTTGAGGAGCAGTTTCATTGCCAAATCCACCGGCACTCTGTCCGGATCTTACTTCGAAATTATCGCCGTCTCTTCCGCCGCTTGAATTTCCGGAATATAAACGTGTATTATTTATAACAACTCCATCAAGATACCCATCTATTTCTCGTGGTGTAACGCCAAAGGCATCATAAGCTGATGAAACATTTAGGATATTTTCGCGTGTGATAAAGTTTACCTGTATCATCATACTATTGGGATTATAGTCAGAAAGCGCTCTGATAAGCTCTTCAATATCAGCCATATCTGCTTCAAACTCTATCACAAAATTGCTACCCGAATATCCTTGTTTTATATCAAAAATTTGTTTTGTCTTGTCTATGCTGCCATTTATATAAATATTAGCAGTTCCTATGTTTGATGAAGACGCTGCAAAATATTCAATAAAATATTCCGGTAAACGTGAAGGATTTGAACCGGAAATAGTACCCCATCCCGTACTGCCGCCCGTAATCACCGGCACCGGTCCTGAAGTATTTGCCTGGTCAATACCAACAGCTAAATAATAATAATACTCAGGTCTTGGAGCTTCAACAAGGGTCACACGCATATAAAGCGTTTTATCCGGTCTTTCCACAGGATCAATATTGGAAGGAAAACGCGCACAAGACGATAACACAATTACTATAAAAATAGCAGCAAATATAAGAAAAAGATATTTATTTATTTTCATAACTATGATATAATATTATATCATAATATATTATACAATATTTATTGGTTTTAATGCAAATGAAAATAGCAACTTTTTTAAATAAACACAGCGTTTTTTACTGGATATTGCCACTATCCGGTATTCTTTTCACCTTTAGCTATCCTAATTTCTTGACAAAAAACGGATTTTGGGGAGTTGAATATATAGGGACATTTCTGTTACTTCTCACACTATTAGCTCCGACCTACCGTAAAACGATATTTCTGGCACTACTCTCCGGTATATTATATCTCGGGACGAGTTTATACTGGGTAGCTACTTTTGGGATCCCAACCTACATTATCGGGATAATAGCTATTTCCGCTCTTTGTTTTGTGCTGCCGGCTGCAATCGCAAGACTTGTAAACAATGAATATTTACGCTTAACTATTTTCATCCTCCTCTTTACCGCTATAGAGTGGTTGCGAGGATTTACGCTATATGGATTTCCTGGTGGCGAAATAGGAGGCGGGAATATAAATATGTTTGCGAAAGCAATCATAAGTGTTGGCGGCGTTAATTTTTATACATTGTTCATATTTTCCTTTTCGATGCTCTTCATTTTATTTAGCGCGCGATTTTTCAGAATATGGATTCGCGCGGTGTTAGTGATAGCTATTTTAAGTATCATAACGGTATCACGAGAAAAAGAATATGAATATTTGCGAATAACTCTGGTACAACCGGCAGACTTGCAGGGAATAACGCCGAATGATATGGGATTAGAATACAATTATTTCACAAACAAAACACGAGAACAAATAATAACCGAACTTATAATGGCAGCGCCCGCAACCGACCTTATAATATTACCTGAAAGTATTATCTCACAAGAATACGGAGAAGCTCCTCATAATCCTAATTCTTATCCTAATTATTTCGCTAAACTCAAAAACGCGCGGCTAATATATGGTATGGAATACGAGGAAGACCCAACAGGAGATGAGATATGGGGAAATGTTTTTAACGCTGCGTTCTTAACAAATAAACGGGGTGAGATAGTCGGAAAACATTATAAACAGCAAATAGTTCCGTTCGGTGAATTTGTCCCCATGCGCTCTTTTGTTTCTAAGTATTTTCCTGTACGCCCTGATGATTTATCAGCTGGTACAGAGTATAACCCTTTAAAAATCAATGAAAATATACATGGCGGTATACTTATATGCTACGAATCTCTATTTGCACGTCACAGCAGACCGCTTGTAAAAAATGGGGCAAACCTTTTGGTCTGCGTCACAAATGACGCCTGGTTTGGTTCAGATATAGCGGCTGAACAACACTTTACACATACAAAGCATCGATCCATAGAGACCGGAGTGCCAATAGTTCAGGTCGGTAATACCGGAGTCAGCGGAATATACGATGCTTACCACTCAACAAACAATTCGCGTGAATTGAAGATAAACGAAAGCAACGCTTACACAAAACAAATAGTTATAAGCCGAGTTTCAACTTTTTATATGTTAATCGGTTATATTATAACTCCTATCATATTTTTAGCCGCGATCATAATGACCGTTATAGGCTTTATTTCCAATAAAACCTTAAATGACAAGCTTAAAACAAATGAGAAAACGACATGTAATGAAGTTGACGCTGATTTTACAGAAGAATAATTAATTTTTATGAGTGAAAATCTTAAAACTACAGACATAATAGAAGATAAACTTTGCGATAGTTTTGAAAAAAACAATTATCACGGAAAAGTGAATGATACAACAGATGCCGACCAAAATCATCATCTTCCTACGCCGTATATAGGCGGTATGGCGACGCCTTTTGGTATATACCTTATCAGCGGACAACTAAAAGCCGGAGCTAATAATTTTCAAATATTCTCTACCGGCGTTTTTATGGCACTTCTCTTCATATTAGCAAGGGCAATTTTGATAGCTATCTTAACCATTTTCGTCAAATTCTACCCGGGTATCTTAACAGTTATATCTTCGCTCACAAATGAAGGCGGAGGAACCGTGAACAATGCTACTCCGCTTATAACAACAGTATCTGAATCTGTATCTGTTTTTATGCTGCTTCTCTTTTTTTTACTTTTGCGGTTTATGCCGCCGCTATCAGGATATCATGCAGCCGAACATAAAGTTGTACATTTAATAGAAAAAGGTAAAGAACTGACGATTGAAAACATGGAAGAAGAAAGCTCTATTCATCCGCGTTGCGGCACCAACATAGCGTCACTATTGATTCTCATATACGCAGTTGTAGGTTCAGTATCATTTCTATTTTATATTCCTTATCTAAAAGGACTTCACTCCGCGATAGTGTTTATCATCACGCTGCTGTCGATAATAGTTATAGCGAACTGGCAGAAGGTTGGACACTGGTTACAAAAATATGTAACGACAGCGCCTCCATCAAAAAAACAGATGCAAAATGGTATAGACAGCGCTAATGAATTGCTCGAAAAATACAAAAAAATGCCGTATTCAAAATTGGCAGATAACGCAAAAAATAAATTTACACTAAAAAAATTAGCTGACAGCGGGATATTTTATATACTCTCAGGCGCGTTGTTAACTGAAATTATATTCCTGTATTTATTTCCGGTACTGGACATAATGACCAAATTTTTGGTAAAATAATATGGAAAAAAATAGAAAGAAAAATTATGAATAAAGAACTACTAACAGAAAAGATTCAACTTGCGTGTGAAAATTGTAAAGAGAAAAATTTTTTTACTTTTGACGAACTTCCTGAATTTTCAGTAACAAGACCGGCTAAAAGTGAATTCGGCGATTTTACGACGAATGTCGCGATGACGCTCGCTAAACCGACAAAAAAATCCCCTCGTGATATCGCGGCCGCGATAATAGAGCGTTTAGAGCTCGGAGAAGATGTACTTGATAAAGTAGAAATCGCCGGAGCAGGATTTATTAATATCTACTTAAAAAGCAGCTGGCTTGGCGATATAGTAAAAAAAATCATCACAAAAAATGAAGAATGGGGTCATACTGACTTTGGAAATGGGATAAAAGTCCTTGCAGAATATGTAAGCGCAAACCCAAACGGACCGCTATCTATCCCACACGGACGAGGAGCCATAATAGGCGACGTTCTTTGCCGAGTTTTGCGCGCGGCAGGGTATGAAGTAGCGAGCGAATTTTATGTCAATGACGCGGCAACAAGCTTGCAAATGATTCGCTTTGGAGAGAGTTTAGTTGTCCGTTACCTTCAATCCCTGGGTGATGATATAGAATTCCCTGAAGAAGGATACCACGGAGAATATGTTAGAGATTTTGCCAAAGAAATAATTAACCGTGACGGCGATAAATATAAAAATATGGAAGAAGAAGCGAGGCTGGAACTTTTTACAGATCTTGGCAAAGCAGCTATGATAGAATGGCAAAAGCAGGTGTTATCAAGCTTTGGCGTTGTTTTTGACAGATGGTATCTTGAGAGCGAACTTTTATATAGCGGAGCGGTTGAAAAAAATATAGCGCGCTTAACTGAGATAGGAGCCGCATACGAAGCTGACAACGCGGTATTTATGCGTACAACAGACTTTGGTGATGATAAGGACAGAGCGCTTGTCAGAAGTAACGGAAAACCAACATACTTTGCCAGTGATGTCGCTTATCATCGTGATAAATTTGAGCGAGGCTATAATAGGATTATAGATATTTGGGGACCTGACCATCACGGATATATGGCGCGGACAAAAGCCGCTATGGAAGCCCTTAAGTACAGCCCTGAAGAAATATATATATTAATATACCAGGTTGTCCGTCTCATGAAAAACGGTGAATTTGTTATGGGAGGCAAGAGAAAAGGAGACATAGTTCTACTCAGTGAACTTATAGAACAAGTTGGCAGCGATGCCGCAAGATACTTTTTTCTCTTGAGAAGCGCGGACAGCGATCTCAACTTTGATATGGATCTCGCGATAAAAGAAAGTAGTGATAACCCTGTTTATTATGTTCAATACGCGCACGCAAGGATTTCAAGCATTCTCCGCGCCGCGAAAGAGCGGGGAATTGAAATTCCCGACTACTCAAATATTGATTTAAGCCCGCTTGGCGACGAAGCTGAGGCTTCTCTCATAAGACGGCTGAATGAATTTCCGGAAGAAATCAATTTGGCGGCTGAGTACTATGAACCGCACAGATTAACCAGATACGCGCAGGACATAGCTAAAGAATTTCATGTGTTTTACGATAGATGCCCTATTTTAAGAGACGGAATAGATGTAAATATAAGAAACGCAAGGTTGGCACTATGCGAAGCAGCACGTATCTCTCTTCGCAATCTACTCGTTCAAGTGCTTGGTGTGAGCGCTCCGGAAAAGATGTGACATGACGAGTTTAGGTGTTTGGATAAAAGCCGGTGTTATAATTTTCAAAACAAAACTCAGCAGGAAAAGATGTGTCGCTTGTGACGAACGTTTTTACCTGCTATCTATTCCGATAGATCCTGTAACTATGAAAAGCGCGACGGAAAAATGTGAAGAGTTTATCTCAGCCGGCATTCCGCGCCATGTGCTTACTGCCGACGCGCTCGGAATATTTCAGGCAAATAATGACCCTGAACTTATGATGATAATGAACTCTGCTGACTTGTCCACACCGGATGGGGCAGGCGTTATACTTGCCGCAAAAATGAATGGACTGGCACTTCCCTCTCGCGTTTCAGGTGTTGATCTTGTAACTGAGCTTGCTAAAATATCAAACGACAAAGGGTATAGGATATTTATATTTGGCGCTGAAGAAGGAGTAGCTAAAACAGCGGCTGATAATTTATGCGCCGCATACCCTTCACTTCAAATTTCCGGCACCAGAAACGGTTATTATACAGAGAAAGAAGAACCTGAAATAGTTGAAGAAATAAAGAACAGTAAATCTGACATTCTTTTTGTAGCGCTTGGTATCCCTCGTCAGGAACGGTTTATTTATAAATACAAAGAGTACCTCGGGATACCGGTTATGATAGGAGTCGGCGGCAGTTTTGACGTTATAAGCGGAAAGCTAAATCGCGCGCCAATTTTTTTCCAAAAATGCGGACTTGAATGGCTCTACCGTGCGCTAAAAGAGCCAAAAACACGGATAAAACGGATGCAGGGATTGCCACAGTTTATCCTTTTATCTTGGAAGAAACGCAAAAAATCATAAGAGTATCTCAAAAACCGGCTTTATTTGATCTCGCGAGATATTTTTTGTGATACCGAGACTATATATTATACGCTACAAGAGTGTTCTGTAATAATATATTGGACACTGGTAGCACGCATAAAATAGCTGCACCCCTAGTGAACGCAAGTTTTTAGAGCTACCTATAAATAAAACATAAAAAAAGAACTCGCTAAAAAACTATTCTTCTTCCACACTGTTAACATCACCTGATTTTTTCAAATAAGCTGATACACATCTGTTAGTAAGTTCGGCAGCTATATTCTCATATCCTATTCGCTCATTAAGAGGTAAGTTACTTATCGCCAGTAACACATTATACGCATGAATGGCTTTTAAAAGAAACTCATACGCGACAAGGTAATTATCCGCCTCAAGCAGCCTGTCAGCCTCGCCTATATATATTTTAAACAAATTGTGGAGTGCTTCGGAGTTAGCCTCTTCAAAATTATATTTGCTATAGAGATATTCATCATAACCGTGCATGTTTCCATATATATCTTCATCTGTCCACTTCAAATTTTTGTAGTGAGCAACTCCTTGCGAAATCATGCCTATCCGCTCAACTCCGTATGATATCTCAACCGGCACAGATATTAAGCTGTTGCCGCCCATTTCCTGAACATAAGTAAAACGTGAGATTTCCAATCCATCTAAAAGTACTTTCCATCCGCTTCCGGCAGCGCCAATAGTCTTAACATTCCAGTCGTTTTCTACAAAACGTAAATCGTGATGCCGTAAATCAAACCCGAGAGCGCTGAGGCTGTCAAGATAAAGCTGCTGTGAAGCAACAGGAGAAGGCTGTAAAAGCACCTGATACTGGTAATGGCGATACAAACGGTATGGATTATCTCCATACCTGCAGTCAACCGGTCTGCGTATAGGTTGAAGGTAACACAGTCTGACCTGGTCAGCGCTGACCATCCTAAAAAAAGCTGATGGGTGCATAAGTCCCACATCAAGCTCGCTGTCATACGGCTCAACCACTATAGCCCCATTTTTTGCCCAATAGCTATTTAAAACATCAAATATCTTCAGTAAATTCATGACGGTATAATTATTATAACATAAAACCAACCAAAATTCAAACTAAAATATTAACAAGTACTTATAAAGGATATCTCTAAACTGTTTAACCGATATTTTATAATGAAACAATTCTTTATAATTCCTTATAAACAAAATAAAGCGTAACCAAAGAAAATAAATGCTGTTTAAAAAAGGTTTTAATACTTTAAACGGATAATATATATTTGGTGACTGTTTTACCAAGAAAAATAATATAACAGCGAAGGAGTTAAACCTATGAAAAAAGCGCTTGTCGTGCGCGGCGGATGGGACGGACATGAGCCTGTTCAAACCTCAGACCGATTTGCGGCATTCTTAAAAGAACAAGGCTACGATGTCAGAATTGAAGACAGTATGGACGCTTATACTGACGCTGACTATATGGCAACTGTTGACCTTGTCGTACCATGTTTCACTATGTCAGAAATAACCCCTGAACAGAGCGAAGGGCTTACAAAAGCGGTAGCTAACGGAACCGGAATCGCCGGTTGGCACGGTGGGATGTGCGACTCATTCAGATCTGACACCAATTATCAGTATATGACCGGCGGTCAGTGGGTATCTCATCCTGGCGGATGTATCAACTATAGTGTACAGATAGTTGATAAAGACAACCCGATAACTAACGGAATAGAAGACTTTGATATGATAAGCACAGAGCAATACTACATGCACGTAGATCCGGGAAATCATGTTTTGGCTGCTACCACTTTTTCAGGCGAGCATGACAAACACATAGAAGGCACTGTTATGCCTGTCGCATGGACCAGAATGTGGGGAAAAGGAAAAGTATTTTACTCATCACTCGGTCACGTTAACCCTGACTTTGATAATGACGGTGCGAGGACTATTATGGAGCGCGGTCTTATCTGGGCTACCAGGTAACTTAAAGTTATTCATCCATTTGGAGCGAAATAAATGGTTTATCCTTTTTTCTCTCCAAATGGATAACATAAAAACTAAACTTCTTCATACCTTCATTTTTTTATATAAAAAAACACCTCTTTTATTGCTTAATTGAATCACAAAAATGCATAAAGTATATCTAAAAAAACAGCGCGGTAAAATAAATTCAAGCTAAAAAACGGCTGCTTTACAAACATACTGAAATATAGTATAATGATTTAAAAATTAACATATACAAATTAATCAAGGAGAAAGCAAACTATGACTTACAATATTGATTTGACCGGTCAGGTAGCACTCGTTACCGGCAGCCGCCGCGGACTTGGTAAAACCATAGCGGTAACCTTGGCAAAAGCCGGAGCAGATATTATCATTAACGACATAGAACCCGGGCGAGAAGAGGCGGAGGAGACCGCGAAAGAGATAGAGGCTATGGGCAGAAAAGCTATCGCAGTTTGCGGCGATGTCTCAAACCCTGAAAGTGCGGCATCTCTTATAGATGAGGCATGGGAAAAGATAGGGAAAATAGATATTTTAGTAAATAACGCCGGCATAACCCGCGATAATCTCCTGATAAGGATGTCAGATGATGAATGGCAATCTGTTATAAATATAAATCTCTCAGGCGCTTTTTACTGCACTCGTGCTGTATCAAAAAAGATGATGAAGCAACGCTACGGCCGTATAATAAACATATCTTCCGTTATAGGTATAATGGGAAATGCGGGACAAACTAACTACGCGGCGGCGAAAGCCGGAATGATAGGCATGACCAAGTCAAACGCGAAAGAACTCGCTTCACGCGGTATTACCGTAAACGCCATTGCTCCCGGATTTATCTTAAGCGCTATGACTGATAAATTAACTGATGATGTCAGAAAAAAATACCTCGACGGTATACCGGCAGGAGTATTTGGCACTCCGGAAAATGTAGCAAACGGCGTGCTATTTTATACCAGTCCATTGGCTGACTACACTACCGGTCATGTACTAAACATTGACGGCGGTCTGGTTATGTAAAATTCAACCATAAAAACATAGAAAAATCAAAGAAAGTCCTGTTTCTTAAGAATAAGGCAGGATTTTTTTAGTTAAACAAAAACTATTTTCTACTAAACGTAAAACATGAATAAAATAAAAATAAATGAATTTTTTTTCTAAAATATATGTATTTAGTATTGACAAAACTACTTTTGTGGGGTAATATATTTATAGTAGGCGTACGCTTATATCAAATTACAAGGAGATAATAACATGAAACAGATTCAAAGAATTAAGAAGGGGGGGGGGTTCACCCTAATTGAACTTTTGGTAGTTATAGCGATTATCGCTATTTTGGCTGCCATACTATTCCCTGTTTTCTCACGAGCGAGAGAGAAAGCTCGTCAGTCAACTTGTACATCAAACCAAAAACAACTCGCGCTTGGTATACAGATGTATCTTCAAGAAAACAATGAAACCTTCCCGACAAACGACGTTGTATGGTCTGTTATAGGGGTCAGCGGAAAAGTTTTGCAATGTCCGACAGCAGGTAAAAACATGGCTAACGCTTATGGTTACTCAAACGCTCTGTCCGGTCAAGGATACGCGACCATAGACGAGCCTACCATGGAAGAGTTAACTATTGATTTGAAAAGCGAAGCAAAAGAAAATATCATCTATACCAAAGACGATGCCGGATTTAGGCACGACGATAATGTTATCGCAAGTTATGTTGACGGTCACGTAGAAACAACAAAGAAGATTAAAGCAGTTTACGCTCCTAAAAAAGAGCTCTTCAGCTTAAAAACTGAAAACGTTGTAAACATGCCGGCAAAAGGCGCTGAAGGTGTCACTTACTCAAGCGCGGACGGCAGACTATCAGCGGCGTCAACCGGAAGTGACGGTTCTACGCAATTAGCCAACGCCGTTTATGGAGCAGGATCACTTTATACAACTATACAACAGTACGGCGCGGGAATAAAAGCTTCATATTTGTTTGGTCCGGAGAACACCAGCACTCCACTTACTTATGATGCCATGACTGTTGACAAAGGTTGGGAAATATCTTTCAATATGCAACTTACAACCAGACAAGTCGGCGCAGATACAAACGGTCCCAAAAGTCATCTTTTCACAGTAACCGTTTATGATGATGACGCGACAGAGCCAAAACCTATCATCACTTTTATTGCGTTTTCAGGTACCCAAAGCTGGATGGGTTCAGATTTCTATTTACACGAGCAAAACGTTAATAAAACAGAGTACCGAGCACTAGGTTATAAAACAGCTGACTCCGCTGAATATGCCCCTGTGAGACAAGCAGCTTTTGAAGAGCTTGGCGTTTTCTTGCAAGGAAATAACCGTGTATCTTTATCAGTATCGAAAGAGGGTTGTGTAGCTAAAATTGGTACATCATACATGATAGAGACAACTAACTTTACTAACGCTTCAGCTAACTGGAAAAAACCAAAATATGTAACATTTATTGACTCTTGCGGCGGTGGCGACAATCAGCGCAATGCGGCTATCACAAAAGTAAAATGGGCAGGTATCTAAAATTTAATTTTAGAATAATAAGTCTTTATTTATTAACTCCCTGTTTGAAAGTCAGACAGGGAGTTTTATTTTATGTGAACAATAAAATAATATTCTTTAAGTTCCTCTAAAAACAAGATAATTAATCATGCTTGTCCGGAAGCAACATTTAAAATTTCTGACTATATGGAAATTCTCTTCAAAGGCATAAAATATTATCCGATGAATTAATAACTGCTTGTTTTTTGTAAAATTGTCTGCAAATAACGTCTTTTATTGAAAATTGTACCTTAAACCAAAGATTATGAACTTGCCAAAAAAGCAAAATTAGTGTATCATTAATATGTATCATATAATAATGCTTTATATGATGTCCATACTACAGACCTTATAAGTAATAGTCGCGGTCATCATTACTTAAGTAGGAAATCCCCCATCACAATGGTTAAAAAAATTACAATAGAGGATAAATATGGACAGATAATGGATACAAAAAGGTATTATTTCTTAAAAAATCAAATATATTGATTTTTTATAAAACAGAAACAGGGAGAGTTTAGTGGCTAAAAATTTTTTGAAATCTATAATAATTATCCTGCTTGTAGCAGCGGTTTTTTATATGACTGCTCAGTATCACGATCAAGCAAAAATTGAAAAACTTAAAACATCAGAATTCACAGAACGGCTTCAGGCAGGTGAGATAAAAACAGTTAAAATAAACTCACAAGGAACACTTATTCAGGGCGAACTAAGAAAAGCCGGAGCTAACGAAGAAACAAAATATCAGACAAACTGGACCGGTGATAAAAATGACTTAAATGATAAGATAAAAGCTATAAACTCCGGTAAGAAGACAGAATCACTGATATTATTTGATGTTGAAAATCCATCATTTATGGAAGGGATTGGCGGGCAAATAATTATTTGGATAGTATTCTTTATCCTCTTAGCCGGTGTATGGATATTCATAATGCGCCAAGCCGGCGGCGGTAACTCAAAAGCTATGGACTTTGGTAAAAGCAAAGCCAGACGTGTAGGAGAAGACGCCCAACGCGTAACTTTTGATGATGTCGCCGGTGTAGACGAGGCTAAGGAAGAACTGAGCGAGATAGTAGATTTTTTGAAAAATCCGCGTAAATACGCGTCTCTCGGAGCGAAAATACCTAAAGGAGTTCTCCTTTTAGGACCTCCGGGCTCCGGTAAAACCCTTCTTTCAAGAGCGATAGCCGGAGAAGCCGGCGTTCCGTTCTTTCACATAAGCGGTTCTGACTTTGTCGAAATGTTTGTCGGCGTCGGCGCTTCCCGCGTACGTGATTTATTTTCGCAAGCAAAGGCAAATAAGCCGTGTATAATATTTATAGACGAGATAGACGCTGTCGGACGGCAAAGATTTGCCGGAGTTGGCGGCGGACATGACGAAAGAGAACAGACTTTGAACCAACTACTCGTTGAAATGGACGGATTTGAGAGCAACAGCGGCATTATACTTATCGCCGCGACAAACCGTGCCGATGTACTTGACCCCGCTCTTTTAAGACCCGGAAGGTTTGACAGAAGGATAGTGGTTGATAATCCGGACTTAAACGGCCGTGTAGCCATCTTAAATGTACATATTAAAGGAAAACCGCTTGCTGACGATGTAGACCTAAATATCCTTGCGCGAAGAACAACAGGATTTAGCGGAGCGGATCTTGCCAATATGTTAAACGAAGCCGCTTTACTCGCAGCCAGAAACAGTGATGATAAGATAAATATGGCGCACCTCGAAGCGTCTATTGACCGTGTTATAGCCGGACCGGAGAGAAAAGGACGCGCGCTTAACGAAAAAGAACGCGGCATTATAGCTGTACACGAAGTTGGTCACGCTCTTATGGCAGAAAAACTGGAGCTTGCCGATCCGCTTCATAAGATATCTATACTGCCAAGAGGTATGGCACTCGGATACACTCTTAGCATGCCGGAAGAAGATACTTATTTGGCGTCACGTGAAGAACTCCTGCAAGACATAACCGTACTGCTTGGCGGCAGAGCCGCGGAAGATATATTTTTCAGCGATATAACTACCGGCGCGCAAAATGACCTGCAACGAGCGACACGACTCTCAATGGCTATGATTACTGAATATGGGATGAGTGAGGTTATCGGTCAGCGTGTTGTCGGAAAAGACCATTCGCAGATATTTTTAGGCCGTGACATGATGGATAACCGCGATTATTCTGAAGAAACAGCGGAAAAGATTGATGCGGAAATCCAAAGAATACTCAACACTTCATATAATCTCGCTAAAGACCTAATCACTGAACACAAAAAACAGTTTGAAGACATAGTTGAGAGATTATTAAAAACTGATGTTATGACGAGTGATGAGTTTAAAGCTATTTTGTACGGAACAGAAGAAACTGAAGAAAAAAACAGCAGTGTTGATGACGGTATTGACACTCCTATAAACGAAGAAGGAAATACGGAAGATAACACATCTGCTGACTTTTCTGTATAGATAACGGCATTATGATATATAAAAGGCGGCAAGTAGTTACCTTGCCGCCTTTTCTTTTTTTTCCAAACAAAGATTAAAGTAATATTTTCACAAGAAAAACTCATAGAGAAAATATTATTTAGATCGGAAAAATAAAATGAGAAGATTGGTAGATCGTATTGGATTCGAACCAATGACCTTGGGATTAAGAGTCCCCTGCTCTACCAGCTGAGCTAACGATCCATAAAATTGCGCAATAATAATCCCTCAAGCGGATTATTTTGCAATATCATTATAATAAAATCTCCAAAAAAAGTCAAGAGAATTATGCGTCTACATTAAAAATAAATTCGTTTGTTACGATAGCATTTTTAACATTTATAGGGACATCCAAAGAAAAATCATCCCATACAACCGAATTAATAACGCTGCTGCCATCTTGAAATTTACAATTGCTTCCGATAACAGAATGAGAAAGCTCTATATTTGAAACATCAGTGCCGTCTCCGATAAGGCTGCCGTTAGTAAACTTCCCGCATGAAGGTATCTTAACTTTTCCGTCAAGATACTCCATATTTACAGCATGATACGCTAAAGGATTACCGATATCCGTCCATTGTCCTTTTCCTTCCACAACATGAATTGGTATATTTTTTTCCAACATATACGGAAAGAGATCCAGTGCAAAGTCAAAAAAAGTATTTTCCGGTATCATATCAAAAACTTGCCTGTTTAAACAATAAATGCTGGTATTAGCCAGGTTAGACAGCTCTGTTCCCTGTATCGGCTTTTCCTGAAATGATGTTACTACGTTTTTATCATGCACTATAATGCCGAAACGGTCAGTTTCAGTTACTTCAACAGCTAAAATGGTCACTAAAGCATTATTTCTTTTATGCGAGTCTATAAACTCTCGCAAGTCGAAGTCTATTATCGCGTCGCCGCTGATGACTAATATGGTATCGTCGTCTCCTAATGCTCCCTCCAACTTCTTCAAACCACCGGCGGTACCTATAGGCTCAGGCTCAACAGACCAGACTATATTATAGTCAGTAATAGAAGAAATCTCGTCAATGATTGACTGCGCCATGTATGATACATTAATACCAACTTCATTAACGCCATACTCATTAAGTTTTAAAAGAGAATGCTCTAAAACAGAGATATTGGCAACAGGCATAATAGGTTTTGGTTTTAACATTGTCAACGGGTGAAGGCGGGTTCCTTTTCCGGCAGCAAGCAGCATACCTTTCATTTTATAATAACACCTCACAAGATAATACAATTATTATAGCATATCTTATATTATTTTACAATCCATCATCTATTTTCTTATTTGCAGCTGTGCGTCGTTAGATTAGCTAATTTTTAAAGTTTCTTTTATTATCCTCTTGACATATTATTATATTAATGATATTATTGAAAATAATCAATTAAAACATTTTGTATGATTATTATATTTAAAGCGAACATGACTATGAAGTCAATATATATTTTCAATCTGATATTCCTATTCTATATTTTCTCAGATTCACTTTCAGCGGAAAACGTAGAAGATTATGATTCTTTTACTATTAAACTCATTGACACAGCCGGCTGCAATTTAGCAATTGTTGAGCAACAAGACAGCAATACTTATCTGCTTTCCAACACCTCACACATTCACAATTGGTATTCCGGTGTATTTCAAAATATAGACACAAACTCAAAAACAACTTTTATTATTGATATGAAAAATACCGGTAATTCTAACTCACCCGGCGATGTATCAAAATGGCACGGACTATGGCCGGTTTATACATATGGAGAGTATTTGGCGTATAATTTATCTGTTTTTTACACAAAAAATGAGTATGGATATTGGATTTCGTCTGATTTATTCAGTTGCGGCGGCTGCACGCAATGCAAGCCTTTAAACAACACTGATATTGAACTGGTTAACAAAAACAATGCTCTTATCAATAGTTTATTAGCTGAGAAAAATTCACCAAACAATTCATTTATTAATAATGCTTCTCATAAGTTTGCCGGCAACGGCAAAACTCCTATCCAAACTGTTATAGCTGATGAATTGGCTAACGAATTTTTAAACTCAGACGGTACTTATTGGTCAGCTTGGACTGAGATACAGGATACTTATCCAAATGTTTATGATAATACGTTTAATATAAGATATAAATTTAACTCAAAAAATGCCGCGCTTGCTATGCGGCACCCATACACTTATGATTATGAAGCAGAGTTCATAAAGCGAGTTGAAAATGATAATATTCCAGGAGTTATAGTTCATGATTTAGGAAAGAGCCTCAAACGACAAAATTTGTACATTATTGAGGTATGTGACCCAACAGCAACACAAGAAGAACTAAGAAACCGAAGAGTAGTTTTGATGTATGCTAATGAAGATGGTAACGAACCGGACTCCTGTTGGGTAGTTGATGGTGCAGCAAAATATCTGATAAAGGGATTAAAATTAAATAAACACCAAAATACCGGCAATAAATTAACTGCTGAAGAAATACTGCTCGCACAAGAAGTGACAATGATACTTGATGAGATTACTTTTTTGTTTATACCACTATTTGATCCAACAGGATGGAGTGAATCGACATATGGAAAAATAACTTCTGATTTTTTGATACAGGATCTTGACAATGTACGCCCTGAGATAATAGCGTATACAAAATTTATAAATCAATGGGCAGGAGAACGTGAAAATAGACTTGATGTCGTAATCAGTCTGCATAATGTAGAGTGCCAAGAAACTCCAAATCTACTTTGTCCTATTATTAATATTGAAAAAAGCAGTGCTGTATTGGCATTAAATAGCTTTGTACAGTCAAATCTTCCGGACAGCATAGTCGGTAGTAAGACCGTTTGGATAAAGGGATTCACTCACGATCGTTTTATGGGATGGTGCAGCGAACATTGGGGAAGTTTGGATATCGGATATGAGATTAACTCCAGGTATCCGGAGAATAGACTTAACTTACATGGCTTATATATTTTAGGGGGAAACTTTTGTCCGTACATTCAGCAAATACTTTAAAACCGAAGAATATGAACGCATTTTCCCAGAGATAGAAAGAAAATACAGCATCCAAAAAGAACGTAGAGATGAATTTTGGAGGAATAGAACGAATATTTATAACCCTATAGATATATTTGACATTGTAGGAGAAGGATTCTAAGATTAATAATTAAAAAATATGGCAAATATTAAGATTGACTTTTACATATTTGTTTGCTATAATTAAAAACAAGGAAAAAACTATGAAACGAAAATTAGTAATTATTTTATCAACAATATTTCTTTTATCAACATTTTGCTTTGCCTCTATTTCAACAGAAAATGGTATGAAAAAAGCGGAAGGCGGATGGGGATCGCCAAATTATATAAAAGCAACTATAATTAAAGTAACGCATGAGACACCAAACACCAACTATGATAGCCTTCAAAAATCAAGCCCAACCGGCGGAAAAAGTGTTAATATCTATGTAAAAGTAGAACATAGTGAAGACGTAACTATAAATGGTGTTAGCGTAGATATAAGAGAAAGCGGGGAGCAAGACGCGGCAGTGAGTCCGTCCTATATTTTGTGTAAACTTCTAAAATGTATTATAATATAATAACACTTTTAGGAGGTGGGTTTTAATGCCCAAATACAAATTGAG
>JGI994J12354_10000615_pt1 | contig 35530 bp, 33 predicted proteins | sample IntmicLarv3ML3BL_FD_12354 | JGI IMG/M metagenome (IMG submission 12354) | reverse complement strand
CTGAAGCTGGCGCTCATCCTGATAGGAACTGACATAACCTGTGATGCGCACTTTCATACCCGCCTGTACCGTACTGGAAACCGGGAAGACGTTAATGCCGCCTGTTGCGTCCTGTACGTAAATGCAGTCGAAGAATGCAGTTTCACGGTCATAGCCCGATGCGTTCGAGGTCACAATTGCCTCAACGGTAAATTTACCGCCTTCCGTCGGCTGTGCATGAATATCAGCAATGTCTGTGATAGCCGGTATGGGCTTCACTTCGTCAAGAAGGTTTTTAATTAACTGGTAGTTGGTGTTTTGCTTTTGTGCGGCATTGTCCAAATCGACCTTAACTTCGAAAGTAGAGAAGAAGGTAACGCCAGAGACAACGAGGAAACCGCCCCCGGAAAGCGTTTCAATTGTCATAAGATGCGTATCGCCAGCCGGAGTAACCGTTGTGTGGCTTGCGCCGAGCACATTGTTGGCGGAGAGCTCGCTGAAGTGGGTGCCCCATGTGGTTGCAAAGCCGGAAACCACTGGCACGGCACCTGTGCCGGGAAGAATGGGTGCGCTGTTGTAGGCGCTAAAGGTGTTGTTGGTTTCCTCTTGCACTTGATTCAAAATCATAGCGAGCAGGGGATTGCTGTCCATTCCTGCGTAGTTAAAGCACAGCTGATCCGCTGCGGAATCGCCGCCCAGAGTAATGCGGAAGTACTCATTGGTGGCGCGCACTTCATCGATGACAAGAGCTTCGGCAACCCGTGTCTGAGAGCCAATGGCGGTTAAGATGCCGTTTGAAATCGCAGAAGCTTTTTCATTGGCAGCCGCTGGCTCAAGACGGTCGGACTTGGACGTTAGGATAATGTTGCCGCCCTCGGTTGCATAGCGGGCAATTGCAGCCAGTTCTTCTGCGGTGTAAAGAGAGTCAGCAACCGAAGTGCCGGAGGATTTGAAGGGTACGGTAAGCACCAGCAACTGCATATCCTTAATATTGTCATAAGTCAGCTGACCGCTGCCAATCCGTATGGCGCGCAATCCGTTTTGCGCCGCAATTTCAATCAAACCAGTGTCAGAATTTGCGTAGTTACCTGAAACATAGAAATTGCTGTGGCCTGCATCAATGCCGATGGTGAGCACTTCGTTTGCGTCCAGTGCTTCAATTTCATAGGCCTCGCTAAGCGTGTACGGCACGCCGCCCAAAGTACCGTTAATCGTAACAGTCAGGGTGGTAAAACCGACATGGTTCGGCGTGTAGGCATATGTATAAACTTGCTCATTGACTCCGGCGGGTACGTTCACTGCCCGGTTCACAGTGCCAATTGTGGTTGTCTGGCCAAGATAGGTGGCCTGATAGACGATTTCCTGCACGATGAAATCGCTGCTTTCAAGGTTGAATATTTCAACCGCCAGCGGCAGCTCTTCACCAACGACAGGCATAATTGTGGTTGAACCAAAGTCAGAAATACCGAGTTTTACAACATCGCCAACCCAAACAGGTGCAGTGACTGCGATTTGCTTGTCCATCTGGGTTACACGCAGGAAATAATAGGGGTAGCTTGCATCAATGCCGCTTAGAGTCCAATCGAGAATTTTGTTTGACTCCATTCCCAAATCAGCAGTCATAATGACCCGGCCGCCGTTGCTCACAAGCTCCACGGTGCCAAGGCCTTCGCCATCCGGGTCATTGAGTTCTGCCCGCACGGACAGGGAGCTTCCGGATGCCTGAATGATGCTGCCCATAAGTGCGCCATCAATGGAATAATGAATTTCTAAATTTTCATCCTCTGTGGAATAAAGGCTGCGTGCCCGCATGCCCGCATAGAGACCCTCAAGGCTGAAGTCGTCCGTGTAGATGACGGAGCGGGCTGTGTTCGAATTGCCCCAGTTTCCTTGATGGTTATCTTGGTTATTTGTAGGAGCCAAATGCCAGCCCTTGTCAAGAGCCTGAATATAATACTGGTAGGAGGGGAAGTAGCCAGAGGAACCGATGGCACCTTCGCCGTTTCCTACTTCAATGAGGGTAATAAGCCTGTCGTATTCCTCTGTCCAGTAAGAGAAGTTTGAAAACGTGCCAAAGGTTGTGCCCGGATGGTTAAACTGAGAGATGCTGTCGGGCACTGTGGCAAGGGTTTCGTAATATAGCTGCATACCGGCGTCAGCCGTTTTGCTATTCAGGCTGGTGTTATTCCGGCTGACAATACCAGGTGTGTTAAAGGTGTTAATATGGCCGGGGCCGCCGGACCATGTCATTTCAAAACCAGGCATGGCGACCAGATTGCCCTCGTTTTCGCTATTAAAGCTTAGCATGTCGCCCACATAGGTATTCCAGCGTGTGGCGCTTTCAGCCGTCATTTGGCTTGGATCTGCCAGCGCAGCAGCCGGGTTGGCGGCGGTCGATGAATCGAAGTAGTTGGAATGATCCGTAAAGGCGACAAAGTCAACATTGTAGGACGGAGCAAGGTTCTTTATATGATTCAAGCCGCTTGTCAATGTACCTGCACCGTCTGAATATGTGGTATGGGCGTGAAGCTGGCCAAAATAGGCTCTCATCTCACCGCCGCCCTGTTTTAGCGTGTAGGTGTAGGTCATGGCCGGGCTGTCAATATAACCGGCCTTTGTTGCAATCGCCGTAATGCTCACAGGGAAGTCTGCCTCATGCAAAACAACAGGTGTATAATATGTCTCACCAATGCTTGTCCCCGAAGTAGTGGTGATGTCATAGGTAATCACAGCGCCGTCTGTTGTGGTAGAAAGTGCAATCGCCGTGCCTGCGCCAACTGCGCCACTGGCGCTAGATGCCCGCACACTTGCTGCAGCTACCTGCGTATAGGCATAGGAGCGCACACGACCTGTCGCACCCTTTACTTCCACGGTAGCGGGCAAAACAGTCAATGTTACGCCAGTGCCAGCCACGAAGGCAGGGGTGGCATCATCTGCTGTAATCACACGATATTCAATTGTTCCGCCTGCAGAATTGGAGAAGGTCAATGCCTGACCAAGAGGCACGGCACCAGAAGCAGGCGTGATTGCCACGTTGCCTGCATCATAGATTTCATCGCCGGTAATTGTAAATCCGGCAAAACCAGCGACTCCTCCAGAGCCAAGTGTGCCGCCATTGTTGCTGATGGTTCCTACCGCCTGAATTTTAAAATAGACTTGTGATTGATTATCCAGTGCTGTGGGAAGAGATGCGTTGTTCAACAATGACTGAACGGCTGTTGAGCCATCGAAAGCAGCGCTATTGCCAACAAAGGGGTAGAAAGTAATGCCGTCAAGGCTGTATAGAATCTCCACATTGCGGGGACCTGTGCCCGATGCTCGTCCGCTTACAGACAGTTTGAGATTGACAAAACCTTCAGTAGAGAGCTTGTACTGGAAATACTGTCCGCTGTTCCAACCAGTGGTGCCTCCAACACCGCCGCCAGCAGTGAGGGTTACATTGGTGTTGGTTGTCAATTCTGCACCAGCAGCATTCGAACCGCCGGAAGCTGCTAACGGCAGAGGTGCAGTTCCGCCAGTGGACAAAGTATTTGCGAAAATGGCAACAGCAGTTCCCTGCCATGCATCATTTTGTGCTGCGCCGACATAGTCCACGGAGGTCAGGGGAGACGATGCGTCTACAACCAGCTTGGCATAGGCTCCGTCACGCATCAATATGCCGGTGACATGGTAAAAACTGCCCACGGCAAAGCTGCCTGTTGCCTCAACATAAACATATTTTCCGTCTGCATCCCGCAGCAGGCGCATGCCGTCCTCTACGCCAACATATTCCATGTCGTACATTTTCACCAGCATCGACTCCAAGTCAGAAATACGAGTGGGCGAAATGGTGTCGTTAAACGTAATCGGATAAACAGCGCAGCCGTCGCTGTAGGTGCCAGCTGTCGCTGTACCGTCTTCGAGCATAATTGCTCCGTCAGTGTGGGTGGAAACGGTGGCATTCACAATAGAAATCGGGTCTCCGGCGGCAAAGGTTGCGCCGGTGGGGAGTTTCATTAAAATCGCACCTGTGTTGTCTTGCACAGAAACAAGTCCGATGGAGCCGTCAAGTATCGCTGTAACAATGCCCTCAACGCTGGCGAGTGCGCCTTCTCTGCGCTCGCGCACTTCGGCAATGGTGCCGCTACTGGGGCGAATTTGAACAGAGATGGTAAGTGTGGCATCTGCCAGACCCGCCGCCGCTGCACGAATATAATAGGTAATGTTATCGCCCGGCTCACCGGCAACCACGATTCCGCCTGCAGGTACGGCGGTCCAAGTGCCGGTGAAATCGCCCGCAGTTGTGTTATACTCGATTGTTGCGCCGGGTGTGGCGGTGGTAACAGTGATTTCATCGCCTGCATCCAGAACAGTGCCGTCTGCTGTGTTAGAATTCAAAGGCAGCACGGTTGCCGCCGCACTGACAAACTCAACGCCGGAGGTGTAACCGGCAAGCTGAGCCGTCGTGTTAAAGCGGGCAAAGCTCGCAACCACGTCCACCTTTGCACCCATTGTAATCTGTGAATCAAAGGCGTCATTGATTAGATTGCGACCCTGAATAGCATTTCCATCGTCATCTACAAAGGTAATGCTCATTGTTGTGCCTGTGGAGGGCAGCACGCTGACATAAACGTTCTCCAGCTTAACCAGCCGACTCTCCAACGCATGGCTGCCAACTGCAGCTTGCAGTTCGGCAATTGTTTTTACAATTGGCGCAGGCGCAGGGTTACCAGTTGAAACTACAGCAATATCAGCAACGGGAGCGTTCAGCTGAATAAGCTCTCCGTAAGCTGCAACCGTGCCCTTAACCGTAATTTCATCGCCAACATTCAAGCCGCTCACGGCCGCACTAGCGTAAACCGCAATGCCGCCTGTGTTGTCCTGAATCGTAATATTTCGCCCGCTAACGTAAGTGACAATGCCCTGAGTAAAAATTCCCGTGGCTCCGACAGGTTTCTGCCGTGCCTCAAGGACGGTTATCGGGCTTGCCTCGGTATACGTGAACGTAGCAACAGCGCTATCGCTCAGACTATTGCTGACTGCAATTGCCTTGATTGTTGCAGGCAGAGTAGACAGCGTGATGGGGGTTGTATACGCTGTGCTGGCAGCCGTGGGGGTGCTGCCGTCGATGGTGTAGTAAATCGTACAACCAGCTTCGGCAGAGAGGGTCACTTCTGCGCCGCTCTCCACAACGCCCGCAGCTGGTGTGGCTGTGGGTGCGGTGTTGGTGGTAACCGCACCATCTCCAAGGACATAGACCGTGAGTGCACCGACTCCTGTTGTGCCGGTGTACGCACGGAATTTACTTACTTCGCTTGTATTACTTCTCAAAGTTCTGGTTGCACCCGCACCTGAACTGGCGCTCGGATCCCATGCGCTTAAAGTCGCCTTACCATCTGCAAAGGTGATGGTCCAATTGCGGGGCGTGCTGTTCACCTGAGCGCTATTGCTGTTATTATTAAAGGTAAGGTACCTTCCGTCAGACGTAAGATAAAAAGTTCCGGACTCGCTGCCGGCTTCCAGTGTCCAGACGTATGCTGCATCTTCGGCAGCAGTTAAGGTATCGCCTGCCGGTGTATCAATGCTATGTGGCAAAGCCCAGTTGCCTACCACTTCGTTGGTCAGAAAATGACTCTTCCCGTCAGATTCCGCCGCAAAGAGATACTGCCCACCGACAACAAAAGAACTGGCTGATGTCACCTTGGTGAATTGCTCATCACCTGCACCAAACAGCACGATTCCTGACATCGGAACGACAGTTTCTTCCATGCCTTCAGGCTCCGGATCCTCCTCAGAGGATGTGTCACTAGAAGGCTCATTCACAGAAACCTCGATTCCTGTGTATCCAGTTTCTTCGGGAATGACACCCTCTGCCAACGCAAGCGTTGGAAGACATGTCATAATCATTGCGCAGGTTAACAAGATAGAAATTGCTTTTTTCAGCATGCGATTCATAATTTGCCCGCCCCTTTTTTTAGATTTTTCATTGAATGCCCTTGAATAAAAAAATATTTTCCATTCAAATAACAGTACTTCCACTCAAATAACAGCACTTCCATTCTACTAGACTTTTCCATAATTTGCAATGATGAATACTTAAGAAAAAGATGTCAAAAAACTAGTTATATTGACCATATAGAAATATCAAGCATGAGGTTACATCTATTTAAGCTAGATTAAATTTTCCGGGCTTATTATTTAATTCTAAATCCCAGATTATATACTTGGGGTTGATTGTAAAAATATGGAAGACAGGGGCAAAGTTTTTTTCATTAAATCTCATTTAATCGTGCAAAAGCATATACAAAACCACGTTTCCTTGGTATGATAAAATCCAGTATATGCGGAGGTGCTTGTTTTGGTAGAGATGAATATAAACGAACCGTGGGCTTCCACAAAAGAAATTGCAGAGCACTTGGGTGTCACAATGGAAACGGTGCGTAAATGGATAAAAGTTGGGAGCATCCCTTGCTTTCGCGTGGGCAAGCTCTGGAAATTCAAAAAGTCAGACATAGACAAATGGGTGAAATCTGGTGGGGCAGAGGAAGGGAAGCAAAATGCTTGAAGTAAAAAGAGAAAAGGGGAAGATTTATTCCCACATTAGAGAGCGCTGGCTGGTGGAAACGCCGGAAGAGTTGGTTCGGCAGCAGTTCGTTTGCCTTCTTGTTAATTATTTTGAATATCCTTTTAGCGTAATGCGCGAAGAGTACAAAACAGATCATTCCGGAAGAGGGGTGCGTTCGACTCGTGCGGATATTGTGATTTTTAAGAGTGTTGAGGATAAAGAGAAAAACCATAACGCCTATGTTGTGATTGAGTGCAAGCCAGAAACGGTAAAGATTATGCTTGATGATTTTTACCAAGGCACGGAGTATGCCGGCAAAACAAGGGCGCAATTTTTAATTCTGCACAATTCCAAGGAAACAAATTATTACAGCGTTAACCTAGATATAATTCCAAACAATGACGATGCTTTTAAGCAGATTACCACAATTCCGAAGTTCAGCGAAATAGGCGATGCAAAAAAGGTTGAAGAAATCAAAAACAAAGCCAAGGCCTTTACCCGCAAAGAATTCACGGACTTGCTCCTTGCATGCCACAATATCATTCGCAATAATGATAAGCTCTCTCCGGAAGCTGCGTTCGATGAAATTAGCAAAATTCTTTTTATCAAGATAAATTATGAACGGCTGGAGCAGGGGAAAATGATATTCTCCCTTGCGGAATACTTGCGCCGCAAGGGAATCAGCGAAGAGAGCGACCGCATAAATTATCGCAAAGGCCCCCCTTATATGCAGACCCTGTTTGGGCAGACCAAAGAGCATTTTCATGAAGATCAGCTTTTTGAAGAAAACGATAAAATCAATATTCGTGAAAACAGCTTTGAAGCTATCCTGAAAAAGCTTGAAATCTATAACCTCTCTGACACATCTGATGACATCAAAGGTATTGCTTTTGAGGAATTTTTAGGAAAGACGTTCCGTGGTGAGCTGGGGCAATTTTTCACGCCCCGTTCGGTCGTGGATTTCATGGTTGAAATACTAGAGCCCGAGGAAGGCGAAATCCTCTGTGATCCAACGTGTGGCAGCGGTGGATTTTTGATTAAATCCTTTGATTATATACGACATAATATTGAGCAGAATATCAAGGCCGAGAAGAAGCGCCTGAGGCAAGCCATAGAGGCGGATGACAATTTTGACAGTATCCCGGAGGAAGAACAAATAGCCACCCAGTTGAAAGTTGAGAACATGCACGCTAAGCTGAATCAAGAACTGAATCATTTAGCTGAAGGCTCGAGAATGTTCCATCTCTCGCATCAGTGCATTTTCGGAACAGATGCAAATCCTCGCATGGCTCGGGTTTCTAAGATGAATATGATTATGCATGGCGTTGGTCATGGGGGAGTATATCATCATGACGGCTTGCTGAACATCCATGGAGTCTATGAGGAGCGATTTGATGTCATTCTGACTAACCCTCCGTTTGGCGCAAGAATAGACAAGCATTTGCGCATCACAGACCAGGAAATCGTTGATGCGAAAGATTTCGGGCAAAAGCACTATAAGAAGGACGACGACACAAACAAAACAGTGCTGGGCGTGTTTGACACCGGCTCAATGTCGGCGCTGACTGAGGTCCTATTTATGGAGCGATGCTTGCGTTTGCTAAAAAAAGGCGGGCGCATGGGGCTTGTGCTGCCGGAAGGTGTACTTAATATCACGCACCTGCAAAAGGTGCGTGAGTATTTTGAGGGGAAAGCAAAAATTATTCTGATATGCTCAATCCCGCAGGATGTTTTTGTCGCAGCGGGAGCAACGGTAAAGGCCAGCCTTGTTTTCTTTAAGCGGTTTACGCAGGAGGAGGAAGAGCAATATGCGGCGGTCACAAGGAGAGCAAGGGAAGAAGTGAGGATATCCTACGAAGGAGAGATTTTTGAGTTAACCAGCGAACTGTCTATGCTCAATGAAAAAGCAAAAGATAAGTCGAGAGACAAAGCAGAAATCCGCATGAAAATACGAGAGATTACCAAGCGCCTTGCCACCATTGAAAATGCAATCATTGAGAAGGCAAAGCCGCTTGTAAAAGAGTACTTTGACTATGAAATCCCCATTGCTATGGTTGAAGACGCAGGCATAACGTCCACCGGCGCAAAGTCAACCAACAATCAGCTAACGCCTTTGCAAAAGGAGTTTAAAGAATATAGAGCGAGCAACCAATTATGGCAAGAAAACCATAGCAATATTTTCTACGCCATAAAAGAAAATGGCAAGCTGTACCGCCTTTCCAACGGTGAGGAGGTAGAATTGAAGTGGTAGTAGAAGCGACACAATTTTTAAAGACGATTTCCTTTAAAGATACTGCTAACTGGAATATCAAGCAGAGTTTTAATGAGACTCCAATAAAAAGCCGATTTGATTTTTCATGCATTGGAGAATATATCCATAGAAGAAAAGATGCCATGAAAGTAGAAGGTGACAAGGAGTATAAACGGGTTACCATCAAAACGAAGAATGGCGGTGTTGTTGTTCGAGACATAATATTAGGAGACGAAATAAAAACAAAAGACCAGTACTATGTCTCAATGGATCAACTGGTTGTTTCAAAAATTGACGCAAGAAATGGAGCCTTTGGTGTGGTTCCGGCGGATGCAGACAAGGCCATTATTACAGGAAATTTTTGGGCTTATGATGTGGACGCAACAAGGGTTAATATTCAATACCTCTTATTGATTTTTTCATCAGAACAATTTGTAGAGGCATGGCAAAATTGCAGCAACGGCAGTGGTAATCGCTTGTATCTTCAAGAAAAACAATTTCTGCAACAAAATATTCCACTCCCGAAAATAGGAGAACAAAACGGCCTTGTGAAACAATATGAGGACAGGATGGCGGAAGCAGAATCTCACGAAGAAAAGATCGAGCTGCTGGAAGCAAGTATTGAAACTTATTTGTTTGATAGCCTGGGAATTGTTATAGCGCCTAACAAGCCTGAGCCCACAAGCTTTTTGTCGTGCACAAGCTTAAGTAAGCTGGTCAAGTGGACGGTAGATTTTAACCTTAATGCAATTAAACCAGAGAATGTGTTCAAGTCAACCAAATATAAGAATACAGGAATTGCACACTTTTGCGAAATAAATCCAACCACAGAATACCCTGATGATATAACGAACATTTCTTTCGTGCCGATGGAGTGTATCTCTGATCTCTATGGTGAAATTACATCTATGAAAAAAGGGAGCGTGTCTCTCGCCAAGGGATATACCCGCTTTCAAGAAGACGATGTAGTTTGGGCGAAAATTACCCCATGCATGCAAAACGGGAAAACGGCGGTCGCCAAAGGCCTGGACAATGGCTTTGCGTACGGTTCAACCGAGTATTATGTTTTTAGACCTTTTGAAAACGTGGCTCTTCCGGAGTATATCCACGCATTTCTGCGCACTGCTTATATGAGAAAAGTTGCCCGGGTTTATTTTACCGGATCGGTAGGCCAGCAGCGTGTTGGTATGGACCTTTTTGAAGGGCTTACTTTGCCTGAAATTCCTCCTACATCTGAAAATTCTGATGATATCACGCAGGCAAAAATAGTGGCTCATATATCCGGTATAAAAGAGCAAATAAAAGCCCTTCGCCAAAAGGCGGAGAGCTTGCGGAAACTTGCCAAAAAAGAGTTTGATGCGGCAGTTTTCAGCGAGTAACAATGCCGTTGTAGATAAAACGTTGGGATTTTTGAAGAAATAGAACAAGCCCTGCTTTCGACTAAAACATTCGAAAGCGGGGCTTGCTTTAAGATTACTTATTTTGCTGCTTCGCAGAACCGATGCAGCATTGCCGCAACTTCAGCTCGTGTGGCGTTGCCCGTGAGAGCGAAGATGTTGCCGGGTTTGCCGCTTACGATGCCTGCGCTTGCTATTGCGTTAATTGCATCAGCAGCATATTCCGCAATGTTGTCGGAATCCATGAACACTACATTCTGCAAGGTCTGCTTCATAGAGAACCCCATTTTTTTCTGCGTAATTACTGAGGAAAACAGACAAATCCTGACGGCTGATGTTGGCTTCTGGCGCATAGTTGTTGTTGCCGATGCGGCTTACAATACCCATTTCTGCTGCCCATTTAGTATTGAGTCGTTGCGACATCGTCAAAGCTCTCACTGCTGTAGTCGGCAATGTCGATACCTGCCAATCTGCCGAGTACTGTGACAACCATGCCTCATGTCATGAACATTTGCGGGCTAAAGTATTTGCAGCCGTCTCGTTGAACAGACCGTTTTGATGCACATACTTTACATCGCCGTAAAACCAGTCTCTTGTGTTCACATCAATAAAGGGATTGATCCAGTCATCAGCAAACAGGGTTGCCTGATTTGGTTACGGTGACGCTGAGGGATGGGTCTGCTCCGCTTCATGTTGGATACAATAGTCTGTGTGCTGTGTGCTGTGTGCAGAGCGGCCAGATACGTGGCTTTGATGGTGTATGTGCTGCCACAGTGTCACTGAAGCCACGCCACCGAGCATCCCAAGGGTGCCTGAGGCATTCGGAGTAACGGTGATGGTTTTTCCGTTGTCTGCCGAAGTCAGGGTAAGACCTCCGGGAGTATCCCACGTAATGTCGCCTCCTGATGCACTTGCGGTAATGGTGAACAAACTGACACCAAAAACCACTGCGAGCAGTATTGCTAAAATTCTTTTCCTCATGAAAATGGTCTCCTTTGACCGAATACATGTTATTACATAATTAAAATGCATACTGGATAGAATGCTTCGTTATAAAACGAATAATAATGTGCTGTCAAAGAAAATGCGTAAAGTTTTGCAAATAAAATTAATGAGCTGCGAACTGTGGCATGTTGAAGCTTTCACGAATGATTACTCTGTGCAAATATGCAAAGAATTGCGCAACTGTGCAAAGAATAATGCACGATTGCTTTACACCAGCCGGAAATTGCGGCGAAACCGTCGAAAAAGGCACTATTTTGTTGGCATCATATTTGCTATATACATAAGCAATCGTGTTTGCACTGCAGCCGCAGGCGAGCTGATATCAAGGAGGAAATAATTATTATGTGTTGGAAAAACGAGTATGCGAGTAAAATATGTACCGCTGAAGAGGCTGTTCGTTTTGTTCAGTCCGGCGAGCGGGTGGCATTTGGTCAGATGCACGGGGTTTCACAGGTTCTGGTAGATGCCTTGTGTGCCCGAAAAGACGAGCTGATGGATGTGACGGTTTTTTCGTCCCTCAACGCCAATCATGAGTGGTATCTGGATGAGGGTTATGCGCCCAATATTAATTATCTGAACGCATTTTTGTTCCCCCGGGCCAGGGAGGCCTATAAGGCAGGGCGAATCGAGTATTTTCAAACTAATTTTCACGAATTTCCCAAGTGGCTGAAAAATATATGGAAGCCCACAGTGGCGATGCCTATGTTGACCCCACCGGACGAGGACGGCTATTGCAGCTTTTCTCTCAACGGTGATTTTATTGTTGCTGCCTGCGAAGCGGCTAGAGACGTGGTGGCTCACATCAATCCCTGCGCACCGAGAACGTTTGGCGCAAAAATTCATGTGAGCGAGTTGCGCTGCGCTGTGGTGGCCGACGAGCCCCTCTACGAGGTTCCTGTTGGACGGGCAGGGGAGACAGAGATGCAAATCGCCAAACACATTGCCGCACGCATCCCTGACGGTGCCTGCTTGCAACTGGGTATCGGCGGGATCCCTGACACGGTGCTGTCTATGCTCACCGACAAAAAGGATTTGGGCATTCACACGGAAATGTTTGCCGACGGTCTTGTAGACCTGTTTGAAAAGGGGATTATCACCGGAAAGTGCAAGCAAATCGATGCGGGTAAGATTGTCACCACCTTTGTCATGGGAGGCAAGCGGGTACATGACTTCGTTCACGACAACCCCAGTGTTCTTGTGCTTCCGGTGGATTACACCAACGACCCTTATGTCATTGCCCAAAATGACAATGTGGTTTCCATCAACGCCTGTCTGGAGGTTGACTTGTTTGGTCAGGTGAACGCAGATAGTATTGGCGGCTTGTTTTACAGCGGCATCGGCGGTCAGGTAGACTTTGTGCGGGGAGCAAATCTTTCCAAAAACGGTCAGTCCTTCATCACTCTGCCCTCCACAGCGCTGGGCGGAACGGTGTCTACGATTGTCCCCCATTTGAAGCACCCTGTTACCACGTCCCGCCACGATGTGCGCAGCATCGTCACCGAGTACGGCATTGCGGACTTGTTTGGCAAAACCATGCGCCAGCGGGCGCAGGCTCTCATCGACATTGCCCACCCGGACTTTAGAGAAGAGCTGACCCGTGCAGCTTATGAGGCTCACCTGTTTTACTAATAGGCGGAGTTTCTACCTCAGAGGAAAATAGATAAAAAGCATAGAGCACACCGCCCATGCCGGTGTGCTCTATGCTTTTTATCGCTACCGAAGCAGCAAAAGCTGATCCGATGCAACGGAGATACCAACCACTGCGCCGACGGTTAAGGAGGCGGCCTGCTCCAAGGGAAGCTCCATGTGTAGAATGGAGGGTGCAGTGGGCTTGTCGCCGTGAACCAGTTGCAGGACGACCGAGACAGAAAACACGCTCTGACTCATCCGCAAAATTTGACCGTGCATCATAGGCGCACGAGCTTCAAGAACCAGCCTATGGCTATGTGCACCGATATGGGAGACACCGGGAGGAGGAGCGAAATCCAGCTCGCAACCCCAGTCAAGGGCAAGCGTCCGCTGCTGCCCGCAGGAAGGGGCAATGCGGGAGTAGTTCTTGCATCCGGCCAGCAAAGCGGCAGAAAGCGTTTGGGGCGTCTCAAAGAGCTGGGCGACCGACACCACCGGCTCGGATGTCCCCTCGTGAAGCACGCAGACCCTGTCGCAGATGCGGTGTACCTCGTCTCGATTGTGGGAGACGTAGATGGCGGTGCCGCCGAAACGCTCCAGCGTGCTCACCAGCTCCTGTTCCAGCTGCCAGCGCAAATATTCGTCCATGGCGGAAAAGGGCTCGTCAAGCATAATGAGCTTCGGCTCTGCCGCCAGCATGCGAGCCAGCGCTGTACGCTGTTGCTGCCCACCGGAGAGCTGGGCTGGATAGCGACTCTCCAGCCCGTTCAGTTGAAAAGACTCGATGAGCGCCTGCACCTGTTCCCGCTGTCCCTCTTTGCGGCGGTAGAGTCCGGCGGCAATGTTTTGTGCCACAGTCATGTTGGGAAACAGGGCATAGTTTTGAAACAGCAGCCCCACCTGACGTTTTTGGGGCGGCAAGTTGATGCGCTTGACCGAGTCAAACAGAGTGACATCGTTGACAATGATGCATCCTTCGTCCGGCGTGATAATGCCGGCGATGCACTGGAGCGTCAAGCTCTTTCCGCAGCCGGAGGCTCCCAGCAGTGCTAGTATGCAGTCGTCTGCTTCAAAGCAAACCCGCAGAGAAAAGCTACCCAACTGCTTTTTGATATCCACAATAATTGACATAATCTCAACCCCTTGCTTTCCGTTTGCGGGGCGTTTTATGTTTGTGCTCCAGCAGGTTCACAGCGGCCAGCACTACAAAAGCGATGAGCAGATTAATCCCTGCCCAGCGATAAGCCAGTGCATCGTTCCCCTCTCGCCAGAGCTGGTAAACCGTCATAGAAATGGTTGCAGTCCGGCCGGGAATATACCCGCTGACCATACTGGTTGCGCCGTATTCTCCCAGAGCCCGGGCGAAGGCGAGCACAGCGCCGGCCAGGATGCCCTGCCTGCAATTGGGCATCATGACCCGCCAAAAGAGATAGGTGTTGGAGCAGCCCATGGTTCTGCCTGAGTAAATCAGTGTGCGATCAAAGCTTTCAAAAGCTCCCCTCGCCGTGCGGTACATAAGCGGAAAAGTCACAATCACTGTGGCGAAAATAGCAGAGTACCACCGCATGGTCAGTGCCGTGCCGAATACCCCGAGCACTGAACTACCTATGGGGCCTTTCGGCCCGATGACACACAGCAGGAAGAACCCCACCACTGTGGGCGGCAGCACCAGCGGCAGCGTGAGCACACAGTCAAGCAAGCCCTTGGCAATTCTGGGTGCCCGGGCAATATAATATGCGGCCAGAATGCCTAGAAAAAAGGTGATGCAGGTTGAAATCAGCGCAACCCGCAGCGAATTAAGTAGGGGAAACCAATCCATTACCTGGCGGGAATGGAAAATCCGATGCCCTCAAAGACGGCGGAGCAGACATCGCTTTGCAAAAATGCGATGAAAGCCTCTGCCTCGGCTTGCTGGGCGGTGGTGTTTAAAATAGCGGCGGGGTAGGCGATGGGCATGTGGCTGCCTTCAGGCGCAGTAGCGACAACGGTTACGCCTGTGGCCGTGGCTGCATCGGTGCTGTAAACAACACCGCAGTCAACGGAAGCGGCGGCCACCTGCGTCAGAACCTCTTTCACGTTGCTGCCATAGCTCACCTTGCCCGAGCTCTGCAAGTCGTCCCACAATCCCAGATTGGTGTAAATTTCGGCGGCGTATTGTCCCACGGGCACGTCCGCATTGCCCAGCGCAAGCAGGGAAACCTTGTCACCCATCACGTCCTCAAAGGAAGTGATATCCGTGCCCGATCCTTCCGGCGCAATCATTACCACCGTGTTAGACACGATGTTAAACCGACTGCCTGCCAGCACGAAATCCAAAGCTGCTGTATTCACGGCAGCATCAGCGGCAATATCCAGCTCATTCATCTGCTTTTGGCCGGCGGAGATGAAGATATCGCAGTCTGCACCCTGCTCAATCTGGGTTTTTAGTGTGCCACTGGACTCGAAATTGTAAACGATGTCCACATGAGGCGCAATCGTCTTATACAGGATAGCAATTTCCTTCATAGCCTCCGTCATAGAGGCGGCAGCGAAGACAACCAGCTCTGCCGGTTCGGCAGATGTCGGAGTGGCCTCTGGTATGGGTGCAGGTGTTGCCACAACTGCCGGTGTGGGGGTGGCCTGAGGTGCTCCGCAGCCAACACAAACCACAGCCAGCGTAACAGCAAGAACCAGTGCAAGTACTCTTTTCATATTCATACTCCTTTTATCGATGTGTTTTTAAAAACATATCGCTTGTTTTTTGATTGTACCAGCCCGCTGCTTTCCTGTCAAGTCGCAGGCGAAAAGCTTTACAGAGACTGGCTACTGTTGTATAATGAGGGCAATATATTTTTAAAAACAAATCGCCAAATCGCCATTGCTTGGAGGGCTCGCCATGAAACTGATTCAAACCACCGAGGCCGAGGGTCACGTTCTGTGCCATGATATTACTCGCATTGTACGGGGCGTGAGCAAGGATGCAGCCTTCCGCAAGGGGCATATTGTCACGATGCAGGACATTCCTGCGCTTTTGGCGCTGGGTAAGGAACATCTCTATGTCTGGGAGAGTCAGGCCGGCATGCTCCATGAAAACGAGGCGGCGGACATCCTCTATCGCATTTGCGCAGGAGGCCACATGGAGCCAACCCCTGTGAAAGAGGGAAAAATCGAAGTGATCGCCACCGCAGACGGCCTCTTGCATGTGGATGTGGAGCGGTTGCGGGCGGTGAACAGTCTTGGCGAAATGATGATTGCCACTCGCCATACCAATTTCCCTGTAAAAAAGGGTGACCATCTGGCAGGCACCCGGGTGATTCCGCTGGTGATTGCTGCCGAAAAGATGGAGCAGGCTGAGGCTGTGGCAGGCGATACGCCCATTCTAACGATTCATCCTTACACCAAAAAGCGGGTAGGCATCGTCACCACTGGCAGCGAAGTTTACAAAGGGCTTATTGAGGACACTTTCACCCCAGTGATTCGGGAAAAGCTGGCCGCTTTTGAGATAGAGGAAGTGGGGCATGTGGTGCTTGACGACGACTACGAGGCGGTCGCCGCCGCAATCCTTTCGCTGCGCAGCCAAGGCGCTGATCTTGTCATTTGCACCGGTGGTATGAGCGTAGACCCGGACGATAAAACCCCTCTGGCTATCAAAAACACTGGCGCAGCGGTGGTGAGCTACGGTGCGCCGGTGTTGCCTGGTGCGATGTTCCTGCTGGCCTATCTGGATGATGTTTCGGTGGTCGGCCTGCCAGGCTGCGTTATGTATGCCCGCCGCACGATTTTCGACTTAATTCTGCCCCGCCTTATGGCGAATATTGCCGTTTCGGCAGCAGATTTAGCGGCGCTGGGTCACGGCGGACTCTGTCTCAACTGTCCTGACTGCGTGTTCCCCAACTGCGGATTTGGTGCAGGCGTATGAGTGGATTGAATCATTTTGACCATGAGGGCAACGCCGTTATGGTGGATGTTTCCGGCAAGGAGATAACTTTGCGCATTGCCACTGCCGGCGGAAAAATTCGCATGAGCCCCAGTGCTTTTACTGCCGTGTCCGATGGCCGGGCGGCCAAGGGTGATGTACTGGGTGTAGCTCGAGTGGCAGGCATTATGGCCCTCAAACGGACGGCAGAGCTGATTCCTCTGTGCCATCCTGTTATGACGGAAAAAGCGGTCATCGACTTCGAATTGCTGCCCGATGAGAGTGCTATCAAGGCCACCTGCATCGTGCAGACCGCCGGAAAAACCGGTGTGGAGATGGAAGCCCTCGCCGGCGTTTCCGTGGCCCTGCTTACGATTTATGATATGTGCAAGGCCATGGATCGCAGCATGGTGATTGAGGATATTTGCCTACTGGAAAAAAGCGGCGGAAAAAGCGGCGATTATCGCCGCAGTGAGGACGAGCGTGCATGAAAGACAGCTTTGGCCGCAGGATTAATTACCTACGTATTTCAGTAACTGACCGCTGCAATCTCCGCTGTCGTTACTGCATGCCGGAGGAGGGTGTTGCCGCCGTTTCTCATGAGGATATTTTGCGTTTCGACGAGATTGAGCGACTGGCCTGTATTTTCGCAGGCCTGGGCGTGAATCGCATCCGGCTTACCGGCGGGGAACCCCTGGTGCGCCGTGATTTGCCCCAGCTGGCGGCAAGGATCAAGGCAATCCCCGGCATAAATTTTCTCGGTCTTACCACAAATGGGATACTGCTGCCTCAGCACGCTCGTCAGCTTTGGGAGGCAGGGGTAGACGGGCTGAATATCAGTCTGGACACCGCTGACCCGAAGCGCTACGCTCATCTCACACGGCGGGATGAATGGGTGCAGGCGTGGGCAGGGTTGCAGTCTGCGCTGGCACTGCCCTTTCCATCAATCAAGCTCAACTGTGTCCTCTCGACAGACAGCCTCTCAGCTGACTGGCTGGGCGTTATAGAGCTGGCTCGCAAACTGCCTGTTGAAGTGCGGCTCATTGAGTGGATGCCCATGTCCGGTGAGAACGGACAGACGGCTCTGCGAGGGGATGAGGCTCTCGTGATGATAGAGCAGCGTTATGGTGCGCTCACGCCCTTGGGTCAGCGGATGGAAGGAGGCCCTGCCCACCAATATAAAATTGAGGGTTTTGTCGGCGCCATCGGGATTATTCCCGCTATGAGCCAGCATTTTTGCGCCAGCTGTAACCGCATTCGGCTCACTGCCGTCGGCGCACTCAAGCTCTGCCTGTTTTATGATGCAGGCATTTCCCTGCGCAGCCTTTTGCGCAGCGGCGCTGACGACAGAGCCATTGCAGGGGCGATACAAACCGCTTTGGCTGAAAAGCCGGAAGGGCATCAGGGCACAGTGGTGCGCAGTGGCGATTGCGCCGCTTGCGGCATGTACCAAATCGGAGGTTGACCATGAAAATGAAAGGAACAATTGTGGCTGTCTGCATCAGTGAGCAGAAGGGCACGGCGAAGGAGAATGTCGGTAAAGGTTGTCTTGTCACTGACCACGGTTTGGCGGGAGATGCCCATGGGGGCAAGTGGCACCGGCAGGTGAGTTTACTGGCCGCCGAGCGAGTAGAGGAATTTCGCCAAAGAGGCGCAGCAGTAGCTGACGGAGCCTTTGGCGAGAATCTGCTGGTGTCCGGCATTGACTTTCCCCGTCTGCCGATTGGAGCCCGTCTTCACAGTGGCGATATTGTACTGGAAATCACTCAAATCGGTAAGGAGTGCCATAGTCATTGCGCTATTTTTCATCAGATTGGCGATTGCATTATGCCCCGGGAAGGCGTGTTTGCCAAGGTTATTTGTGGCGGAGCCATTGGGATAGGAGATGTGCTATATGTTGAATAATCCGTGCCGAGTAGCGGTTCTCACTGCCAGCGACCGCAGCGCAGCGGGCGTGTATGAAGACCTCAGCGGCTCCTGCATTTGCGCTATCATGGAGCAGGCGGGGTATGCGCTGGTTGAGCGGAAAATCTGCCCTGACGAGCAGAGCATGCTGGAGAATCAAATGCTCATGTGGAGTAAAAGCGGTGCTGTGGACTTGATATTAACGACCGGTGGTACAGGGCTTTCCCCCAGAGACTGTATGCCGGAGGCGACTCTCGCCATCGCTGACCGGCTCGTTCCTGGTATTGCCGAGGCTTTGCGCAGTCACAGCATGACCATTACGCCCAGAGCCATGCTCAGTCGGGCAGTTTCAGCCATTTGCGGCCAAACGCTCATCATCAACCTCCCCGGTAGTCCGAAGGCGGTAGCGGAGTGTCTGGAGTTCCTCCTGCCGATCCTGCCCCATGGCCTTGAAACGCTCTGCGGTGGTGAGGTGACTTGCGCTGTACAGGAGAAAAACTCATGACGGCGGCGCTGATTATCTCCACCGAGAGTAGCCTGACCCGTGATCGCTTTGACCCCATGGAAAAAATGGGGAACATTTCGGTCATTCGGCGGCAGATTTTGGCTTTTCAGCAGGCGGGTGTTGAACGCATCGTAATTGTTGCCGGCAGACACGCCAGAGAAATCGAAAAACATGTGGCTCGCATGGGCGTGGTCTGTCTGCGCAATGAGGCACACGAGTCGGGACAAATGCTGGACAGCGTGAAAATCGGCTTGTCATACCTCCAAAATAAGAACCTGCATGCGCTTATAACACCGGCCAATGTGCCGTTTTTCTCGGCAGAAACCGTTGAGCGGTTGGAACAGACAGCTGCAACGGTTGTGATTCCCGTCTGTGAGGGGAAATCTGGTCATCCCATGCTGCTGTCCAAAGAGCTATTCCCCTTCGTGCTGGCCTATACTGGCGAGGGCGGCCTCTTTGGCGCAGTGAAGGCCAGCGGTGCGCAGGTGGCCGAAGTGGAGGTTGCCGACGAAGGTGTGGCGTTTCGAGCTGCCGATGGCGATAGGGCGGTGCATATGGCAGCGAGCCACAGCCTGAACAAATTGCGGGTGAAGGCCAAATTATCGCTGGCTTACGAGCGGGTGTTTTTCGGCCCGGGTACAATGCAACTGCTCAGCTTGTTGGACGAAACCCGTTCCCTGCGACAGGCTTGCCAGCAAATGGGGCTGTCTTATAGCAAGGGTTTGCACATGATTGCGGTCATGGAACAGGAGCTGGGCTATGAAGTCGTGCAAAGCAAGAAGGGCGGGAAAACTGGCGGTGAGTCGACCATTACGGTGGCAGGAATGATTCTGATGCAAAAATATGCGGCCTTTTCTCAAGATTGTGCCGAAGCGATACGAAGCCTCTTCCACAGGCATTTTTACGAGGAAGACGGAGGAAAGCAGTCATGAAACAGCTCTATTTACAACTAAAATCTCTGCTGGAGGGCGCACAGCCCGCAGTTTTGATTTCCGTCAGTGCGGCTTCTGGTTCAACGCCGCGAGGTGTGGGCGCACAGATGCTCATCTGGAACAGCGGACGCTGCGGCACCATTGGCGGCGGTGCGCTAGAACATGAGGCGGAAGGCATCGGACAGACGGTGCTGGAGAGCGGCGTTTCCTGTGCTCGCAGTTTTAATTTGGCCAATGCACCTACAGCGGCGCTGGGCATGGTCTGTGGCGGAGAAACTACGCTGGAATTTCGCCATCTGCGCCCGGGCGACCCGGTGGCCCTTGCTCTCGTTGATGAAGCTCTTGCTACCATCGCTGCCGCAGGTTGCGTGTATATCTTCGGTGCTGGCCACGTGGCTAGAGCGCTGGTACCGGTGTTGAGTGCGGTGGAGTTTCGTTGCATTGTGCTGGATGACCGGCCGGAGTTTGCGGATGCAACGCTCTTTCCCGAGGCGGAGCAGGTGCTGCTGTGCGATTTCTCCAATGTGGCGAAAAGCATTGCAATCACAGAGCGAGACTATGGGGTCGTCATGACCCGGGGGCACGTTTTTGATGCGCAGGTGCAGGCACAAATGATGCGAACAAGCGCCCGCTACATCGGCGTGATGGGCAGTGCCTCCAAACGAGCCTTCGTTCGGGAGAACATGGGGGAATTAGGTTTCACCGAGGAGGAAATCAAGCGAGTGAAAACCCCCATCGGCTTAAATATAAACAGCGACACCCCGGCGGAAATCGCCGTGAGCATCGCTGCTGAATTGATTATGGTGCGGGCTGATGAGAGCAGCCTAGCGCCGGGATAAACTCAAATAAGCTTCTAATGCGCCGCCGCCGATGCAGCGAGCCTTGTCAGAGATTGTGGTCCAGTCCACGTCGATGCGAGGGTCTATGTCGGCGGCTTTTGTGCCTTTTGAAATGGAGATGCCCGATTGAATCAGCCCCCGCAAGAGGCCGGAAAACGGCGCAGTTACTACAGTTTTACCTACGGAAAACAAGGGCTGGCCCTGCTTGATTACATCACCGATGGCGCTGTGATGAGCGACAAGGCCGGCGCAGGGCGCATGGAGAACCCGTTGGGCGCTCTTGCCACCAATTTCGCCGGGAATGCCTGTGTTGGGCAAGGCAGAGCCAGCATAGAGCACTCGCCCCAAATCATGCCCCCGCATGGTTTCAATCACTGCATGGGCATCTCGTCCCGCCTCAAACCCTGGCCCCAGTGCAAGCACAACGGGAGCCATGTTAAGGCGAGTGCCCAGATTTTGCTTTGCTAAAATTGCATCCACTACGGCGGCGGGCTTCAGCAGAGCAAGGCTCTCTGCCTGCGGGTCAACCAGCACAGGAATTTCCCTCTGGGTCCACAGCGCTTCGCATTGAGCCGGCCGGGCAAGCCTTCCCCGCAAATCTTCCACCTGTGCCACACCCTTAGTGACGGCGGTGCAAAGGCTCACGCTGCGGCGGATAGCCAGCGGCAGAGCGATTTCCAGCACGACAACATGAAAGCCTGAACGGTGAAATTTTTGCACCACGCCGGTGGCCAAATCGCCGCCGCCTCGCACAACAATCACGCTGTTCATTTACTTCGCCTCCCCGCTCAATAAAGTTACCGTGCCCTGCTGCACAGAGCCAGCTAGAATGCCAGTCAAACTATCTTTGAACATCTGCGGCAGAATAGCTACAAGTTCCAACGCCTGCGTCATTTGCTCTTCGCTCTCCACTTGATTTAGGAAGAGATACCGCCTGCCAACCGCTTTGCCGAAGAGGCCGTCTTCGTGAGAAATCATAGCGGCCACATGGGCGAAAGTGGCGACATCTCCAAGCTTGGCACCGGTTAGCCGGGAAAAAATATCAGGGCGATGGACATTCTCCTCGGACAAAACCGTGCTCACAGGCCAGAGTGTGCATACACCGACGGTGACTGTGCTCCAAGAGGGCACCGCCGGCTCATACTCCGCCCAGCCTTTAAGAGACAGTCCTTTGGAACCATCGCATTCCAAAAGGGTATAATCACCGCTGGAGCGCAGAGTTTCCAAGTAGGCCAAATCCGGCGGAAGGAGCTTTTTGTTGTCGTCACCAAAGCCGCCATGGAACAGATTCACACCGGCCTGCAAGGCGGGCGGGCATACATTATCAATCGATATCGTTGGAAACAAAATCCGTGTCGTGGTCGCCAACAACACAATTTCACTGCGCAGTTCCGCCGCCAAACGGTGCAACAGCGCCGTTTTTCCGCCACAGCCTACTATGGCCAGTGCATCGCCGGGTATGAGTCCCAGCGCAGGAGAGAACAGAGCTTTTGCCTGATACAGGGGGAAGGCAGGAGCGACATGATGCACATCGTTGGCAATTTCTTGCGCTTTGAGCAGGGTGTTTGCCTGCACCAGCTGACTCTTTGGCACCCGCAACCCGATACCGCAACCTGCCGCAATCGCTGTAGGAACCGGCATCACCCGCACGGCAAGGTCACCACCAAGCAGTGCCTGCTCCGCTGCAATGGCGGCGTGGGCGGTTTCAAATACATATAAATAGTCGCAACATTTATCGTTCATATCATAGGTTAATCACAGAGGCCGCCGTCGCCAGCTCCTCCACAATGCCGTACATGTTAGTAATTTCACCTGCAGCAAGGCTGTCTTTCACGTGATAATAGTCTGCACAAGTGCCGCAGACTCGAATGCGTGTGCCGAGCTGTTTGAGTAGTTGTAAATCCTCCAGAGTGTTTGCTCCCTCCACGGCCAGATGCACGCCGGAATTAAACAGCAATACGGCACTGGGCGGCGGCATCAGTTGAGTCAGAGAAAAGACAAAACCCTTGATGAGAATTGCCCCCAGCTCGTCGCTGCCCTTGCCCATGGTGTTTTGTCCGATAGACACCACAAGCCCCTCACCGGTGGACACCGCAGGTGGGCAGCAGAGCTCGTCCGCAGCGGGGGTTCCCTCGCCACGGGTAAGAACAACCAAAAACCGGCTCTCGCTTTGGGACTCTAAGGCATAGCCATAGCCGAGCCCTGTGGCCATTTTTTCTAGATTTTCGCAGGCAATAAAATTGTCAACCACTATCTGCACTTGACCGCCTGCTTCAGGCAGCTCCTGCAAAGCCTTTTTTGCCTTGACAACGGGAATCGGGCAGGGCATACCCTGCGCATCAACCAAAGTCATGAAAACACCTCATTGAAATAGAATCGGGACGCTGCCCTTTGGTAGGATTTCGCCGATAATCCCAGCGCCGGGCTCCACCATTCGCAGCTCGGCTAACAGTTCTACTGCCTGAGCCTTTGGCACGGTGCAGAGCAAACCACCGGAGGTTTGCGGGTCGAGCATCAGCTCCTGCAAGGGAGCAGCCACTGCCGCAAAGGCGTTTGCTCCCAGCTGCTGCTCCACATAGTGCCGGTTGCGCTGACCTGCAGCGGTGAGCAAATACTCCGCCGCATAGTGATAAGCTCCTGGTAACAGCGGCAGTGCCGCCAAGTCAAGTCGGGCGCTCACCCGCTCTTTGACCATTTCCAGCAAATGAGCCAGCAGCCCAAAACCGGTCACATCGGTGCAAGCGGAGAGAGGATATTTTGCAAAAACTTCTGCCGCATACCTGTTTAACCGCTCCATGGAGCCGGTGGCTGCTGCCACGTGAGTAGTCTGTGCCAGTTCCGCCCGATGGGCGGCCAGCACAATGCCCACGCCCAGCGGCTTTGTTAAAATGAGCACATCGCCTTCGTGGCAGGTGTCATTGCGCAAAATGCGACTTGGTGCAGCCATGCCGGTCACCGACAGGCCGTACTTCACCTCATGGTCGTAAATAGAGTGGCCGCCGGCCAAGGGCACACCGGCTTCCTGTAACTTTTCTGCGCCACCCTGTAAAATCTCTGCCAAAACTGCCTTGTTCATGGTTTGCGGCACGCAGAGCATGTTCAGCGCAAAGCGGGGCACGCCACCCATGGCGTACACATCCGACAAAGCATTTGCGGCGGCGATGCGGCCAAAGAGCACCCCGTCGTCTACCATAGGGGAGAAGAAATCGAGGGTCGAAATGATGGCGCAGTCGGGTGAAATCTGGTATACAGCGGCATCGTCTCGACTGTCAAAGCCCACCAGCAAGGCCTTATCCTGCACCATGTTCAGCTGGTCGAGCAAGAAGCTGAGCTCCCCCGGGCCGAGCTTTGCGCCGCAACCGCCGGAGGTGCAACTTGACATCAGCATGATTTTACCACCTCCTGTAAGGCGGAAACTGCAAATTGAATTTCCTGCGCCGTGTTATGGTGGGAGAAGGAAAAGCGGACGGCACCAGTTCTGTCGGTGCCCAGCGCCTCGTGCATCAGTGGCGCACAGTGAAGCCCTGCCCGCACGGCAATGCCAAAGCGGTCAGAAAGTGCAAAGGCTAAATCTGCGCCGTCTATGCGCTGATGGTTCAGGCTTACAATGGGTAGCCGCCGAGCAGCGTCCAAATCACCGTAAAGGGTGAAGCCGCCGAGAGCATTCACCTTTTCCGCAAAGCTGCGAGCCAGCGTATCAGCCATATGACGGTTGCACTCCATGTCCCGCCTCACATGAGGAAGTGCTGCCAGCAGTCCTGCAATTCCGTGGGCGTTTTGAGTGCCCGCCTCCAGCGCTTCCGGCAGTTGTTGCGGGTGGGTCTGAGACTTGGACTGAGAGCCACTGCCGCCAACCACCAGCGGCGGAGGAAAAAAGTCACGTGCCAGGCAGAGTGCGCCCACGCCTTCCGGCCCCCAGAGGGACTTGTGTCCGCTCAGACAGAGGGCAGAAATGCGCATATCTTCCATGTGAAGGGGGAAAATTCCCCCAGTCTGAGCGGCATCCACAATCAAATGGATACCTCGCTCTTCACAAAGTTGCCCGACGGCCTCAATGTCATACAGATTTCCGCACACATTAGAGCCGTGAGTCATGACCACGGCGGTGGTGTCCGCCTGTATGGTAGCGGCGATGGCTGCCGGTTCAATGCGCCCCAGTTTATCGGCGGGCACAATGGTGTAATTGCCCTGGCGGTAGACTGGCCGCAACACACTGTTGTGCTCAGCAGCAGTGGTTACAATATGCCCGCACACCCCTGCAATGGCGATGTTGAGTGCCGCAGTGGCGTTCTGGCAGAAGCAGACCTGCTCCGGCGCAGGCACCCCGAACAGGGCGGCAAGCTCGGTGCGGGTTTCAAACATAGTGCGGGCGGCACGAACAGCAGGGCTGTGCGTTCCTCGAGCCGGATTGCCAAGGCTTGAGAGTGCCCCAACAACCGCATCTGCTACATAGTCTGGCTTCGGCAGGCTGGTGGCCGCATGGTCAAAATAAATCATAAAGTCTGATTCTCATTCCTTTCGGCAAAAGCGTCACTCTTCTTTTACCAATATTGTACCATAGCAGGCGGAAAAAGGGAATCGTCCATACAAAGAAAATGCCCGTTTTGGCGGCACTTATCCAGCAGACAGGTGGGATTGCCTTTGGTAGATAGAGAAGCCAGGCAGAGACGAACAAAAGAGACTTGAAATATGACAAAAAAATAACAATAATGTTTGATTTATGCAAATTTTAATTCAAAATTTAGTAAAAACGGCAAAAAAACACTTGCTTGAAGAAATACGCTTGACATAATGGTCAGCGCATACTAAAATCGGTACATAGGCTGAGATGATGAGAGCCGATGATGTATCCCCTCAAGGGACACGTCCGCTCTCATCATCTCAGCCTATTTTTTGTGTTCAAAAATCCACGGCAGCAGGAAAACCAGAAAATGAAAAATGCTTCTAGCGATTAGATTGAAGGAGGAAATGATACATGAGCAAGTATATCATGGCACTTGATCAGGGCACGACCAGCTCCCGTTGTATTCTGTTCAATAAGACGGGAGAAATTGTCAGCGTAGCACAAAAGGAATTTACGCAAATTTATCCTCAGGCCGGCTGGGTGGAGCATGATGCGGACGAAATTTGGGCGACACAGATAGGTGTTGCGCAGGAAGCCATGCAAAAAATCCGTGCCACCTCCGAAGACATCGCAGCAATCGGCATCACCAATCAGCGGGAAACCACGGTTGTGTGGAACAAAAACACCGGCCGCCCGGTATACAATGCCATCGTCTGGCAGTGCCGCCGCACGGCACCTTTCTGTGATGAACTGGTGGCAGAGGGCTGGACAGACAAAATTCGCAACAAGTGCGGCGTTGTGGTTGATGCTTACTTTTCCGGCACGAAAATCAAGTGGATTTTGGATAATGTACCCGGCGCCCGTGAGCAGGCAGAGGCTGGCGAACTGATTTTCGGCAACATCGATACGTGGCTGATTTGGAACCTGACCAAGGGTAAGGTTCATGTGACGGACTACTCCAATGCCTCTAGAACCATGGTTTACAACATCTTTGATCTGAAGTGGGACGAAGAAATCCTCGAGCGCTTTGAAATTCCCACCTCTATGCTGCCCGAAGTAAAACCGTCTAGCTGCGTCTACGGTGAAACAGATGCCAGCATTTTTGGCGGACCCATTCGGATTGCCGGCGCAGCCGGCGACCAGCAGGCAGCACTGTTCGGCCAGACTTGCTATGAGCAGGGCGATGCAAAAAATACATACGGCACCGGTTGCTTCATGCTCATGAACACCGGCGAAACACCGGTTCTCTCCAAAAACGGACTGGTTACCACCATCGCATGGGGCGAGGGCGGGAAAATCAATTATGCGTTGGAAGGCTCTATCTTCGTGGCGGGTGCTGCCATTCAGTGGCTACGGGATGAACTGCGGCTCATTGACAGTGCACCGGATTCCGAGTATTGGGCTTCTAAAGTAGAGGACACCAATGGGGTTTACATGGTACCGGCCTTTGTGGGTCTGGGTGCACCTCACTGGGACTCTTACGCACGAGGCAGTATTGTGGGTCTGACCCGGGGGGCAAACAAGAGTCACATTGTGCGGGCTACACTAGAATCACTGGCCTATCAGACATTTGACGTGTTGGAGGCAATGCAGGCCGACTCCGGTATCACCCTAAAAGCGCTCAAAGTAGACGGCGGTGCCTGCGCCAACAATTTCCTCATGCAGTTCCAGTCTGACATCATCAGTGCGCCGGTGCAGCGGCCGGTCTGCATCGAGACAACAGCTCTTGGTGCAGCCTATCTGGCCGGTCTTGCAGTAGGATACTGGAAGGACAAGAACGAAGTCGTTCAAAACTGGGCTATCTCCAAAACTTTTGATCCAGCCATTGAAAAGAGTCGCAGCGACGAGCTGGTCGCTGGATGGCGCAAGGCCGTGGAGCGTACGTTCAAGTGGATTGACGCATAAGCAGTTAATGCTTGGCCGTATAGCAAACGCCGTACTTAGGCGAAAACAGTTTGAAGAAGAGGAAGGAAGGTAGTTGTCATGGCAATCTACTTAGCAGAATTTCTGGGAACAATGTTTCTCATCCTTTTGGGCGATGGCGTTGTGGCCAATGTGTGCCTGAATAAATCCGGCATGAAGGGCGCAGGTTCTATCCAGATTACACTGGCATGGGCAGCGGCAGTTCTTGTTCCTGCAACAATTTTCGGCACTGTTTCCGGCGCACACTTCAACCCGGCTCTTACCATCGCATTGGCATTTGTCAGCGGAGATTTCTCCACAGTACCGGGCTATATTGCGGCACAATTGCTCGGCGCAATTGTAGGCGGAATTCTTGTTTGGCTCCACTTCAAGCCTCACTATGATGCAGAAGAGAACGCAGGCACAATCCTTGGTACATTCTCCACTGGCCCCGCCATCCCGCACACTGGCTGGAATCTGGTGTCGGAAATTATCGGCACGTTTGTGCTGGTGTTTGCCCTCATTAATTTTGCGGCCAACCAGTCCGTACCCGGCGCGGCGCAGCTGATCGTATTCGTGCTGATTATGTCTATCGGTATGTCTCTGGGCGGCACCACCGGCTACGCTATCAACCCTGCCCGTGACTTGGGTCCCCGTATTGCTCACGCCATTCTGCCGATTCCGAACAAGGGCGATTCCAACTGGGGATATTCCTGGATTCCGGTGGTTGGCCCTGTCATCGGCGGACTCCTTGCGGCAGTTGCCAGCCAGGCCATCGCATTCATCTATTAAAAATTAAAATAGCAAGCCAATGTGAGAGATATTGAGATTCACAAAGGGCGCAGCAGATGCACATGTGTATTTGCTGTGCTCTTCTTGATTTTTTACAAAGGTGCAGGAAGGAATAATCCGATAACCGGAAGTGGAGCGAATGAAAATGTGTGATGTAATGATTATCGGCGGTGGCGTGATTGGATGCGCTGTAGCGAGAGAGTTGTCCCGCTACCGGCTGGACACCATTTTGCTGGAGAAGAGGGAAGATGTGTGCTCTGGCGCCAGCAAGGCCAATACCGCCATTGTGCATGCCGGCTTTGATGCAGAACCGGGGAGCAACAAGGCAAGGTATAATGTGCTGGGAAATGCAATGTTCGAAGATATTTGCAGAGATTTAGATGTGCCCTTTCGGCGCAATGAAGCTCTTGTAATTGCCCGTGAAGATGAAGATTTGAGCGTATTAGAAGCGCTGAAACAGCGTGGAGAGGAAAACGGTGTCCCCGGCCTTCGCATCATCGACAGACAGGAGCTGAGGCAGCGAGAGCCTAACGTGAGCGAAAAAGCTGTGGCGGCACTGTTGGCTCCTTCAAGCGGCATTGTCTGCCCCTTTCGCCTGACGGTTGCACTGGCGGAGAACGCCGCAGAAAACGGCGTTATGTTTCGGCGCAATGCGGGCGTAAAGCGAATAATTCGGGAAAGCGAGGGGTGGACGGTCGAACTAGACAGCGGCGAGGTGATACATAGTCAGGTTATCGTGAATTGTGCCGGTGTGGATAGTGCCAGACTCAACAATCAAGTTTCTGTCCGACGGTTTTGCATCCGCCCTCGCAGGGGCGAGTACTTTCTATTGGATAAATCGTTTTCCGGCATGTTTCGTGAGACCATTTTCCAGCTGCCCAGCGAAAAGGGTAAGGGAGTGGTTGTTGTGGAAACAGTGGATGGCAATATTTTGCTGGGGCCTACAGCGGAAGATATGGATCCCGAAACCCAGCTTGAGGATAACCGCACGACACAGCAAGGGCTGGAGCAGGTACGAAAAGCGGTGTTGCGTACCTGGGAGCATATTCCGGACAGAAAATTTATCACCAATTTTGCCGGCGTGCGGGCTTCTTCCAGTACAGGAGACTTCGTGCTGGGCGAGGTGGCGGATGCCCCCTTCTTTTTCAACGCTGCCGGCATTGAGTCCCCGGGTTTGACCAGCGCACCGGCCATCGGCGCAGAGCTTGCACATGCGGTGGCACAGCGCCTGAACGCACAAGTCAACGAGAATTTTAATCCCGTCAGAAAAGACATCAAGCTGCTACGTGAGGCGACAATGGAGGAGCAAAAAGCGCTGATTGAGGAAGATTCGGCTTACGGGCAGATTATCTGCCGCTGTGAGATGGTAACCGAGGCGGAGATTCGTCAGGCCATCCGCCGGCCAGTGGGTGCAAGAAGTCTTGACGGAGTAAAACGACGGGTGCGAGCCGGAGCAGGCAGGTGTCAGGCAGGCTTTTGCGCACCGAGAGTGCTGGAAATTTTGAGTGAGGAGCTGGGAAGGGAACCCTGTGAAATTACCAAATTTGGCGGAAAATCCAACATCCTCATCGGACGCATTGGAAAGGAGGGCGGCGGCAATGCATGAGGTTGATATTCTAATTATTGGCGGCGGCCCTGCCGGTCTGGCCGCAGGTGTAGCTGCGTGGGAGGCAGGCTGCAAAAGCGTTCTCATCCTCGAGCGGGAGAATGCCTTAGGCGGCATTCTCAAGCAGTGCATCCACAACGGCTTCGGTCTCGCCATGTTCGGCGAGGAGTTGACCGGCCCGGAGTATGCGCAGCGTTATATTAATAAAGTGGAGAGTTTGAACATTCCCTATCAGCTTGATACCATGGTGCTGGACATCACGCCGGAGCGAGTAGTCACCGCAGTCAGCTCCAAGAACGGACTGATGCAGTATCAGGCGAAAAGCGTCGTGCTGGCTATGGGATGCAGAGAGCGCCCCCGGGGAGCGTTGGGACTGCCTGGTAGTCGTCCGTCCGGCATCTATTCTGCGGGAACCGCCCAGCGGTTTATCAATCTAGAAGGTTTTCTGCCGGGTAAAAAGGTGGTCATTCTCGGCTCCGGCGATATTGGGCTGATTATGGCCCGGCGCATGGTATACGAGGGTTGCGAGGTCAAAGCCTGCGTGGAGCTGCTGCCCTATTCCAGCGGACTCAAACGGAATATTGTTCAATGTCTTGATGACTATGAAATACCGTTGTTGCTCAGCCACACGGTGGTGAATATCGAGGGAAAAGAGCGGCTGGAGAGCGTCACTATCGCCAAAGTGGATGAAAACCGCAGGATTATTTCGGGTACAGAGCAGGTAATCACATGCGACACACTTCTGCTGTCTGTGGGGCTTATTCCTGAAAATGAGCTCTCTGAGCTGGCAGGAGTTGCCCTGTCGTCGGTGACCGCTGGGCCAGTGGTTGATCAGTTCCTTCAAACCAATGTTGCCGGCATTTTTGCAGCCGGAAACGTGCTTCACGTTCATGATTTAGTGGATTTCGTTTCGCAAGAGGCAGAGCAGGCTGGCCAGTCAGCCGTGCGTTACCTACAGGGAACAGGAAGGAACTGTGGTAAAGCGATTCCCGTTGAAGGCGGCTTCGGGGTCAGCGGCTGCGTGCCACAATGTGTTCGGCCGGAACAACTGGACGAGGCAGTGCGTATCATGTTCAGGCCAAAAAATGTATTTCCCAACGCAGCAGTTTTGGTGGATGTAGACGGGGAAACAATCTATCGCAAAAAGCATTTGATTCTGGCGCCGGGAGAAATTGTAACCGTGGATGTGAAAGCGGAAGCACTTGCAGGACACACGCCGGAGCGCATAACAGTCCGTCTGGAGGTGTAAACATGGAGGAGAAAACGATTACATGTATTGGATGCCCCATGGGGTGCCAGGTCATGGTTGAATTGGCGCAGGGAGAAATTGTAGAAATTAAGAACTTCAAATGCAAGAAAGGGAAGGATTACGCAAGAGATGAAATGACAAGTCCAAGCCGCATGGTGACCTCTGTTTTGCCCATAAAAAACAGCAAGGAACCGCTCGCTGTGAAAACACAGCGGTTTATTCCAAAATCAATGGTATTTGACTGCCTGAAAGAAATCAGGAAAATAAAAGTCAGCTTGCCTATCGCAATCGGGGATGTTATGATTAAAGGAGTATGCGGAACCGATGTGGATGTGGTAGCAACGAGAAATTTAAACTAGCTGATGTGGAGGTGAGAGCAATCAATATTGAATCAACAGGAAAAAAAGTAAGTTCCATGGCTTTAATCGACTTGCTTGTAGAAAATCCTGTTATTGCTGCGTTGCGGGCTGAAGAGCATTTGGAACAAATTCTGGCTTGTAAAGCGCAGGTGGTCTTTTTGCTTTCCGGAAATATTTGCAGCATTGAGCAGGTGTGCGCCAGTTTGCGTGAGGTCAATAAAACAGTATTCATTCACGTGGATCTGATTGAAGGGCTGCGCTGCGATTCCAGCGGAATGGAATTTATCGCTAAAAGACTTGCCCCCACAGGAATCATTTCTACAAGGCCGACGATTATTCGAATGGGTCATCAGGTGGGGCTTTGCACCATTCAGCGCACCTTTATGCTGGATACAGTGGCGTTAAAAACAAGCATGCAAAACACAGTTTCCTGTCAGCCGGATTTGATAGAGATACTGCCGGGCATTTGTCCGGAAATAATTTCTATGGTGCGCGAGCATACCAAAACGCCGATTATCGCCGGCGGGTTCTTTCACAATAAAAAGAATTTGATAGCTGCGCTCAAGGCAGGTGCCATTGCCGTATCCACCAGCGACAAGGCACTTTGGTGCGAGGGATGACAAAGTGCAGATAAGAGCAGTAATATGAGAAAAGACCTGCCGCAGTCTTGCGGCAGGTCTTTTGCTATCTGTCTGAAATTTAGCTGCAATCAATCATCGTAATCGACATCTGTTTTTAGTATTTTTCCAGAATTAGCATCTATTTCATATTCATACTCAGTTCGACCATTGTTAAATTCAACCTCATAGACCATGACCCCATTTTCACGGTCAAGCTTGACTGACATGCGGCTGACTTGGGATTCAGATAGTCCGGCAGCGGACAGCGCAATGGACTTGGCCTTCGCCTCGCCGATGTACTGCTCGGCACTGCCGGGCATGGCTTGTGGTGTAGGCTGGGGCGTTGCTGTGGTGTGGTGGGTCGTATGAGTCGGAATGGAATAATGCTCAATATCTCTATCGTACTCCAAAATGGTTCCGCTCGCTGCATCAATTTCGTAGTCGTATTCTGTGTTGCCGCTGTAGAACTCAACATCGTAAACAATGCGCCCGTCATCATGTTCCAGATGCGCTTTGATGAAGGTAACTTGAGATTCGGACAGGCCTGCATGGGTAAGCGCAATGGACTTGGCTTTCGCCTCGCCGATGTACTGCTCGTTGTTGTTGGCTGCAGCTCCGGTGGCGAACACATTGCCCAGCAGAAGCGTGGTCAAAAGAAGCGAGATGGCGCAAAGCGCCGCCAGGCTTTTCCTCTTTTGGCTAGTATCCATAATTGAAAATAGTCTTTTTTTCATGTTATTCTTTCCTCCGTAAAAATACGTTGATAAAACAGGCGTCATGGCACGCTTTGCACCAATAAATCCGATAATCGTTTCTCCATAATGCCTGCGTTTCTCCGTGTCCTTGCCGGCGACAGCCGCCTCGTCGCAGGCCACCTCGCAGTCTGCCCGTATTGTCTTTGCCATTAGGTAGACAAACGGGTTAAACCAATGTATAGCAGACACTAATAAAACAAGCAGATTCATCCATAAGTCTCTGCGTTTGTAATGGGTCAATTCATGTCTAAAGATATGCTCTAATTCGTCTGAAGGAATTGCTTTTTCCGGTAAAAGAATTTTGGGCTGACGATAGCCGATGAGCATAGGGCCGGATAAAAAAACGCACTGCTTTATCGCAATTGGAGTGCCTGAAAGCTCCATACTGCGCCATACCGTTTGAAAAACGGAAAGAGTTTGCGTGTCCGTTAGATTCACACCCCACCGCTGAACAGAGGCGGTAAATTTGCGGTAGGAGCGTAAATGAAACGCCAGAATGGCCAGCATACCGACGAGCCAGATTCCAAGTGAAATATGGGGAAGGGAAACGGGTGGCCTTTGTGCAGTTTGGCTGACAGAGCTGGTGCCTGGCGCAATAGCAGATTCCGGTGGCAGGAGCTGGAGGGACTCGTTTTGCATAGATTGGTCAGATATTTCCGCAGCTTCCAGCGAGACTGGTATTGGTATCTGTACAGGCTGAAATGGAACCGAAATACTCGGGCGGAATGGAATGAGCAGCCCAAATAATATAATGAGCCACATGTAGTACCGAAACACGGCAGGGACTTTGTTAGCCAGCACTTTATTTAACAGGAGCAGTAACAAAATTACAATAGACATAGTAAGCGATGCTGAAAACAACGCAAATATAAATGTATTCATTCAGAACCCGCCCTCTCCTCAAGCCAACTTCGCAAATCGGCGATTTCTTCATTGGAAAGCTTCTTGCCATCATACAAAGTGTTGACAAGGCTACGGATGGAGTTGCTGTGCAGTCGGTCAAAAAAGCTGTTTGTCTCAATGTTCAAATAGTCCCTCTGTGAAACAATTGGCGAATAGATGCGCTCTTTGCCGGTTTTTTCGCTATGAAGAAAACCCTTGTCGATGAGTCGCACAAGCAGTGTCAACACGGTTTGAGGTTTCCACGTCTTGCTTGAATCCAAGCAGGAAATGATTTGGTTGGTGGACATTGGGGGCGAATTTTGCCAAACTATATGCATGATTTCAAACTCTGCATCCGGCAGCCTTTTCGTGGGTTTCATAACAGCACCTCGCATTTTCTACTATTGTCGTTTTTTATATTCTACTATTGTAGTTTTTAATTGTCAATAGTTTTTACAATAAATCGCTAAATTTGCGCTCCATCAGTGAGTAGCCCAAATCTTTTCGCACTAACATCACCAGCTCCAGGGAAAAAAGGCCGTTTCGCGGCACAACCTTCACGAATCCCACCGTGTTAATCTGTTCTTCAACATAGTCGGCGATGAGCAGAGTGCCTTTATGAAATTGTGCAGCATACTAATGGAACACTCGTGTTTTCGGAAATTAGTGGCTATTCAAATGATGGTTCTACAGGTCACCCCTTTACATCTGTTAGTCGAAGTGCGACATTAAATATGAGTCTCCTTGGCTATGACGCTGTTTCGGCTGCACTGTCTGATACCCCCTCCACATGGGCAGCAGAACAGGTCAATGCCGCCATCACCGCTGGCATTGTCCCCGCCTCCCTGTAATCTAAATACACCCAAGCAACCACCCGAGCCGAGTTCTGCGCTCTGGCTGTTGCGCTGTATGAAACCGCCACAGGTTCCGCAATCACTGAGCGGGCGCAGTTTGGCGACACTACCGATGTGAATGTCGAAAAGATGGCCGCATTGGGCGTTGTCACCGGCGTGGGCGAGAACAAGTTTGCCCCCGATGATAAGCTCACCCGTGAGCAGGCGGCGACTATGCTTTCCCGCTTGGCAAATGCCATCGGCAAGCCGCTGACCGAGCAGACGGCCTCCTTTGGCGATAACAATTTCATCGTGGGCGGCTGATGCAGTCAGCCAGATGCAAGCCACAGGTATCATGGGTGGCGTTGGTAATAACACCTTCGCCCCGAAAAGTGACTACACCCGCGAGCAGAGCATTATGACGATGATGCGCCTGTTCGACATCGTGAAATAAGACCACCAAGAGCCATATATGAACGGCGAGGATTTTGTCCTCGCCGTTTTTCTTGTTCTGGACTTCTGGACGTTTTGTCCAGAAGATATTTTTTGAAAATATCTGTAAAAATTAAACTTCAAACACTTTTTTGTATCTGCTTTAATAGAAAGGCATAACTAACAGTGCCGCACAATCAACGGATATAAAAAAACCGTTGCCACAGCAGGTAGTTTTTTGCGGTCTAAATCACACAGGCGGCGGTTTTGATTTCATCAATGCCGCCGCTCGTTTGCATATCAAGGGGGAGGTACAGAATTGCAATCGCAGTATGATGAGGTTATGTCGTGGACAGAGCTTTACGACACTGTGGATTTGTCAGCGAAGAAAATGATAATTGCCAATCTGATAAATCGCATTGAAGTCGGCACGAACTACGAAATACACATTGACTTCAATATAGACCTGTCACAATTCAACACTGAGTGCGATTGCTGTGCTTGATGGGAAAGGAAAAAGCCCATCAAAACCAGTCGATTTTGATGGGCATCACAGACATTTTCTCACTGTCTTGGTGGAGATAAGCGGGATCGAACCGCTGACCTCTTGACTGCCAGTCAAGCGCTCTCCCAGCTGAGCTATACCCCCAAATAT
>JGI994J12354_10000614_pt1 | contig 35530 bp, 26 predicted proteins | sample IntmicLarv3ML3BL_FD_12354 | JGI IMG/M metagenome (IMG submission 12354) | reverse complement strand
ATAAGCTGCCATTCATAACAATCCTCCGTGTGTTCGTGCGTGCATTCTATCGGTTCGTCTGACGCCAGTACGATGTTCCCAATTACACCGACCGTCATCGTCATAGAAACAAGCAATGCCAGCGCACGTGTTCCGATTCTCTTGCCAAAAAACTTTACTTTTCGGCGTGCTGCATTTCCGCTTTTCATAAATTCCCTTCTTTCTTTAGTATTCCCCATCGGTAGTATGTCCCTATCTCATCTCATTTCTCAACTGCCATCACGCGCTTTCTTTTGCGCCCTGTCCTTCTCCCTTTTCATAGGCAATCGTGACAAATTTTATTCCGCCACATACCTAAATTCAAATTTCTTTCAATTCCCTCCTTTTTTATTCTAAGTAAAACTTGCATAAAATTTTTTTGGGATTAAAACGTAAAATACCATATATATCATAGCCCGCTTTCTATATTTTTGCAATATATTTCACGTTTTTTGCATAATTATATCCATTATATTAATTTTTATTCACATATTAAGAATAATTTCTTTGTTTTGTAACCAAATCCTCTATCAAATTGCCTGAAATTTCAAAAAGCAATATTTATCTGTTTTCGACATTTTTCTCAATCCGGCCAACACTCAAAATAACAAAAGCATCCATCACAAATGATGAATGCTTTTCGTTTTGTCTCTGTAGCAGGACAACGTTATTTATTTTTCAACTGTTCCAATCGCTCTTTAACCTGTGTCAACATAGCGCGGTACTTTTCGCCCTTCGCCCTCTCTTCCTTAATCACGCTTTCGGGCGCTTTTGCGACAAATCCCTGGTTTGCTAATTTTTTATCCACACGCTCTATTTCACTTATGAGTTTCTCTTCTTCTTTCTCCAAACGCTCAACCTCTTTGGAGATATCAACCAACTCCGCCAGCGGCATATAAATGGTTGCATCCGTAATCACCAATGAAACCGCGTCGTCATCAATACCCGCACTCTCATGCTGAACCACAACCTCACTGGCATATCCCAATGTTTTAAAGAATACTTTCGCATTTTCAAAAATATGACGAACATCATCTCTGTTCGATACAACAAAAACCTGAACCTTCTTGGAAGGCGCAACGTTCATTTCCGCACGTACATTACGAATCTGACGAACGGCCTCTTTGATTGTATCAATCTCAATTTCGTTTTCTCTGTAATTCCATTCTTCTTTATAAATAGGCCAATCGGAATTCATGATGCTTTCCTCTTTGTCCTGAATGTGTAAAAATAACTCCTCCGTAATAAACGGCATGAATGGATGCAGCAATTTCAGCGAATGAATCAACACCGTTTTCAGCGTCCATAATGCTGCCTCACGTGTAGAATCCTCTTTATTATATAACCGGGGTTTTACCATCTCAATGTACCAGTCGCAAAATTCATCCCAAAGGAAATCATATACTTTCTGCGCCGCCAGACCCAAGTCATATTTTTCCAAATTATCGGAAACCTCTTTCGCCAGTGTATTGGCTTTGGAAAGTATCCATTTGTCTGCCGAGGTTAGCATCAATAATTTTGAACTGTCCGCTTCTTCTTCCATATTCATCATAACGAAACGGCTTGCATTCCAGACTTTATTGCAGAAATTCCGGCAATTCTCCAAGCGTTCCCAATAAAAGCGCATATCATTACCGGGTGCATTGCCCGTAATCAGCATCAAACGCAGTGGATCTGCGCCGTACTCAGAGATAACCTCCAGCGGGTCGATGCCATTGCCCAAAGATTTTGAGAACTTGCGACCCTGATCATCACGAATCAACCCATGAATCAAAACATCCCGGAATGGTATGTCGCCAATTTGCTCCAAACCGGAAAATACCATACGGATTACCCAGAAGAAAATAATATCATAACCGGTAACCAACGTACTGGTTGGATAGAACTGTTTCATCTCCTCCGTATCCTGCGGCCAACCCAACGTAGAGAACGGCCACAGTGCAGAACTAAACCAAGTATCCAGCGTATCCTCATCCTGAGCCAAACGGCTGCATCCGCATTTCTCGCAGCCATCCGGCGGCAGTGTTTTACTCACAGTAATATGTCCGCACGCCTCACAGTAGTATGCCGGGATGCGGTGTCCCCACCAAAGCTGACGTGAAATACACCAATCACGAATATTCTCCAACCAATGCAAATATACCTTTCCAAAACGCTCAGGAACAATATTCAACCGCTGGTCCTTATAAACTTCAATCGCAGGTTTCGCCATCTCTTCCATTTTCACAAACCATTGCAATTTAATCAACGGCTCAACAATAACATTACATCTCTCGTGGCAACCTACCGCATGCGTGATGTCTTCGATTTCAACAAGATATCCCTCTTTTTTCAATTGTGCAACGATGACCCCTCTTGCCTCCATACGATCCATACCTTGGTACTCGCCCGCATTTTCATTCATCGTGCCATCGTCGTTCATCACGTTGACACGGGGTAAATCGTGGCGTGCCCCTACTTCAAAATCATTTGGGTCATGAGCAGGGGTGATCTTAACAACACCCGTACCAAATTCACGATCCACATAGTCATCCGCAATAATCGGCAATTCTTTATTTAACAGCGGCAAAATACACATCTTGCCAATCAAATGCCGGTACCGCTCATCCTCAGGATGAACCGCAACCGCCGTATCTCCCAACATCGTTTCCGGACGTGTAGTTGCCAGGCGCAGCTTTTCATCAGAACCAACAATTGGATAATCTACATGATAAAAATGCCCTGCTGTGTCGACATGATTCACCTCTGCATCAGAAATTGTAGTTTGGCAATGCGGACACCAGTTGATAATCTTCTCTCCGCGGTAAATATAACCTTTGTCATACAAACGGCAGAAAACCTCCAACACTGCATCAGAGCAACCCTCATCCATCGTAAAGCGTACTCTGTCCCAATCGCAGGAACAGCCCAGCTTCCGCAACTGATTCAAAATAATGCCGCCGTACTCTTCTTTCCACGCCCATGCACGTTCTATAAAGCCCTCACGGCCCACATCATCTTTCGTCAAACCTTCGGCCGCCATCTTCTCAACAACCTTAACCTCTGTAGAAATACTGGCATGGTCAATACCCGGCACCCANAGCGCATTGAAACCAGCCATTCTTTTCCAGCGAATCAAAATATCCTGCATGGTATTATCCAATGCATGCCCCATATGCAGCTGNCCGGTAATGTTCGGCGGCGGCATCACGATGCAAAAAGGCGTTTTACTCTTGTCNACTTCTGTATGAAAGTATTTCTTCTCCATCCAATTCTCATAATGTTTACTCTCAACGATGGAAGGATTGTAATTNTTTTCTAACTCTTTCATTTTTATCTCCTCCTGAATAATCCCAAATCACTTGCCNATTGTCTTAACACAAAAAAGAGCTTTCATCCCTCATACTAAAGGACGAAAACTCGCGGTACCACCTAAATTCCTGCTATAGAGCAGGCTCTTCATGACCGTTAACGAGGTCAACCGTTTTTGCTTACTGTCATTATTTCCTTCAGCAAAACAACTCCAAAGCTACCTTCCACCGCTTCCGTTCAAAAGGATTTTCAGCCAATGATCCTTTCTCTCTGAGAACTTCCCCTGTGTACTCCTCTTCTTCATCGTCTTTTACACTCTTTATATCCCTAGATTCTATCCATTTTCCGCCCGTTTGTCAATACTTTTCATTATTATCTTGTCTTGGATAACGGGAAATATTCAGTAAAATCCCTATCATAGCCATCAAAAGCAACAACGACGTTCCGCCATAGCTGATAAACGGCAACGGCTGGCCTGTGTTTGGAATTGCATTCGTAACAACGCCCATATTAATAATCGCCTGAAATGCAATAACCGCAATAATACCTGTTGCAACTAACGTCCCGAAATTATCTTTTGCATGCATAGCAATGTGAACACCTCGCCAAATCAAAACACCGAAAAGAGCAATAACCAACGCCGCACCGACAAGTCCGAGCTCTTCGCAAAGAATTGCAAAAATAAAATCATTATGCGCTTCCGGAACAAACGTCTTTTGTCGGCTCTGCCCCAGGCCTAAACCAAAAAAGCCGCCTGACGCCAGTGCATATAATCCTTGAATAACCTGATACCCGCCATCGCTGGTGTCTGCCCACGGGTCAAGCCAAATTTGAATACGGCTTATACGGTACGGAAAAAACACAATCGCAATCGCCGCCATCGGAATTGTCATAACCGCTCCCGCAAAAAAGTACCAAATTTTCGGACTTCCAATAAACAACATGGTAAGCCCCATCAACAAAATCAACAACGCTGAAGAAAAGTTCGATATCGCAATCAATCCCACAGGCAAGGCCAAAACAGCAATCGCCTTCAAAAAACCCACAATTTTGCCTAAATCCTGTCGATGATTGCATATGTACACGGCCAAATATAAAATAACCGCAATTTTCGTAAATTCTGATGGCTGAAATTGCATCGGCCCCAGATCAATCCAGCGTTTCTGCCCGCCTGCCTCTGCTCCGACAAACCACAATGCCGCTAAAAAAATATTAGAGAGCCAATATGCGAAAAGAGAGAACCTGCGCCAAAACGTATACGGAATGTTCATACAAACAACCATCGCAATGGTTCCCAAAACAGCCCAGGCACTTTGACGTTTCATAAAGTAATACATATCATAACTATATTTCGAACTGGTCATCGTCGTATAGTGACTCGCACTAAAAATCATAACAACCCCAAACAGCATCAGCGTAAGCGCCACAAAAAGAACCATAAAATCAAAAGAATCCGGCTTAATATATCTCTTTTTTCTCTGCTTTTTTCTCCCTTGTTCCGCCATCCAATCACCTCAATTATCGCAGATTATCTCTCACCTGCTTTTTGAACAAATCCCCTCTTTGCTCATAATTCTCAAACATACCCCAGCTTGCACAAGCAGGAGACAGCAACACACAATCTCCTTCCGCGGCAATGTTTTGACAAGTTTCTATGGCCTTTTCAAATGTGGGGCATCTTGAAATTTCGCCAAACCCATATTTTTTCGCAGACTCTTCAATTTTGTCTGCTGTTTCGCCAATCAAAACCAAATGCTTCACTCGTCCCGGGAACAGCTGCGTCCAATCATCAAAGGAACCGCCTTTATCACAACCGCCTCCAATAAGCACCACAGGCTTTCTCATTGCCAGCACCGCCTGGATAGATGCGTCCGTATTGGTACCCTTAGAATCATTGTAATAATCCACACCATTGAGCGTTCCAACAAATTCAATACGATGCGCCACACCACAAAAACACCTCAGCACACTTCTGATTATATCCATCGATACCCCTGCGCAAATCGCCATCGCCGCCGCCGCCATGACATTTTCGTAATTATGAATCCCCAAAATCTGTAATTCATCCACCGAAATCAATTTTTCATCAATATCCGCCCATCGTACATAAATAACGCCGCCTTCCAAGTATATGCCCTCTTCCAGCACGTGTTTACTGCTAAAGAAAAATATTTTTGCTTTGGTTTTTTCCGCCATGCGCCTACATACACAATCTTCCATATTCAGAACACAAAAATCCTGTTCTTTTTGCTTTAACAGCACACGCTCCTTCATCGCAACATAAGCTTCCATCGTTTTGTGACGGTTCAAATGGTCAGGAGAAATATTCAATACTGCACTGATATGCGGCGCAAAAGAATCAGCACTCTCCATTTGAAAACTACTGATTTCCGCCACCACCCAGTCGTCTTTCGTCAAATGTTCCACTTCCGCACTGTAAGAAATACCGATGTTTCCAACCACAGCCACCTTGGCATATGCCCTCTTCATAATTTCTCCAAGCAATGTGGTTGTCGTTGTTTTCCCATTCGTGCCTGTAATCGCCGTCACAGGGCAGGGTGTATGGCGAAATGCCAGCTCTACCTCGCTGATCACAGGAATACTGCACGCCCGAGCCTTCTCAATGTATGCCAAATCACAAGGAATACCCGGACTTAGCACAACCAATTCCTGTTCGCAAACAATATCATCCGGATTTTTGCCCAAATAGAGTTCAAAACCCTCATCCAGCAGTTTTTTTGCATCGGTAATTTGCGGCTTCATATCCTGCATCGTCACAATCGCTCCCTTACTTTTGAGCAGACGTGCAGCGGCAATTCCGCTCTTTGCAATCCCGCAAACCAAAACCCGTTTTCCCCTATATGTCACAAAAACGCCCTCTTTCTATCTATATTCCAAAAAATCAGAATAAGTATTTGCACCCTAAAAAACCAATCAAACAAAACATAGCCGTCATCACATAAAATAAAGTAACAACCTTCGTTTCCTTCCAGCCGCATTGTTCCAAGTGATGGTGGAAAGGTGCCATTTTAAACAATCTTAGGCCTTCTCCATGTTTGTGTTTGGTCCACTTGAAGTATCCCACTTGCAAAATAACCGTGACCGTTTCCAGCAAATATACAAATCCCACAATCACGATAAAAACGGGCATTTTCAGTACAAATGCTGTAGCCGCGACAAATCCGCCCAGCGCCAGAGACCCCGCATCCCCCATAAACACACGCGCCGGATAAGAATTAAAAATCAAAAATGCAAGCAAACCGCCGATGATCGCTCCGCAAATAGGCGTAATTGTGCTCCCTGCCGCCCATGCAGCAATCGCAAAGAACGCCGCAACAATCAGTGTCACACCACCCGCCAGACCATCCAAACCGTCCGTCAGATTTACGCCATTCACCGTGCCCAATACAGCTACAAACAAAAACGGAACATAAAATATGCTCAAGTCCAACATCATGCTCTGCGTAAACGGGATATAAATCGCTGTTCCCATACCGCGTATCTGCAAGTAGTAGCAAAATGCGCCTGTTACAATCAATTGTAATACAATTTTTTGCGATGCACGCAAACCCAGTGAGCGTTTCATCACAACTTTAATATAATCATCTAAAAATCCGATTGCGCCGTAACCCATTGTTACCAAAACCACGGCCATACCGTCATGGTTTTCTTTTAAGAAAAATACGGAAGCAACTGCAAATGCAATCAAAAATACGATACCGCCCATTGTCGGCGTACCCTGTTTTTGTAAATGACTTTGCGGACCGTCATCCCGCACGTTTTGTCCGAATTTTAATTTGTGCAGCATCGGAATCACAATCGGACAAAGAATCATTCCCACCACAAACGATATAATAATTGCGTATATTGCCTGTTCCAAAGAACCCAATTCCGTACTCACTTATCTCTTCACTCCCCGAATTTTATCCACTGTTTTTTCAAGCGCCATACTTCTGGAACCCTTCACCAAAACCACATCATCTTTTTCCAAAGAAAATCTCTCATCTTCCCATAACTCTTCTTGTGTATCAAAACAGTAAATTTCTTTTATCCCCTTATTTCGCGCGCCTTTCGCCATGCTTTCGGCATGTTTTCCGATATAGTATAAAACGTCTATACCTTTCATGCCTGCATATTCTCCGACCTCCGTATGCATTGTCTCTGCAAACGCACCCAACTCGCCCATAAATCCCAAGATTGCGACCTTCCGTCCTTTTGATGTCGCCAAAATATCTAAGGACGCTTTCATAGATACCGGGTTTGCGTTATATACGTCGTCGATAATCGTCAATCCGTCCTCCTGTATCATATTCAAGCGGTTCTTCGTTGGTAAAAAGGATTCAATACCTACTTTGATTTGCTGCAACGTCAATCCAAACGTCAAGCCGACTGCAACCGCTGAGAGCGCATTTAACACCATATGCTCACCGGGCATGGGAATCAGCACCTCCACATTACCCTTATCTGTATGAATGACACATTTTGTTTTCTCCAAACCAACAATTTCTATTTCATCGGCATAAATACCAGCCTTGTTCTCCACACCGAACCAAACCTGTTTTTGGGGCATTTTCCCAGCCATAGACCATAACATATCGTTATCGGCATTAAACACGGCTATACCATGTTCATCCATGCTATCAAACATCTCCATCTTCGCCTCTAAGATACCCTCTCGCGAACCCAAATACTCAATATGCGCCACACCGATATTGGAAATCAATCCAACCTGTGGGCGTACCACTTCCGTCAGAACATGAATTTCCCCGAAATGGTTCATCCCCATTTCAATCACAGCAATCTCATGTTCATCCGTCAAATTGAAAAGCGTCAATGGCACACCGATATCATTGTTATAATTCCCCTGTGTACAAAGTGCGTTATATTTTTGAGAGATAACAGATGTAACCATATCTTTCGTCGTTGTCTTTCCCACACTGCCGGTGATTCCGACAAAAGGAATATCGAACTGACTGCGGTAATGAGCTGCCATTTTAAGCAATGCTTCGCGCACGTTTTTGACAAGCAGCAAAACGCCTTCTCCATCAGGCAAAATCTCTTGTTCTGACAAACAGGCAACCGCACCCTTCTCAAAACATTCTTGAATAAATTGATGCCCGTCTAATCGCTCACCAACAATCGCAGCATATAGGCTGTTGTGCTGTAAATTTCTTGAGTCTTGCGTCACATGGCCAATCGGTCTTTTCAGCAATTCTTTCGCATCACCAACCGTAATCAGTTGTGCATCAACAATTTGACCCAACGTCAAAATATCAATATTCTTCATTATTATACCTCTCCAAATGCCTTTCGTATCTCTTCAACATCATCAAAATGTACTGTTTTATCGGCAAATACCTGATAATTTTCATGGCCTTTACCCGCAACAACAATCACATCTCTCTCCTTTGCCATCTTTGAAGCAAATACAATGGCTTCCCTGCGATCCGCAATTTTTGCATATGGACAACCGGTCTTTTGGATACCAGCCTCCACTTCATCCAAAATTTGCATTGGGTCTTCTGTTCGTGGATTGTCCGATGTGATGATACAATAATCGGACTCGCGACCCGCAATCTCGCCCATAATCGGACGTTTTGTTTTGTCTCTGTTTCCGCCGCACCCAAAAACTGTGATGACTCTGCCCTTTGCGAACTCCTTCGTTGTCTTGAGCACCTTGTCCAGTCCATCAGGGGTGTGCGCATAGTCCACCACCGCCTGAAGTCCTTTCTCACTTTTTATCGTCTGAAAACGTCCGCTGACACCTTGGTTTTCCGCTAAACCCACAAGAATCTCTTCCATCTCTATATCGAGAAGCAAGCATGCGCCAATGGCACTCAACGCATTATATACACTAAAACGCCCCGGCGTATGCAAAGAGAGCGCATATTCTCTGTCTTTCCATATCACCAAAAAGTGCGTACCTTCTGCCGTAATTTTAATATCCTTCGCCTGCAAATCCGCATCTGTCTCAATTCCAAACGTAATCACGTCGCCCATCGCCGCACTCTTCATATACACGCCGCAGGGATCATCCAAATTAATGACGCTTTTCTTGCTTTGAGAAAATAATTTTGCTTTTGCTTCTTTGTAATGCTCCATCGTCTTGTGATAATCCAAATGGTCCTGCGTTAAATTCGTAAAAACGCCAACGCTAAAAGCAACTCCATCCACACGGTGCAAATCCAACGCATGAGATGATACCTCCATGACCACATCCGTGACGTTTTTCCTTTTCATTATATGCAATAGCTCTTGTAATTCCTTTGACTCAGGCGTTGTCCGCTGAGTCGGCAGCACCTCATCACCAATCAGGTTTTCTATGGTGCCAATAACACCCACTTTGCGGCCTTTTTTATCTAGAATTGATTTTATCAAATATGTCGTCGTGGTTTTTCCATTTGTACCTGTAATGCCGATTACATTCATGCCCGCAGAAGGACTTTTGTAATACGCCACACTCATCTTCGCCAAAGCAACCCTTGTATCAGGAACCTGTATGATGGCAACGCCCTCTTCAAAATCACCCTCCGGTCGATGCTCACAAATCAGCGCAGCCGCCCCCGCGTCCACCGCTTTTTGGGCAAACGTGTGGCCATCCGTCTGAAAGCCTGTAATGCAAACAAATACGTCTCCCTGCTTCACTTTTCTGGAGTCATATTCAATGCTATTGATTTCTAATGTGTCACTGCCTTGTAATAGCACGCAGGGCAAGTCTTTTACAACCTCTGATAGCCTCACAAGCCATCACCTCCTTTGATACAAAAGAAAGGGGTCTTTCACCCTTTTCATCCTCTACGCCAAACCGTATTCTCGTTTATCATTCTTTTTAACAGAAATAGTATACCATATTTACAACCCACTACCAAATATTTTCGTACCAAATATTTTCATGCAATTCTTCTTATTCACTCATTCCTCAAAATATAACAAAATCGTCGCATTTCTATTCACCACTTCGCCCTCCGGCGGAACTTGATTGACAACAACATTTCCTTGCAGACAAACTTCATAAGACAACCCTGCTTCGTATAAAACGTTTTTCGCCTCCTGCTCCGTCATGCCAATCACATTCGGTACTGTAGCATGGTTTTGTTCCATCGTCTCCAACTCCAATTGGGAATAAACGGGTTCAATGCCCAGATACGGCAATGTATTCTCCATCAACTCTTTCATAACCGGCCCTGCAACCGTGCCTCCATAATATACACCCTGCGGCTCATCAATCAACACAATCGCCATAACCTGCGGCATATCCGCCGGTGCAAAAGCGATGAAAGACGCAATATATTTCCCTGTTTTTCTCGGCAACTTTTCGGATGTCGCTGTCTTGCCACCAATGCGGTAACCCTCAATATAAGCTTTGTTTCCTGTACCATCAGAAACAACGCTCTCCAAAATTTGCCGCATCGTTTCTGATGTTTGAGACGATATCATTTGTTCGCCCTTATCATAATCAAAAACCTCGACCATCATACCGTCTCTATCCGCAACCCCCAATCCCAAATGAGGTGTAACCAAATAGCCGCCATTCACAATCGCAGACGCCGCCCGCAGCAACTGCAACGGCGTAATCTGAAAAGACTGTCCAAAACTAACGGTTGCCAACTCCACAGGACCCACATTCTCCAACCTGTGAATAATACCTACCGCCTCGCCCGCTAAATCAATACCCGTCTTTTCATTGAATCCGAATTTCTCCATATAGGCAAAGAAGCTCCGCGCACCAAGCCGCTCACCCACTTGCATAAACACCGGGTTGCATGAATTTTGTACGCCTTCCACAAACGTCATGGTGCCATGTCCCAACGGATAGCGCCAACAACGAATCATGCGATCGCCCACCACGTGATAGCCGTTGCAGTGAAATGTGGTTTCCGTTGTTATAACACCTTCTTCCAGCCCTGCCGCAGACGTTACCATCTTAAATGTACTTCCCGGTTCATATGTATCATTAATGGCCGTATTTCTCCACATTTGGTTCAAAAGATTGTTTTGTTCTTCCTGCGTAAATGAATTCCAGTTCGCAGCCATTTCTTCATTGTGAATCGTAAACGGATAATTCAAATCAAAGGACGGATAATTCGCCATCGCATAAATCTCTCCGTTTTGTGGATTCAGCACGATAATCAAGCCATTTTTCGCACCTTTTGTCTCCACTGCTTTTGCAATTGCTTGCTCCGCATATTGTTGTATAATCACGTCTATCGTCGTTACCAGATTTTTCCCGTCTTCGGGCGCAATACGCTCTTGCTGGCTATCGACTTCGTTACCGCGTGAATCTGTCAATGTTAATATCTTGCCCTCGACACCTTCTAATAACTTGTCATATCTCGCCTCCAGCCCAACAATTCCCTGATTATCCGCCCCAACAAAACCAATCACTTGTGCCGCCATATCGGAATAAGGATACACCCGCCGAACATCCTCATCAATCATAATGCCGGCTATCTCTTGCTTCCTGATTTCCGCGGCTACTTCGTTGTCCACTTTGGTCTTGATGCGTACCAACGCTACCTTTTGCCGTATCTTATCCAGCACCTCTCCGTATTCCAATTCCAACATATCCGCCAGGTATTTTGCGGTCTCCTCCTGCTCTTCCACTTGAATCGGAATAACACTTATGGCACTAACCGTCTCTGTCACCGCAATACCCACGCCGTTGCGATCCAAAATACTTCCTCTTCTGGCTTTAATCAAGCGGTCTCTTGTTTGTTGTTCGTACGCCATCTCCTGCCACCCTTCGGCACGAACCAGCTCTATAAACAAAATTCGCGCCAAAATCAACGCCAAACCAAACATCGCCCCCATAAGAAAAATAAACAACCTCTTCTTTGCCGCTATAGGTACCTTCTCCACTCTTAACCACCGCCTTTTCCCATCTATTCATGAATATATGGAAAAATCCCGGCGTGTATGTCTGAATCGATCTGCATTCACAGATGAAAGGTTTCTCACCCAAAAGAAAAAAGACTTGCCGATTTCCGGCTTTCTCATGAAGGGGCATAGATTCCAAAATCCATGCCCCCGCAAATATATACCGTTTTACGCTTCTATCGGCCAAGCCATCTTAAACTTATCTTTTTGTAATTACTCTTCAGCAGAATCTGCTGGCGTCTGTTGTTCCAATACGAGTTTTACTTCGCTTCCCTTTGCCACCGATATCCCATGCTGCGGGCTTTGCCTAACAACCCTGCCATCTCGTTCACCCTCAAAAACAACCTCGAATCCCGCATTCGACAGCAATTCTGCCGCCGTGCTATAATCCTGTCCAACAACATTCGGTACCGCAACCGCTCCTGAATCTTCTTCAGACCTTTCAACATAAAGTATGATTTCGCTGCCAACCGCCACTCGCGTACCTTCTTTAGGCACTTGATTGGTGATGGTATTGCCTGTGCCAACTACTTTATATCTTAACCCTCTGCCATCCAAATCTCCCACAACACCAAACGTAGCGCTTCCGATATAGTTCGGTATGGTCACACTTTCGTCCCCGACCCCAACGCTTTGCGCATTTCCGCTCTCAGTCGGTTCCATGTTTTTATATTTTATGATTTTTTCTATCAAAGATTTCGTCATAGGCGCAGTACTTTGCACACCATCCGCATAGCTCTCCGGCAAATGCATCACCGTCAAAATAATATACTGCGGATTTTCCACCGGGAAATAGGACATATGCGTCAATGTCCAAAGATCATCACGGCTTCTCGAACCTTGCTCTGCCGATCCTGTTTTGCAGCCAATAGAATAACCGTCAATTTCAATTCTTTTACCTGTGCCATACTCTACAGTCGCCTTAAGCGCCACACGTATATAATCCGATGTTTTTTGAGAAAGTACTTTTCGCACAACTGTCGGCCTGTTTTCAAACGTAATGTTGCCATTCGTATCCACAATTCGAGAAACCACATACGGCTCTAACACATTTCCGCCGTTAATCAACGATGCAAATGCCACCAGCATCTGGATAGATGTGCTGTTGAATGTTTGTCCGAAAGACATGGTTGCAAGCTCAGAGGCGCCAATGGATGATGGACTGTGAAGCAGCCACGCCGCATCTGCCTCTCCGGGCAAATCAATACCTGTTCTTTGCCCAAAACCAAAATTTCGCTGATACTCATAAAACTTTCCTGCACCCAAAAGCTGTGCAATCTGGATCACGCCCATATTGCAGGACTGCGCCATAATTTCTTCAACTGTAATCATGCCATGTCCGCTTCTCAAGTGACAGTTGATTGTATACCCGCTAATCTCCATGTGCCCGCCACAATAGAATGTGGAATTCGCCGTAATTCGTCCTTCCTCTATGGCCGCCGCCACAACCAGAGGCTTATAACCGGAACCCGGCTCATAGGTGCTGCTGATGCAGAAGTTCCTCCACATGGCATTTAAGTAATTCATTTGTTCATCATTTTCCATTGCCTCCCACGTTTCTTCAAACGCAGCATCTACTTCTAATCTGGACGGCACCGCAGGATTATTCAAATCATAATGATCCGATTGCGCCATCGCGTAAATTTCGCCCGTGTTTGGATTCATAACCATTGCCGCAACGGTTTCAGATGGCCATAATGCCTGCGTTTCGGCAACAACCTCCTCTGCCGCCTGCTGAATCACATAATCTAATGTCGTAATAACCGTATCTCCATCTTGCGCGTCATATTCTTCATACGAAACACGATTGCCATTTTGATAAACAGCAAAAGCACGTCCTGCCATCCCCGCCATGTAGTCATTATAGTATTTCTCAATACCCCATTGTGTATCTCCGCGGGTAAATCCGAGCAGATGACACGCTGTATTTTTTAGCGGATAAACCCGCCTGCTTTCTTCTTCAAAGAATATACTCATGACACCGGCCTCTTCCAAGGCCTTCTTTGTATCCCAATCGATACCTTTCACCAAAATCTTCCAATGGCTGGGTAAATTGATTTCTCCTGTTTCGGGATTGAGCGCAATATACCCTTTCAAGGTTGCATAATCCAATTCGGGGAAGTATTCGCACAATGTAGAAATCGTTCGTTCTTGCACGTCTTGCTTTCTGTTTGCCAATTGCAGCGGATCCAGTATCACGTTGTAGACCATGGCCGAGCGGGCAAGCACTTGCTCATTCCTGTCCTCAATGATGCCTCTGGCAGCCACAATGACACGATTCCCTTGATTGATTTGGCGTTCTTTCGCTGCCGCCTCATATTCTTGACCGTGAACATCTTTAAAGTAGGCAATACGTCCAAAGATATACACAAGCATCAGAAGAAATGCAAAAAGAATAAAAGCAAATTTTGTCTTTGCCTTTATTCCCACGGATGTCTTTTTCATATTCATTCATTCCCTTTCCAGATGTTTGTCAAGAATGCGAAAATAGACGACGGCTTCTCAACCGCCTCGTCCACAGCATACTGCACTGTATAGCTTTCTTTCGGCACATCAATATACACAATCTGGTACGCCTGCGGTTCAGACATGCCCAATCGCAACGCCGCTTCTTCTCGAATATAATTCAAATCCACCTGCTCCACAATCTCCGCTTCCAAAACTGCATTTGTCAATCGTGCTTCGGCAAGCACACCTCTTTGCTGACGCAACTGATAATTGGCATTAGAGACAACCGCACTCATCCCCATAAATATCATGCATCCAACAAACAACAACAAAACAATCGCAATCATTCTCACGGAAATCACTTGCGCTTCGCGGCGTTCCATTCTTTCCTGACGAATTTGTTCTTTACGTCTTCTTTTGTTTTCTTCATCCGTATCATAAGAGGGTATATCGTGCGGTTCTAAATCATATGCGACGTTGCCGTATGTATAATAAGAAGAGCCTCTGTAAGCATTTCTGCCACTCTGCGTTTTATACTGATTGTGATATCTGTTTTGCGCCACACCATACACCTCCTTTTATCTATTTTCTTCCCTCCAATACACGCAGCTTTGCGCTTCTGGAACGGGAATTCACTTCTAACTCTTCTTCACTCGGCAAAATCGGTTTTCTTGTAACCACCCTGCCTCCGGACTTTCTCCCGCATACACAAACCGGGAATTGCGGCGGGCACACACAGGGATTTTCCTGCTTACGAAATGCCTCTTTGACGATTCTATCCTCCAATGAATGAAACGTGATGATACAAAGTCTTCCTTCGTCTACCAGACGCACTGTAACATCATCAATCACTTTTTGCAGTACATCCAGTTCACTGTTTACTTCAATTCGTATCGCCTGAAAGGTTCGCTTCGCCGGATGGGGTCCGTCTTTTCTCGCCCCTTTGGGAACGGCCTTCTTAATCACATCGACCAATTCTCCCGTGGTTTCAATGGGCTTGTTCTTCCGCTCCTGTACAACGAATTGTGCAATACGCTTCGCCCATCGTTCTTCGCCATATGTAAAAATAACTCGGTTTAATTCTTCTTCGCTATAACCATTGACCACATCATATGCACTGAAGCTTTGTGATTGATCCATGCGCATATCCAACGGTGCATCCTGCTGATAAGAAAAACCTCGCTCCGCTTCGTCCAATTGATGGGACGATACCCCAATATCCAACAGCAAACCGTCTATCTTTTCAATTCCCAACTCGTCTAGAATATCCGCGATATTCCCAAAATTATTACGGACAAACGTTACGCTGTCCAAATAATCCCTCAACCGTTCTTTTGCCGCTAAATGTGCATTGATATCTTGGTCAACGGCAATGAGCCTCCCTGTTGTCAAACGCTTCGCAATCTCTAAGGAATGTCCGCCGCCGCCCATCGTGCCATCAACATAAATACCGTCTTGCTTTATATTCAGCTGTTCTATACATTCATCCAACAATACCGATACATGATGAAATCCCAAAACCAATACCCTCTTGCACAACGCATTCCTGTGCAGCCTTTCCGGCGGTTAAATGCCCAAATTCTCCATCTCGAAAGCCAATTCATTGCTAATGAAATTGTCTTCGTTGTTATATTCCGTCCAGTTTTCTCTATTCCAAATCTCAATTCGGTTGTTTACACCGATTGAAACAACATCTTTTTTCAGTTCCGCATATTCACGCAAATTTGCAGGAATCATAATCCGTCCTTGATTATCCATTTCACACTCAATCGCGCCTGCAAAGAAAAAACGCACAAATCTTCTCGCACCAACATTCGTAAGCGGTAATTGCTTAAGCTTGTCCTCAAAAACTTTCCATTCCTCCTTGGCATAGGCGAATAAGCATTTATCCAAACCCTTGGTCACAACAAAACTCTCTCCCAAACCATCTCGAAACTTAGAAGGAACGATCAATCGCCCTTTCGCATCCACAGAATGCTGATATTCACCTAAGAACATTTTGTTGTCACCACCTTTCACCAAAATGGATTCTAAAAAAGTTTTTTACTCCATTTCAAACCACTTTACTCCACTACTAACCACATTGTAATATATTCTCTCCAAAAAAACAACCCTAAATACGCACTTTTTTAAGTTTTTTATTTAGAGAACCTTCATAAATCAAGGTTTTATTGCACAAAAAAAGAAGAGAGTATAAAACTCTCTTCAAAATCATAGCCATCCGGTTTTTTGACTTCCTCCACTTCTCTCCCTGTAGGCAAGAAATGCAGTGAGTCAATGTTTGTTTTTATAAAATTGCGACAACCTTTCAAATGCGGTCAGAGAATTGACAACTCGTTCTCGTGCCACACAATAAGAAATCCGCACATAGCCGCCGCAGCCAAACACACTACCCGGCATAAGCAAAAGTCCGAATCGTTTTGCACTCTCGCAAAACGCCTTGTCATCCTCCTCAAGCGCTTTTACGAATAGATAGAACGCGCCCTGGGGACGTACACACTCATAACCATACCTCTCCAGGCCTTCTAAAAGAATCCCTCTGTTTTTATCGTAAAAGTCAATCTCCGCCTTCTCGTCACAGCAACGAGCGACAGCCAATTGCTGCAGTGCAGGCGCATTCACAAATCCGAGAATACGATTGGCAACACCTGCGCCTATCACCATATTCTCATAATCGGAAACGGCGTTGGGAATCGTCAAATAACCAATACGATCCCCCGGCAAAGAAAGCGACTTCGAGAAAGAATATGCCACAATCGTATTCTCGTAATATTCCGGAATATAAGGAACCTCTACACCGCCGAAAACCAGCTCGCGATAAGGCTCGTCCGAAATAATATAAATCGACTTTCCAAAATCCTCCTGTTTTTTACGCAGCACATCCGCGATTTTTCGGATGACTTCCCTATCGTAAACCACACCTGTAGGATTATTCGGGTTATTGATAATCACCGCCTTTGTTTTCTCGGTGATGGCTTGCTCCAACATCTTTTCATCGGGCATAAATGTCGGCGCGTTTGCGGGAATCGCCACCAACTTTCCTCCTGCGTTCTCCGCATAGTACACATACTCACCGAAATACGGCGCAAAGGTTAGCACCTCATCTCCGGCGTCCAACAATACCTTCAGGATTACGTTTAATCCACCGGCAGCGCCTGTGGTCATGATGATGTTCTTTTCTGTGTACGCTGTTTGGAAGCGGCGATTTAAGCTCTATACCTTCGCTATTTGTATAGCTGTGCACATCAAGCGTGTCCATTTCTTTTAGAATTTCAATCATGGACGCATTTACAAGAGAAGGCGCTTCCACATTCGGGTTCCCGATGCCAAAATCAAACACATGCTCTTCTCCCAGTTCCGCCTTCAAGCGTTTGCCTTCCGTAAACATAGCCGACATTGCCGCACTTTTATCCACCAATACTTTCATGCTGCCAGAAATCATTTCTGCTCCTCCTTCGCAACATCTTTTAAAAACAGAATGGCTTCCTCATATCCTTTGAATCCTTTTCCGGCAATGGTCTTTACGCAGGCCTGTCCGGCATAAGATATCTGCCGAAAATCCTCTCTTTTGTTAATGTCAGAAAGATGTACCTCCACCGTCGGAATATCCACCGCTTTGAGTGCATCCAGTATAGCGATACTGGTATGCGTATAGGCAGCAGGATTGATCACGATACCCGCAATCCCTTCAAAATATGCGCCTTGAATGCGATCCACCAATGCGCCTTCGTGGTTGGACTGGAACAATTCCACTTCGATGTTGTTCTGATTGCAGGTCTCTGTAACCAACACCTTTAAATCTTCATATGTTCCCGTGCCGTAAATATTCTTCTCCCGAATACCAAGCATATTCAAATTTGGTCCGTTTATAACAAGAATTTTCATGCCAAAACTCCTTTATTCTTCTGCATAACAGCCCAAGAAAGCCATTTTTTCCGCCGCAATTTCCATTTCCTTGAGCAGCAACACAACATTCTCCGAGAAAACAGATCCATCGATATCAAAATAAAAACGGAACTCAAAATCTTTGCCCGGAATCGGTCTGCTCTCTAATTTGGATAAGTTCAATCCATGGCAGGCAATTTTCCCTAACATTTCATATAGCGAACCGGGTCTATGCTCCAAAGACAGCATCAGCGAAATCCTATTTGCACCCGCGTAAATTTCCATCTGCTTTGCGATGCAAATAAATCTCGTATAATTGTTCTGATTGTTTTGAACATCTTCCCTCTTCACTTCCAGACCGTACAACTTCGCGCAGTCCAAAGAAGAAATCGCCGCAATATCCGTGCGGTCAGACTCAGCAACAAACTTCGCTGCTGTCGCCGTATTTTCGAAAATCGTAATTTTAACACCGGGCAGGGATTTCAAAAACTCACTGCACTGCTGTAGCGCCTGCTCATGAGAAATAATCTCCGTAATCTGGGAGATATCCGCACCTTGCTTCGCCAAAAGCACATGATTGATATGGAGTTTCGTACTTTTCACAATATAAAATCTATGCTTTACCATCAGGTCATACACTTCGTTCACAGAACCGACAGAGCTGTTTTCAACCGGCAAAATGCCATATTGACAAAGCCCCCTCTCCACTGCGTTGAACACACTCTCAAAACTATTGAAGAACATCGTGCTCGGATGCCCAAACAACTTTCCACAAGCCTTTGCGGCATAAGAACCTTCCACACCCTGACACGCAACAGTTGCTTTCCTCGGAAACTCAAACCTAGGTTCAGCCGTACATAGCTGAATTTCCTTTGATAACGCTGTTTCTTTCGCCAATAATCCTGATTGATAGCCTTTGCTCACATCAAACATTGTATGATAGAGCATTTTCGTATGCGCTTCAAATACTTCTCCCGCCTGCTCCATCACACGCTCCAATACAGCATTCTCACGCTTTAGATCAAGTACAGGCAAGTTCTTCTCTGCCTTTGCTCCCGCAATATCTGCCGCTACCTTCATCCGTTCTACGAAACGTTCTACGATTTGTTCATCTAATTCATTGATTCTCTTGCGTAATACTTCTAAGTCCATGTGTAACCTCCCGAATTATTCATTTATTTGACTGATACATAACAAATCCAATATCGCAACCGCCATAGCGGCCTCCACACAAGGCACAGCCCTTGGCACAATGCACGGATCGTGTCTGCCGCCCACCTCTAATGCTTCTTCTTTGCAATTTTGTAAATTCACAGTGCTTTGTGTTTTCCCAATGGATGGCGTCGGCTTAAATGCTGTGCGCAAAATCAACGGCATACCGCTGGAGATACCGCCGAGAATACCGCCGTGGTTATTGGTTTTCGTTCTTATCTCACCTGTTGAATCCAATACGAACGCATCATTATTCTCCGAGCCGTATTTTTGTGCCGCTTCGAATCCATTTCCGAACTCTACGCCTTTTACCGCAGGAATCGCAAATAGAATCGATGCCAAACGGCTTTCCAACCCATCAAACATAGGCTCTCCGATGCCGACAGGCAACCCAATCGCCGCTGCTTCTATCACACCGCCAATGGAATCATGCTCCTCTCTAGCATAGTCGATTTTCTCACGCATACACGCTCCCGCAGCATCATCACAAACGGGGAACACTTTTTGGACTATGCCCGCGAGTATTTCTGCGTTTATGTCTGTCAAAGAGAACGCACTATCCGCCACATCGCCAACAGATAAAATATGTCCGCCAATCAAAATACCTCTGCGTGCCAATATCTGCATACATACAGCCCCGGCAAAACATAAAGGTGCAGTCAGTCTGCCCGAAAAATGTCCGCCGCCTCGATAGTCTTGAAATCCGTCATATTTCATCTCTGCCGTAAAATCCGCATGCGCAGGACGAGGCGTAACCTTTAGTTTTTCATAATCCGCAGAGCGGGTATTTGTATTCTCAATCACAGCGCACAAAGGCGCTCCGCAGGTTTTTCCTTCAAATAGTCCCGATAGCACCCTTGGCACATCCGCTTCTTTTCTTGGCGTCTGATAGGCATGCCGCCCCGGCGCACGCCGCTGCATAAACCTTTGTACTTCTTCCATATCTATGCTCTCTCCTGCAGGCAAACCGTCAATAACAACACCAATGCCCTCAGAATGAGACTGCCCAAAAATAGTAATCTTCACACGTTCTCCAAAACTAGACGACATCCGCCACACCTCCTAACCCAACAAATTCTGCGAAAAATGACGGATACGATTTGTTCACCGCTTCCGCACCCTCCAACATGAGACCGCCTTCTATTGTCGTCCCTCCAATGGCAAAGGACATCACAATTCGGTGATCGCCGTATACATCAATGACCGGCATATCTTCTTTTCCCTGCAATCCACCATAAATCAAAATGCCGTCGGCACGCTCCTCTGCCTGAACGCCAATGCGTTTTAGTCCGTCGGCCATTGCCTGCAAACGGTCACTTTCTTTGATACGCAAACGTTCCGCATTGTAAATACGAGTCACGCCTTTTGCCATTGCAGCAACCACACATAGAATCGGTACCAAATCCGGAACTTGTGATGCATCAATCTCAATCCCACTCAGTTCTCCGCCTGAAACGGTAATCTCATTGTCTCTTCGTTCTATTTTCGCACCAAAACGTTCCATGAGCGTTATTATTTCCCGGTCTTTTTGCAAAGAACACGCTTGCAGTCCCGCACAGGTAATTCTGTTTCCAACAGCCCCTACTGCCAACCAAAACGCCGCTGAGGACCAATCTCCCTCTGCCTCGATATGTCGGGGAGATCTGTACTTCTGGGCGCCGCGGATAAAATATCCACTTTCTTTTTCTTCTATCCGGATACCAAATTTCCCAAGCGTATCCAGCGTCATATCAATATATCCCTTTGACTCAACACGCGTCGTCAAACGAATCTCACTGTCCTGCGCCAAAAGCGGCAATGCAAAAAGCAATCCTGTAATAAACTGTGAGCTTATGTTTCCCGGAAGCGTGTAAACGCCGCCTCTAAGTTGACCGCTCAACACAACAGGCAGATAATTTCCTGTCACGACACTGCCATTCTTCCGCATTTCATCCAATAACACATCAATTGGACGCTGAGGCAGTCTTCCTCGCCCCACTACCTCCGCCTGAAATTCCAATGCCGCAACGACCGGCAGTAAAAAACGCAACGTAGAACCGCTTTCACCGCAATCCAGCACAACACTTTGGCCGCCCCTCGAAATCGGGCTGACCCGTGCACCATCAGGCAGTCTCTCAATCTTTGCACCGCATGCCGCCAGGCAATCGGCTGTCGCTTCAATATCTTCAGACCAACCACGAAAGCAAACCTCTGTCTCCTCATCTGCCAACGCCGCCGCAATCAAAATACGGTGTACATCCGACTTTGAAGAAATTATATGAATTTTACCATCTAACGAACTTTTTCCGATTTTAATATTCACAATTTCTCACCCGCCTTCATGGCTTCCTCAACAAGCTTTTGCACTTCATCAACAGAAATCTTTTCAATCACACACCGGCCAATTCTTTTAGGAAATACGAATGCAATACTGTCTCCCCGACGTTTTTTATCCATCAGCGCACTTTGGGTAATTTCTTGCGCCGTGTACATGGTCATAGTCGGCAATCCGTTGTTTTCCAGCGCCAACTTGATTTTTTGCGCACTGCCTTCCTCTGCGATTCCTCTCGCCTCTGCCGCCAAAGCAATCAAATACATCCCCATAGCAACGCTCCTGCCATGTGATATTGTAAAATCGCTATTCTTCTCAATGGCATGCCCAAGCGTATGCCCAAGGTTCAGCAATTGCCGTTCTCCATTGTCAAACTCATCCCGCATAACAATATCCCGCTTCATGGAAATACAATCTTCAATGATGCTTTCAATATCTTCCCTGAAATTACCTTCGGCAATTTTTTCGAACAACGGCACATTCCCAATCACACCGTACTTTAGTACCTCCGCTATGCCATCTCGAAAAATCTCCTCCGACAGTGTATCCAAAGTCTTTGTATCGCAAATAACCAATGAAGGTTGGTGAAACGCACCTGCCAGATTTTTCCCTGCTTTTAAATCAATGGCCGTTTTACCTCCNACAGAAGAATCCACCGCCGCAAGCAATGTTGTCGGAATTTGCACAAAAGCNATTCCCCGCTGATAAACCGCCGCGCAAAATCCTGCCATATCGCCCACAACNCCGCCGCCAAGCGCCACAATCAAGTCTTTTCTTGTCATCTGTAGCNCCGCCAGAAACTCAAGCATGTCACCCAGTGTNTCCATATTTTTTGACTGCTCCCCTGCCCCNAATACAAATGTATCCACTTCAAAACCGGATGCTTCCAACGACTCTCGAAGCACTTTCCCATATAACGGNGCCACTTGGGAATCCGTAACAATGACTGCCTTACATACCGGTATCCTCGAAACAATTTCTTCTCCAACACGGGACAGCAGACCTGCTCCAACTAAAATATCATATTCTCTTGAAGCACAAACTGTAATCTTTTTCATTAGGTAACCTCATTCAAACTCTTTGATTTCATCAACAGCAAGCCGTTTTTCTTTGCCTTCTTTCAATAATGCTTTCAACGTATCTGCATCCTTTTCGCGAATCACACGGCTATACGCCTGCAATCGTGCAATCAAATCGTCAATCTCCTCCGACAGATAATCACTGTTCGCCAAAAACAATTCCGTCCACATACTCTCATTCAGCTTCGCTACACGCGTCATATCATGAAAACTTCCTGCTGAAAATCCCTTGAATTTTGGAGAAAGCTCACTCTTAATATACGCACTGGACACCACGTGTGCCAATTGNGATGTATAGGCAATCATCTGGTCATGCTCCTTATCCGTTGCCACTTGCATACGGGCAAAGCCGATGCTCTTGAAAAACATGCTCAAATTATTCATTTCGCCGATATCCGTTCCCGTGTATGGCGTCAAAATCATCGTTGCGCCGTCAAACAAATGGGCGGTAGCGTATGCAAACCCTTTTCTCTCAATACCTGCCATCGGGTGCGCACCGCAAAAGATAAATCCATGTTCCTTTGCAACACGCTCCAATGGCTCGCAGACAATCCGCTTCACCCCGGCACAATCGACCACCATGGCTCCCCGCTTAAATTTAGATGCAAATTTCTTTACATAATCCACTGTCGCCTCGGGATAGATTGCCAATAAAATCAAATCACATTCGGAAGGATCTCCATTATCTAAAAAACCATCTGCCGCTTCGGCAAGCTTCACGCCTGCACACACCTGCTCTGATGCATCCCATGCCAGAACGGTATGCGCCGTTTTCTTCTTAATCGCCTTCGCCATGGAACCGCCAATGAGTCCCAAACCAACTATGCCAACCTTCATCCTCAATCACCATCCCATTAATCTTCGTAATTGCAAGCAAACGGCCTAATCTGGAATATCGCTTTTGCCACATCGTCAAATGCTTCCGGTGTCAGAGACTGTGGTCCGTCACACAAAGCTCTCGAAGGATCATTATGCACCTCAATCATCAAACCATCCGCACCAGCTGCCACCGCCGCCATAGCCATCGGTTTTACCATATGAGAATATCCCAAAGCATGGCTTGGATCAATCACGATAGGCAGGTGCGTCAACTTCTTCAATACAGGAATACAAGATAAATCCAATGTATTTCTCGTCCTTGTTTCGAAAGTACGAATACCTCTTTCGCAAAGAATCACGTTCTTGTTGCCTCCTGCCATAATATATTCCGCACTCATAAGCAATTCGTCGATCGTATTTGCCAAACCGCGTTTTAAGAGAATTGTTTTTTCCGTTTTGCCCAATTCTTTTAACAACTCGAAGTTCTGCATATTTCTCGCACCTACTTGAATAACATCCACTTCATCAAACATCGGCAAGTGCACAATATTCATAATTTCAGAAACAATAGGCAGACCCGTCATCTCTTTTGCCTCAAGCAGCAATTTAATACCGTCTCCATGAAGCCCCTGGAATGCATACGGCGAGGTACGAGGTTTAAATGCACCGCCGCGCAAGAGTCCTGCGCCGGATTTCTTCACACACTCGGCAATGTAGCAAACCTGATCTCTGGATTCAACAGAGCAAGGCCCTGCAATAATCTGAAATTCTCCGCCGCCAATTTTCACGCCGTCCATATCGACCACCAACGGTGACTCATGGAATTTTTTATTTGCGTTTTTGAATGGCTCTTGAATTCTCTGCACATTTTCTACAATATCCAGAGAACGTACTAAATCCATGTCAACCACCGAAGTGTCACCCAACAACCCAATAATGGTGTGCGTTGTGCCCACAGAGATATGTGTACCAATACCCATGCCTGCCAACCACTGTTCCAAATTGGTGATTTGTTCCTGCTTTGTTCCATTTTTTAATACAACTATCATGATATTTCCTCCTGAAAAATGTTTGGATTTGACTTCGTTGTGCGAGGGTCTTTAAAAAAAAGAAAGACCCCGCAGCGAATTTCACTGCGAAGCCTTTGATAAGCTCTAATTAAGAAAACACATTACAAATAACCGTCTTTTCTCACAGTAAAATTCACTTTGAATCTCTGAAAACACGGTAAAAGTAAAAATATGTTGTTGTAGCGCAATGACTCAATCTCATATAGACTACCTCTTTCACATTTACTTTTTTTATTTGAATAGATATATGTTATCACAAACCAATTTCAATGTAAAGCATAAATTTATAATCTTTATTCTTTCGGGAATAGGCTCCATCCAAAAACATCCTGCATATCTATGAGATAAAGCTTACAAAGCCTTCAGTTTTAGGATAAATACTTCTTCAATTGCACAACGACTTCCCGAATATCAATTGGTTTTCCGACGTGCCCGTTCATTCCGGCATCTCTTGCCCTTTCAATATCTTCCTGGAATACGTTCGCCGTCATCGCAATAATCGGAATCGTTTTTGCACTCGGCAAAAACAGTTCTCTAATCTCTCTTGTGGCCGCATATCCATCCATCTCCGGCATTTGGATATCCATGAAAATCAGACTGTATTTCGTTGGATTTTGCTTAAAGCGCTCTACCGCCTGCATACCATTCTCCACATAATCAATACTAAGTCCCATGGGTTCAAGCAGCGTAATGACAATTTCACGATTAATTTCAACATCCTCAACCAAAAGAATATGATGCCTATTAAAATAGACTTCATCATCTCTTTCCGCTTGGTTTTGTATACGCCCCTCTTCCGAGTCAAGCGCACTAAGAACCGCCGCTTTCACGTTTGAAATAAAAAACGGTTTTGATACATACGTCTTCACACCCAGTCTCTTGGCGTCCTCTTCGACTTTATTCCAGTCCTTTGTTGAGCACATCAACACAATGGCACGAATCAAATCACATTTTTTCAGCTCTTCAATAAGCGCGAGTCCCTGTTTTTGCGCTGTATCATACTCAATAAAAGCAATATCACAAACGCTCTTCGTTGTTCGTAAAAAATCAAAAACCGATTCCCTGTCATTCACGATGGTTGTATCCACCATGTATGCCGCCGAAAGCGCAGCCAGATATTCTCTTGATAACGGATTTGCATCCATCACAAGAAAATGATAGTTCTTCAAATCCAGCTCTCTGTACTCCAGAATATTCGCAGCATTCAGAACTTCGATAGGTATTTGTAAAGAGAATTTCGAACCTTTCCCCTCCTCAGACTCGACCCAAATAACGCCATTCATCAAATCGATAATTCTCTTTGAAATAGCCAGTCCAAGTCCTGTACCGCCAAAACGTCTGGACACACTGCTATCCGCCTGCATAAAAGGTTGAAAGATACTCTTGCATTTTTCCTTTGCAATGCCAATTCCGCTATCCTCAATAGAAATTTCAAGCGTTATTCTCTTTTCGCCTTCCGCAAAGCTTCTTACTTTTAATTGTATTGTCCCACCCTCCGGTGTGAATTTCACCGCGTTTGACAGCAGGTTTGTAACGACTTGAAGGATGTATTTTTCGTCTGTAATTATAGTACGCGGAACACTTTTATCAACAGAAATATAAAAGTTTTGCTTTTTCTCCTCTGCACGAAATGCGATTACATTCGTCGCATCCATGAGTATTTTCTCTAACTCACATTGTGCATAGACGATTTCAAAACGGTTCGCTTCAATCTTTGATATATCCAATACGTCATTGATTACATTTAAAAGATGCCTTGATGCGACCTCAATTTTATCCAGGCAATATGCTTTCTTCTCAATCTTAGACGATGCCTTTGCAATCTCCGTCATCCCGATAATCGCATTCAACGGCGTACGTATTTCATGAGACATATTGGCCAGAAATTCACTTTTTGCCCGAGACGCTTCCTCCGCTTTTTCCTTCACCATAACCAATTCTGTAATATCATGAATCAGAAAAGCGACTCCCTGTACATCGTTCTCTGCACCTAATACAGGGTTAAACATCTCTTCCAGAAACAGCCAATTCGTGACCCCTGCCTTTAGTTGATAAACATCATTGATGGATTCGCCATTCTCCAGCACCCGCTCACAGCACGCCCGAACATGCTTGACCCATTCATCATCCCCTATTTTTTTCATTATGCCATCAATGGGACGCGACATGTAATCCCCTTTATTGGAAAAATCGAAATACTGGCATATCAATCGATCTGTTCCGATAATGTATTTCAATTCTTTATCCAGCACAAACAGCAAACCCGGAAAAGAATCCAGAAGAAGCCGATTATATTGATACTGTTTATCCTTCTCTTCCATGTTTCTATCCTGCAAGTAGAGGGCATTGCGATACATAACTTGGATGTACTCTCTTTCATGCTCGACATGGCGAATCATACGCTCGTACTTTTTCTTTTCCAGTTCTTTTTGCCGCAAAAGTTCCAACAGCTCTCGCTGTTCTTCCAACGAAAGCGGTAAACTCATATCCTTCGCCTGCATAGAATATCCCCCTAAAAACTTGCCAAAATCCAAATCCGAATCATTCATTGCATTATACCACAAACGTTGTTATCATAAAAGAAATATGTAATCTTCTTGCTTTTTGGAAAGGAGCATTTTATGAGATCCAACACAGCTATTACTTTTGAATTGGACGATATTGATCTGGCCACTGACCAACTTATTCGTGATATTATACAAGACTTTGAATTGTCAAAAAACACCGTAGGTATTCTGTTCTCCTATTCTGATATGGATACCCGAGAACTTGCGAAAACACTTCATCGTAAGTTGAATTTCGATGTTCTGGGCTGCACATGCATCGCCACCATGAAAGAACGGAGCGGGTTTCATGCGCTGGCAGTCACTTTAATCGTGCTAACAGCAGACGACTGTCAATTCTCTGTCGATGCGACCCTTGATATTTCTATCGACAATGTGTTTTCCGAAACAGAGGCCGCATACAACCGTGCGGTCGCGAAGCTGACTGACAATCCAAAACTTGTCATTTGCTTCCCGTCCCACATTTCGGGGCTGATATTGGATTCCTATACCAATACATTTAATAAAATCGCTCCGCACGTACCCGTTATCGGCGGATTTCCCTCTTATAAAGAAGCCGGCGATGAAGCCCTCGTTCACTGCAATGGTGAAGTTTGGAATAACCGCATGGTCATGTTGTCGATCAGCGGAAACATTAACCCTGTATTCACTGTACAAAACATGTCGGCATCGGACGAAAGCAGAAAAAGGAGCATAACCAAGTCCGAGAAAAACATTATCTATGAAGTGAACAATCAGCGTTTCACAGACTATTTGGCCGAATTGGGTTTGCCTTTAGACAAAATGATGGATGAAAACAACACCATCGCCTCCACTACCAATCCGCTTCTTTTGGAATATACGCTCAACGGACAGGTTTGTAAATTTTCACGGGCGCTGCACGCAATTGATCTGGAAAATGGCACAGGCACTTCTCCCTGTGAAATTCCTGTTGGTGCAAAGGTTTCCATCTGCCATCCGGAAAAATCAGAAATCATACGAAACGCACATGATGGTATGGCAGAGATTAACAATAGAATCCAAGCGTCACGCGATAGTGGATATACCTATTCTACTTTGCTTGCCATCTCCTGCATCGGCAGATACCTAATACTTTTACCCGAAAGCAACGCAGAAATCAACGAGATTCTTCTGACACTGCCGAAAAATATTTCAATTGGCGGTTTCTATAGCTACGGCGAACTCGGCCCCTCAGGTATAAACAACAAACAGAATTTCGTACATAATGACTCCTTGGTTTTGTGCGCATTCTAAGCCTCAGGCAAACACACACGAAAAGAACGCTTGCCTACGGAAGATATACGGCTCAAGTCTGATTATCCTCAGCAGGAAGCAACCCATGCTTCATTGATATTGGATAAGTAGACGCTCCTATTCGGCTACTTGGCCAAAACGGACATAAAAAGCAGCAGAATTGCTCCAATTGAGCCGTTCTGCTGCTTTTACAAATAAAATCTCAATAACCATGAAAAATAAACGGATTTCTGTCAAAAAACAAGCGGGTTTCGTCTTTTGCACCAAGAAAACCAAAAACAATTTACTTCTTTTCCCAAGGAAAAGACCCAATAAAACATCGTACAAATACGATACCCAAAACAAATAGGATTGCAAGAAGCGCATATACAACCCCAAGTTCGGCACTGCCAACTGTTCCTGCCTTGCCATCACTCACATCCGGAAGCTGCAAGAGCAAATCTCTTTCAGACAATTCCATTCCTGTTTCATCGTAATAACGGATAAAACTCGGCCATACGCTGTAGCGTTCTTCTGTTTCCACTATACGAAGAAACGGCGAATGTTCCGCACTTCCTGTATATAACACCGCCGATGTTTTTTCAAAATCCGAAAAAATAGTAAAAGATGCCGCATCAGGAAGATCGTTGATACCGTAAATCAAAAGATAATTTCGCTTGCCAACAGTTTCGCTATCGAGATTATAAAGCTGCCAATTCGTGTTGCTGCTGGTATGGAACCGATATTTACCGAAAATACCGCGCTCTAGTTTCGCAATACCGTAATTGCCAAACAAATCCGCTCGTTCATACAACACAAATAAATACTTTCCCACTCTTTTGCTCTCAACAACATCGACATCCATATCGACAGCCACATTATATTCCTCAATGGCCGCTTCAAGCGAGGATGCCGTTGATACATCTACATTAAAATCAATGCTATAAACCCAAAACATACATAGGAGTGTAATCAATGCAGATAAAATTCCACCGACAGTCTGATGGCATTTCCGTTTTTTAGAGAAACTCGCTTTTGACGCATGCGCTTCTTGCATCTCCATTTCTATCGCCCGCTTCACTGCACAGCAGTTGTCACATTTTTCAAGATGTTCATCAACCAGCGTGGTTGTTTCAGGACTCGTTAATCTCTCCAGATACGATGGCAGCAACTCTTGTATCGCACTACATGTCAACATCCATGCGCTCCCCCTTTCATAAAGAACTTGTTTCACATAGCAAAGCATTACTCCTACCCTTGTTTCTTTTCCGCCAAAAATCCCGCCTATTTCCTTAAAACGGCAATCGAACCGAAAGACGAAAATACACAACCCTATGTGTTTGTTCACAAACAAAAAATAAAATATGCCATATTATTTACGAATGTTCCTCCATCGCTTCTATCCCTTCGCTAAATTACAATTCATTACTATAAATTATAACATACAAAATATAAAATTTCATATCCTCTTTTTCAGTTACACCTCAGCGCGCACTCTCAAAACACACAAAGTAAATAAAGCCGAAACACAGCGACTCATCTCTGCTGTATCCCGGCCTTTTTGTCATTTCATATTCGGCTATAAAACGGGTAAATCACTGTGATTCACATTATCTGCAGTGTATTCCTAAGGCTCTGACCCCAAAGAGTAGGTGTAAAGATTACGGCGGTTACACCAGCAAGAAACCGGATAAAACCACCCCGACACACTTACACACCAACTTCAAGTTCTTGCATCTCCGTTCGCAAAAAACTCCGAAATACTGCCCGTATTTCTGCTAAACTGCGCTTGCTTATTGGTACTCTTTCTCCATTCTTCAAAATGAAATCCCGATTTTCCAATGTTTCCACATGATTGAGGTTAACAATATAACTGCGGTGACATCGCAAAAATGGCAGACCCCCAAGCTCCAACTCTAACCCCTCAAAAGCTCTTGCGCTCGTAAATTCCCCCATCTTCGTGGCAAATACACAAGTTCGCTGCAGCGCCTCCACATAACAAATATCTCGCAGCCGAATCGTCAGCGGGCGGCGATTCACCGTAATTTCAATGCTTAGAGCATGACGTTCAAGCAAGTGGCGGCATTTCCCCATCGCATTGACAAGGTCATTGTACTCCACAGGCTTGACAATATAATATACAGACACATTGTAGCCCTCAATCCCATATTCTGTCGTCGTGGTTGTGAATATAACCACCGCATGCTCGTCAGCAGCCTTTAGCTTCTTTGCAGTGTCCATGCCATTCATTCCGTTTTCAGCCATAAAAATGTCCATGAATACAATCTGGTATTTTCCGGGCTTAAATGCCGCAAAAAAAGCTTCGCCGCTCTCGAATAAATCAATCTCGGCTATCAACTGGCTATTATTCAAATAGCGCTCCAGTGCTTTGCGCAAATACAGCGCATCTGTTTTTGTATCCTCGCAAATAGCAATGCGCATAATCTACACTTCCTTTCGACAAATCGGCACATAAACCCCGCTGTAAAAACGATTTCCTTCCACGTAAAACTCGGTCTCGCCATCGTACTTTGCAACAGCAGAACGAACCGAAGCAATTCCTACACCTTCACGCCCTTGCGACTTGGCAGACAGAATCTTGTCATGATCCCGCACGAGTATACCGTCAAATGCATTCTCTATCAATATAATAAACTGTCCGCACTTTTCACTGATACGAACAACAATCTCACTCTCATCCGCAATCAATTTGGCAGAGGCTTCCAGTGCGTTCTCCAAAAGATTCGAGAGCATAACGCACAAGTCTACGTCGGAAACCGGCAACGCCTCGGGAACCTCAGCATGTATCCGAAGTTCGACACCCTGATCTTCTGCAAGACCGCTATATAAGCCAAGCAGCATGTCTGTTACATAATGGCCGCAATAAGAAATGCGCAAAGGCATCGATTGATTGTGCGTATATTCATCCAGATAGCGCATGAGGCTTTTCGTATCACCACGCCCCAGCATTTCACGAAACAGATTTATATGATGGCGTAAATCATGGCGCGCAGCTCTGGTCTCCTGCTCTTTCTCTAGCAAAGCCGGATAATACGTTTTATGTACCGCAAGCATTTTCGCAACGCAAGCCGCCCGTGCTTCGACAGCCTGACGCAATTGGATCTGTCCGGCAATCTCATTCGCCAACGTGATGCCGATACACAAAACAAGGACACCTCCCGCAATCTCCGGGAACCAACCAAAATAAATCGGTTCAAACATCGGGAAAAGCCAATCCGCCAAAAGAGCCGCATCAAAAACAAGTAGCGCAAAGAGAATCAGGCGGCTATGCGCCGCACCTTTGCACAAACTCAAAACCGCACATAGCGTTAAATAGAGAGCCGATGCCCATATATATAAATCAATCAATACGGTGTAGATATTCATCAATCCTAAACTGTTATGCAAAAATACCGGTACCATCACCGCCCATAGGCAAACAAAAACACCAAACATAATAAAAATATTTGTCCACTTTGCAAGCAGACCGCTTATTTTTTTCTGTATCAACATCGTGAGCAACGGCATTATACACCATGCGAAGTTTCTCATTGCATAGAACCACAAACCTGTCGAAGTAATGGATTTGAGAATCGGATAACAATTGTAGACGGTAAACGCCAGACAAATACCCGAATAAAGAAACGCCATCGCCGAAATATCGTTTTTTTGTCCCTTTCTTCGTATCAACAAACCAATAAGCAAAGAAGGAAACGCAAAGCATAAGCTGAGCGCACAGCTTCCTATGCGCAAAATCGAACGGATACCCTGATGGGTTATGACTGCCTCTGTCTCACCAAAAGCAGGCGGATGAAGCATGCCGCTGTAAAAATGATCGTGACCCATAACCGCAATGAGAATCTCCATATGGCCACTCGCTTGCAGCATGACAGAACTTACAGCCGTGTGCGGCCGATAGCTCCATGATTCAGAATTCCCCATCTGTTTCATTAAAACACCGTTGATATAGAGCTTGTAAGAAGAGTGGACTTCCGGCAACTCAAGTATATAACTGCCGGGTGTTTCCGGCAAAAATATATTCAGACGGTAAGTCGTACTGCTGTGAGCGCCGCTCACAGACTCGCTTCCAATATGCTTCTCAAAGCCGTCATACTGCCCGATAAAAACAAATTCATCTGACGAAGGCGGATTGTCAATAAAATCGTCAGGTGTAAGCAGCTTATCCCTGTAAATTTCCCAATCTTGAACAAGAAAGAAGACAGGATGCGCAGCAAGACTATCCTCATCCAATCTTAATATACCGCCCGTCGGCTGTGGCCCCGGTGCAGTGTATTTGTTATCCGTTAAGTACACGGCGTAAAATGCAGCAACAGCAAGAACAAAAATCGCAGAGAATACCACAATGGTACGAATTTTTGTCTTGGTTTTCATGATTTTTTCACCCACCTTTTCGTGACAAATAGAAAACAAGTCCAGTGCCCAAAATGGCAAAACCGGATCGTATAATTAAAAGCGTTGGAATCCGGCTATCACATAAATACCGACCCAATCCATGCACATCAACCACAATGGAGCACGCATATACAGGGTACAAAACGGGGATAAATGCCACCGTAAATTTCTTCATAAAGCTCAACTACATAATATAGTTAGTATATCATGTATCGTAAATTTTTACGAGATGAGAGGCTGCCCGTTCATGTCGTTTTTTCGCCCGTTCATGTTGTTTTTTGCCCGTTCATGTAGATTCTGTTGAGTTCGGATTCAAAATTCGCTAAAATCGGAATGCCAATCTCTTGATAATAACGAAATCGGACAATTTGTTTTACATACCTGACTGAAAAAGATATTTTATATCGAAGTTACAACGCTTATCTATCAGCAGGAATGAGATGCTAAACTGAGGGCTCCACTTAGCATTTACTTTGGCAGTCATATACAAACATAACATAGCCATCTGGTTTATATATAATCCGCAATACAACGTCAAATAATGCAGACGTATCCTATATCACACAAGCAGAGACAGATTGGGGCAAATATTTCCCGATAATCAAACCATGGCAATCGAAAGCCCGCCGTATGCATCAAAAAAAATACGTCTCGCGACGAAGTACTCTATCTTACACCCTTCAGAGCAAGGGATATTCGAAAACCTTCAAATAACTAAAATGATCGCAACAACAGCTTTATGGCTTCCGCCGGCAATATTAAGACGCTTTAGAAGGCCATCGACGAAAAGCGGCTCGGGGAATGTCATCGTGGTGCATCAATCTCATAATCTCTTGATAACACCTTTCGCTACCTCCACTGATTTGATATCTAAAAAATCATCGAAGAATAAAGCACAAACAATATACTTTAATCTTCCAAAATTTAACTTGATATCGCTAATATCGGCATGAATGTCCGGCCACAAAGTCCGGCCTTTAGACGCGCGTCTATTTCTGCAAGAACACCCATATTCATTCATATTAGGGAACGTTTCTGTAATGCATAAATTCAAGAGGAGGCAAATATAACTATGTTTAAGCAAAACACCCCGGGCAAACTGATGGCAATCGTACTATGCATGGGAATCGGCATTATGCCGATGATAACCGCCGCACGAGATAGCAGCAGCCAACTCGTCTTCGAAAACAAATATTCTGATAGCCACGACTTAAATACCTCTCTCCATAACATTGATCCAAATCTGATTGTTATCATCGAAGATACGACTATGGTGTGGATGAATCCTTTCCTTGATGCATTCAGTGACGTCAATGAGTCCGACTGGTTCTACTGTGACGTGGAATATGCAGTGAAAAACAGTTTGTTCCATGGCACGTCGGCAACCACGTTTAGTCCCAATACGCCCATAACCCGTGCTATGCTTGCTGTTGTTTTGTGGCGCATTCCAGGCTCGCCCGAACCGTGTACGAGCAATACCTTTGCCGATGTGGCACAAGGCTTGTACTACGAAAAGGCGATCACATGGGCAGCAGAAGAACATATTATCTTCGGCTATGGCAACGGTATGTTCGGTCCAAATGACAACTTGACACGTGAGCAACTGGCAGCCATTCTTCACCGCTACGCATCCTCTCCCGCCGTAACACAACACCAATTCAAATTCTGCGACACCGCCGATATCTCCGACTGGGCGTTTGATTCGGTTATGTGGGCGTCCAGCAAAGGTTTGATTAACGGCAAACCGGACGGATTGCTTGACCCGCAAGGCAGCGCAACCAGAGCCGAGGCAGCGGCGATGCTGCATCGACTCCTTAAACATGCAGAGAATCTCGTCACAGACTGGCTGATATAACGATTATTTCTCATCGGAATAATACCTTGAATGAGACCTCAAATAAATACCGCATTGCAATGAAATCAGAACACATCATCCGTTTTACGACAGGCAATACATAATGTATCTTGTTATAATTAAAAGTCCGATTACCGGCATTTTCTAAAACTCGCTTTTAAAACCGTAAACTCGGTCAAAAAAGTACAAGAGACGCTTTTAACGGCAAAATCCACCCATTCCGATCAACGCAATCAAAGATAAAAACATCTTTGGTTATATTTTTGATGGTCTAGGGAAATCCCTGTCATTGTTGGGAACTAAAAGCATCTTTATATTGTATAGAAAAACAACATTTCAGCTAGGCACATATAATCCGGAATTTTGAACTCATCTATCCGCAATACGGATTATCGAAAAAACAGCAAGAAAAGCAATGATGCACAGCGTCGGCACACACAGATGATATCCGTTCG
>JGI994J12354_10000613_pt1 | contig 35572 bp, 34 predicted proteins | sample IntmicLarv3ML3BL_FD_12354 | JGI IMG/M metagenome (IMG submission 12354) | reverse complement strand
TCGCCAAGTATTTCCCGGAATTCTTGTTCGTCGAAGCCAACAATGATACGGCCAAAAACCATGAATGTGGGCATGGATTTAACGCCTAATCGCGAAGCAATCTCGCTGTGTGCCCGCTGAAGCTTGGCTCCCTGTTCCGTAGCGCGCAACGTCTTTGCGTTGTCCTTGTCGCCGGCCATGACGTCATGGTATGCCCGCGCCTTGTCCTTTTGGGATAGAATAAACCGGACTTTTTCTTTCGCTTTTGGGTGGCTGTCCAACGGAACGAAAAAAACATAGCGGGTTACATCGGGTCTGCCGTCAAGGTAACGGGACGCCTGACGACAGAATGGACAATCCGGATCGGTGAATTCGATTACTGTCTTGGATCCGGAGCCTATGCGCACCGCTTTTGATAAATCAAGGTCCGAGGCGTAAAGCGTCGTCGCCATACACAGAAGCAGCGCTATTACGCATATGGGCGAAAAAGAGCGCCATTTCAATGCATACAGTTTTTTTCTTGTTTCAGGCGTCAATGCGGGATCCGCTCTCTTTTTCTAAAACCGGCAGCAGCATGATGAATTTGCTGCCTTGGCCTAGCTTGCTATCAACCCAGATAACTCCCTCCATTTTTTCGGTCGCCAGTTTACAGTACGCCAGCCCAAGTCCAACTCCAACATGGCATACGCCGTTATAACGAGATTGTGTAAAACGTTTGAAAATGCTCTCTTGGTCTTCGAGTGGAATACCGGGGCCAGTATCCCTGACGCTGAAACGCACAAAACGTTTATGATCGCTTAACAGTGATTCCACGCGTTTGGCGGCGTAATTGGGAACAATCATTTTTAAAGCCATCTTTTGTGTCAGAGAATAACACGAAACGGAGATTTTGCCGCCTTCGGACGAAAATTTCAGAGCATTGGCGAGCAAATTGTCGATACTTCTTATAAAGGCGTTTTTGTCGATGGTTACTTTGGGAAGTTCCGCTTCTATCTCGGAAATCAGTGTTATTTTTTTGTGTTTAGCCAAATGGTCGAATTTGCTGAGAGAAGGAGCAATAATATCCTCGATATCACATGGTTGCGCACTAAGCTGCGTCATGTCGGCGTTGAAACGATAGACGTTCAGCAGGTTATCTATCATGAAAGCCACTTCTTTGCAGCTGTCTATTGCGGACTGGAGATATTCCGATTGCTCGTTGTTGATGGTTCCCAGACAACCCTCTTTGGTTATGCCTATGCAGCCTATGGCGGCTGTCAGCGGGTTTTTCATGTCATGCGAAAGCATTGAGACAAAATCGGTTTTTTCCTGTTCCAGACGTTGTTTTTCCAGAAAGTCTTTTCTGTTAAACAGAGCTTGCTCAATTCGTTGCATCATATCGCCCATTTCAAAGGGTTTGGCAATATAATCGGTCGCTCCGCCCTTCATACAGGCCACCGCAATATTGTCATTGCCTTGAGCGGTCATTATAATTAAGGCGGCGTTGCAACCAGAATTTCGGAGCCGTTTAAGGACGTCTACGCCGTCCATTTCGGACATATCGATATCCAATAACGCCAAAGAATAGGAATTGTAAAACAGACGCTTTAGAGCTTCCGCAGTGTTCGGAGCCCAGTCAAACGAGTATCCCGCCTTCTCTAGGTGAAATTCAAGCGCATGGGCGATAAATTCCTCGTCTAGCGCAAGCAGAATTTTATTTTCCTTCTTCAGGGTCATGGAGACATTTTTCTTTCAAAAAAGATAAAAGAGCCTCTGCCAAAACAATGTCTTCGGGGGTTGTTATCTTTATGTTTCGGTAATCGCCAGTCACGATCCGAATTCTTCCGCCAAGACGTTCCACCAGCGAGGCGTCGTCTGTTCCCGCGAAGCCTGCTTCATCAGCTAGTTTGTGAGCCTGGTAGATGATATCGAACTGGAATGTCTGAGGTGTTTGCGCTTGCCAGAGGGTTCCGCGTTCCGGCGTGTTAACCACAATATTGTTGTGAGCGACTTTTATGGTGTCTTTGGCTGGAACGGCAAGCAAAGCGCCGTCGCAGGCGCGTGCGACGGATATGGATTCGCGCAACATACGCGAAGAAACAAAAGGTCTTACACCGTCGTGGATCAGAATCACATCGTCGGGCGTCGCAAAATGTTTCAGGGCTTCAAGCCCGTTCATAACAGAATTCTGGCGTTCCTTTCCGCCGGGAACAACCCCGATGACTTTCTTGAAACCATAGGGTTTGAGGACTTCCTCATGGCAGTAGGATATCTCGTCAGCAGGGATAACGAGGCAAATTCCGTCAATATCGGGAAATTGCTCAAAAACCGCGAGTGTGTGAGCAAGAATGGGGCGATCGTCCAGACGCAGGTACTGCTTGTTTATTGAGGCTCCCATGCGTTTACCCATGCCGGCCGCTGGTATGAGGGCGTAGATTTTAGAAATTACCATTATCTTTCCTTCATGATCTTTTTTAAGATATGTTGGGTTAATACTTTGTTTGTGTAACCACTTGAAAAAATAGATGGTTTTTCCTGTAATATCAAGTTGAAAAAATCGAACTTTCAGGTTTGTTGTGGGATTCAATTCTTGAATTTTCACAGAGCAGCGGATATTCTTCTAGAATCATATCAAATTTATAACAGAGATTCTTCCGCAGTTTATGTGCGCTAGGACACCATATGAGACCATCTTCCGATATTTAAGGAATTATTTTGATACAATGAACAGTAAAGTACATGCCCATGTTCCGTTTCTTCGCTTTTCACAAAGTCTGGATTTCATTATCCGCGAACGTATCAATCCAGAGATATATTTTTCCGCCGAAGCCCTGGACTGCTGCGCTGCGGAACATCTTTGCGGCGCGGCGCGGCAATTGCGCGGCGCGGGCTTGGCAACGACAATCCACGCCGTGTTTATGGACTTGAATCCGGGCGCTTTGGATCCAACCATTCGCGAAGCGACCAAGAAGCGTTTCGAACAGATTTTTACCGCGGCGGAAATTCTTAATCCAAAAGTAATTGTTTTCCATCCCGGTCTTGATGAATTGCATCATGGCAGTTACCGCCAGTATTGGTTGGAGAACAGTATCCGTTTTTGGCGGGGATTTCTTCCCAAAGCAAAAGATATCGGTTGTGTCATCGCCATGGAAAATATTTTTGAGAAAGAGCCGTTTTCCCTGCTTGATCTACTGGAATCGGTAGGCGATCCTAGCTTTTGCCATTGTTTTGACGTTGGACATTGGAACATGTTTTCAACGGTAAGTCTCGAGGAATGGTTTTCGAAGTTGGGTGGCTATATTGCCGAAACTCATCTGCACGACAATTTTGGCGCGGCTGACGAGCATTTGCCGTTGGGCGAAGGTGAGATTGACTTCGATACGCTTTTTAATCTGTTGAAACAATATGCGCCCAACGCTGTCTGGACCATAGAAGCTCATTCCGACGAAAGATTGAAACGCGCGTTGGAAAATATAAAAAAATATCTGTAACCGAAGGAATTCTCATGTCAGAAAAAATTCTGGTAACTGGCGGCTGCGGTTATATCGGCAGCCATGTCGTCCGTCAATTAAGCGAAGCGGGAAACAAAGTAGTGGTATATGACAATCTTTCCACAGGCTTTCCAAACGCCCTTATACACGGAGAGGAACTGGTATTGGCTGATCTTAGCGACACGGCCGCTTTAAATGACGCTTTTCAGACCCACAAATGCGACACAGTTCTGCATTTTGCCGCGGCTATAGTCGCTCCCGAATCGGTCTCTCAACCGCTAAAATACTACAACAACAATACACGTAACACCTTGGGTTTGTTGGGAGTCTGTATTAGGCATCGTGTCAAACGGTTCATCTTTTCCAGTACCGCGGCAGTTTACGGATTTCCAGAGGAAGGCATGGCCGGAGAAGAAAGCGTTACGGCGCCCATCAATCCGTATGGATCGTCAAAATTGATGAGCGAATGGATGTTGCGCGACACTTGCGCCGCCCATGATATGAAGTATGTGGCGTTGCGTTATTTCAATGTGGCGGGCGCGGATCCGGAAGCCCGTATGGGGCAACGTACGCCCGAAGCGACTCATCTGATCAAAGTCGCCTGTCAGGCGGCCTTGGGGATGCGGGAAAATGTAGCTATTTATGGTACTGATTACCCGACTCCAGACGGATCCGGCGTTCGTGATTATATCCATATTGAAGACTTGGCGTCCGCTCATCTGCACGCTCTGCGCTATCTTGAAGAGGGCGGTGAATCCACGATCATGAATGTGGGATATGGGCGGGGAAGCAGCGTGCGTCAGGTGTTGAACATGGTGAAAAAAGTAAGCGGCGCGAACTTTAATGTGACGGAAGCCGGACGTCGCCCAGGCGATCCCGCTTCCCTGGTGGCGCGGGCTGAGAAAATTGGAAAATTAACCGGCTGGAGTCCAAGGTATAACGACCTTCGTAACATAATCGAAGATGCTTGGAGATGGGAAAGCAACTTGGCTTCGCAAAATAAACAATAAAAGCCGATAACCGAGCGTGAAAAAAGAGCGGTCGTTAACCTCGCAGCTCGCGTATAAAGTCTCCGATGGCGCCTACTCCCTGATCATCCACAATGCGGATACTCTGCGAACCGATAACCGCGATATCCGCTTTTTCTCTGAGGAAATCCACATCAGCCTTGTCCTTCACTCCGAAGCCAACCGCCAGCGGTAGCGTCGTGGCTTTGCGGCTGCTCGCCAGACTGTCGTTCAAATCAGTGGAAAAGTCTGTTTTCTGACCAGTAACACCTTTTCTGGCAACGCAGTAGACGAAACCGTCGCTATGTTCCGCAATCATGCGTCTGCGCTTTTCGCTGGTGTTGGGCGCTAAAATAAAAATAGGCGAGAGGTTGTTGCGTTTCATAGCGTTCAAATAATCTGCGGCTTCTTCCGGCGGAAGATCGGGCGTGATCGCCCCGCGCATTCCGATACGGGCCATGTTATCGGCAAACTTGTCCACCCCATATTTAAAAAGGATGTTGTAGTAGGACATAAAAAGTATTGGAATCTGGTATTCTCCGGTCACTCGTTCGGCGAAGTCAAAACAGTCCCGAACGGTAATCCCCTTGGCAAGAGCCTCTTGGTTAGCTCTGAGAATTACCGGACCGTCTGCGATTGGTTCGGAAAAGGGAATCTGAAGCTCCATCAGGTCAACGCCCGCATTAATCATCTCTTTTACAATTCGCAACGAATCATCCAACGTGGGATAGCCGATCACGATGTGGGTCATCAGAAGTATGTCTTTATGCTCGCGTTGTTTACGAATGTAAGACTCAATCATTGCGCCATTTCCGCCTTCCGTTTGATGAATGTTCTCCAGGCAGGATCTTCGAACGCGTCCGCCACTGTAAAAATATCCTTGTCCCCGCGTCCGGACTGATTGATGATAATGATATCTTCGGGGGAAAGCTCCGGAGCCTCCTTAAACGCCTGAGCAAAGGCGTGCCCTGATTCCAGCGCAGGAATCAGTCCTTCTTTGCGCATGGTCAGAGCAAGCGCTTCCACTACTTCAGGGTCTGTTGCGGCCTCAAATCGTGCGTGACCGTTTTCTTTAAGTTGGGAGAGTATCGGAGAAACACCCACGTAATCCAATCCCGCCGCGATGCTGTGAGTTTCTCGCATCTGACCGTCGCTGTTTTGCAGAAAATATGTTTTATACCCTTGGGCGACGCCAATGCTGGCGTCAGACGAGCAGAGACGCGAAGCGTGTAACCCAGAAGCAAGTCCCTTACCCCCCGCTTCAACTCCGATCAGTTCCACCGGGTCATCCAGAAATCCGGAGAACAGGCCCATGGCGTTGGATCCGCCGCCAACGCAGGCATAGATTCGTTTGGGAAGGGCACCCTCAAGAGTCATGATCTGCGCCCTCGCTTCCTTGCCAATAATGGATTGAAAATAGGTAACCATCTCTGGAAAGGGATGAGGGCCGCAAGCGGTGCCAAGCAAGTAATGAGTCGTATCCATATTTGTTACCCAATCGCGGAATGCCTCATTGATGGCGTCTTTCAAAGTTCGAGAACCGTCGCTAACCGGTATGACTTTGGCGCCCAGGCGTTCCATCCAGAAAACATTCGGACGCTGGCGATCCACGTCCACTTCGCCCATGTAGATCGCGCATTCAAGCCCGAAGCGAGCCGCCATGGTGGCTGTCGCCACGCCGTGTTGTCCGGCCCCGGTTTCCGCCACTACCCTTGTTTTGCCCATTCGCTTTACCAGAAGTCCCTGCCCCATGACGTTGTTGGCTTTATGCGCTCCGGTGTGATTTAAATCTTCGCGCTTTACGTATATTTTTGCGCCGCCAAAGTGGCGAGTCAGGTTTTCGCAGAAGGTTAGCGGCGTTGGACGACACGAATAAGTGGACATAATCCGTTCGTATTCCCCCCAGAATCCAGGGTCGGATTTCGCCTCAAGGAAGGCGGCTTCAAGCTCGTCAAAAGTGGAGTTCAATATTTCCGGAATAAAAGCGCCACCGAATTCTGAGTAGTAACCGCGATTATTCATGTTCTGATCCTCCAATAGGTTGTGAAAAAACAAATCGATCGTTACGGCAGTAAAGGCGTGAAAAAAAACCATTTTCAATCTGTTGAAAATTTAAAAACCGGTCAACTCGCAGTACGGGGGTATTTTCTTGTATTTCCAAAAGTCGCATGTATTCTCCGTTTGGGTACTCAATCTTGAAAAATTGCTTTCCGCCGGTGGGTCGCAGATGGAAATCCTCCTCGGCAATTCTGGAAAGAGAAGCTCCGCGCAGATCTATCCGATCGAGACCTTTGAAAAGAAGTCGATGCAGGAAAATATCCTCCAGCAGGGCAGGCGCGCCTTCCACCAAAACCAGGCGTAAAAGGCGATAGGCGCTGTCGCCTTCGAAAGGGTTTCCGGGATCACCGCTTATTTTAGCTAGCTTGACCGCCTCCAAAATACGTGTCTCAAGAACCAGGCCTTTGTCGCGAAACGCCGCGCCAGTGCCGTCCAAAGAGAACAGCGCCACTTCTTGTTGTGGTTCTCGCACGTATGTCCCGGAGCCTCGGCGCTTGTTTAGAAGGCCTCTTCGAACCAATAAATCAATGGCCTGTCTGACTGTGGGACGTCCAATGGCAAAATCTGCGCAAAGTTGGTGCTCAGATGGAATACGGCTTCCCGGAGGAAATTCGCCGCTTCGGATCCGCTCCGTTAATTTTCCCGCCAATTGATGATAAAGTGGAGTTGGAGATTGGGGGTTGAGCATGAAATTTCGCTCCTTCAAAAACAAATTGAAGTTTTAGTGATTGTGAAGAAAATTTGTAAAGATGTAAAGACAAATTTTAGAGATATGATTTTATAGAATAAGTGTATTTACTGCGCATTTAAGTAAAGGCCAGGAAAAAGCCTTGCGTTCCGTCATCTTTTTTCCTGGCGTAATATAAGGAAAATTTAGATTAATTTAAAAAAGTGATCTAAATTTTTGCAGCGGCGTTCATCCGTGTAATGGCGTTTACCCAAGCAGCGTAGAAAGTTTTATGATCGTAACGCTTCCGCCGAGAGCGTATTTTATCAACGGTTTATGCTTTGTGTTTGACCTATATTTTTTTAATAAAGGAAGCAATTTTAAATAGATACGCTAAGCTGCTGTCAGAAAAAGAATTTGAGAGGCAAATTCTTTTTCTGTGTTCTGAGGCGACTGGTAATATCGAATTGAATTAATTCTTTCCCACAAAACAGCAGAAACTGTTATAATTCTTTCTTGACGCTGAAGTGTCAGGCCAGATTAGCAGGAATGAATAGCTTATTTTGTTTGAGGCGCGCCCAAGACTGAGAGAATTCATGAAAAAGAAATTCGGTTTTTCTGGTCTTTTATTATGGCTTTCCCTTCTCACGGGGCTGGGTTTATCGGCGTTTTCGCTCTACAAACCGGAAATGTGCTCTTCATGTAGCGAAACTGCCAACTATCTGTTATTCGGTATGGACTTCGGATGCTTTGGAATTGTTTTTTTTGTGGTGGCCATTTTTTCGGTCGCCCTTAGACGACGTTTTACCATGTTTGTTCCGGTCGCCACATTACTTCTGTTTTCAGCGGCCGGAGCCGAAGCCCATTTTATCTGGATTCAAAAATATGAAATCGGTCAGTGGTGTCCTGTTTGTCTCTTCATTGCGTCCGCAGTTTTCATTGCTTGCGCCGCCATGATATGGGACACATCCAATGATTTGTATGCAAAAGGAGTGTATATGAAGTCCAAGTCAATATATTTTNTTTTTATTGCAATGTTCTTTTTGGTAGGTCTCGGCGTATCGATGGTTGGAGTAAAAAAAGAAGCCCAAGCGGCTGGGCTTGATCTGTTTTTGGGAAATAAGTCCGCCAAGGTAACAGTCTATTTTGTCAGCGACTGGTTCTGTCCGGCTTGCAGAAGAGCCGAACCGGTCATTGAAAAAATTTATCCTCAGATCATGAAATCGGCTAAAATCAGTTTTGTCGATTTTCCTATCCACAACGAAACACTAAACTTCACTCCCTACAACACCCAATTTCTGGCATTTGAGAAGAAAAAATATATCAGTTTGCGCAAAGCTCTTGCCGAACTTTCACAGAAAAGCAAAAACCCGACCGAATCCGAAGTCGGGGCGGCAATAGAAGAGCTTGGCGTAAAGCTGAGACCGATGAACAGCGCCGACACACTCTTCGGTATGCAGGCAAATCTGATGGTTTACCGGGGATATAATGTCCAGCTCACGCCCACAGTGGTGGTTGTGAACGAAAAGACGAAAAAGAGCAAGCTGCTTGCCGGGTTAACACAGATCAACCTTGAGGAAGTCAAGAAGGCTATTTCGGAAATGGAAAAGTGACGCTTCTTTCAAATCCTTTTTCACAATGATTCGTCGGGGAACTGGATGTTGGGTGCAAAGAAAGTAATATATGTTTTGTTGCTGTTGACGAGCGGCCTTCTCGTTGGATGCGCTTTTGTAAACGTTCCTTTTGTTTCCCCTGTCCGCCCACTTGAAGAACAGACGCTGGAAGGGAGCGGCTCGAAAAAGATTCTTCTTCTTGATATTAGCGGCGTTATATCGGAACAGGAAAAGTCAGGCTCCTTTCTGGGAGGTTTTTCTCCTTCGCAGGTTTCGCTGATTCGCGAATCTCTTGAAAAAGCCGAGCGAGATAATAAAATAACCGGAGTTATTCTCCGGATCGATTCCCCTGGGGGAAGCGTAACAGCCAGCGATATTATTCGTCACGATATTTTGGAGTTCAAAAAACGCCGCAGAGTTAAAGTATTGGCCTGTATAATGGGAGTGGGAGCATCCGGGGGTTATTATGTCGCTACTGCGGCGGACAGGATTGTCGCCCATCCAACGACTATCACGGGCAGTATCGGGGTTATACTGGTAAAATTCAATATGGCTGGGCTGATGGCAAAACTGGGAGTCGAGGAACAAACTGTAAAATCCGGTGACAAGAAAGACATTATGTCAATGTTCAGACGTTCGACTCCCGAAGAAGAAAAAATGGCACAGGACATTATTGACCAGTTTCATAACCGTTTTCTCGACGCGATACTGGAGCGTCCTGGCAACAAATTGTCGCGAGACGAACTTAAGCCATTGGCTGACGGTCGCGTTTATACGGCGGATCAGGCTCTTAATGCAAAATTGATAGATGAAATTGCATATCTTGATGACGTTATTGCGGAGATGCGAAAGAATATAGGGGACGATAGGGCTCGTGTGGTAAGTTACTATCGACCTGGCGGCTACCGAGGCAGTATTTATTCGGGAGGCGAAACAAACGCGCTTCCGGCGGAAATATTAAGAAACGCGAACGCTGGTTTTTTTGGCGGGAGCTTTATGTATCTCTGGCAGCCGTAGATTTTNNNCNTACGCATTTTGCAATAACACAAATCAGAAAGAGACCTCGGCAATTTCAAGATTTGAAGCGTCTTGGCGGGTTCTTGGTTTTTTTGTTGTCATTTCCGGTTTGCAAAAGCTCCGTTCCGCAACGCTATTCACTCGTTATCCGCCATTTCAAATGGCTATGATGCAATCGTACTGAAAATGTGAATTATTTATATAGCTTGTTCAGTTTTTTTATCATGTTTATTTTTAGGTATTTGGCGAAAATCGATTCGCTATAAAAAAGCAGTTGCCACGATTTTTCCATAGATAAATAAACAGTTTTTTAAATTGATTATTTGTGGATAAAGGGGCTGGACAATGCGCTACAATCAAGATTATCGCTTCCCGCAGCTTACAAAAACAAAAATATATTCTTCAGTTTTGATATATCTTTTTCGACTAAAACACTCTCTTGTAAAACGTAGTTTGGCTACCAATGGCAAATAATTAGCAAATAAATCAGCCAGTTTTATAGCTCGACATCCAAAATAAACATTAAACAATTTTACAGAATTACCGAAAGCATAAGAGGCAGTGGCGCGAGTCATACTCTACTTTCGTAAAATACGCATTAACATGCACAGGGGAGGGTGAAAACATGGCAATAAACATCAATGAATCGCTGCGCAGCGCCGCTTTTGGGGCAAAAACAGTCAGAGGAATAGGAGAAGAAATGGGAAACGAGGCAAACCTGAACCAGATATTAAGCGACCTGGTAAAAGCAGGCGGCGTTAAAACTGCGGTCGTAGTTGGCCGCGATGGTTTCGTGATCGATGGCGTTTCCGATGGTTTCCTTGATACCGAAACGGTAGGCGCGGTTGTCTCAACCGGGGTCGGATCCTCCGAGGTCATGGGCAGGGAACTTAACGTTGGAATAATGTCTCAGGGAATGATGGAATATGACGGCGGATTGATTATGATGACCCTTATCGGCGATGCCGCAATTCTTGCGGTTGTGGCTGATCCCCAGTCCAATCTCGGTTATATCCGTCTCCAGATCAGAAAACGTCTGCCTGATATTGAAAAGGCGATCTAAGCCGCAGTGACCCTGTTCTTACGACAGTATCGTGAGACGGAACCGCCAAGGAAGGAGAGGTAAACTTTCATGGAGCAGGAAGTAAAAAAACTGCAAAATGTTGCGTATTTTGCGGGAGCCTTGGCGTATGGCGCCGAGAAAAATTTAGGACAGGGTTCTCTTTCCATCTGTTTTTTGGCCGGTAAAAAATTTGGTATGGAAGCGGTGGACAACACAGAACAGACTGAGGATCCTGTAAAGGCTATTGAGATTTTGAACGAGAGTCTGGCCAAGCGCGGTATCATATGGGACTTCGCTCCATTTGCGGGAGAAGCGGAAAGCCCGATAGAACTGACAGAAAACGGTGGCAGGATGCGCCTCGTTTTTTATACCTGCATGGTGCGCAACGCTTTATTTACCTTTGCCCACGAGCAGGAACAGTCTCTCTGTCAAATGGCGCACGGCGTTTTTGCGGGAGCGATGGAAAAAGTCATTCCCAATGCCGTAGTCAAATTGGAAGCTATTCAGGCCGGCCCCAATTCGTGTTTGAAAGAACTGATATGGGAGGTCAAAAAATGAAGGCGAAAATATCAACTGAGTGGCTTTCTGGTTGCGCCGGTTGTCATATTTCCATAGTAGATCTCCATGAAAAACTTTTGAATCTTGTTGAATCGGCTGAGTTCGTACGAGTTCCGATTCTTATGGACGAAAAGGGTTATCCGGAAGCGGATATTGGTATTGTCGAGGGAGCGGTTCGCAGCGAACATGACCGCGAAGCTCTTCTGAAAATGAGAAAGAGCGTCAAAACCCTTATTGCTTTTGGTAGCTGTGCTGTTTATGGCGGACCTTCCGGTATCGGCTGGCTTTACGATAGCGACGCGGTCATCAATAGAGTTTATGGCGAGGGCCCTACTAACACGCCAGGCGACCGATTGGATGACGGAGTCGTTCCCTTGGAAAAGGGAGTTGTTCCGATCGACGAGGTTGTGGATGTTGATCTGTATCTCCCTGGTTGTCCGCCCCATCCCTACTTTATTGCCACCGCCATTTCGAATGTTTTGGGAGCCAAAGCTCCGCCGCTTACAGGAAAAACTGTCTGCGCCGATTGTAACCGCAAAATGAAAAAACAACCGGGCATTCAACTGCAAAAAGGAGCTCTAACCGCGAACGATCCGGAGATGTGCTTTCTTTCGCAAGGAGTGGTTTGTCTTGGTTCGGTCACTCTGAACCGCTGTCTCACGCCATGCCCAGGAATGGGAATCGCCTGTACCGGATGCAACGGGGTTTCCTTGGATGTCATAACCGAGCCTCACTTGGATATCCGGAGCTTGGTGGCAAAACGAATGAACTTGCTGGGCGGTATCCCGACCAACGAGGTAAAGGCGTACATGGAACGCGAGGCAAAAACCTTCTATTCTTATGTTATGGCTTCGCCGGTCATCTACGGAAAACCCACCATGGAGATTCGCGAATGGGCCGGAGATACCTCCGTTCCCCNCGCCGCTGAAAGGAAGGGATGATAAATGGGACGGACTATTACAGTTGACCCGGCCACGCGAGTTGAGGGACACGCCAAGATCCTGCTTGATCTTGACGACAACGGGAAAGTTAAGCAAGGCCACTTACAGGTTCTTGAAATAAGAGGCTTCGAAAAGCTCATGGAAAAAATGGAGCTTTTCAAAATGCCTCAGATAATCGCAAGAATATGCGGAGTCTGTCCGACGGCCCAGCATCTTGCATCAGTTGTGGCCATTGAAAACGGCCTTGGAATCACTGCGCCTCAAGAAGCAAAGTTGCTCAGGGAACTCATGTACGTGGGGCATATTCTTCATTCGCATACCCTGAGTACGTTTTTTCTTGCCGGACCGGATATTTTCAAGGGCATAGACGCCGGAGCAGAAACTAAAAATATATTTGCTTTACTGAGTTTTAACGCTGATTTGGCGAAAAAGGCGTTGCGTCTTAGAAGCATAGGTCAGCGCGCGGTGGAAATAGTGGGAGGGCGAGGCGTTCATCCCGTTACGGCGATTCCGGGAGGGATATCTGCCCGTCCCGAAAAAGACAAACTGGAGCAGATTGCCGCATGGGGAAAAGAGGCTATCGCTCTATTGGACGAAGTGTTGCCGCAGGTAAGAGAACGTATACCTTCGCTTGATGAAATACGCAGAGTGTCCCTTCTTCCTCCGCGCTCCATGGGATTGTCAGACGACGGATGCGTTGATTTTCTTGATGGAGTGGCTGTTGTCATGAATGACCGCAACGAGCCGATTCGACTGTTTGAAGCGTCAGGTTATGCGGAACAGCTCATTGAGCATGTAATGCCGATATCCTATATGAAAACTGTACGTCTCAGAGGAAACGAAGAGACTAGTTGTTTTGTCGGTCCGTTGGCGCGGTTGAATGTAAACAACCGTTTCAAGACTCCTAAGGCAACTGCGGCGCTGGAAGAGTTTCAGGCAAAAGGAAGACCGCGTCTGTCCGCCGTTGATTATATCGAGGCAAGGGTTGTAGAAATGCTTCACTGCGCCGAGAGAATGATAGATATTACGGAAAAGGAACTTTCCGGAGGGCCGCTCAAGGTTGACGCCGAACCGATTGAAGGAAGATTCAGGGGAATGATTGAAGCGCCTCGCGGATTACTCATTCATGACTATGCGACTGATAACGAGGGGCGGATCAGAGAGGCAAACCTGATAGTCGCTACCCAGAATAATTACGACGCCATTGATTCTACCATCACAGAGGTTGCCAGACATCTGGTTCCGAAGAATGACGATGAGCTTCTTATGAGCGGAATGGAGTTTACTCTCCGCTGTTTTGATCCGTGCCTCTCATGCGCAACGCATACCGCCGGACGCATGCCCATGGAGGTGCGATTCCGCCAAGGCGGCGAGGTAGTACGGAAACTCTCGCGGAGGTTTGCCAGATGATCGATATCACTGTTGACGAAAAAGCGTGCGTGGGATGCGCCTTGTGCGCGGATTACTGTCAGACCGGGGTGTTTTCGTTCGATGAAGAAAAACAGGTTGCCTGCGTATCCAAACCGAAGGAGTGCTTCGGTTGCCTTGGTTGTTCTGAAATCTGTCCCGCAACGGCAATTGATCATAAGGGAATAGTTTTATCCGAGGCGTATTACCATAATCCGAAGGCTCTGAAACTTGCTTCCGCCATGAAATCCGATTGCTGGCGCGAGCCAAATGTGCCCAAGGAAAAAGAAAAATGGGAACAGGCGTTGACGGAGCTGGGGGTTCGCCTGCTCTCAATCGCGTCAGTATTCAAACAAACAGTGGGAAGCGGACTTCCGGCTGTTGGAGCCTTGGCGGGTCGTACATTGGCGGGACAATTGCCTCGCTACAAGGTATGCGCTTCTCTCGCAGACGCCCTTGATCTTGCCTGCGAACAGTTTTCTCCAACATGGGAGATTGAACCGAGATTCGAGGGCGAGGACAAGCTGATTATCGAAGTCAAGGACTGTTTTATCAGGAAACTGTGTCAACGCGAAAAAATCGAGCTGGGCGGAGAGTTGTGCACGCTCTTTTTTTATTATATGAACGGCTATATTTCCAAGATGGGTAGCGCCCGCTTAAGACTCATGAAGACCGAGCGAGGGGATAGTTCCTGCGTTTATGAAATGAAGCGGTACTAGGCGTGACGCCGAAAAAACTTCCGCTTGCCATAGTTGGTATTGGCAATACCCTCGCCGGAGATGATGGCGCCGGAGTGGAAGTTGTGCGGCGTCTTGAAAAGCTAGTGGGATCTGAAGAAAAAGTTTTACTGCGCGTTATAGAAGGCGATCATTTTGAAGTTTCAGACTTTTTAGATAGGGCTGAGAGATTCATCTTTGTTGACGCCGTAGCGGGGGAAGTTCCGGGAGAACTGACGCACTCTAAAGACGCTCCCCGCGCTTTTTCTCCGTCATTCCATCAGACGGATATTTCGGCGGTGATGCGTTATCTTGAAGAGATTGAAGTTGCGAAACCATTTCCTCAATGGGAAATTCAAGGCATTACAATTCTGCCTCCGGAGGAGATAGGCGAAGGTCTCAGCCCCGAAGTGGATAAAGCGGTGGAAACGCTCTGCGGTAAACTCCTTGAAATTATCTCCGCAATCTGCCGTAAGTAATAATCTATCCCTCGCGCAACTCAAAAAATACGTTTTCGGCGGCTGTACGGTTCATACCCGGAACCGCCGTAATTTCTTCCAACGCGGCCTTTTTCAGGCTTTGCAAGCTGCCAAAATGTTTGAGTAGAGCCGTCCTGCGTTTGGGACCGATCCCTGGTATGCGATCAATACCTGAAGCCATTCCTTCTTTTCCCCTCACTTTACGATGATATTCTATGGCAAAGCGGTGCGCTTCGTCGCGAATAGCGGCCAAAAGCAGAAGTTCCGGGGAGTTCTGACGGAGCGTAACCGGATTCCGGCGTCCGGCTAGAAAAACGCGTTCAGGACTCTTATGGATGCTTTTAGCCGTTGCTTCTTGCTTTACGCGGCTTTTAGCCAGTGAAACAAGATCAAACCTCTCCGTAAGTTCCAATTCTGTAACGATAGCCCGGACCGCGTTTAACTGACCAATACCGCCGTCAACTACAACTAAATCAGGCAAAGGCTCCTTCTCTGTTTTTTCAGCTCTGAATCTTCTGGAAAATACCTGGGCCAGCATAGCGAAATCATTTTGCCCTTCAGCATTACGGATGCGATAGCGTCGATACTGCTTTTTGTCTGACCTGCCGTCATGAAATACGACTCCGCTCGCAACGGAAAAGCTTCCCTGTATGGTTGAAACGTCGTAGCATTCAATGCGGCGCGGCAAACGGCTCAAATGCAGACTGCGTTGCAGCTGTTTCAAAGTTTCCAACGCTGAAGCGTCTCTTGCGTCGCGTTCTCTCAGAAGGGTCGCTGCGTTTTTTGTGGCCAGGTTCACGAGCTCACGTTTTACTCCCCGTTTAGGAAAGGCAATTACTACTTTTTTTCCTTTCGAATCGCTCAAGAGCTCTGCTAACGCGTCGGTATCTCCCGCCTCCAGCGGCAGATGAATCTCTTCCGGAATAAAGGCGTCCCCGACGTAATATTGCCTGATGAAGGATGATATTCCCTCGGCGTCATCCAATTCCCAGTTCAAGCTGAAGTGCCGGCTTCCGGTCATGACTCCGCCTCGGATGAACAGCAGCGACAGTTCAAGGCGGTTTTCGTCGCGGAAAAAGCCAATCACGTCGCTGTCGCCTCCTTTTGTGACCATTTTCTGCTTTTCCACCGTAATGTTGACGGAGCGAAGCAAATTACGCCACCTCGCCGCATCCTCGAACAACAGAGCGTTGGAAGCTTCCTGCATACGGCGTTTAAACTCGGAGATCAGTTGTTTGTTTTTTCCCTCCAAAAAAAGCTCCGCGCCTTCCACCAGAGTTTTGTAATCCGCGTCGGATATCAAGCCCTGGCAAGGGGAGCTGCATTGCCCTATCTGGTGATAGAGACAAGAACGCTTACGCGCCATACAACGGGCCAGCGTATAGTGACGCATGGGAAACATACGTTGCAGCTGACGTAGAACCTCGCGCGCCGCCGCCGCCGAGGAATAGGGACCGAAATAACGGGCGGAGTCGCGCGGAATTTTGCGTACAATGGTGAAACGGGGGAATTGCTCCGTAGGGTCAAGACGGAGAGAAAAGTATGTCTTATCGTCTTTTAAATTCAGGTTGTAACGGGGATGATGTTTTTTGATGAGAGTATTTTCAAGCAGCAACGCTTCTTTCTCTGTATCCGTCAGCATGATGTCGATATCGGCGACTCTGTTCATTAAAAATCTGACCTGATGACGCGAATCACCGGATACGCCAAAGTAGGAACGCACTCGCTGGCGGAGACTGCGAGCCTTGCCCACATAGATTATGTCGCCGCTAGCGGCGCGCATAATATACACGCCGGGTACGGACGGAAATTGGCGTATTTTATCTTCCAGTTTCATGTGCGAACATACTAGCGGGTTACGGGCTGAATTAAAAGTCAATCGTATTTTTTATCCCTTCTCGCCAAAAGCCTTTTGAAAATCTTTTATTAAAAGCCCTTTGTCCGCGGAGTCTATGACATCCCAAGGTAATATCTCTTCAGTTGGAATGTCTCGACAAACTATTTCATCCATGTCTATGGCGCAAGTTCTGGCCGCTTTTTTCAGGGGTTGAGCTGCGGCCATTTCAACCAGCAGGCTTGAACAACGTCGATCGCCCCGGGATAGCAGCGCTTGAAAATAGGCCTCTTTCAAACTTTCCATCTTGAAACGCAGGTTGGGGATTCCACGGAAGCTTTGCTCCAGCATTCTCACTTTGCGTCCCAGCGAAGAAATAGGTTCCATGCCTTTCCACTGAAATGGAGTAAAAGGTTTGGGGATGAAAGGATTGACCGAAAGAACAATCTCGCCCAGTCTGCGATTTGCGCGAGCGCGTTCCACGACCTTTGTCCTGATGGTCATGACCAGGTTAACCATTTCTTCAATGTCTGCGTTTGTTTCCGTAGGTAGCCCGATGATAAAATAAAGCTTCAAATTGAGTATATCGCGAGAGATAAGAGTGTCGCAGGCGTCCAATATTTGTTGTTCTGTAAGATTCTTGCGTATCAGGTCGCGCAGACGCTGCGAACCGCCCTCCGGCGCAAGCGCTATGGTTTTATGACCCGACGCCGTAAGAGCGTCCAACATATCGGAGTCAAGAGTGTCAACGCGCAGCGAAGATACCGAGACATTGCCTCCTCGCTCAACAATGTGTCGACAGAGAGCTCCGATAGCGCGATGATCGGAAACCGCGGCTCCAACCAACCCGATTTTTTTTCGATACTCAAGCCCCTTGTCCACAACGGCAATCAAGGTTTCGAGCGAATGCTGTCGAAATGGGGAGTAAATAAAACCCGAGCTGCAGAAACGACAACCTCGCGGGCAGCCGCGACTTACTTCCACCAGAAACATATCGCCAAACTCGGTGTCCTCAGTCAGAATAACCGACTGAGACGGGGGATGACGGTCCAGTTGGACGCAAACCCGGCTGATGCGCCCCGGAACTCCAGATTCCGTATGAAAACCGGCTAGTTTGCCAGTTTTGTAAATGGGTTGATGAAAACTGGGGACATAAACCCCGGAAATTTCCGAAAGCCCAAAGAGCAGTTCTCGCCGATCCGGATTGCCGGGCGACATAAGCTTGGAAACGATAGAAGGTATGATTTCCTCGCCTTCGCCGATGCAGATCAGATCAATGAAATCGGCCACAGGTTCGGGGTTGATAAAAAGAGCGGCTCCTCCGGCAACGATTAGCGGGTGGGACTCGTTTCTCTCAGCGGAGCAAAGCGGAACTCGGGAAAGGTTCAGAAGACGCAGAAGGTTAACATAGTCCGGTTCGAATGATATCGAAAAAGCAATGATGTCAAAATCGGAAAGCGGTCGCCGGTTTTCCAGAGAAACCGGCTGAACATCGTTGCGATAGCGTCCGCGGGATTTGGCGTCTTCTGGCAGAAAAGCGCGTTCGCAGAGAATGCCCGGAGACGAGGCAAAGAGATCATATATTGTCTGAAATCCAAGGTTACTCATCCCCGCATGATAATAGTTCGGATAAACCAGGCAGACCGAAAGGATATGTTCCCGGTTTCGAATATGCGGACATAGATTGATCTCCGTAGCAAGAGGATCGGCTTGCCTATGCTTGATAGGTCGTTTCACGCCGCATGTCTTTCGTGCGTTGCGTTCAGTTCTCCTCCGCGCACAGGCAGCTTGCCGACGTCAAAATTGTCTGCTCCCCAAGCTAGGATTTCTCCGCATGGCGCGCCCCGTAGCTCTGCGGGAGGTTCAAGCCCCAGAAAGCCCAACGAGTAATACAATAGAAGAGTTTCTCTTCCGCCCCAGCTTCCCAGATTATGTGACACTAGATTATCGCGTTTACTCAGTTTTACGCCGCCTGGACCAGTTACCAGCGGCAGATGGCAGTATTGGGGCGTTGGAATGTCCAGTAATCTTTGCAAATATATCTGCCGCGGCGTTGAGCATAGCAAATCCTCTCCGCGAGCCACCTGATTTACTCCGCTGATCCAGTCGTCAAGGGTTACGGCCAGTTGATAGGCGAATTCTCCGTCGCCCCGTCTGATCGCGAAATCCCCGCAATTTTCGGAAAGAACCTGACATATTCGACCTTTACGCAGGTCATCAAAACAAATTCGTTCATTTGTTACTCGTACCCGCCAGGAACGCACCGGTTTTCCGGCGCTTATGCCGTTGCAGCAGGTTGCGGGGTAGGGAGGAGAGTCGTCAGAAGAATGGGGAGCCGACGCCGCGCGGGCTATCTCGGTTCGCGAACAACCGCACGGATATAGCATCCCGAATTCTTGGAGTTTTTTAAAAGCGGTCTCATAGGCGTCCGAATTGCGACTCTGGCGAGAGGGGACTCCGTCCCATAAAAGACCGAAGCGCTCCAAGGTAAAAAGAATGTCGTCCTCCGCGCCAGCTTGTAGGCGGGCAGTGTCCAGATCGTCAATACGAAGCAGCCATTGACCGCCATAGCTTTTTGCAAGCAACCAACTTCCCACGGCGCTCACAAGAGATCCGGTGTGCAGACTTCCGGTGGGAGAGGGCGCAAAACGACCGGTTATGCGAGAGAATTGAGGCATAAAGAATGAACTCTGTCTAATTAAACGCCGCGACGCTCAGCGTAGATATGAATAACAGTAGTTGTGCTGGAACAGAGATTTCGTCAAAAAATTGAATTCGTGGATGACGCGCACCCTGATGATCTTAGACAGACCGCAATTAATCGGTCAAGCAAATTGGGATTTAGCGCTTTATTTTATGTGCGGTAATTATAGTATAGCTATGCGCGTTGATCGTTATTATACAGTCGTTTATATATGCATACCAATTCTTCCCTTTTCTGAGCGCCGAACAATTGGGCGCTTGGATTTGTTGTTTACACCAAGTAACGACATCATCGGCGTCCAGTCTGAGATTTCTTCTTACCCGCTCCGCGCCTAGCTTGGTTGTATGCAAGTTATCTATGTTTGCGATCAATGGATTCATCGAAAACAGCTCCTGAAAAGTTTCATAATTATCCGTGCGCTGCATCAATGTAACAGCGAACAATTCAGATCCAATAAACTGGCGATTCTTTCTCCGGCGTTGTGGAATCGGTTGTGAAAGCGGGCGGAAAAGATATGACGTTCAAAATGAAGATAGAAGGAAAGCGCATAGGTGCTTGCCCTCAGACATGACGGCGGCAATTTTATAGCGCCTGGAACCATAACGCCCCGCTGTGGCAGGACACGCGAGGCGTTATCTTTATTAAGTTTTCTATAGAGCGCGAACGATCTGAGGTTGCAGCGGGTTTACTGCGCTTATATCCCTATGCGTCAACTTTTTTTCGCGGAGGAAGCAAGCGGCGAAAGATCGACTCCGCCGGGTCGACGCTTGATAACCTTTCTGGCTGTTTCGCCCTCGGTCAGCCGAGAGACCAGATCGGGAAACTCATTGTTCAATAAACTGCGTACCGAGGCGTATTCTATGGACATATGATCGTCTTGATGTAGGCCGCCCCGCTTGGTCAGAAAACGATCAAGATGAGGATCGCTTTTTCTCAGGAACTCCAGCATATCAAGCACGAACAACCTTTCCGCAGGAAACCTTCCGTCGGTCAAACGGTATAAATCGCCAGTTTTCAGTTCATTGGCGGCGATGTGCCTGATCCACTTCTGACAGTCGCAACTGTACGCTGTGGCAAGGTCGGCGCTGGTAATGGTAAATCTGATTTTTTCTTTGGGCACGGGCAGCTCCGAAAACAGTTAGTATTCGCGGCAGATGATACCTGAAAAGCTGAGGCGGGGCAACAGTTAGGCCATGCCACGATAACTTCTGTTTGCGTATATACGCAGACGGTTTTCTTGTGTTTTTTTAGAGTACCTTCGTTTATACCCGGAGAATCTTGTAGTTATGGATTTCGGATGACGCTGTTGATTCCACCGCAAAGTTTGTCCAGCTCATATTCTGAAATGATATAGGGAGGCATGGCGTACACCAGCTTTCCGAATGGCCGCAGCCAAATTCCCTCATCCGTAAAACGTTTTTGAATCCGTTTCATATTTACGGGCTCTTTCATCTCCACAACGCCGATTGCGCCCAAAACTCGTACGTCGGCCACAGAATCAATGCTTTGCAACGGCAGGAGTTTTTCCCACAGCTTCTTTTCAATACGTAAAACATTTGTTTGCCAGTTTTCCCCGAGTAAAAGATTTGTGCTTGCGAGAGCTGTGGCGCAAGCCAGAGGATTGGCCATGAACGTCGGCCCGTGCATGAATACTCCGGGCGGAGCGTCAGAAATGGCTCGGGCTACTCCATGCGAACACAGCGTGGCGGCCAGGGTGATGTAACCGCCGGTCAGGGCCTTGCCCACGCACATGATGTCCGGCGAAACCTCGGCGTATTCGCAGGCGAACAGTTTGCCAACGCGACCGAAACCGGTGGCGATCTCGTCGGCAATAAGCAAAATATCGTATCTCGTACAAAGCGCGCGGATTTGTTTCAGATATTCGGGGTGATAGAAACGCATGCCTCCGGCGCCTTGCACAATTGGCTCAAGGATGAATGCGGCGATATCTTCGCGGTTGTTGCGCAGAAAATCCTCAACCGGAGCCATTTCCGTTTCGTCGAAAATACCGTGAAAGTCTGAGCGAGGCTCGGGCAGAAAATATTGTCTGGGCAGATTTTTGCTGAAAATAGCATGCATTCCAGTGTCGGGATCGGAAACAGACATGGCGTGCCACGTATCTCCGTGGTAACCCTTGCGGATAGTTGCAAAGGCGTGCTTTTTGGGATGAGAACGCGCATGCCAATATTGAATCGCCATTTTCATGGCGACTTCAACGGCAACTGATCCCGAATCGCTGAAAAAAACATGTTCAAGGCCAGCCGGAACAATTTTCAATAACAATTGAGCCAGCTCTGTTGCGGGTCTGTGAGTCAATCCGCCAAACATGACATGGGACATGCGTTTTATCTGGGTCGTCATGGCGGCGTTAATAACCGGGTGATTGTACCCGTGAATAGCGCACCACCAGCTGGACATACCGTCAATCAGCCGCTGTCCGTTTGTTAATTCAATATAAACCCCTTCGCCCTTTGCCACAGGATAGCAGGGAAGCGGCTGCGTGGCCGAAGTATAGGGATGCCAAATATGCGCCCTGTCAAAAGCCGTAAGTTCCTTCTCATTCATTTTTTTTATGGGGCTGGTGTGTCGCATTGCGCGCCTCGTAATAATTGCAGTTCATAATTAAGTGCCAGAGTTTTTTGTTGCCCTAGATCAGGCTATAGAAGACGTTAGCGCTCTGCAAATATTGGGAAGTTTTGCTGATTGCCGCTAGTCGTTGTTGATATTAGAGTTTAGATCTGATATTAGCAAGCGTCTCACTATTTTGTCAGACAATGTTTCTTGGCGAAATTTTGGAATAGATATATTAATTAGTGTTATTTGTTGACTTTTCCGCGACCCTTCCCTTCTTATATTGGAGTCATTAAAAACCGGAGATCAACATGTGGTTGAGAAAGAACAGAATATGACTGAATTGCATGTCTCCCTTCGGCCTTCGACAAACATCATGCTCGCCGTGGTTTGGATGTCGCTGGCGGTTTTTTTTGCTTCGCAATCAATCCCACTGCCGGTTGCTATTTCGGGAGCGCTGTTCGGTATTGCGGAAGGGATTATGTGGATATTGGGGATCAGGGAAAGCGGGCATAATCTCCGAAACGCCCAGACCATACTTGATGTCCGCGAACAGTTGAAAAAAACGGAATGGGGCAAAAGATATTTCTGCTCTGTCTGGACTGCCAGTATAGCCCTTTTTCTCATTTCTCTGTCGTATAGTCAGGCATTTAAGACGCTGCTTGCCGGATATTTCGTCATGTGTTTTTTTCGGGAAATTACAGCGTTAAAATCCTTGTTTGAACTGATTAAAATAATCCGAGATTAAATCTCCGATCGCGCTTGGTTAATAAATGATGGACGTATGCGATGGCGCCTATTAGACTGTCGCTATCATGCGTCTGGAAAAAGCACAATCTTTTGTCCTTACCACAATTAACTATGGCGAAAGCGACCGAATCGTTTCTCTTTTCACCTTGGAACATGGTCGAATTAGAGCTTTTGCCCGAAAATCGCGAAATAGCCGAAAGCGGTTCGGCGCGGCGCTAGAGATGTTTGCGCGCATTGAGGCGCACGTGGGACTAAAACAAGGACTTTCCGTATTACGACAGGCGGAAGTACTTACTCTTTTTCCCGGGATTCGCGCGGCTCTAACTAAAATAGCTCATGCGTTGTACGCCTGCGAGCTCGTTAACGTGATGACTCCCGAAGGACATCCGCTGCCGCGTCTCTTTCGCCTGCTGTCTGCGTACCTGAACAGACTGGAGGTATGCGAGGCGAGCGAGGCCGAACGGCGGTTTTTCGAAATTAACTTGCTTAATATCCTTGGCTATCGTCCGTCGCTGGAGGCATGCTGCCGGTGCGGGGGNCTTTTTGGCGAGCGGGACGCCAAGGGACAGGATAACGGAGAATTTACCTGCGCTGATTGTTCGGCGCATGGAAAGCGTCTGTCGCCATTGACGCTCAAACGTATGCTGGCTTGTTTGGGGACTGGCACATTCGGTTTGGTGGATTTTCCGGAAGAAACTTTGCGGCAAGCAGGATCGGCGCTGGACGACGCGATATACGTTCATGCCGGGCGACGCCTTAAAAGCTTGGATTTTATCCGGGAAACAAGCTTGTAATATGATTTTTCATGCGCCGATTTTTGGTTTGGCGCGGCGCGTCATAATAAATGAAGGAGCAACATGAAAAAAGAACTGTATGTGGGAAACCTATCCGCGAACGTAACGGAAGATGATATTAGAAAATTATTCTCCGTATCCGGAACCGTAACGTCAATTCATCTGATACGAGACAATCGAACAAAAGAATTTAAAGGGTGCGGATATGTGAGGATGTCAGCGCCGGAAGAGATGAAAGACGCCATTGAAACATTGGACGGAGCTTTATTGCTGGATCGGATTATTCGAGTCAGCGAGGCCACATCGCAGCCGCCGGATAAAAAACGCGCTCCCGCGGGATCTCGCCGCGCGTCTGACCAAGGCGGAACCGGGTTTCAGCGGCGGAAGAGGTAGCTAAAGGCCTGAGTTCTAAATTACCCATTCACAATAATTAAACGAAAAATCCAATAGTTTGACATGAGATCGGGTTTTATGTATTTTCCCAAATCATGCTGCGTAAGGATTAGCGTTTGTATAAATCAATGGAAGGATAATGATATGAAAAAAATAGTTGGAGCCTTGGTTATTCCGGCCTTTATGGTTGTTTCAGGATGTGTGGTAGCTCCTGTGCATGAAGATCCTTGGGGAGCTCCGCCGCCCCCGCCGATGGTTGTTCCGCAGAATACGGTTCATGTGCCGGTGGTCTACGGAGAGCCTTGTTATTATTCACCGCCTATGACTGTAAGTTACGTATATGATTATTTCACATACGAAAATGTTGGCGCGTACGTAAATATAGTGTTTTGGAGAAACGGCAGCCGCTATCGCAGCGAACCGTGGTACAACAACGGCAGAAGGATGGATCATGGTCGCGTCCAGGAATGGCAGCGTAACCACCGGATTCCGGCTCAGCAGTTTGAGCGTCACCGTGAATCATTGAGAAAGTCGCATAATATTTCTCGTCCCGACCCGCTTCAGGGGAAAAGACCAGCCAGTCCGGGGCAGCAACATGGCGGAGGAAAAGTAGCTCCGCCGAAACACAATACCAATGTCAGGAAACCGGTAATAGCCCCGCAAAAACCGAATGTCCAACCGAAAGCTCCGCAACGGTCTCCGCAGACTAACTTGCAACAGCGTAACCAGCTTCAGCAACAGAAACCTCAGATTCCACAGGCAGGACGCCCAAAAGTTCAGCCGGTTCAGCGCGATACAAAGAACCCGCAAAGACCCGACAAACAACCGCCGCAACAGAAACAGCCACAACAGAAACAGCAACAACCGCAGAAACAGGAAAAGCAACAGCGACCCCAACAACAGCAACAACAATCAAAGCGGCAGGGCGAACCAGGGAAAAAACCAGGCCAGCCATTCAAACGATAATATCTGCGGCTAATCAGCGGAGTTTAAATTTTTCTATTAACGACCCTGACGCAGGGCTCTCGTTGGTTATCTAATAAAGTTTTCTGGTAAGGCCGTAATGAAAAAAGGCGATCAGGTGAAACTCGTCCTTGTCGTACCCTTTTGGCAGATTGCCTACCGGCCCGATTTTTTTGAGGGTATTAAGCACTTCTTCGTCAAGAATTTTAGCTCCGGAGCTCTCCAGTAACTGAACATTCAGGATTCCACCGCTACGGTTGAAAGTGATCTTGACGGGCGTGATTCCGCGGATTCCGTTTCTCGCTGCTTCTTCGGGATAGCGCCACACTCCGTATACGGATGTTTCAAAACGGCGCAAAAAAGAGGCGAACTTAATATCGTCGGTATTGAGAAATCTTGTGTTGCCTTCCGTTACGTCTTTTCCAAACTTGCGACGATAACCATCTTCAATAGCGGCCATCCCGGCCGCGCCCGGAAAAAACCTTGCCGTATGATCCGACGATTGCCCGGATGGGTAAGTTGCTTGCGAGCGAGACTTCAATAATCCTGATACGGAAGAACCTTCCGGAACGCGCGCTTCCCCGCGAGCTGAAGAACCAGGGGAGCCAGCTCGACCTCCGGACTGCGTTGGCGCTGGTAACGAACGGGCGCGAGAACGCATCCCGCTGTCGCGATCACTGTAGCCGCGCGGAGCAATTTCTCTGTCTGTTCTTACTTGCCTGTCGGAATATTGCCGCGCTTCTTGTCGCTTGGTTTCGTGAATCGTGGTTTCTGGGATTCCCTGCAGATCCACGAAAACCGGTTCTTTGGGTACGGGCGTTCCGGTGGGCAGGCGCGCTAGCATCACGAACCCCCCCGCATGAAGCAAAAGTGACAGAGCCAGCAGATAAAGAAACGATTTCTCCACGTACTTTTCTGACATAAACAACCATTTTTCCGGTTAGACAGCGCTATTCATCCTGTCGCGCGCATTGAGTCGTGGCTCGGAAGAGGGAAGCGTACCGATGTTTTTCCCGATTGCGCCGTTTTTCGGTAATGGATGAAATAAATCAATTTGCCAGTCGCCATGAATTTGAGCATATACTTCGACAGAGGATATCTCGCGCGCTCATGCCGGTAAAGGTCGGGAGCAAAAATATTTTCGAATTCTCCGATCTCTGGCATAATTTTGGCCACGTCCTCGCCGTAGTCATCAAAATCCGTGGCAAAATGAAAATCAGCGCCTGGCNCCATGTATTGTCCAAGGAATTTTATAAAATCTGTATTAACCAACCTGCGTTTTCGGTGGCGTTTTTTGGGCCAGGGATCCGGGCAATTTATTATAACCATACTCAAAGATTCGAGAGGAATACAGCGAGCGATAAAATCTCTGGCTTCTTCCCGCGCTACTTTCACATTGTTCAGTTCCAGTCCGTCAATACGTTTGCAAGTTTTTAGGCAGCCCTTGTTGAAATAGTCAATGGCGATAAAATTGAGTTCCGGATGAATTTGCGCCATGTTGGCGATGAAATCTCCCATGCCGCAGCCTATTTCCAGCGCCAGCGGGTTATCGTTGCCGAACAGGGATTTCCAGTCGGGCGGCGTTTCCAGAAGTGAGGGTTGCAAGAAGCGGGGAGATGTTATGGGAATCAAGGTCATGTTTTTCCTTTGGCATGGTTAACGGACGAAGCAAATTATCACTACCACATATTGTAACTACAATCATCGGTTTTTCCATAAACGGCGCAAACCTTAGCCCGGCTCCAAGATTTCCTGTTAACATTTGAGCCCCGCTGTGTTATAGACGTTCAACGCGCGGGGATCGGAGAGAACTATGGTAATTTTCGGCGGTCTTGCGGTTATGTTTGTCATACTTGGTCTTTTTCTGGTCGCGGTGTGCCTAATTACTCCGTTCGTTGTTTTTGCCATCAAGGGAAATTTGGACAAAGCTCTTGAAAGATTGACGGCGCTTGAAAAACGAATGGCGGAGATTGAAACGAAAACTTCCGGGTTACGCGACAAACCAAACGAAGACTGACTCCGCAGCCCCTTGATGTAGTAATTTCACTATAGGAGGACGCATAGACATGTCATTGCTCAAAGGCAAAAAAGCGCTTGTATTTGGGATTGCCAACGAGAAGAGCATTGCATGGGCCATTGCCAAGGCTCTGCGCCAGCAGGGAGCCGATTTGGCCGTTACTTACTCCGGAGAGGCTCTTGAGAAAAGGGTTCGCCCGCTAGCAGAATCTCTGGATGTGAAGCTGCTTTTTCCTTGCAATGTAACAAGCGACAGCGACATTGCGTCGCTATTTAATTCGTTGGCCGAGGTTTGGGACGGGGTTGACATAATTGTGCATGCGGTGGCGTTTGCCAACAAGGAAGAACTGAAAGGTACGATTTTGAACACCACCCGCGACGGTTTTGCCACCGCCATGGATATCAGCGCTTATTCTTTTATAGGCATCCTAAAGGCGGCTTATCCTATGATAAAAGGCAGGAATGCGTCGGCGCTCACGCTTACCTATCACGGGGCCAGGAAGGTTTTCCCCAACTATAACGTCATGGGTGTGGCAAAAGCGGCTCTGGAGGCTTCGGTTCGTTATTTGTCCGATGCCTTAGGCCCCGAAAGCGTTCGGGTGAACGCCATTTCCGCAGGCCCGATCCGTACTTTGGCTTCAGCTGGCGTCAGCGGATTTGTACACATACTCAATCAGGTAGAAGAGAAGTCCCCTCTGCGCCGCAACACATTGCAGGAAGATGTGGCCAATGCGGCCGTTTATCTATGCAGCGACATGTCCGGAGCCGTTACTGGCGAGGTTCATTACGTGGATTGCGGATATAATGTCATTGGACTGTAAATTAACAACGGAGCCGCCCCATCAAAGAACCAACCGGTAATCTCTCCGGCCTGAAAGCAAGCCAAATCCAGGCGCTTGAACGCCTCTTCCGCAGAAGGACGCCGCCGACCGAGTTCTGTACCCAGGAGCTGGCCAACCGTCTTGCGGAGATATCTTGCGATATTCGTCGTCAGATCGGTATTCTTGTTAACCGTTCTGGCGCGGTAGAGTATGTTATCGTCGGGGATGAAAAGGGCCTGAATATTCCGGAATTAAGCGACTATCCTCTGGGAAGGCGCACCCTTCGCGGACTCCGTCTTATCCACACTCATCTGCGCAACGAACCAATTAGCGAGGACGATCTTACCGATCTTTCGTTGCTCCGCCTTGACTTTCTAGCCGTCCTGCTTTTCACGCCCGGAAAACCCCATGTTTCTGCGCAACTTGCCTGGATTTCTCCTGAACTCAGCGGATCTGTTGCGATTGTAGGACAGATTACCCCCGTAGAGCGGGTGGAATTGGACGGCGTGCGTTTCATTGATGATCTGGAAGCTAGGCTTGATCGAGTCACGCGTGTTAAAGGCGTTGCCGGAGGCGCTTTAGAACGGGCTATATTGATCTCAGTCACCATCGACGGAACGCGCCGCGACGCGGAAGACTCCATGAGAGAATTACGAGAACTGGCGCGCACGGCGGGAATTGAAGCCCTTGACGAATTTATTCAGCGTCCCCGTAATATTAATCCCCGCTTTGTAATGGGCGAGGGGAAAATGCGGGACGTGGTTATCAGAGCGTTGCAACGCGGAGCTACTATGCTGGTTTTCGATCAGGAACTGAGCCCGGCTCAGATTCGTTCGATATCGGCCATGACCGAGCTTAAAGTAATTGATCGAAGTCAGTTGATTCTGGATATTTTTGCCCGACGCGCCTGCACTTTGGACGGCAAGGTTCAAGTGGAGCTCGCGCAACTGAAATATCTTCTTCCCCGTCTGTCCGGACGAGGAGTCCAGATGTCTCGCCTGATGGGGGGGATCGGCGGGCGAGGTCCGGGAGAAACCAAGCTGGAGACTGACCGCCGCCGCATCCGAGACCGGATAGCCCGCTTGGANCGCGAACTGCAAGAGTTATCGCGCGGACGGGAACAACGCCGCCGCAAGCGGATCAAATCCAATGTGCCGATAATCTCCATCGTTGGTTACACCAATGCGGGAAAATCCACTCTGCTGAACACGCTGACCAAGAGCGCTGTTTTTACAGAGGATCTGCTATTTGCCACTCTGGATACCTCCAGCCGGAGACTCCGTTTTCCCCGGGAGCGGGAGGTGATCATAACTGATACTGTAGGTTTTATTCGCTCGCTTCCCGTTTCGCTCATGGGAGCTTTTAAAGCGACTCTTGAGGAGTTGGGCGACGCAAATCTGCTGCTGCATGTGGTGGATGCGTCCAATCCACGCTTTGAAACCCATATCATACAGGTCGACCGTATTCTGGAAGAACTGGGTTTGGGTAATAAACAGCGGCTTCTTCTCTTTAATAAATCGGATCTACTGAAGAATATGAAAAAGGATGATGCCATAGCCTTCCTTAAAGTCCGCCGCTTCGCTAACCTCCATAACGGAATCATGATTGCGGCAAACGATCGTAAAAGCCTTGCGCCCTTGCTGGAAGAGTTGCAACGCCGCTTTTGGCCCGATGAATACAAAGCTTTGACAGATTGACAAAAACTACGCTTGGCTATATAGTTTCAAAAATAATTTACACTCCGGAATACCATGCGTGATCTCAAAAACTTAAGTCAAAAAAAACGATCTATTGATTCCTTTCTTTCGGGGAAAGCCCGGGGGAACAGGAGGATTGCGCCCTCTCGTATATTTTCTTTTTGGACTATATTTCGCGGTTTCCTTGACTGCTTTCTTGTAGTCATTAAATTTTGCGTATATTTTCTTTCTTTTTTTAAAGTAAAATTTCTCGCGCTTGTTGCTCGTCTGCGCTTGCTTCCCGCTCCCGCCATATTGTTTTTGCTAATTGCCATTGCGTTCACGCCGCTTTGTTTTTTTGCCGCAAGCAAGGCGCATGAGTTTGCCAAAGAGACAACGGCATGGATACATAAATTTAACGCGCCTTCCCCGCGCGCGGCCGAGGCCGCCAAACACTCGGCTACGTCTCAGTTCGAAATCGCGTGCGCGTTGTTGAATTCGGCGGACTTCTCGGATGATTATCTCACGGTTCGAACACCTTCGGAGCTAACAGTCCAATACACTATCCAGAGTGATTTGCAGAAACGGGTTTATGATTTCATGGCCAGCAACAAGGTTCCTTATGGCGTTTTTATCGCCGTGGAACCAACCACGGGTCGAATTTTAGCCATGACGTCTTATTCGCAAAACAGCTCTTCCTGGAAACGAAGGGCTTTTTTTGATCCTTACCCGATGGCTTCTCTTTTCAAGATCGTAACCGCGTCAGCCGCGCTGGAGAACAATTTGATAACGCCGGAAACCGTTGTGGAATTCAGAGGCGGTTTCGCTTCGGAAAACCCGCGTTACTGGCTGGCGGCGCCTCGCGGAAAGAACAACAAGCTAGATATTACAGACGCTATGGGTAAATCGGTTAATCCGGTTTTTGGCAGGGTCGCCGCTGATATTGCAGGAAAAGCCCACGTCATGAAGGCTGTCGGTAGGTTCGGATTCAATAGGGCCATTATGCCGGATATTCCGGTGAAAAAGAGTAAAGCGACCGAACCTCAGGATGTTTTCAAATTAATGCAGATGGGGGCGGGACTTGATCGCGAAGTCAAAATTTCTCCGCTGCATGCCGTGATGTTAATGTCAGCCATTGCTAACGAAGGGCGCATGATGCGCCCAGAATTGACGGACAAAATTATAAAACCCGATGGAACCGTCTGGCAGGTTTACGCGCCGCAGGAAGCGTTGAGAATGGTCTCTCCGGAGACGGCTTTGTCATTGACAAGGATGCTTTCCAGCACTGTCACTACCGGAACATCGCGCAAAGCGTTTCACGATCAACAGGGGCGTCTCCGTTTGAATGTGGATGTTTGCGCAAAGACTGGCAGTATTAACGGGACGGATCCTCAGGGGCATTATTCTTGGTTTGCCGCGTTTGCTCCGGCTCAAAATCCGCAAATAGCACTGGTGGCGTTAGTTATCAACGGAGATCGATGGAAAATAAAATCTTCGCAAGTTGGCGCGCTGGCTTTGGAAGAATTTTTTGAGAGGCAAGAACAGCGTATTTCTGGCGGAAGGGAAGCTAGGGTTACGTATCAGTAAATGTCAGTTGGGATGATATGTTCGAATGTATATTTTTCCCGACAGCATTTCGCCATATGTGTATTGCCCCATCCAGTCTCCCAGCGAAAGCGTTGTGAAAGACGTATCCTTCATTTTCTCGATGAAAGCCAGATGAAAGTGTCCGGTAACCAGGCCGTCGCATCCGAGAGTCTGCGCGTGCGCGGCAAAATCAGAAATTATCTGGCGGTAATTCCATCGAACGGCTCTGGCCTGGTAATCGACGCGGCTGCTTTTTTGTAATCGCTTTCTGATATATAGAGCTATGCTGGGGGGAAAGTAGTTCACTAGCGCTTTCGCAATGCGGTTTCGCAGGATCAGGCGTAAAAATCTGTATCTTAGGTCAGCTCGATTAATCTGATCGCCATGACAGAGAAAAAGTTTTTTGCCTTGTATTGTTTGGATGGCTGGCCTAGTGTGAATTTCAGCCTCCAGATAGTCACTAAAAACCGGTCCCAGATGAAAATCGTGGTTTCCCTCAAAATATACGATATTACAGCCGCTTTGTTTTAACTCGCGCAGACTTTCGATAAGAGGGTCGTATTGACGGGACGGTTGCGAGGGAAAGCCGATCCAGAAATCCATAAGGTCTCCCATGATGAACAGCGTATCCGCATTGTTTTTTAGATCGCGCAAAAACGCGAGTAAATGGCGATAATTGCTGTCTTCAGGGGATGATAGGTGAGCGTCGGCAAGGAATATGGCGCGCATAATCGCTAGATTGTGCTGTCACTTTTTGAATAAGTCAACAGAGAATAGAGGTTTCATGTTATGGCGTTTGCGTTTAATGTTGGGATTATCTGGGAAGAGCTACTTAAAGCGTTCAGCGCCCGGAATAATTGCACGTACTTTCTGGATAACCTAACTGGCGAGCTTTTTGCTGTTCCCTCAAATCTTGATGATCGGGATTTTTGGCGGCAGATGGAAATCCATGGGGAACGCTTTCTCCGTATCCCTGGTTACAATTACAGCGTTGAGCGTCAGATACTGAAAGATTTTATCGCCGTGGTTGAAGACGAAGAACTTAAGCGCTTATTGAGCGAAGCCGAAAATAGCGCGAAACCGTTTGGTAATCTTGATGAGATTCTCTCGTTTTTTCCGGAGGAGGAATTCAAATTTGGAAAAATGAGAGAAGAATTTTTCGCCAAACAAGTGAAACAATGGCTGAAGGTTAATAATCTTTCTTCTATCGATGAAATCTCTCTGAATTTACTCGATATCTAATACGGGGACAACATGAGTCCCAATTTCCAGAAAATACATCGTGACGATTACGGCAAATTGATTGCGGCGATTCTGTCGCTATGTCTTGTTGCTGCTGCTGGTTATGCTCTGCGCCATACCATTTCGTGTCTGATGCTTTCCTGGATCATTGCTTATTTGCTGGATCCCCTCCTGGTGCGCGCCGAAAAATACGGAGTAAAGCGCGTCCGCTCTTTGCTGGTTCTGTATGGCGTAGCCGGTGTTGCAGGTCTGTTTTTCCTAGCCATTGTGTTCCCTAAATTGACTATGGGCTGGGATTCATTTATCCGAGATATCCCATCCTATATCCAGCAAACCAAACAAATCGCTATGGACTGGAAATCTCGCCTCCCCGATCATTACGGTTCCGATGAAATTGAGTGGCTGATTGCCAAAACCTCCGACAATATTGACGCGGCAGTGCAAAAAACCTTATCTATGGCTTATTCCCTCGTCGGTCGGGTTTTTTTTAACATTTTTGATATTGTTCTTTCGCCAATTCTGGTTTTTTTTATGTTGTACTACAAGCAAGCTATCATAGATACTTCGAAGACCCTTGTTCCACCCAAATACAAAAGCGTTGTTTTGAATATCGCTCAAGAGGTAAACGGCAGTATTGGAGGATACCTGCGAGGGCAAGTAGTGATCTCCATAATTGTGGCGATTCTTACTTCGCTGTCACTTTTCGTTCTTGGTATTCCGCATCCTCTTCTGTGCGGGGTCTTTTCCGGAGCGGCTTCTGTTCTTCCTTTTGTGGGAGTAATCATCGCAGTTATACCGCCGCTGGCCTTTTCCTGGCTCGAATACCAGAGCGTAGCCGTTTTGTTCCAGACGGCCGCGGTATTCGGCGTAATCTATTTTTTTGAGGGCTATATAATCAAACCGCTAATTTTCAAGGAATCAATGAATCTCAACCCGTTTATGATCATTGTTATGATTATGGCGTTGGGAGAATTGATGGGTTTTTGGGGGATTCTGTTGGCGTTGCCCATAGCGGCTGCGATCAAAATTACTTGGGACCACGCGATTAGGGGTGATTTTGGGAACTGAAACGATGACGAAAACGGTTGTTGGAATTACGGGAATGTCATGCGCCAACTGCGCGTCTCGGATTGAACGCGCTATTTCTGAGTTGGACGGAATTGAAGCTGCAACAGTTAATCTGGTGCTGGAAGAGATGGTAGTTACTCATGACGAAATGACTATTTCAACTGCGGTAATATCCCGCGAAGTTGAAAACCTCGGGTACGGCGTAGTGGCTCCCGCCCCGGATGGGGAGGTGACCTTTGGCGTCGGCGGACTGCGTTGCGCTTCATGCGTCAGCAGATTGGAGTCGGCATTGCGGGAGGATCCGGCTATTTCCGAGGTTGTGGTCAATCTTGCGACGGAAACCGCCTTAGTTCGCTACGATTCCCAACGTCTGGGCATTGATGAAATTTTTGCTATGGTAATGGACGCCGGTTATACGCCGTCGGAGCAGCAACCCAAAGACACTGATCCAGCCAGGGATGAACAACGCTCAGAATTTAAATGGCTTGTTTTTTCTGTTTTAGCCTCGCTGCCAGTTATGGCAACAATGGGTATGCATGATAACCGCGCTGTCATGCAGTTCAACTGTCTGCTGGCGACCCTAGTCCAGTTTTCCGCCGGTTTGATGTTCTATCGAGGCGCGTGGGTCGCCGCTAAGAACCAAGCCGCAACCATGGATACGCTGGTGGCCTTAGGAACGTCGGCCGCATATTTTTATTCGCTGCTGGCCTATGCCGGACTCTTTGGCCCGGCTCCCGATATCTTTTTCGAAACATCGGTCATGCTTATCGCTTTCATTCGTCTTGGCAAATTTTTGGAGGCCAGAGCTCGCGGAAAAGCCGGAGAAGTTCTTAAAAAGTTGCTTCGTCTTCAGACGGATAAAGCCTCTCTGCTTACGGACGAGGGAGAAAAAGAAACTCCGGTTTCGCTTATCAGAGTCGGGGATGTGGTTGTCGTCAGACCGGGAGAAATCATACCTGTTGACGGAGAAATAATCGATGGAAGCGGTTCGGTTGACGAGTCCATGGTCACCGGAGAATCCATGCCAGTCCTGAAAAATATCGGTGACTGCGCCACTGGAACTACCATAAACAAAAACGGTATGCTGCGGGTGCGGGCAACCCGTATCGGCGAATCCACGCTGCTTTCGCAGATAGTTCGTATGGCTCGAGAGGCCCAGGGAGACAAAGCCCCAATACAACGTTTTGCCGACACCGTATCAGGGTGGTTTGTTCCCGTTGTCATGATGTTGGTTCTGATTACCTTTTTCGTCTGGTTCTTTGCGCTGAACGCCCCGTTTGCGACTGCGCTCAAATTTGCCATTGCGGTTGTTGTCATCGCTTGTCCGTGCGCTATGGGACTTGCCACTCCTACCGCGATTATGGTGGGAAGCGGTGTTGCCCTCAACCGAGGAATATTGATAAAGCGCGGATCGGTTTTGGAAATAATCTCCCGACTGCAGGTAGTGTTGCTGGATAAGACCGGAACATTGACCACAGGCTCTCCCGCCATGACCGATCTGGTAGCGGTAAAAGGAGTTGATCGGGACCGTTTGCTGGAATGTTTGGCAACAGCCGAAGCGTATTCAAACCATCCTCTGGCCCAGGCCGTACTGAAAGCCGCAGAATCCGCCGGTATTAAGCCGGGGGAGGCGGAGAATTTCGAAGAGCGAAGCGGTTATGGCATCACTTGCGGATACGCCGGGTTTAATCTGGTTGTGGGTAACGAACGACTGATGCGGGAGGAAGGAATCAGCCTGAAGCCGCTCGTATCAGAAATCGGAGAACTGTACGGCGAGGGAAAATCGCTGATCTTTGTTGCCGGCGGCGGGACGCTGGTTGGCGTTGCCGCGTTTGCCGATGCGCTTAAACCCACCTCCAGAAGAGCTATTGAAAAACTTCGAAGCATGGGAATCAAAACTTGCATGATCACCGGCGACCATAATGATGTGGCTTCCAAAATAGCCGCTCAAACTGGCGTTGATTTTTTCGAGGCTGAACTTCTTCCCGGCCGCAAACAGGAACTGGTCAAAGAGTATCAGCTAGGCGGAGCCATAACAGCTATGGTTGGAGACGGCATCAATGACGCTCCGGCTCTGGCCCAGGCGGATATTGGCATTGCCATAGGCGGGGGCTCTGATATTGCCAGGGAAGCCGGAGATATAGTGTTGATGCGGGACGATTTGATGGACGTGGCTCG
>JGI994J12354_10000612_pt1 | contig 35578 bp, 30 predicted proteins | sample IntmicLarv3ML3BL_FD_12354 | JGI IMG/M metagenome (IMG submission 12354) | reverse complement strand
TGACAACTCGCCTGCTAATACATCATCTGGACCAACATAGTGATATGGCTCGTCTGTGTTGAATAACATATTGAGTCCTACCAACGGAATTCCTGCTTCCTCACACATTTCAATTGCTGGTAGAATTGCGTCCGAATCAACTGCTGCCACAACAATTGCATCTACTTGTTGTGCAATTAAATTCTCAATTTGTGTAATTTGATTCTGTGCATCTTGCCCTGCATCAAGCATTACTAAATCCATCCCCAATGCATCTGCACGTTCTTGCATACCTTCTACCATCAATGTAACAAATTCTGTCATATAATATACCGTACAACCAATTGTATAATTCCCTGATTCCGAGCCGGCTGCATCACTTTTCGTACCTGTTCCTGCTGTATTTTCCTCACTTCCTGTGCTACATCCCATTACACTCATTGCCACCAAGGCAACTGCTAACAAACTTGCTAATATTTTCTTCTTCATATGTATTTCCTCCTTATTATTGGTTACGTTTCGAATCAATTAAAATCGCCCCGAGAATAATCAATCCTTTTACTATTTGTTGGTAGAAAGACGATACATTCAATAAATCAAGTCCATTGTTCACAATTCCTAGTAAAATCGCTCCTACCATAGTTCCCCATAATCTGCCTCGTCCTCCGGAAAGGCTTGTCCCGCCAATAACTGTTGCCGCAATCGCGTCCAGTTCATATCCATTTCCTGCCGTTGGAAGTCCTGCCGAAACACGTGCTGTTAAAATAATGGAAGCTATCCCGCAAGCTACACCACTTAACACATAAACAAGCATTTTGATTCTTTTAATATTAATTCCAGATACCATTGCTGCATGTTCATTTCCACCAACTGCATAAATATAACGTCCGAATTTTAGTTTCGTGAGCATAACACTTGCTAATACAAATACCAAAATTAAAATCAAAGTTGGTATTGGAATGCCTAGAATACTGCCCTTTCCTACAACTAAGAATCCCGCAGGTAAGTTAGAAATCGGTCTCCCGTCACTGTATACATACGTCATGCCTCTTGCAATTGTCATCATGGATAGCGTAACAACAAAAGGTGCCGCTTTCCAATATGCCACAAAGTAGCCATTGTATAAGCCCAACACGCCGCCTACAAAAATGGCGATTACTGCAACCAAAAGCGTTGGCCAATTCTTATCTCTTAAGAGTCCTGCTGTAATAATTCCTGAAAATGCGACAATCGAACCAACTGACAAATCAATCCCGCCTGTTAAGCAGACAATCGTCATTCCAATAGCTAAGATACCGTTAATCGCAATCTGTCTAATGACATTTAACAAGTTCGTAGTCGTCAAAAAGTTTCTTGAAACAATCGATAACACAATGCCTAACCCAATGACTATAAAAATCAACATATAGGTCTGTATCCAATTTTGACCTGCTCTTTTTACTTTCCCTTCCATGTTACCTTCCTCCTTCGTTTACATCAGACGCATACATCATAATTCTTTCCTGACTTGCCTCTTCACTCGTTAATTCCCCTTTTTTCTGCCCTTCGTAGAACACCAACACCCTATCAGACATTCCCAAAATTTCTGGCATTTCTGAAGAAATGAAAATAATTGCCTTGCCTTCTTCTGCCAATTTGGCAACCAACTTATATATTTCGGTCTTTGCGCCTACATCAATTCCTCTTGTCGGTTCATCGAAAATCAAGATGTCTGGATCTTGCAAAAGCCATTTTGCCAAAACAATCTTTTGCTGATTCCCACCACTTAATTGCTTTACCTTTTGCAATAACGTCGGTGTTTTAATTCTTAATTTCTCTCGATAATCTTCTGCAATCTGCCAGGTTTTCTTGCGATTGATGTAGCCTGCCTTTCCTGAAAGTTTGCCAAGTGAGGGAAGAATTGTGTTATCATACACACTCATTTCCAACACTAGCCCATTGCCTTTTCTATCTTCGGTTACATAGCCAACGCCTTTGCTTATCATCTTTTGCGGAGTCATCTTCTCTACTTTTTCGCCGTGAATATAAACATCACCACTGGTTTTCTTCGTAAGTCCAAAGAGCGCATTCATAATTTCCGTTCTACCCGAACCCATCAATCCTGAAAAGCCAAGAATCTCGCCTTTGTGTAGCTCAAATGAAATATCTTCAAACACTCCATCTTGTGAAAAGTTCTCCACCTTTAGTACAACTTCGCCTGCTTTGTTCGCTTTCGGCGGGTAAATCTCTGTTAGTTTTCTATCCACCATTTTAATAACCAATTGGTTTTCATCAATCTGCGTTGATTGATAGGTTCCAATGTATTGCCCATCTCGCAGAACTGTAATTTCATCTGCAATGCGAAAGACCTCGTCCATTTTGTGTGTGATGTACACAATGCATCTGCCTTCGGCTTTCAGCGTTTCTATGATTTTAAAAAGATTTCCAATTTCTCTTTCTGTAATCGTTGCAGATGGCTCGTCCATAATAATAATCTCTGCATCGTAGGACAATGCTTTTGCAATTTCCACCATTTGCATCTGTGAAACGCTAAGATGTTTCATCAAGCAGGTAGGTGATAAGTCAACACCAACTCTGTCTAGCAACTTTGTGGCTTCTTGGTTCATCTTCTTGTAATCAACCAATTTCCCCGTACAGAACTCTTTTCCTAAGAACAAGTTTTCTGCAATTGTCATATCCAATATCGGGCTCAATTCTTGGTGTATCATCGCAATTCTATGATTCAGTGCTTGCTTGGGTGTATGAAAATGCACTTCTTTGCCATGTAGATAAATTTCTCCCTCATCTGGTTGATAGATACCTGTAAGAATCTTCATGAGAGTAGATTTCCCTGCTCCGTTCTCTCCCATCAAAGCGTGTACCTTGCCACTTATTAAGCGAAAATTCACATGTGCTAATGCTAAGACACCCGGAAATCGTTTTGTGATATTTTGAACTTCAAGCACTGTGCCTTTTTGTGCTCTTTGATTGTTATCCATAACTCTTCCTCCGTTATTCATTTATCCGCTGCTATTTTCTGAATTCATCTTAGCACAGTTTTTTTCTTTGCAATACTCACCATCTTTCGATTAAGGGGGTCATTCTTTTGTTGTTGTGCATTTTGCACGATTGTTAAATTAATATCATTATTTCTTTGTGCGTTTTGCACAGTAAAAGAGGCTGTAATGCTGTGATTACAACCCCTCATGATAGCAAACCTTTTACATGCAAGATTTGATATGCCCTTTCTCTCTCTACTAACTTCCCATGTTTGATATAGACCTCTTTCCCCTTGCAATAATTGAATTCCAACGTATTCGAGGTTATGATAATCACTGGTATCTTTCGGCTTTCTAGAAGGTAAATCATCTCGCGCGCAGTTTCTCTTCCCTGAATATCACCGTCTGCAAATGGTTGTATGCACACCAGGACATCTGGTGAGAAGATTAGCCACTTTCCGTATGCTACTTTTTGAATCTGTATTTCACTTAATTCTTTTACTTTCTTCGTATAAATCTCTTCTGGAAGCATGTCTTTTAGCAACAGGCGTATGCTTTTCTTATACTTTGGTACCGCAAAGATACCGGTTGCTTTCTGCGATAATAGCATTTGCAAATTATCCATGACAGTCAATTCTCCAAAAAGTGTATCTACCACAGGGCTTCCTTCCAGTATTCCAACCCCATCTTTGATTCCGCGAAATGCCTTTCCTAGCTTATGTTCTTTCTGGCCAATGCGCAAGTGTCCGCTAACGAGTGGTATTTCACCTTTTAGCACACCTATTAATTCTTCATAGCTATGTTCGTCCATACAAAAAACTTTTAAAATCTCTCCTTTTGCGACGTGCAGAGAAATGTCTTTTAAATATTGTGTAGACAAGTTCTCAATTTCAAATTTCTTTTCCACCTCTCGCTCAGGGAGAAGGATTTCTCGTTCTTCACCTACCCGAATCGTATTTTGATACAAAATCGTATGCAACATCATATAATCACACGCAGCTACTTCTTTGACAACACTTGTTCTTCCTCGCTTAAATATCATCACCCTATCCGTGTGGCCAAAGTGAATATCTTCCAAAGGTTCTACAATGATGCAGGATATGCCCTTTGCCTTAAACTGTTCTATCAATTTCCATAGTGCCCTGCGCTCCCGGTCACCAAGGCGATTGCTTAACTCTGTCAACACAAATACCTGTTTGCCCGATAAGTATGCTTTGAGCATCTCAATTTGCACCTTCTCAAAAAAGGTCAGTTCATCTACCGGCGTATAAAGATGAAAAGCCAGATGAAATTCTTCTAACAACGCTTTGGTTCGTTTCTCGTAATATTTCGTTTGCACCCTATGTCCAGCTACATGCGCACGCATAAGAAAAATATTTTCCAAAATGCTAATCGAAGCAATCAATATACTCTCTCGTGCGATAATGGCTACACGCTCCTCTAAGAAATCTTTCACCTCTTGCGTCGGCACTAATGCTTCTTCATAGTATAATTTCCCAAAGTCCATTTTCTCGTTTCCCACCAAAATCGCAAGCAACATCTCTTTTTCTTGCACATTATCAAATACACAGTGAACCACTTCCTTCTCAAAAATCTGTAATTGAATCCATTTTAGGAAACGCCCTTTCTTTGCATTTTCAATTCTCAGTCTTTCCCTCTTCATACTCACCTCGTCGTATTTTAGGCAAAATCACTTTTACATCTGTCCCTATATTCTTCGTGCTATAGACTTGTATGCCATATTTTTCACCAAAAAGTAGCTTTATTCGGCTATTCACATTTTTCATAGCAATGCCACCTCGCTTTTTTGAAAATTCTCCCACATAATTTACTGCTGTTTTGCTAAGATAACTGTTTAGTTCCTCAACCACTTCATCGTCCATTCCTACGCCGTCGTCTGAAATCGTAATCATTACCATTTGCCTCGTCGTCTCTATCTTGACTTCTACCTTCCCTCTCTCCACTTTCTTTTCAATACCGTGAAAGATCGCATTTTCTACAAAGGGCTGTATCGTCAACTTTGGAATCTTGAGTTGGAAGATGTCTTCATCTTCTGGATAGGTCATTTGAAATTTCAATTTTTCTCCAAAACGATAGTACTGGATGGTAAAATAATTCTCCACATTATCAATTTCTTCCTCAAGCATTACGAGCTTATCAACTCCTGTAATCGAATATCGAAAGAAAATAGACAAGGCTTCCGTTGTCTCCGCAATACTTTCTATCCCTGCACAAATCGCATCACCTCGAATCGCCTCTAGGGTGTTGTACAAAAAATGCGGGTTAATTTGATTCTGCAAAGCCAGATACTCTGCTTGCTTTTTCGACATTCTAATCGCATCTTGTTTATTAAATAAATGTCTAAGTTTTTGCATGACACCTTCCCATTCCGGAAATAAGATGCCTTCATTTTCAAATAATTCCTCATAAATTTGTTCATCTATGAACTGTCGACATAGCTTTTCTAATTCTTTGTACGGATAATATACAAAACGCCGCCACAGCAACACAAGCACGAGAAGGAATATGCTCTCTACAATTACGATATAGAGAACTGGTTTCTCCGGCAATACTCTTCTTTGCACAAGAAATGCCAACACGAAAATATTTATTCCAAATGATAACAAGCTGCCAGCCATAATGTATTTAACACGCTCTGATAATGCTTTCTTCTTCATCTTTCACCTCTTACTTAGCGCATATTTTCAGGTTTTCTTCGCGGTGATTCCCTTTCACTTCAAACTTTCCTTATTCACCTGACATGCTCAATTATAGAGCTTCCGAAATTCTGTTGGTGTAATTCCCGTAAGTTTCTTAAAAAGTCTTGAGAAATATTTAATATCTAAATAACCGATCGCATAAGATATGTCTTCTACACTTTGCTCCGTGTTAAGTAACAGTGTCTTCGCATTTTCAATACGCACTTCTTTTAAATATTCCGAGAAGTTCTTACCTGTTTCCTTCTTAAACATCGTTGAAAAATATGTTGGGTTGAAACCAATTTGCTTGCTGAGCACCTCAAGTGTAAGCGCTTGATAATAATGTTCTCCGATATAGTGCTTTGCCATGCGAATCGGCTTGGATTCTACATACTGCTTTTCTTCCAACCAGTTGTTCAGCACTTTTGAAATATAGACGCTTAGGTTGGCAAATGCTTCCTCTATCGTCCCAAAGCGTTCTAATTGCTGCACCAATTCCGCATACTGATTTGCGATTGCAATATTATAGCTATGAGTACCGAAATAAAATACTGCAAGAATCTCTTTGTACACTTCTATCACCGCTTTCCCATTTTGTGGCGTTTGCTTTTGCAGCAACTCCTGTAGTTCATGGACAGCACGCAACATCCCTTCAATATTCATAATCTCAATATCATGCAAAAATCTTTTCTTAAATGTGTTATCCACCCATTTCTTTACCGCTATGTTCTCTTCTTTTGGACAAGCTAAAATCTCTTCTTTGCAATAAAATCTTTCAAGCATTGCATCTTTTGCACCTTGAAAACTCACTATGATTTCTTTAAATTCTTTAATTCTCGTACCTAGCGCAAGATAAACTTTGATTTCTGAAAATACTTCTTGCAAAGGTGCCAATTCAATTTTTAATTTTTTTAATTTTCTCGGTAAGACATCTAATTCCTTTTCTGTTCCGTTGAAGATACCGCATATTTCTTCATTCACAATGCCTAATACCGTCTCTTTACACATATCCTTTGTTAAGTCTTCGAGTATTTCTAGCGCTCTTTTGAGTAATAGACGTCTTGTGTCCATGTCATCTCGATTATCACACGGAATCACTTTTAGCATAATCGTTTGATAGAAATCATCAATAAAATGATAACCGTACTCTTCATTTATTTTCTCACGAACGAAGAAACCGCCAAACTTCTCAGGACATAGCAAAATATCCTCTAACACGCCTTGCTTTGCTTTATCCTTGTTTCGCTTTAATAATTTCTCTATACTTTCCCATTTCTGCGCATCTTGCACCTTTTGTTTGAACTTATCCACAATCTTTCCAAGTGTACAGACTAAATCTTTCTTTCGGATAGGCTTTAACAAATAATCTTCCACACCATAACGGATTGCTTGCTGTGCATAGTCAAACTGACTATATCCGCTGATAATGACAAAGTGAATATTCTTATACAGCAAACTTGCTTTTTGGATTAACTCCATTCCGGTGCATCCTGGCATACGAATATCTGTCACTACAACATTGACCGTATTATTTTGCAGAAATTCATATGCTGCTATTCCGTCATTGACTACGCCAACAACCTCAAACCCATATGCTGACCAGTCTATAATGTTCACCAGTAACTGGCAGACCTTTTGTTCATCATCTGCAATCAATACTTTTAGCATCTTTGTTCCTCCTACATGTGTTAGGCTTTTACGTTGTAATTGTTTCAAACATACATCCTATTTTCCTTGTTACTTTGATGGTAAGTCCGATTAGTACAAAAACGCAATCCATTGTCCGTTTTCAACAATCAATTGCGTTTTGTATAATACTCGTTCATGAGACAAGTAAATTGTGACCGTCGCAAGCCAAACTTTTATTGTGCCTTTGCATTTAGAACATGTTCTTGTTCCAATTCTTGAATTCTCTCCACCTTAGGCGCTGAGCCACCCCCTGCGAAATCACAGTCTAACCATACATCAATGAGATATTTTGCAAGTTCCACGCCAACTACGCGCTCTCCCATACACATAATCTGTGCATCATTGCTTTTTCTGGAACGTTCTGCTGAAAATGGGTCATGACATACGGCTGCACGCACACCCGGTACTTTGTTTGCACAGATTGCCATGCCAATTCCAGTTCCACATACCAAGATGCCTCTTTCATATTCTCCTTCTGCCACTTTGTCCGCCACTTTATAGGCTACATCTGGATACAATACCACTTCACCACTTGAAGCTCCAAAGTCATGATATGCAATTCCCTTGCTCTGTAAATGCTTCATAATCTCCAGTTTTAACGAGTATGCCGCTTCGTCACATCCTATTGCTATTCTCATCATTTCCTCCTTTTTGACTTTGCCTGTTCTTTTATACGAGTCATTCTACAACTCTTTTTTTAATTTGTCCAGAAACTTTTATTTAAAATATTTTTTTCTTGACATATCCACTTTATTCTTGTTAAAGTATGTTAATATCTTATTTCCCTGTAAATTTGTCAGAAAAAAGGAGCATATATATGAAAAAAAAACTCTATTTCGGTAGCAATCTAAAAATGTATAAAACGATCGAAGAAACCGTAGATTATCTACAAAAACTCACCGAACTTACAAAAAATCTGTCGAGAGAAGAATTGGAACTTTTTATTATTCCTTCCTACACAGCCTTGGAGCGTTCTACGCAAAAAATAAATCGAGATTATGTGAAAATCGGTGCACAAAATATGTGTTGGAAAGATGAAGGACAGTTCACAGGTGAAATTTCTCCTATCATGTTAAAGGAATTAGGCATCGATTTCGTCATGATTGGTCATTCCGAACGCCGCCATGTGTTTGGTGAAGATGATGAAAGTGAGAATAAAAAGGTGCTCTCTGCCTTAAATCACGGGTTTACCACTCTTTTGTGCATTGGTGAAACGCAGAAACAAAAAGATTTTGGAGTGAGTGCAGAAGTGCTTCGTACACAACTAAAAATCGGATTACATAACGTTAAAAAAACACAGCTTCATAAGCTATGGATTGCTTACGAACCTGTGTGGTCTATCGGTGTAAATGGCACACCTGCTACGGCTGCCTATGCAGAAGAGATGCATCAAATCATCAAGGAAACTCTAGCCGAATTATTTGCAGAAGCCGCTCTTTGTATCCCTGTTTTGTATGGTGGAAGTGTCAACCCAGACAATGCAAATGAGTTGATTATTAGGCCCTCTATCGATGGTTTGTTTACTGGTCGTTCCGCTTGGGACGCAGATAAGTTCAATACTTTGATTCGAAACGCAAAAAATACATACGACGCCTTGTAATAGGTGTCGTATGTATTTTGTAAAAGTCTAGATGCACAATGCTTCTACCGCCGCATGTTCAATCGCAAGTCCTTTTGTATAGCGTTTCATAAATTCTTCATACCCTGCTACATCTTTCGCATCTGGCTCGATGGTACTACCTTCTTGTCCTGCAAAGACCTTATCATTTAAAAATACATCCAAAGTCTCACCATTTTCCTTGTTTGCCATATAAGAAGCTAGAACCGCAATTCCCCACGCGCCACCTTCGCCGGCCGTTTCCATAACTGAAACTGCTGTGTTCATCGCTGCCGCCATAACCTTTTGGCCTACACCTGGTGTCTTGAACAAACCGCCATGACCTAATATCTTCTCTACTTTTACGTTTTCTTCTTTCACCAAAATATCCATTCCAGTTTTCAACGCTCCAAGAGAGGTGAACAAATGTACACGCATAAAGTTTGCTAGGTTGAAATTGCTATTTGCTGTTCGCACAAATAACGGTCTTCCTTCTTCAAATCCTGTAATATGCTCTCCCGAAAAATAATTATATGCAAGGAGCCCACCACAATCAGCATCTCCTTCTAACGCTTTGTTATATAATGTTCCAAACAATTGATTCATATCCACTTTTGTGCCAAATGCTTCTGCAAATTCTTTAAAGAGATTTACCCATGCATTTAGATCCGAAGTACAATTATTGCAATGCACCATTGCAACCAAATCTCCCGCTGGTGTTGTCACTAAGTCGATTTCTTCATGTACTTTTTTTAATTCATTTTCTAGCACAAGCATAGCAAATACGCTGGTTCCGGCAGATACATTCCCCGTTCTCTTAGCCACACTATTCGTTGCTACCATTCCTGTNCCTGCATCACCTTCCGGTGGACAAAGCGAGATTCCTGCCTTTAACACTCCTGCTGGGTCTAACAATTTAGCTCCTGCCTGTGTAAGCGTNCCTGCCTGATCGCCTGCTCGTAACACCTGTGGCAATACCTCTTGTAATTTCCATGCAAACTGCTTCTCTTCTACTAATTCNTCAAANTTCGCAATCATTCCCTCATTGAAACATGTTTTCTTGATGTCAATCGGGAACATACCAGAGGCTTCTCCAACACCTAACACCTTCTCACCTGTCAGTTTCCAATGAATATACCCTGCTAATGTCGTGAAAAATGTGAGCTTTGAAACATGCTCTTCCCCTTTTAAAATAGCTTGATATAAGTGCGAAATGCTAAAACGCTGCGGAACATTATGTTGAAATTCTTTTGTCAATATCGACGCTGCTTCTCCTGTAATTGTATTTCTCCATGTACGAAATGGTACTAATAATTCATCTGACGCATCAAATGCCATATAACCGTGCATCATACCACTAATGCCAATAGAGCCAACGCTTTCAAGCACGACATCATATTTGTCCTTGACATCCGCCACCATCTCTGCATAACATCTTTGTAAACCTGTCCACACTTCCTCTATATTATACGTCCAAATGCCGTCTATTAGCTGGTTCTCCCAGTCATGACCACCAGATGCAATCGGAGCATTGTCCTCTCCAACCAACACTGCTTTGATACGTGTAGAACCAAGTTCAATTCCAAGTGCCGTCTTATTTGCTAATATCATCTCTTGTATCTTGCTCATATTGTCCTGCCCTCTCTCAATTTCCATATTTTGTTGTATTCACTGCACTGCCTCGTATCTCATATCCTATCTTAGCGTCTTTCTAATATGTTAATTTTACCATTACAAAGTGCTGAAAGTCAATATATCTGCTACAACATTGCACATCTGTTTCATAGGGGCTATTGCAAAAAAAGACACACTCTATCCATATCGATAAAATGCGCCTCTTTTTCTAAAACTTCTACTTGCTTATTCTTTTGTCTTGTTTCTCTTTTCGTGTTCTTGTTTTTCCGCCTTTTTATTCCACTTCCCTGTTTTGCTCTTCTGGAATTATCTCTTGTGTATCTTCTTCTTTTTTTTCTAGTGCATCCCAATACTTACTCACCGTTTTGATGCTAAGTCCTGTCGCTCTAACACATTGCATTTTCCAAGAGTTGGGATGTGTTTTTCGGTATTTCTTTACAATGTGTTCTTTCGTTGGTCTACCAACCTTTCCCCAGCGCTCTTTCCTCTGATTCCCAATCATACCAATGACTTCTTCTAACTGTTTAGATATTAACATTAATAATTCTTCTTGCATTTTGTAATCCTCCTTTACGTTTTCAGTATCTAATTTTTTTGTTGACATCGTTATTTGTGCGTTGTGAGAATTTTGCTCATTCTCTCATGTTTCTATTGAATCCCTATCCTACCCATGCTATTATTATATGATTGGTTTTATGGATAGACGTATGCATCTTCCTTGTATAAACTAGAATAAAGATGTTCCGTTTTTATAAGTATAAGCGTTCATGTGACTTGAAGGTCAATAGTTTTTTTAGATTTTGCCACCTTTGAGAATAGCAATACTCTGGAACAACATTTCGTAAATCCTATACTGCAGAAACATATATAACCTTATAGTGACTTGAATGTTTGTGGTGTATTTCATATTAAATTTTCAAAGAGGAACGATAAAATGCAAGAGAATGATTTATTATCAATTAAGGAATTTGCAGAATATAGCAATGTCAAACAATCCGTTTTAAGATACTATGACGAAATCGGGTTATTTTCGCCAATCAAACGAGGCGAGAATGGATACCGCTACTATTCGCACCATCAACTTGTTACTTTAAAGCACATCAATGTACTAATTAATTTAAAGACCGCCTTAAAGGAAATCAGTGCTGTATCAAAGCACCGAACGCCGACGAGTATACTGGAATTATTGGTAAGGCAAGAAATAGAATTGGATAAAGAAATGCGCAAATTACAACAAGCCTACTCTATTACGCATGTATTTCGAGATTTATTACAAGCTGGACTTGCTGCGAATGAGTCAGAAATAATTGAATGTGATATGATGACTACATCTCTCGTCATGGGGCCGCGTAATGATTTTGGCAATGACAAGCTATTTTATAATTCTTTTATTCATTTTTGCCATAATGCAGAAGAAAATCGCATTAATCTGAATTATCCTGTTGGTGGATATTTTGATGATATGGATACCTTTTTAAACTCTCCAGCACAACCAACGCACTTTTTCTCGTTGGATCCTGCTGGCACTGGTCAAAAGGATGCCGGTCGCTATATCGTTGGGTTTGCGCGTGGTTTCTATGGTGAAATGGGTGATTTGCCAGAACGCCTCAATGCCTATGCGAAGAAACATTCGCTAACGCCGAAAGGACCTGTGTATATCATCTATTTGTTCGATGAAATCAGTACAAGTGATCCGAGTCAATATCTTGCGCGGATTTCGATTGCGATTAAGCCGCAGAAGGGGTAGTTAATACAATACATTTTGCGCATAAAAATCCCACCATTTTCTGACATACAATGGCGGGATTTTTTTATATACCAGAAAATTGCTTTCCTAGTGTATAAAAACCCTCCGGGGGAACACACTGCGGCGTACAATGTAGATGTCGCAAATTGCGACCACCGCAGGCAAGAGAGCAACGCGTTCGTAGAATGAAACTCTATTGTACTTCTTAAGTTTCCTATTACAAAAAAACCGCTACTGCACCCAAGCAATAACGGTTCTCTCTTTTATTAAATCACGTTCAATCTAATCCAAAACATAAGGCATCAATGCCACATGTCTTGCTCTCTTAATAGCAACTGTCAAAGCTCTTTGATGCTTCGCGCAGTTTCCTGTAATTCTTCTTGGAAGAATCTTCCCTCTTTCAGAGATATATTTTTTCAACTTAATTACATCTTTATAATCTGCTTCAGCATGGTCTTTTCCACAAAATACACATACTTTCTTTCTTCTACGTGGGCCGCCTCTTCTCTTCATTGGAGAGTCTGATCTACCACCGCTTCTCTCGTAAGCCATTGCTTTACCTCCTACATTGCTAATTCACTATGAAAATGGCAATTCTTCATCTATACCATCTGGTATATTCATAAACCCATCACTTGGAGCAGCGCCTGCTGCCGGTGCTGGTGCTGAATTCGCTTGAAATCCACCATTTGATTCGCTTGCAGCTTTACTTTCTGCAAATTCTTGTTCTTCTACTACAACTTCTGTTGTATAAACTTTCACGCCTTCTTTGTTCGTGTAACTTCCAGTTTGGATACGTCCACTAATTGTGATACGCATTCCTTGGCGAAAATACTTCTCTGTAAATTCCGCTGATTTACCAAATACTACACAACTAATAAAATCTGCGCTCGCTTCGCCATCACGCTTAAACCTACGGTCAACCGCCAATGTATAACGAGCAATCGCTAATGCGTTCTCGCCTTGCGAATATCTAACTTCTGGGTCTCTTGTAAGACGTCCCATTAATACCACTTTATTCATAATTTCCCTCTTCTTTCTATGCGTCTTGTCTAATGCATAAATATCTGAGTACGTCGTCCATGATGCGGATACGTTGTTCCACTTCACTAGGCGTTGTATTGTCAGACTCGAAGTGGATAAAATAGTAATATCCTTCTTTCATTTTCTGAATCTCGTAAGCTAATCTCTTCTTACCCCATTCATCAACGTCTGAAACAGTTCCACCGAAACGAGTAATAAGTCCTTGTACCTTTTCGATTACTTCTGCTCTTGCGTCATCTTCGATCTTTGCATTGACAATGACAGCTAATTCATACTTGTTCATGTCTCTTGCACCTCCTTTTGGTCTCTGGCTCTCAATTTATATTGAGAACAAGGAATAAAATAATATATCACGAACACTTATATTATCATACTCCACCACACTTTACAAGGTTTTTCGTATTTTTTTCGACCATTTTACGCGCAACCATCACTTGGTGTCCACACCCCTCACATTTTAGGCGAAAATCTGCACCTACACGCAGGATGCTCCATTCAAAACTTCCACAAGGGTGTTTCTTTTTTAATTTCACAATATCTCCAACCTCATATACATATGTCATATTATTGTCCCCTCGGCACTCTAACTTCATCCTTGACTCCAGAAACTATAAAACGATTCTCACCAGTTGCCGCTGTACACGTAGATAATGTAACTATCTGCGAATCCTTATTAAGCGATGCGCCTGTATCATACAATGCTGTTCGATTCAATAGACCCAAAAACTGTTCAAAATCTTCATCTGACGCAAATGCATATTGATAAAGATCCGAGTTCGACAACACAACACCCGCTGCTACAATCTTATATCTTATTTCCGCTCCGTCCGGTGTATATATGTAAAAATACGGATATTGTTCCCAAAAGGATCTCGCATTATAAGAATCCAACTCACCAAACATCGAACCATTATTCATGTTATGCCCATACACAATCGTATGCCTATCTGTAAAATCAGCCTTATTGCCAGCGTTGATAAAAATTGCGCCCATTGTATTTTCATATCCACTCAGCGTTCTATGCAAATAAACCTCATTATCACGCCCTTGTACCACCGGATAATCGATAATCGCCGGTTCATCAAAACGAAGCCACGCCTTAATATCTGAATTCACCCCTTCAAGCGCACCAAAATCAATGGTATACCTAGGCTCTGTGCTTGCATCTGCATCTTCGCCCGTCTCGTCGTTTTCTTGTATTGCTAACTCCTTTAGCTCCTTATAGTCCTTATCACCTTCCCAGTATCCACTTTGAATCTGGTACAATTTATATCCACAAACCACGAGCACTACAATGGCTATAATCAAAATAAGTGTGCTAATATGATCCCCGATTGTTTTCCTTCTCCTACGTCCTCGACGAGGTACTTTCCTTTTCTTCATCACGCCTCCTTCATTCACAAATATTTGCTTGTAAATATTCATTTACAATCACTTTCCTATGAAATAAAATAATAAATTCTCTACATTTCATTCTATAATAGCAGATTTTATACTTATTTAATAGGTATTTTATAGAATATGTGATACGCTTATAAAATCATAAATGCATTGTAGCAGGAAAGGATACATACGATGTTAGAGTATATTGTTTTATATAAAAGTCAAACTGGCAATACTAAGAAGCTTGCAACGCATATTTTCTCACAATTACCTGGCATCTCCAAAGATTTATTAGACATTGATCACTGCTCTATGATTCCTAAGGCTCATACTTATTTTGTCGGATTCTGCGTACATCACGGCACTTGTGGTATCGAAACGAGTAGCATTTTAGAGGATTTCTCCGGTAAAAATATTGCTTTATTCGGCACATGTGCAGTCGCAAACTGTACAGAATATTACCAAAAAATCGAAAAAAGCGCACTCATATGGCTTGAAAATGACAACCACTATCTTGGCTCCTTCTTCTGCCAAGGCAAGATGCCCTTAAGGATTCGTCAAAAGTTCGAAGCCATGCTCTTATCGGTGGAAGGGAACCACGAGAAAATCAAAAAGCAACTACAGAACTTTGATGAAGCGATGATTCATCCTGGACAAAGTGATTTTGATAATGCTGCTGTTTTTATTAAGAACTGTTTGGTTAAACTTGAGATTAACCTATAGACCAGTTATAAAACTATCTATTCTTTTCTTTCATCCAAACAGACATTTCCCCTTCTCCTCGATTGTTCCAATATGCATAAGGGATCGCTTTTAACTCAACTTCTTCAAGACATAATGGATGTTCACCATACAATTCATTTAAAGCCCAATCTTTATCTACGATGCGCTCTCCTTTTAATGCCAACCCTACACTTCCTCCAAACAAGTCAGAGGTGTATTCTTTTATCTTCGTATCTGTCTTGACATAAATTGCTGATAAATTGTTTCCATTATCTATTTCTTCCAAACAATACACAAGTGGACCTTTCTTAATTGCTACTTTCCCACTATTGGCTCTTACTTGCGGATTCGCACGTACAAATTTAGCGGGTGCTTCAAAATTCACCTCTACGATTGCATCTTCTTCTAAAATCACATAAGCATATCCATTTACAGCCTTATATGGCATCATCTTTCCATTTACACAGACTGTATAATCAGATGCATAATCTGGTATACGAAGAGCCACGTTCACTGCTTCCTCTAAGATTCCTTCTACTTTCATAGTGTATGTATTTTCATACGGAAATTTCGTCTGCATACTTACTTGTATCTCTTGTTGAGATAGTTCCACCAACATTTGATTAGAGACAAATAGATTCACAAATAATGTATCATCACTCTTCGCATAGATATATTGTCCTAAAGATGCCAATGTTCTAGCAATATTAGGTGGACAACACGCCACTCCAAACCACTTCTGTCTAATCGATTTCACATGTTCTTTTGACGTTCGCTCTATACAATTATCTGGCCAGATTTCCAAAGGATTCACATAGAAAAAACTTTTCCCATCTAACGCAATTCCTGCTAACACAGTATTATATAGTGCACTTTCTACCACATCAACATAAGATGCATCTTGCTTGATATTTGCCATCCGAAGACCAAATAGTGCTAAACCTATAGATGCGCATGATTCAGAATAATTACAGTCATTTGTTAAATCATAATCCGTGGTAAATCGTTCAAGCAAACCAGATGAACCGATGCTTCCCGTTATGTACATGCGTTTTCTTACTATATTGTTCCACAATTTCTCACATGCTGACATCAAACCTTCATCTTGATATTCATATGCTAAATCTGCCATTGCGCAATACATGTATACCGCTCTCACAGCATGTCCTTCCGCTGTAGTTTGTTCGCGAACAGGTAGATGCGACTGTGAATATCTTGGATCATAATGTGCAAATTCAGGAAAGATATATGTATGTCCTTCTCTTGCTATTTCCTCTAAAAAGTAATTTTCTCCCACACCACGTATATCTATGAAATACTTTGCCAAATCTAAGTATTTCTTTTCTTGCGTTACTTGGTATAATTTAATCAAGCCTATTTCAACTTCTTGGTGTCCTGGATACCCTTTCACCTGCCCTTCTTGTTGCCCGAAAACTTCACACAATAAATCAGCCAATTTCAAAACAACATCTAAAAACTTTCTCTTTCCAGTGCTTTGATAATAAGCCACTGCCGCCTCCATCATATGGCCTGCTGTATATAACTCATGTCCTTCACACAAATTGCTCCAACGTTTGTTAGGTTCTTTAATGATATAATACGTATTCAAATATCCATCTTCACATTGTGCATCCGCAATTAAATCAATCACTTCATCAGCTGTTTTTTCTAATTCCTTATCCTCGTGCGTAGCTAATGAAAATGCCACAGCTTCCAGCCACTTAGCAATATCTGTATCTTGAAATACCGCTCCGTAAAATTCTCCTTGTTTTCTCCCTGCTGCTATTTTAAAATTCTCCAAACAATGACTAGGCTCTGCCCCCTCAATGCAATCATTCATCGCTTCCCATTGAAACGGAATAATCTCTTTCCTTACCAAGTCTACATGCTTAGACCAAAACGAATCTTGAATGTGGATTTTCTTAATATTTATCGTTTCTAATTTCATTTGAACTCTCCTTTTATTTGCAAACCATGAATACTGGTATGACCGCTAGTGGTGCTGCTACCTCCACCCATTGTCCACCCTCATATTCCTTGCCATCTTCAAAATTTTTCCAACGATTCCCCGATGGCAAAAAGACCTTTCTAGAAGTAACACCTGCGTCTAACACTGGTGCTACCAAATAGTCGGAACCATACATATACGTATCTTCAATTTCCCAACAAACTACTTCATTGGGGAACTCATAAAAGAGCGGACGCATAATTGGTGTCCCTTTTTCATGCGCTTCTTTCATAAGTTTTCTCGTATATTCTCTCATGTTCTCTCGTATATTCATATATTTCACACAAATATCATATATTTCTTCACCATAACTCCATACTTCATTTGACGCACCTGAACAACAATGCGCTCCACCGGTTGTCCCTTGTTGAGGCTGTACCGGTTCTCTATCTCCATGCAATCTCATTACTGGACAAAATGCTCCCCATGCAAACCAACGCGCAAAAAGTTCTCTAAACTCTGCATCATCTGGATTCCCTCCATGAAAACCTCCAATATCCGTCGTCCACCATGGTATGCCCGCAATCCCCATATTCAAGCCTGCCACTAGTTGATTCCGCATACTATCAAAACTAGAGGCTATATCTCCTGACCATACAAGCGTTCCATATTTTTGACTTCCTGCCCATGCACAACGAATCAGATTAACAATATTATGCTGCTTTTCCTCTTGCATACCTTGATAAAAAGTTTTGGCATAATCACGTGGATAAAGATTTCCAATTTCTAAATCTGTACCTTTATAATAGCGATAATTATCAAAATCATACACCGAATATTCTGGCTCCGCCTCATCCAACCAAAAGATTCGAATCCCTTTATCATAATAATTTTCTTTTGCTTTTGCCCATAAATATTTTCTAGCATCAGGGTTCGTTGCATCATAATGAATTGTATTTCCTTCAAAATCCATAGTAAGACGGTACCCTCTTTCTGTTCTCACTAGGTATCCCTTTTCTAGCATTTCCTCAAAATTTTCCGATTCTTTGTCAACCGTTGGCCAAACAGACACCATTAACTCAATATCCATATCTTTCAGTTCACGAATCATTTCCTCAGGATTTGGCCAATATGTCGGGTCAAACTTCCAGTCCCCTTGCTTCGCCCAGTGAAAAAAGTCAATCACAATTACGTCAATTGGCAAGTCTCGCCTTTTATATTCCCTAGCAACTTCAAGAAGTTCTGCTTGATTCTGGTATCTCAATTTGCATTGCCAAAATCCCAATCCATATTCTGGCATCATAGGCACGGTTCCTGTAACATCTGCATATGTTTCGACCATCTCAGCAGGTGTATCTCCTACCGTCACCCAATAATCTAAACTCTGTGTCGAAAATGCTTCATAACTCATCACATTCTTCCCAAAAACCACTCTCCCTATTGCTGGATTATTCCATAGGATTCCATAACCAAGCGAAGAGATCATAAATGGCACACTCGCCTGAGAATTTCTATGTGCCAACTCCATGTCCGTTCCTTTCAGATTCAAATGTGGTTGTTGATACTGTCCCATTCCGTATATCTTTTCATCTGTATCCAAAGACTCAAATCTTGCTGTTAGAGCATAATGACCACCTATATTCGGTTTGAATTCTCGACCTTCAACCTCGATAGCACTGCATTTTTCATCTCTTACATCTCTTCGATTTCTCCAATATTCTTTCAGTAATACCTTATTTTCTTGATTAGAAATCGTTATCTTTCCAGCTTTTGAGATATGCAAACAGCACTTCCCATTTTGAATCCAGCCTCCCGATTCATCTGTTTGTATCATTGCCTCTGTCGATGATTCCACGCTTAATAAAGCCCACTGTTCATCAGGCATTGTGCAATTTTTCGTCGCACGAATACGTAGAGAATTCTCTCCCCATGCCTCAACCCAAACTTCCTCTGCATCATAATGATATACCAATCTATTATTTTTCTCACAAATCATAGTAGACTTCTCCCTTCAATTTCATGCAGCATGCTACGCTTTTACCGCACCATTTGTCAATCCGCTAACAATGTATTTTTGCATAAAGATAAAAATCAATACAACTGGTGTAATCGCAATGATTCCGAATGCCATCACAGAATTCCATAATGTCTGATATTGCTGCACATAATTATAAATGCTAGAGGTTATTGGTCGCATATTCGGATTCGTAATAAATGTGATACCATAAATCAAATCGCCCCATGCATATACAAATGAAAATACAGCAGCTACCACAATACCTGGCTTTGCAATTGGAAGCATAATCCTAACAAATGATGTCAAATGACTACAACCATCTATTTTAGCAGCCTCATCCAATTCTTTAGGAATGGAAATAAAATAGGTCCGTAAAATAATAATACTAAAAGGAATTCCAAGTGTTGCATCTGCCAAGATAGGCGCAAGGTATGTGTTTAAAATCCCCATTCTTGAAAACATAATATATAAAGAAGTTAAAATCAATGTCGATGGAAGCATCTGTGTCATGAGGAAAAATAAAACCATGAACTTTCTCATCTTAAATCGAAAACGCGCCAAACCATATGCCGCTGGAATCGAGAGTACCGTAGATATTGTTGTGGCCCCTAGCGCAATGATTAAACTATTCTTAAAGCCGCGCAATGTCTCTCCTGATGATGACAGTTGATCTGTAAAAGCCTTAAATGTAAGATTTTCAGGCCATAATGGTGTGGGTATTTGAAAAATTTCTAGCTGTGTTTTTAATGCTGTTACAATCATCCAATAAAGAGGGAATATAAACACGATGAGAACCAATAGCCCCAAAATAAAAAACTTCACATTTTTCTTTTTCTCATTCTTCATGTTACATCACCTCATCTTCTGTATTAATCAATTTAATATAAAACATTCCTACCACAAATAGAATCGCAAATAGAATATTCGCCGCCGCTGCACCCTTACTGAACTGAAATTCTTCAAATGAAAGTTTATACGCATAAGTAGAAACGAGTTCTGTGGCATTAACTGGCCCCCCCTTAGTCATAACCCACACCAAGTCAAAGACTTTGAATGTATATACAAAGCCTAATGTCAGTACAGACATAATCGCTGGTTTAATCATTGGAATTGTAATCTGAAACAATGTTTGTATCTTATTTGCACCATCTAATTTTGAACTCTCATAGATTTCCTCTGGAATCGTTGTAAGTCCTGTAATTAACAACATCATATTGAAAGGAACACCAATCCATATATTTGCAACAACAATCGCAATCATAGCCAAATCTGGTTGCAATAACCACTCTAATGGCTGCTCTATCAGATTCAATGCCATAAACAATTGATTAATAATTCCGCCCTTACTCGCAAACATAAATTTAAAAAGTAAACCCGCAACTGTAACTGGCAATAACCATGAGATCATTGTCACTCCACGAAAAAGAGAACTTCCCTTAAACTTTTTATTAAACAAAAGAGCCAAACCAAACCCCACAAAAAATTGAACAACAATTGATGCTACCGTAAAAATCAGCGTGTTACCAACCGCCTTGCCCAAAATTGAATTGCCCCCTACAAACAAATCTCTATAATTGTCAAACCCCACAAAGACTTGTTTAGATGTATCCGCAAAACTATATACATCTACGTTTTTGAAACTCAAGATAATATTTTGAATCATTGGATAACCTACCAAGACCATCATATAGATTGCTGCTGGCAATGCAAAGAGCATTCCTATTCTTGCACCTCCAAATAATTTCCCATTCTTCATATAGCATTACTCCTTCTTACACAAAATAGGGCAGATTATCTGCCCTATTAAAATATGTATATCTCTTCAAATTAATTATTGCACTGCATCAATCGCTGTTTGTGTATCTTCTGCTGCTTTCTCAGGTGTTTTTGCCGAGGTCATAACTTCTTGAAAGCCTGTTTGAAGTGCTGTTGAAAAAGATGGCCACAATGCAGAAGGTCCTCTAGGAATGGATGTTTCCAATTGTTGAATAAATTCTTTTTGAACTGAATCACCTGTCCAGTATTCATCTTGCGCTGCTTCTGTTTTTGGTGGGAATGAACCATATTGTTTCATCGCTTCTACCATAACCTCTGTTTGGTTATAGTATTGAAGAAATGCAATCGCACCTGCCATATCATCCTTCTTCACAACTCCCATATTCTCTCCACCTAAAATTGAAGTTGCTTGTCCTGAACTGGCATCACGCTTTGGTAGCACTGTCACACCATAATTTAAATCTGGTGCTTCTGCTGCGATTCCTGGCAGTTGCCATGGTCCGTTTTGCTGCATTGCTATATTACCTGCCATAAAATTATTGTTAACATCTGATTGTGTCCAGTTCACACTGTCTTTCGCCCAAGATCCTTCTGCTACCATATCTTGCATCAATCTATATGCATCAATTCCTGGTTCAATATTTTGATAATCGCCACCAGCTGTGTACAACCATTGTAAGCATTGGAATGTTCCTTCATCCGTACCAACTGCTGCATTTCCAAACCCTGTCACACCGTCTTGTGTAAGTGCTTGCGCCATACTTCTAAACTCTTCCCATGTTGTATCTTCGTTTGGATATTCTAGGTTTGCCGCATCAAATAAATCTTTATTATAGAAAAGTGCCGTACAATTCGTTGCAAACGGAATTCCATAATGCTTTCCATCTTCCATTGTACTTTCCATAGGTCCTTGAAGATATTCGTCCCAATCAATGTCTGCATCTGAAATATCTCCAAACAATCCCATTGAAATAAATGATGCCATACTACATCCGTCAAGAATTACAATATCTGGAAGTTCACCTGAGGCAATTCCTAATGTAAGTTGTTTTTCATAATCTGAAAACGGAACATACACATGTGTAACCTCATACTCCTCTTGCGATGCATTAAAACCATCCATAATATTTTCAATCATTTCTTTTTGTGCATCTGTCTCAAAATAATCCCAGATAACTACCTGTTTTCTTCCTTCTGCATTCGTTCCTTCTTCACTTGCAGAATCACTTCCTCCACAACCTACTAGCAAGGTAGCTACAAAAGTTACGCAAAGAAAAAGGCTTAACAATTTTTTCTTCATAATCTTATCCTCCTTTAATACTGTTTGATACATTTACTATAAATCCTTTTTCTACACATTGTAACTCTAAATAATTAAACAAGGTGGATATTCTTTAACTAAGTTTATCCACCTTGCTTCTAATTCACTTTGAACATATCCGGTATTTCTTCAGGTTCTATCTGTTCTGTGATAATCTTTAATTGTATATCTGATAAATATTCTCTTGCTTCTGCCCATCCTGCATAACTTGCTCTTGAAATACACTGTTCCATTTGTTCAACGAAAATACGCTGTTCTGGTTTGACATTTAATATTTGTTCTGCCAATGCCTTCTTAGGCGGCAAGGAATTGGTCCGTAAATTAACATTTAGCATATTTTCATCTTCTATATAATAACGAATAAAAGCAATTGCTCCCTCAATATTCTTCCCTCTTAGAATACCAAAGTTCTCTCCTCCCGCCACACTCATTTCACGATTTTTTATCGGTAGTTTTGCCACTCCATAATTAATTCCCGCTTCGTTTAATTCTGGAAAAACCCATGGACCATTCTCCATCATAGCACTTTCTCCTGCTATAAACTTCTTAGCCACATCATTCTGAGACCAATTCAAAGATTCCTTAGACAGTGCTTGGTTTTGAATCAATGTCTGAATTAATTCAAATGCCTCGACTGTACCATCCCCTCCTAATGTGTCCAGATCATCACCTGNCGATAATATCCATGGAAGCATCTGAAACGCTCCTTGTTCGCCAGCAATTGAGGACATCGCAAAACCATATCTATCTTCATTTGAAAGTGCAACAGCAACCTCTATAAATTCCTCCCAAGTTTCTGGAATCTTAAAACCTGTTTCATTGAATATATCTTTATTGTAAATCAACCCTACATTATTACAACAAAATGGAAATCCATAATACCGTCCATCATATACTACAGAACTAAGGACATTTGCGTAATATTGATTCAAATCCTCAAATTTTTCTATTTCTTCGGTAATATCTTCAAATATTTCTTGTTCTATATACTGACGCATATCTGGATTATCTACAATAACTATATCAGGAAGTTGATTATCTGTAATACCGATTGCTAACCTTTTATTGAATTCAGTTGCAGGACCTTGATACTCCCAACGCATATAGTATTTATCTTGACTACGATTAAACCCTAATACCAATTCATCCAGACCTTGCTTTTGTTCCTCTGTTTCATAATACGACCACAATACTATTTCTTCTACTTCTGGAACACTTGACTGCTCTACCTCTTTGACACTCGTTTGCACACAACCTAGCAAGCAAATACACAATAACAAACCGATAATATTGATTATTCGTTTCATAATTTCTCCCTAATCTCTCGATATTCGACTGGTGATATTCCAATCTCTTCTTTGAAAACACGTGCAAAGTATTTTGGATCTCCATATCCTATATCTTCTGCAATTTCATATATTTTTTTATCCGTGCCTATTAGCAATCTTTTCGCATGACTGATGCGAAACTGTTTTAAAAAAGTCGAAAAATTAATTTCCATTTCCCTATTAAAAAGAGTGCTTAAGTACTCTGGTGTAATCTCATATCGTCTAGCCACTTCTTCAAGCGTTATTTTGTCTCGATAATTCCCCCGAATATAATTAATGACTTTCTTAATAAGATAATTGCTGATGTCTTCTCGCTTAATTTCAGGTTTTGTGAGAACAATAACAATATCCAAATACGCTGTTTCTAATTCTTTCCATGTAATCGCATCTTCTAATAATTTCTTAATATTCGTTCTCTTTAAATATTCATATAATGTTTTATCAGAATCTTGTAAAATATCACAAATAAAAAAATATATCTTTAGAAATGCCTGTTTTACATCCTTAGCATCAAACTGATGTGCCTGAATATATTGTAAAAATTCATTTGCTGCTTGTTGAATCTTTTCATGATCTCCATGGCATACCGCGCTTCGCAACTTTTTATTAATAGATGTCGGCGCTATATATTGTTCTTGCGTATATGAGTCTATATAATCTTTTGTCAACCATGTGTTTGTATTCATTACTAGCGCATATGTCAAATACTCTTTCACCTTTTTCCGAACCTTCTTCAACTCCACAAATGCAGAAAAACTTTCCTTCGCCCATACCGCTGTATGATCTACTTGTTGGTATATTCGAAATATTTTTTTGCGAAAATCCTTTTCAAACCCTTCCATCTCCGAGATATACTCTTTCCCGCCCATAAGAAAACAATAAAATGTTTGCTCATTCTCCCAATAAAACAAATATATTTTAATCTTCTTATACTTCTCTTGTAAGGTCTTGATAGCCTCCTCTACTCTTTGCCTGTAACTTAGTAATTCGCTACCAATATATCCTGCATACAACTCATATTTTGTGTTACTCCCCAAGTCACAACATTTTTTCAGCCTCTGATAATCTTCATCTTGAATATGACCCAGCAAATACGCCCGAAGATGACTTTCTGTAATCCCATATAACGTCTGCTCTTCTTTCCTTATTTTTTCCTCTATCTTTTCAAGTGTTTCTTGAATATCATCTGCCGTCAATGGTTTTAATAAATACTCAGCCACATCATACTGAATAGCTTGTTGTGCATATGCAAACTCAGAATATCCGCTTAAAATCACAACATGCCTTAACATTTTTTCTTCATGTAGCTTCTTAATCATTTGCAAGCCATCCATTTCAGGCATACGAATATCTGTAATCACTAAATCAGGTTTAAAGCGTACAATAGCCTCAAATCCCTCTTTTCCATTGGAGGCTTCTACAACAATGACATGATTCGTGTTTGTACTAATTAATTTCGCCATCCCCTCTCTAATTTTTATTTCATCTTCAACAATTATAATCCTCATATTTCATCCCCTATACTATCGGTATCTTTAACGTTATTACCGTTCCCATTTCCAAGATGCTACTTACATTCCACGATACATCTTCCCCATAATACATTCTCATACGCGAAAATGCGTTTTGTAGCCCTATGCTTCGTCCATCATCCTCTATCGCTTCTTCAGGATTATTATACTTACGTACACGCTCTGGCAACATCCCCTGGCCATTGTCCTCAATGATAATATTTAAAGTTGCATGGTCTTCTGATTCCATAATATCAATATGCAACTTTCCACCTGCTTTCATCCCTTTAAATCCATGCACAATAGAATTTTCTACAAATGGTTGCAATAAAAGATTATAAATTTTTGCCATTCGTATATTTTCATCTACACGCAACTCAAATTTAAAGATATGATTAAACCTCATTTGCTGCAAACTCACATATTTATTTAGCCAATCTGCCAAGGAATCTATCGTTACTTGTCGATTACTTTTATCAATACTGTCACGTAAAATAACTCCTAAATTACGAAGCATTGTGCTGATTTCAGCCTCCCCATGTTCTATCGCCATCCAATTAATAGAATCCAATGTATTATACAAAAAATGTGGGTTAATCTGTGCTTCTAACGCTCGAATCTCGGCCTCTTTTTTCTTTTGTGTTGCATCTGTAACCTCTTCAAGCAAACCTTGCACCTTTTGTGTCATGGTATTGAAATTGTCTGCAATTTGTCCCATCTCATCTTCACTATCTACATTAACTTGTATGGTCAAATCTCCCCTCTGTACCGCTTGTATCCCCGCTATAATACTTCCAATAGATTTCTCAATCATTTTCACGATATAAATAATTAGAATAAGTGAAAATACTACAACTACTAATCCCAATGCAATTGCAAAATTCTGTGTATCCACAATATCTTTTAGCATGTAGTTTTTATCATAGACAGTATAAAATATCCAATCTAATTCCTCATTCTTATATTTATTAACTACTAAGTCTTTGTCTTTCATCCTTCCTGTTGCTTGCACAAATTTTTCTACTGAGAATTTTTCATTTATAGAAATCCCTGCATAAAAAGGATCTACATATGTCAGCACATGCCCACTTTCATCCGTTATAAAATTAATACTATATTCTTGTGATAAATCTTCTAAAGGAACCGAGTTGCAGACCGCATTGAGTACTCTTTCATCAATACTCATAACAACCGTTGCTATCGGACCTTTCTCTATTGCCCGAAAATCATATACCTTCTTTGAAATATGAAAAACACGATATTCTTGTTGATTTTCTTGAAATTCTGTAGTTGGCGTAATAATCATATTACTCGAAGTTTGTGCACTCTGATATGGCTGCGTCTCGCGTAGGTCATCATAATCCTTCCAAATACTCTCTACCGAAGATGCTCTGCCAAAATCATACGTTACTTGCTGTCCATCTGCACATACAATGCTAATACATTGTATCCCTTCCGCTGCCGCACTATACTGTTGAAGACGTGTATATATTTCTCGATGCGCAAGTTCTTTTTCCTTTGCATCCACATCCATGAGTATATTTACACTGTCTATGATAATATTATCAATACATGCTTGATACACCAGGTTCGTATAAATATCCAATGTCAAATCAATTCTTTCTGATATTTGCCTTAACTGATTAAGCATCAATTCATCCATTTTGCTCTTAAGATTCTGCGATGTGAAACGCAACATAATTCCTTGCACCAACAAAATAGGTATTAAAGTTGCAAGAATAAATGTATAAAAAATTTTCTTACCTAACTTTTGTTTTTCAAACCACTGGACTAATCGATTTCTTTTCATTCATCACATTCTCTTTCACTTTATTTTCTCCATTATATTCATAATACACAAGATGTACAAGAAAAAAAGGATTTATCTGCTTTTTGCCTCAGATAAATCCTCTTTCATTTTCCTATTCTCTACTTCTTACGCTCCGTCAAAATATTAACCACAACCGTTATCACCGACGACAATACACCTGCAATCGGGAAAACCACCCAGCCTGGATGCCATAGATTTCGAACAAATCCTAAATATAAATATATTCCCATAACGATTGGCCACATAATACTATGTACACGTCCAATCCACTTTGCCGCTTTGGCAGATTCTGCTTCCGCATGGTCATAATCCTCGTCCAAATACTTTTCATCGCCTCTTGCCTTATTTTTACGTATCAAGCCTTCATATGCGCTCGTCACTACGCCCGTCGTAATAAAGAGGTATANCCCTATCGCTACAAGCAAAAGCATGATTGATGTTCCTATATCTTCTCCTATACTTAACGGCATAATCCACTCACCAATCATCGTAGGAATAAGTGCNAAAATGCATAAAACCACCCCTNCAACAATTCGTATATTATGTCCATTCTTGTGCTGTTTCAGTTCTTCTTCCAAAAATGAAATTGTCACAGAGTCTAGGCGCATCTGCCCTGACTCGAGAGCTTTGTACTTCTCCATCTTCAATCCATTGTAAATAAACGTTCCTACCGCTACACAAACTCCCATAATGAGGACGATCATCGCTATCGCATCTAGGCTAGAGCCCGGGGCAAAAAATTCTACTAATGCTTCACTCAAAATAACGCCTGCTGCGCACCAAATAATAAGCCCAACCCCAAGTCCAACTCTTCGACCTAGCACCTTAGAATCTTGTATATACGCCAAGACTTCTTCTCGTTTCGCCATTGGTCGCTCCTCTTCATTCTTCTGCGAACCTTCCGCCTGATACCCCATTTCACTAAGTAATTCATCAATATTTCCAAACTCAGAAATCACCGTTCCAATAGCCTCATTCTCACTCTTACCTTGTGCTTTCAACTCCCTATAGCGCTCTTGCATATTGCTAGAAATCTCTTCCTTTAAATCCCGAATCTCTGCTGTCGCTTCCACCCCTTTAAACATCGTTTCAATATAAGCACGTATCGTTTCCATCTATCTCTCCCTCTCTATAAATAAATTCACTACCTCTTGTGTCAATCGCCATTCGTCGCATTTCTCCCTATAATAAACTTCGCCTTCTTCGGTAATGCGATAATACGTTCGCTTGCGCCCCTTCGTCTCTTCACCTGCATAAGAAATAATATATCCATTCTTCTCAAGCCTATTAAACGTAGAGTATAACGTTGTTTCCTTCATAACATAATTTTCATTCGTCATTTCCCGTATCTGTTTCGAGATCTCGTAACCATAGGAATCTTCCTTTTGCAAGAGAAATAAAACAATCGTATCATTATATCCCCTGATTATATCGCTACTAATCATTCAACTTCCTCCTCACTTCATATTACTTCGTCTGTCGTAGTACGTCTGGTGTAGTAATCTTAACACAGCTTTTTCTGCTATGCAAGTGTTTTTTTCATGAGAAGTAAAAAAGAGGCTTAAAACGTGAGCATACTCTCGTTTTAAGCCATTTTCATTCATATAAAAACAAACATCTATCCCTTCACACTTAAAAAGAACTGTATTTTATAATACCCATCTATTAGTGCATCACCTTAAACCTCCTCAACCGCAACGCATTAGTCAACACAGAAACCGAACTCAAACTCATAGCTGCTGCCGCGAGCATTGGATCCATCAAAGGACCGCCGAACAGGTAAAGTACGCCCGCCGCTATCGGGATTCCAAGTGTGTTATATCCGAATGCAAAAAACAGATTTTGCTTTATCGTGCGAATCGTTCGTTTGCTGAGGTGTATCGCGGTGGGAACCTCCATTAAGTCGGAGTGCATAAGAACAATGTCCGCGCTTTCCATTGCCACATCTGTTCCTGAACCAATGGCAATTCCAATGTCTGCTTGAACAAGTGCTGGAGCATCATTAATACCGTCGCCTACCATTGCAACTTTGCGACCTTGTGCTTGCAACTTTTTGATTTCGTTTGATTTATCTTGTGGCAATACTTCAGCAAGCACTTTCTCAATGCCGACCTGTTTGGCAATAGCTGCAGCAGTTCTCCTGTTGTCACCCGTTATCATGACGACTTCAACACCCATACTACGCAATGCTTTAATTGCTGAATGACTAGAGCGCTTCACTACATCAGCAACAGCGATAATACCAGCTAGTTCTCCGTCTATTGCAATATACATCGGCGTTTTGCCTTCTTCGGCTAATCTGTCAGATTCATTTTCCAATTCCAAGAGAGAAATGCCCCGCTCACCCATCAGCTTACGATTCCCAGCAAGAACAACTTGATTATTTATTCTCGCTTCTACTCCGCGTCCTGTAATAGCTTCAAATTCGTCCGTTTTCATAAGCTCTAAACCCTGATTACGTGCATTTTGAACAATTGCCTGACCAAGTGGATGTTCAGAACCTGTTTCCGCAGAAGCTGTGATTAGCAAGAGCTCCTCTGTGCTCCCCCCTTCTACGCTCAACACCTCTGTTACCGTTGGCTGGCCCTTAGTAATGGTTCCGGTTTTGTCAAATACGATAGTCTGGATTGTATGCGTGATTTCCAACGCTTCACCGCCTTTGATAAGAATGCCATTTTCTGCACCCTTACCAGTTCCCACCATAATCGCTGTCGGGGTCGCTAATCCAAGTGCACAGGGGCAAGCGATAACCAATATTGTGATAAAAATTGTGAGTGCAAATGTCACATCTCCACCCGTACCAAAAAACCATGCAAGACCCGCTAATACCGCAATCACACATACAATTGGCACAAAAATACTCGAAACCTTATCCCCCAACGCTGCAATAGGTGCTTTGCTACCTTGGGCGTCCTCAACGAGTTTGATAATCTGCGCTAATGCTGTATCCACACCGACTTTATCTGCTCTAAAGCGAATCATACCTGTTGTATTAATAGTGGCTGTATAGACCATGTCTCCCGCCTTTTTATCCACTGGCATACTCTCTCCTGTTAGCATGGATTCATTTATTGCCGTATGCCCTTCTAAGACAGTACCGTCTACTGGGATTTTCGCGCCTGGTTTCACAACAATAACATCGCCAATTTCCACCTCTTCAATCGGAATTTCCTTCTCTTTTCCATCTTGAATAATCGTGGCAGTTTTTGGAGCGAGTCCCATCAACTTCTTGATTGCCTCACCCGTTTTTCCTTTTGCTATGAGCTCGAGTGTCTTTCCAGTTAAAATAAGCGCGAAGATAACACCTGCCGTTTCATAATACAGTGTATGCACCAATGCAAAATGACCGTTCGCAATCTGCCACGTGTTGTAAAGGCTGAAAATCAGAGCTGCCGAAGTTCCAATAGCAACTAGCGAATCCATATTCGGACTACGCTTAATAAGTGCCGTAAATCCAACCGTATAAAACTTATGCCCCACTACAATGATAGGAACCGTCAGCATCAACTGTATCAGCGCAAATCTCAGCGGAAATTCCATCATAAGATTATCAAGTGTCGCCGCAAATGGAAATGTTGCAAACTTGACCATCGGAACCATTGCGATATAAAAAAGTGGCAGTGCAAATATCGCAGCGATAGCAACTTTTATTTTCATAGTTTTGATTTCTCTTTGTTTGCGTACGAAGTCTTCATCGGTGGCGCTTGACTTGTTAAGCTCCAGTGCCTGGTACCCCGCTTCCTCTATCGCTTCACGAATTGCCGACTGCCTGATTATTTGTGGGTCATAGGAAACCGTTGCCTTTTCTGTTGCAAAATTCACCAATACACTTTCCACACCCTCTAGCTTCTTTATCGCATTCTCCACTCGCTGAGCACAAACCACACAAGTCATTCCTTGCACACTCAATACTTGCTTTGCCATATAAGTAAAATCCCCTTTCCTGTGAAACGCTGTCTCAGATTCCTGCTAAACTTTCTTGGAAACCTCATGATATTATTATAATCGCAAATATCTTATTTACAAGTATGCACTTTTTTGTAACTCAGTACCCAAAACTATACTACTAGGAAATACAACATGCCCGGCAACAATCTCAAATGAAGGTAATTGCTGATAAGCGCGCACAAAGGTCTCATAGCTTCTCTTAATCACCCCGTGTTACGAAGTCCTGCTGCAATCCCATTAATTGTAAGTAAAATTTGAGTTAATAATTCTTGTTTTTCCTCTTCTTCTAAATCCCCTGCTTCATGAAGGGCTGTTAATAAGTCCACCTGCATGAAATTAAGCGGATCAACATAAGGATTTCGATGATAAATCGAATCTTTAATCCTTGGGTAGTTATCTAAAAGCTCGTCCACCTCTGATATTTGTAGCACAATCGCTTTGGTTTTTTCAAATTCTTCTAAAATATTTTCAAATATACGTTTTGCAGCTACTTGATCTTTTGCCAATGGAAGGTATGCCTTTGCGGTTGTCATATCTGCTTTCATTAATGCCATATGGAGGTTATCAATGATAGCTGTAAAAAATGGCCACTCTTTGTATAATCGCCTCATTAAGTCAAGGTTAGACGCATCCTTTTTCGCAAAATCATCTAGTCCTGTTCCTGCTGCATACCACCCTGGTAAAAGTTGACGATTCTGCATCCAGGCAAAGACCCAAGGAATCGCACGTAGCCCTGCAAAACTAGAATTATTCTGGCGGCGCATCGGACGTGAGCCTATATTTAAAGCTCCTATTTCATTCAATGGCGAAACTTGGCTATAGTAATTAAAAAAGTCAGCATCGTCAAATACCAATGAGCGATATTTTTTGAACGATATTTCTGCAATGTCATTCAAAGTCTCTAGCCAATGGCTAGGCTGATAAACCGGATTCGTTTCGCATGAATTTTTCATAGATTTCGTAACTGTTTGAATAAGACTTGACACTGCTTGTTCAAGACTTCTACTTGCAATATCGGTTAGGAAATAGCGTGATGCTAACACTTCCCCTTGTTCGGTAACTTTCACACCACTTATAACTGTTTGAGCTGGTTGTGAAGCGATACTATTGCGCAGAGATGCTCCGCCACGCCCTAGAGAACCACCACGCCCATGGAAAAATTTAATATGAACCCCATACTCTTTCGCAAGAGAACTAATTTCAATTTGAGCTTGGTATAATTTCCAGTTTGCAGTTAATGTTCCACCATCTTTACTACCGTCTGAATAACCAAGCATAACTTCTTGCTTATTATTTAAGAGTGCAAGATGATGTCTGTATAATGGCATTTCAAACATTTCTCGCATGATGTTTTGCCCTGCTGTTAAATCATCAATCGTTTCAAGCAAAGGCGATATATTCAAGGTACTTTCCACACGCCCATCTCGGTGGAGGTAGTAAAGTCCAACTTCCTTTGCAAGGACAAGCACTTCTAGTAAATCACTTGCGGTTTGTGTCATACTAATCAAATAAATCGGAATAGCGACCGGCCCAAACTCGTCATGTGCACGCTTAATAACTCTAAATGTAGCAATGACCTCACGTGTAGCTTCCGAATAGCGCTCACCTGATAAAAGCATGGGACGTGAATCAACTAGCATATTATTTAGCACTTCAAGCTTTTCTTTCTCGGAAAGATTTGCATAATCTTTTGCAATATTTACTCTTGCAAGAATCTCTGTAAGGGCAGCTTCATGTTCACCACTATGGTTACGCACTTCTAGCGATGCTAAATGGAAGCCAAACAATTCAATCTGACGAATAAAACGATTGATACGTCTTAATTCATCTTGAGAGGGAAGGTGATGTTTCAAACTGTCTCGAATAATTTTCACTTCTTTTAGTAGTTCATCTGTTGATTGATAACCGTCTTTTGATACACCAACTTGCGTAATACGATAGCGCATAAAGGTTAATGCTCGACGATACATTTCTGTTTCAACAGACCATTTTGCCTCTTCATTTAAGTATTTTCCTTCTTTTTGTGCAATCAGCTCTACTAAATCCGAAGTGACTTTGATTCGTGTTGTACAATAACTATAACGAGCAATTAGATAGTCAAATACTTCCAGATATTTTTTAAGAACTAGATTTCGCTGCAATGTAAGCGTCTGCCAAGTGACTTCATGAGTTACAAAGGGATTGCCGTCACGGTCGCCACCAATCCATGAGCCAAACTGCAAGAAGTTTGGAACTTTCCAGGTCACGTCTGGGTAATGTTTACACAAACTTATTCTCAGCTCACGATGAATATCTGGTAACACATCAAAGAGCGTTTGATCAAAATAGCTGAGACCATTTTTCACTTCATCCGCAACCGTAGGCTTTTTATGGTGCAACTCATTTGTTTGCCAGAGAATTGCCACTTCATTTAAAATATTTTCCTTAACAAAGTCAATTTCCTTTTCAGTCAACATGGGATTGTCTAATTCTTTCAAAAGCACTCCAATGCATTTTTGAATTTCTAGTATCCGGCGATTTGTCGCCTCTGTAGGGTGTGCTGTCATAATCAATTCAAGAGACAAATGCGGAATAGCCGCTTGAATATCGTCTGATGTGTAACCTGCTTCCTTTAAACGCACCACTGCATTTTCAATTGAAAAAGATTGTGCTGTTTTCGTATCTTCTAATTGATAACTACGATTTCTTCTGATTCGATGTGTTTGTTCTGCCACATTGATTAAGTGAAAAAAGGTGGAAAACGCTCTAATAACATCTTGACGCTGCTCGCCTTTTAAGTTTGCAAGCTCTGCTCTTAATGCCTGATAGGTTTCTATACTTGCCGATTTTCTTCCTGTTTTCGATAAGTTTCGTATTCTTTCAACCGTATCAACAAGGTGCGTACCATCGTAGGTAATTAAAATTTCCCCTAGCATATCTCCTAATAGTCTAATATCTCTGTGTAATAGTTCTGTTTTTGTATCCAGTTTTGTTTCTAATTTCGTCATGCCTAACCTCCTGTCTGTGCTTTGTATATGTTAGTTTGGACAAAAGTACAACTGTTTCACAAGATAAGAAATTAAATTTTTCTTTTCTCTATCCTTCATTATATCATAAAGTTTGTTAAAGTTTTGCATAATCTTGTAAATGTTAATTTCATTGGCAGTGGAATAAATAACTTCCGAAAACAACTCATGATTATTGTGCAAGAACATTATACAACCTCATTTCATAAATAGTGCGAAAAACTTTATCAGGATACTGTGAAAGGCATTTATCAAGACTTTCCTTTTTTATATTGAAACTAGCAATGTATTTAGTTATTTTATCCATACTCTCAAGATTAATTTCATCAGCATATACACTTATATCTTTTAACAAATCTAATATCTGTAATATCTTGTAGTTTTCTTCATTTATCGTCACTTTAGGTTTCCGCAAAATAATACGCTGTCCTTTTATATTAACTTCTCTGAACTTTCCACCTGAATTATTAGTTGCAATTTCTGTCGTATATGGAACTTGGTTTGTAATTCCAAGTTGATTAGCAAAGGTGAAACCCGAATAATAGCCATTAATGCGACCTTTTCGCGAAATATATTTATATTTGGCAACCATTTCTGCCGGGAGTGAATTCCCACCTTTAAGACGTGATTGCAAAGGTAGATAATATATACCTCCCTCATATCGCACAAGTCTCCCTTGATCGCACAGCTTTTTTAACATTTGGCGCAAAGAACCATTAGAAATATTGGGTATCTCTATATCTGCCAAAAAAATAGGTTCTCCCATATTATAATTATTTATAAGATATTCGTACAACATCGTTATACCTCCTAATGAATAGTAAATAGCGCTTTTATCTTTTGCAATCAGATTATAACATTTTTCAACTATCATAGTCAATATTTGTTATTCTTTGGTTATTTTGTCATCTTTCATGCTTAATGGGAAGTGGCATAATCAGTCCTCCCATTAGCATTGAAAACAAAAAAATAGACATACTTTGACTTCTGTGGCAAGGTATATCTATTTTTTTATTATTTTGAAACCATAGTCGTCTGATAAATCAACACAGTGTTATACTAACCTAGTGGATGTTCTGAACTTTTCGTAGTTGATATTGTTCAAATTTTATTTCTTCTTTTCCTCAAACCCACAATCGTGCCACTTGCCAACACCATCACCATGCCATAAAGCAAAAGATTACTTGTATCGCCAGTATTAACTCCACTGCCTTTTCGATTCGCCTGACTCGTTGGTGTTTGCCCTTTCGTACCTGTTCCTCCTTGCCCTGTAGGTTCTTGCCCAGTCGGCTGTCCGCTTGCGGCTTTCTTCAAATTCGCTCTCGCCTCGCTTAAATTCTTTAGTGCCTCGTCTACTTCCTCTTGCGTTGCATTTGGATTATTCAAGACTTCTTCGGCTTTCTTATAGGCATCTTCAAA
>JGI994J12354_10000611_pt1 | contig 35645 bp, 26 predicted proteins | sample IntmicLarv3ML3BL_FD_12354 | JGI IMG/M metagenome (IMG submission 12354) | reverse complement strand
ATACTCTGGCTATTGAGGCCAGCGCGCCCAAAAGAGGATATACCGCGCTATACAACAGCCCGGTTTTTATGGCTGTGTCGGCGGCATCTTCGCCCGCCGATTTAACATTCAGCCGCAGCCGCGTTACCTTTGTGTGCTTCAGTATACGATGTGCTGCATGCGGCATAAGCCTAAGCAAATCGGCCAGCTCGCCCAAAAAGCCGAAAAGCCCGGCCTCGTCCATTCGGCGCTTTATATAGCTCGGCTTGGGTTCGGTTGCTTTAGCCGAAATTTTGGTCGTTTCACTTTTTTTTGCGGGTTTTATTTTTTTTGGCGGCGGAGGAAAAATGCGAAACCGAAAAAATGCGTAATAAATGGTCAGGCGCGTGGGGTCGTTATTGCTGTCAGCTTCGGCATTGGCCGTATCGTAAGAAAAGGCAGCTCTGACCGGCATAAAAAGCAAGACCAGCAAAAGGGCGAAAATTCCGCCCAAAATATACAAAGCCGTATTGCGCACCTCCCTTTAACGCGGGATTAAAAGTTCTGTCAAACTGTTGCTTCGGATGTTGCCTGCTCCGAGTCGTCCAGAGTGAGCTGGTTTTTATCGGGCATATCAGCCATAGGCTCGTCGGCCGAAGAATCCATATCCTCGGGCAGGGCAGGCAGCTCTGTAAGATCCTGCATATTGAAACACCGCAGAAAATCAGGCGTTGTTGTGTACAGCAGCGGTCTGCCGGGCAAATCAAGCCGGCCGGCCTCGGTGAGCAGCCCTTTTTCGCAAAGGCTGGATACAACGCCGCTGCAATCAACGCCGCGTACCTGCTCGACAAATGATTTGGTCACGGGTTGGTTGTACACCACAACGGCCAAAACCTCGAGCGCGGCGGGCGACAGGGGTGTGTTGCGCTTTATGTCGAGCGATTGGCGCACCTCGGCGGCGTAGCCTTTGCCCGAAACCATCTGCCACGAATCTTCCATCCGGATTATCTCAATGCCGGACGAGCGAGCGGTATATTCGCCCTGCAACTCTTTGAGCAGCCTGTGCAGCGTGATTTCATCCGTTTCAAGCACCTCGCACATGCGCGAGGCGGGCACAGGGTCGCCGCTGGCGAACAAAACAGCCTCTATAGCCGGCTTTAGTTTTTCAGCAATCATATCGCCACCTCGTCCGATACCGGCTGCTTTATGGCTGAAAGCTTCATATCGTCAAGCTTGCCCGATACCGATACGCGCTTGGCCTTTACCAGCTCTAACACGGCCAGAAATGTGGCCACCATTTCGCTTTTCGATTGGGCGCCTGCGAACATATCGCGCATGCGGCATGTATTAGTTTTCCACAAATTGCGCAAAACAAACACGATGCGAGAGGAAACCGAAACAATTTTTTTGGCCACAAGACGCTCAAAGGCTTTTGCCGGAGGGGGCAAAAAGCGCTTTCCGCGCCCGGCAGCGGCCAAAAATGCATGCAAAAGCTCGCTTTTGTCATGGCTTAACTTATAGATATTGTCGTGCTCTATGGGCTGCGGTTCACGCGAAAAGCGCCCGAAGCCGCTGTCCATATCGCGCAGCTCGGCTGCCATTTCGCGGCATAGCTCGTATTCCAAAAGCTGGCCGGAAAGCTCGGTGCGCAGGCTTTCGGTTGCTTCCTCTTCAGAGGGCAGCAGCGAAAGCGATTTCATATAAACCAGCCGCGCGGCCATTTCGAGAAATTCCGAAGCAAGATCCATGTCCAGCCGCTGCATGCCGCCGATATACTCCATATACTGGTCGCACAGCTGCGCAACGGGAATATCGTATATATTAAGCTTGTGCTCGCGCACGAGATTGAGCAAAAGATCGAGCGGGCCTTCGTAAATTTCCAGCTTGAACGAAGGCTTGTCCGATTCGGCTATGTCAGGTTTATCGAAAACGATCTGTTCCAAAGCAGCGCGCTCCTTTTAGAAAAATATGCTCGTGTATATCAGGTTTGGCAGATAGTCAAGCCATCCATACAAGGTGTTTACAACGACCATAAAGGGCCGGTCTAAAATTCCTGTCCACCAAAGTGCCAGCAAAAGCATAAAAGTGTATTGTTCATATCGCATCAGCATAAAATAATACCGTTCGGGCAGGAAAAGGCTCAGTATCCGCGAGCCGTCGAGCGGGGGTAAGGGAATGAGATTAAACACTGCCAGACTGATGTTTATTATGGCTGCCATCTCGAAAAAGTATGAAACATAAAAAGGCCATGTTTGAGTAATTGAGCCAAATAAAGCTAAAGAACCATACGAGAAAATCAGCCAAACAAAGGCCATGAGTAGGTTGCTCAGCGGGCCTGCCGCCGCTGTTATCGCCATGCCGTGTTTCGGGCTTTTGAAATTGCGGGCGTTAACGGGCACGGGCCGGGCATAGCCAAATCCAACAAGCAGGAGCATAAGAGCACCGATAGGATCGATATGCACCAAAGGATTGAGCGAAAGCCGCCCCTGATATTTTGCCGTGTTGTCGCCCAGCTTGTACGCTGTGAAAGCGTGGGCAGCCTCGTGAAAGGGCAGACATAAAAATATGACAAATAGCGATGCCAACACTAAAGTAATAATACTCCAGATGTCTGTTTGTGTGCCTCGGATCATGTCGCTGATCATGCGAAATAGCATTTAAAAACCTCCGATTGGAATATATATTGTATATTATATCAAACAGGACTACAAAATACAAGCATTTTTTGCTGGACAAACGGCACAAAAAATGATAGAATGAGCGCGAATATCAACGCGTATTGAAGGAGTGTTTTTCTTTATGGAGATTTCCTCGGGTAAGGCACGGGAGGAAATAAAGCGGCTTACGGCGCTGCTTAACTATCACAGCCGCAAATATTATGTTGAGGACAGCCCCGAAATATCCGATTATGAATACGACAGGCTGCTGCGTGAGCTTGTCGGGCTTGAGGACGCTTGGCCGCAATATGCCGACCCTCATTCGCCCACAAGGCGTGTGGGCGGCGAGGTTGGTGAGCTGTTCACACCTGTGGAGCATTCGGCGCCGCTTGAAAGCCTTCAGGACGCCTTTTCGTTTGATGAGCTGTACGCCTTTGATAAGCGTGTGCGGGAAATCTGCCCCGAACCGCAATACGTTGTTGAACCCAAGATAGACGGGCTTTCGGTGGCTGTGACATATAAAAACGGCCGTCTTGCTGTGGGCGCCACGCGCGGCAACGGCCGTGTGGGCGAAAATGTAACGGCAAATATAAAGACCATACGCTCGGTGCCGCTTTGCGTGGAGGCGGACGAGATAACCGTGCGCGGCGAGGTGTTTATGCCGCACAGCTCGTTTGACAGGCTTACCGAGCAGCAGGAGCTTTTAGGCAAAAACCCGCCCAAAAATCCGCGTAATGCCGCCGCCGGCTCGCTGCGGCAGCTAAATCCTGAGATAACGGCCTCGCGCGGGCTGGATATATTTGTGTTTAATATAGAACGTTTGCCAAACAGCGGGCTGAAAAGCCATAAGCAATCGCTGGATTATCTGCGTGAGCTGGGATTTAAGACCGTGCCGTTTTATACTCTTTGCGGCACTATGGATGAGGTTGTTGCTGAGATAGAGCGCATAGGGGAGAAGCGGGGCGGGCTTTCGTTCGATATAGACGGCGCCGTTATCAAGGTTGACGATTTTGCGCAGCGGCGCGAGCTGGGCAGCACATCGAAATTTCCCAAATGGGCTATAGCCTACAAATATCCGCCCGAGGAAAAGCAAACCGTGCTCACGGCCGTTGAGGTTAAGGTCGGGCGTACGGGCGCCGTGACGCCCACGGCCGTGTTTGAGCCGATACAGCTTGCCGGAACGACCGTTTCGCGCGCTGTGCTGCACAACGCCGATTTTATAAGCAAGCTCGATTTGCGCATAGGTGACACGATAATTGTGCGCAAGGCGGCCGATATAATTCCCGAGGTTGTGGCCGTTGCAGTTCATGCTGAAAACACCGAGCTGTATAAAATGCCGGAGAAGTGCCCTTCGTGCGGGCAGGCCCTTTTCCGTGAGGAGGGCGAGGCCGCCCTGCGCTGCCGCAACGCCTCGTGTCTTGCCCAGCTTTGCCGCAATATCGTGCATTTTGTATCGCGCGACGCTATGGACATAGAGGGTACCGGCCCGGCAATTATCGAGCAGCTTATCAGCAGCGGCATGGTATCAACGCCGGCCGATTTGTATCGGGTTGACGCACAGAGTCTGCAAACGCTTGAGCGAATGGGTGAAAAATCGGCCATGAATGTTGTTTCGGCTGTGGCTGCGTCCAAAGACAGGGAAATGTACCGTTTGGTTTACGGCCTCGGCATGAGGCATATAGGTCTTTCGTCGGCGCGCACGCTGGGCGAGCATTTCGGCTCGATAGACCAGCTTATGGCGGCCGGACTGGAGGAGCTGTGCGCTTTGCCCGATTTCGGGGAAATAATGGCCGAATCGGTTATCGAGTTCTTTTCTATAGACAAAAACCGCGAGCTTATTGAGGATTTTCGCGCGCTGGGCGTGAATTTGGAAAGCGGGCAGGCCGCCAAATCGGCGGGTGACGCTTTTGTGGGGCTTACCTTTGTGCTTACTGGCACGCTGCCGACGTATTCGCGCGATGAAGCAGCCGAGCTTGTACGGCTTAACGGCGGCAAGGTTTCGGGCAGCATATCGAAAAAAACGTCGGTTGTATTGGCCGGAGAAAATGCCGGCAGCAAGCTCGACAAGGCGCTGGCACTCGGCGTTAGGATTATGGACGAGGACGAGTTTAACAGGATTTTGGAGAAAAACGGCAATTAATTTTAAAAACACTTGCATTTTCTTCAAAGCTGTGATAACATACTCGGAGCGTGTTCTTATGTTTAATTTTTGATTTACAGCCAAAGGAGGTTACATCATGGCTAAATGCGATATATGCGAAAAAAAGGTGACTTTTGGCATAAAGGTTTCTCACTCACACCGCCGTTCAAACCGTACATGGAAGCCCAACGTAAAGCGCGTTAAGGCGATTGTTGACGGTTCACCGAAGCGTATTAATGTGTGCACCCGTTGCATGCGTTCCGGTTTGGTTGTCCGCGCCGTCTGATTAAGACTTAGCGGATTTGCCGCAGTTTTGCGGCAGATCCTGTCGTTTATTTATTCACGACAGGAAAATAATACAAAAATATAAATCCATCCTGCCGGCTTTTGCTGCGGGATGGATTTTGTGTTGTTCTTGGACGTGAGCGTCGGCTATGAGCGCTAGCTGCAAAGCTCCAGCAGAGTGGCCGCGTCTACGCCCGGCTGGAGCGCGCAGTTTACCGAATGGGATATCATTTGAGCCGCCCGCTTTATTATCAGGTCGATTTCCCGCGGCGTTACTATCATGGGCTGCCCGCGCGGACAAACCTTATCTTCAGGCGGCTCGGCGCCTGTTAGGTCGTAGGCTACGGTTGCCGCGTCCACAACGGTGGGCACGCCCAGCGAGACAACGGGCACGCCCAGCGTGTTTTCTGAAAGCTCTTTGCGGGCATTGCCTACGCCCGCGCCCGGCGATATGCCCGTGTCACTTAGCTGCACGGTGCATCCCAGACGGCTGAGCTGCCGCGAAGCCAGCGCGTCTATGGCCAGCACGGCCGAGGGCTTTATATGGCTGCACACCGACTGTATGATTTCGCTCGTTTCTATACCCGTTTGCCCCAGCACGCCGGGTGCCAACACGCACACGGGCCGCAGGTTGTCCAGCCCGGCGCTGCGCGCCAGCTCGCCCGTTATATGCCGCGTGGCAAGTACGCCCAGCGCCGCCTTGGGGCCCAGAGCGTCGGGCGTTATGTCGGTGTTGCCCAGCCCAACCACAAGCACGGTGCCATCCTTCGGTATCATGCGCGAAAGCTCACCTTTAAGCGCTGTTACGGCATCGTCGTTTAGTACGCCATCGTCGCTCAGCGGAGGCACTTCTATGGTGATATAGCGGCCGGCGGGCTTGCCTATGGATTTGGCGCCCTGCTCGTTTATTATGGTTATCGTGGTTATTTTTGCATCGCCAAAAGCCATCTCTTCCAGCGTTATTCCTTCGGGCGCATTGGTTGAGGCCTGATGCTGTTCTAACGCAAGGTCTGTACGAAATATCATTAAAACCCCTCATTATTTGAAATTTGTGTAGATTTTTGGACACATAGGTGGTATAATAAATTAAATAAAATTAAATGGGGAGTGTTGTGATTGAGCCCTGGTGAGAGATATCAGTATAGGGAACGGAAGCGGCGCAAGTCCCGCGGTTCTAGTGTTACCGCCGTACTGGCGATTATACTTGTCGGCGTGGTTTGCTTGGGCGCTTTTTTAGTTACGGCTTCTATGCTGAAAATGAAGGATACCGAAGAAGCGAACTCTACGTATAATTTGGAAATAGAGCAGCTTCGCACACGTATAAGCGAGATGGAAATAAAGGCTGAGGAGGACGCCAGCAAAATAGCTGAGCAGGAATCGCGCCTTAACATTTTGGCACCGCCCATTTCCAGCGGCACGCCCACCGCGAACATGGACGATGACGGCGAGAAGATATGCTATCTGACCTTTGACGACGGCCCTTCGGCCAACACACCTAAAGTGCTTGCTATTTTGAAGCAATATAATATAAAGGCCACCTTTTTCGTTATAGGCAAGCAAAACCCCGAATATTTAAGGCAGGCGGCGCAGGACGGACATGCCATAGGCGTTCATTCCATGACGCATGATTATTCCAAAATATACAAGAGCACCGAGGCCTTTTGGGCCGACTGGGAGGCGGAACACGCCTGGATAAAGGAACAAACTGGCATTGACACCAATATCTGCCGTTTTCCGGGAGGGGGCAGCAATACGGTGAGCCGTAAATACAAAAAGGGTATCATGACCGAGCTTGCCAAGCAGATGGACGAGCGGGGAATAGCCTATTTTGATTGGAATACAGATTCGGGCGATGCGGCCGCCAACACCGTGTCTAAGGATAAAATAGTTGCGAATATTAAAAGAACGCTTGTGAATAACAAGGCCAACATTCTGTTTCATGATGCGCCGGCCAAGACAACAACAGTGCAGGCGCTGCCCGAAATAATACAGTATATCTCATCAAAAGGCTACCGGTTTGAAGCGCTTTCGGCTTCGGCTCCCACATGCCACCAAAAGGTGAATAATTAACAATCATTTATTGCCGCGGGCTGTTTGTCCGCGGTATAATTTTTCTTAAAAGCACACAGCAATGATTACGGCTGTGTGCTTTTATACATTTTGCCCAATTATTCGTCCGTAAAACCATAGGGTTTGGTGTGTGAAAGCGAAAATGAAAATATTATAAAAAAAGACTTGCTTTTAAGTCCTGGTGGCCGTATAATCATAGACTGTACCATAATGGGTTAGTATCGCTAATTCTGCCCATTTTATTGACAAATCCGGCAAAAAAAAGCACTTTTCCGACAGAAATTTCTCTATGTGTCAATATGCTGTTATGCACTGTCACGGGAATTGCGATATATAGTAAAAAAGTCAACAAATTAAGGAGTGAACAAAGCTTATGGTAAATGTCAAACCTGTACGTTTGGGAAAAAACACGCGAATGAGCTTTTCAAAAATCAATGAGGTTCTGGAAATGCCCAACCTCATCGAGGTGCAGAAAGATTCATATGAATGGTTTCTCAAGGAAGGGTTGAAGGAAGTTTTCAGCGATGTTTCCTCCATCACCGACTATGCGGATAAGCTGGTTCTCAGCTTTCTCGATTATCGGCTGAACGACCCGCCTAAGTATTCCGTTGGTGAATGCAAAGAACGCGACACGACGTATGCCGCGCCGCTTCGCGTGCGTGCGCAACTCCTTAATAAGGAAACGGGTGAGATAAAGGAAAATGAGGTCTTCATGGGTGATTTTCCGCTCATGACCGAATCGGGAACCTTTGTTATCAACGGCGCCGAGCGCGTTGTTGTTTCTCAGCTTGTGCGTTCGCCGGGCGTTTATTATGATTTTACTATAGATAAAACCGGTAAAAAGCTATATTCAGCAACCGTTATTCCCAACAGAGGCGCGTGGCTGGAATATGAAACCGATCAGAACGACATTATGTATGTTCGTATAGATAAAAACCGCAAGCTCGCGCTCAGCTCGTTTGTGCGTGCGCTGGGTATTAATACCAATAACGAAATTCAGGATATTCTGGGTGAATCGGCGCGTCTCAGCGCTACCTTCGAAAAGGATATCACTATTGACGTTGAGGACGCCCTTTTGGAGGTTTATAAAAAGCTTCGTCCGGGCGAGCCTTTCACAGTTGATGGCGCGCGCCATCATATTAATAATCTGTTTTTTGATGCGCGCCGCTATGATCTGAGCAAGGTTGGCCGCTATAAATATAACAAGAAGCTTGCGCTTGCGCCCCGTATTATAGGGTATGCGCTCAGCCGCCCCGTGGCCGATCCCATGACGGGCGAGGTAATGGCTGAGGCGGGCGAGCTTCTGACGCGCGAACGTGCATATGAGCTGGATGCAGCCGGCGTTGCCGAGGTTTATATCTCGGCTACAGAGAACGAGGGCGGCGTTGTGGAGTGCAAGGTTATGACCAATCGTATGGTTGATTTGCAGAAATTCATACCCTTTTCGGCCGAGGAAACGGGCATACGCGAAAAAGTTCACCTGCCCGAGCTTAAAGCGCTGTTGGAACAGTATTCCGACGCGGACGAGCTTAAAGCTGCTATCATCGAGCACAAGGATGACCTCGTGCCCAAGCACATAATTATAGATGATATATTGGCCTCGATAAACTATCTTAACGGGCTGGGCAGCGGCGTAGGCACGGTTGATGATATCGACCATCTGGGCAACCGCCGTATACGCTCGGTGGGCGAGCTGCTTCAAAACCAGTTCCGCATCGGGTTTTCCCGCATGGAGCGCGTTATCCGCGAAAAGATGACCCTTCAGGCGCAGGATACCGATATTATTACTCCCCAGATGCTGATAAACATTCGTCCCGTGGTTGCGTCTATAAAAGAGTTTTTTGGTTCTTCGCCGCTTTCACAATTTATGGATCAGACCAACCCGCTTTCCGAGCTTACGCACAAGCGCCGCCTGTCAGCCTTGGGTCCGGGTGGTCTCTCGCGCGACCGCGCGGGATTTGAGGTTCGCGACGTTCACTACAGCCATTACGGCCGTATGTGTCCTATAGAAACACCTGAAGGCCCTAACATCGGTCTTATATCCTATCTGGCAACCTTTGCCAAGATAAATGAATACGGGTTTATTGAAGCGCCTTTCCGCCGTGTTAATAAGGAAACAGGCGTTATTGAGAATGAAGTATTATACATGACGGCTGACGTTGAGGATGATTATGTTGTGGCGCAGGCCAACGAGCCGATAGGCAAAGACGGCCGGTTTGCCCGATCTAAGGTGAACGCGCGCTACCGCGATGAGTTTATCGAGATCGAAACCGAACGGGTTGATTTCATGGACGTTTCACCTAAGATGGTTATTTCCGTGGCCACGGCCATGATACCGTTTTTGGAAAACGACGATACAAACCGTGCCTTGATGGGCTCGAACATGCAGAAACAGGCTGTGCCGCTGCTTAAAACCGAAAGCCCGATAGTGGGTACCGGTATGGAATATAAGGCCGCTATCGATTCGGGTGTTGTGGTTGTTTGCAAGGAGGCCGGAACTGTAAAACGTGTGACGGCCGACCGCATAGATATTGCAAACAAAAAGGGCGCAGTGAAAGAATACGAGCTTATTAAGTTTTTGCGTTCCAACCATGGCACCTGTATAAACCAGCGCCCCATAGTTGTCGAGGGGCAGGAGGTTGAGGCCGGCGAGATTATAGCTGACGGCCCGGCAACCTGCGGCGGCGAGATTTCGCTGGGCAAAAATGCTCTTATCGGGTTTATGACCTGGGAGGGCTACAACTATGAGGATGCCATACTGATTAACGAAAAATTGGTGCAAAACGACGTTTACACCTCCATCCATATAGAGGAATATGAGCTGGAATCGCGCGATACCAAGCTTGGGCCGGAGGATATCACCCGCGATATACCAAACGTTGGTGAGGATGCGCTTAAGGATCTTGACGACCGCGGCATTATCCGCGTGGGCGCCGAAGTTCATTCGGGCGACATTTTGGTTGGCAAGGTCACACCTAAGGGTGAAACCGAGCTTACAGCCGAAGAACGCTTGCTGCGCGCAATATTCGGCGAAAAAGCGCGCGAAGTGCGCGACACAAGTTTGCGCGTGCCGCATGGTGAATATGGTACTGTTGTGGACGTTAAGGTGTTCACCCGCGAAAATTCAAGCGAGCTTAATCCGGGCGTAAATGTGGTTGTGCGCTGCTATATCGCCCAGAAACGTAAAATATCTGTCGGTGATAAGATGGCCGGACGCCACGGTAATAAGGGCGTTGTTTCCCGTATACTTCCCGTTGAGGATATGCCCTTCCTGCCGGACGGCACGCCGCTCGACATAGTGCTCAACCCGTTGGGTGTTCCCTCGCGTATGAACATCGGTCAGGTGCTCGAAGTTCACTTGGGCTATGCCGCTTCGGCGCTGGGCTGGAAGATATGCACCCCGGTGTTTGATGGTGCGCACGAGAGCGATATACGCGAATGCCTGAAAGAAGCCGGCCTGCGTGAAGACGGCAAGAGCATACTGCTTGACGGCCGCACCGGCCGCCCGTTTGACAATCCTGTTACCATAGGTTATATGTACTTCTTAAAGCTTCACCATCTGGTTGACGATAAAATCCATGCCCGTTCTACGGGGCCGTACTCATTGGTTACGCAGCAGCCGCTCGGCGGCAAGGCGCAGTTTGGCGGTCAGCGTTTCGGTGAGATGGAGGTGTGGGCGCTTGAGGCTTACGGCGCTGCATACACCCTGCAGGAGATACTCACGGTTAAATCGGATGATGTTGTTGGCCGTGTGAAAACCTACGAATCGATAGTAAAGGGTCAAAACGTGCCCAAGCCGGGCGTTCCCGAATCCTTTAAGGTTCTTATAAAGGAGCTGCAGTCGCTTTCGTTGGACGTAAAAGTGCTTGACGCGAATAAGGATGAAATAGACCTGAAACAAACCTTTGATGATGACGACGATGTGGGCCTTTCGATTAAAAAGAGCCAAAACTTCAATGAGCTGGAGGTCGCCGACAATCTGTCTGGCTTTACGCTGGAGGATGAAACAGGCGAAGTTATAGTGGACGATGCTGATGACGAAATCATCAGCGATGAAGATATGGCTTTTGAGCAGAAAAGCGCTGTTGACGAGGAAATTGAATAACCGGCGTTAATACGTCAGACTTCAAAATTTAATTTAATGGGAGGCACAAGCCTTTGGAAAATATAGAATTTGAATCCATACGTATTGGTCTGGCATCGCCCGAAAAAATTCGCGAATGGTCTTACGGCGAGGTTAAAAAGCCCGAAACCATAAACTACCGCACGCTCAAGCCTGAGCGCGACGGCCTGTTTTGCGAGCGTATCTTCGGGCCGACCAAGGATTGGGAATGTCATTGCGGAAAATACAAGCGTATCCGCTTTAAGGGCAAGATATGCGAACGCTGCGGCGTTGAAGTAACACGCGACAAGGTGCGCCGCGAACGCATGGGCTCTATTGAATTGGCCGCGCCCATGTCGCACATCTGGTATTTCAAGACCATTCCGTCCCGTATGGGGCTTATGCTTGATATATCACCGCGCCTGCTTGAGCAGGTGCTGTATTTCTCGCAGTATATAGTTGTAGATCCGGGCGACACGCCTTTGGCCAAAAAGCAGCTGCTGAACGAAAAGCAGTACCGCGATATGCGCGAAAAATATGAGGATGATTTCCGTGCCGGAATGGGTGCCGAGGCTGTTAAAGAGCTGCTTTGCGAGATTGATCTCGAGCAGCAGAGCAACGAGCTGAAGGAAAGCCTGGAAACCGCAACAGGACAAAAGCGTGTGCGTATTTTAAAGCGCCTTGAAGTTATTGAAGCTTTCCGCCTTTCGGGCAACCGTCCCGAATGGATGATAATGGACGTTATTCCGGTAATTCCGCCCGATATCCGTCCCATGGTTCAGCTTGACGGCGGCCGTTTTGCAACGTCTGACCTTAACGATTTGTATCGCCGCGTTATAAACCGTAACAACCGCCTGAAACGTCTGCTGGAGCTGGGCGCGCCTGATATCATTGTGCGCAACGAAAAGCGTATGCTGCAAGAGGCTGTTGACGCTCTTATAGATAATGGCCGCCGCGGCCGTCCGGTAACAGGCCCCAACAACCGTCCGCTGAAATCGCTTTCCGACATGCTTAAGGGTAAGCAGGGCCGTTTCCGCCAAAACCTGCTGGGTAAACGCGTTGACTATTCAGGCCGTTCGGTTATCGTTGTTGGTCCTGAACTGAAAATATATCAGTGCGGCTTGCCCAAGGAAATGGCGCTGGAGCTGTTTAAGCCGTTTGTTATGAAACGCCTTGTTGAAACGGGCATATCCACAAATATAAAATCGGCGCGCAAAATGGTCGAGCGTTCCAAGACCGAGGTTTGGGATGCACTCGAAACGGTTATCAAGGATCATCCTGTGCTGCTCAACCGCGCCCCTACACTTCATCGTTTGGGCATTCAGGCCTTTGAACCTGTGCTCGTAGAGGGCCGCGCATTAAAGCTTCATCCGTTGGTTTGTACAGCGTACAATGCCGACTTCGACGGCGACCAGATGGCTGTTCACGTTCCGCTGTCTGCCGAAGCGCAGGCCGAGGCGCGCTTCCTTATGCTGGCCGCCCACAACCTGCTTAAACTTTCGGATGGAAAGCCTGTTGCCGTGCCTACGCAGGACATGGTTTTGGGTACCTATTACCTCACGCTGGTGCGCGAGGACGAGCCGGGCGCCGGCAAGGTGTTTAAGGACATGAACGAAGCTATTATGGTGTATGAAGCTGGTCTTATCGGCATTCACGCACCTATAAGGGTGCGTTTGTCCGGCGAGGATAAAGACGGCAATCCTATTTCAAAAATCGTTGACACAACCGTGGGCTTCCTGATATTCAATCAGGGTATCCCGCAGGATTTGGGCCTTGTAGACCGTTCGATACCCGGCAACGAGCTTGAGCTTGAGGTTAGCATGTATGTTGGCACGGGCGATAGCCGCAAGGTTAACAAGATAGGCAAGAGCCAGATAGGCAAGCTTATCGACAGGGTTATTAAGGTTCATGGTACCTCGCGCGCGGCCACCGTGCTGGACGAAATAAAGTCTATGGGCTTCCGCTATTCAACGCGCGGTGCTGTTACCATTTCGGTTTCTGACGCTGTTATACCGCCCATAAAGGCCGAACTTATCGACAAGGCCGAACAGCAGATAGACAGCATAATGCGCGATTTTAAGCGCGGTCTTATCAGCAACGACGAGCGTTACCGTTTGATTATCGAAACTTGGAGCCAGACCACGACCGACGTGGCCGACGCCCTGAAGGACAATCTCGATGAGTTTAATCCCATCTTTATGATGGCCGATTCGGGCGCGCGCGGCTCTATGAGCCAGATACGCCAGCTCGCAGGTATGCGTGGTCTTATCGCCAACACTTCGGGACGTACCATTGAGGTTCCTGTTCGTGCTAACTACCGCGAGGGCCTTGATGTTCTCGAATACTTCATTTCATCGCGCGGCGCGCGTAAAGGTCTGGCTGATACCGCTTTGCGTACGGCCGACTCGGGCTATCTTACTCGACGTCTGGTTGACGTTTCGCAGGATGTTATCGTCCGTGAGGACGATTGCGGTACAACTGCTGGCCTGATTATAAGCGATATTTCCGAAGGCAAGCAGATGATCGAGCCTTTGGCCGACCGTTTGGTCGGGCGCTATCTGGTTGAGCCGTTCAATCATCCGGAAACAGGCGAATTGCTGATGGATAATCAAACTATGATGACCGATGCTGACGCCGAGCGCATAGTCGCGGCCGGCGTGACCAGCATTATGATTCGTTCGATTTTGGGCTGCCGAGCCAAACATGGCGTTTGCAAAAAATGTTACGGCGCCAGCCTGGCCAGCGGCCAGCCTGTTACGGTGGGCGAGGCTGTGGGCATAATCGCCGCCCAGTCGATAGGCGAACCTGGCACCCAGCTTACAATGCGTAACTTCCATACTGGCGGTATAGCCAGCGCCGAAGATATTACCCAAGGTTTGCCCCGTGTTGAGGAACTTTTCGAGGCGCGTAAGCCCAAGCGTTCGGCCTTTATTTCCGAAATTGATGGCGAGGTTAGATTCCAGGAAGTTAAGAAATCACGCGAGATCGTTGTTAACAACAAGGATACTCTGGAAGAATGCAAATATGCCATCCCTTATGGCTATCGCATAATAGTCAACGAGGGCGATATTGTGAAAAAGGGTGATATTCTCACCGAAGGCGCCGTAAATCCGCATGATATTCTTGCTGTTAAAGGCCCTGAAGCCGTTGAAAACTACATCATAGCTCAGGTGCAGAGTGTTTACCGCTTGCAGGGTGTTGACATTAACGACAAGCACATTGAGGTGATTGTCCGTCAGATGATGAAGAAGGCTAAAATATCTGATAACGGCAATACAAACCTGTTGCCCGGCACGCTGGTTGAGCGTTCGGATCTCTATGCGGAAAATGATCTTATCGAAGAGCGCATAGCCGCCGGAGAAGCCGAGCTCAAGCAGGCCGAATATATCCCGACACTGCTAGGTATCACCAAGGCCTCGCTCGCAACGGACAGCTTCCTCTCGGCCGCTTCCTTCCAGGAAACGACACGCGTGCTGACCGATGCGGCCATAAAGGGCAAGTCCGATCCGCTGTTCGGTCTGAAAGAAAACGTAATCATAGGCAAGCTTGTGCCTGCCGGTACCGGCATGAAGTGCTACAGCACGGCCAGCATTTGCGATTTCGATGACGAGCCCGAAGCGCCGGAGGAGGAAATCGTGCCCGAATACGTTTCTGAAAGCGAAGGCAACTTTTCATATTTGAAGAGCACGTTGGCTTAAAAAATTTCTGTTGACAAACATGCCAAGGTCGTGTAAACTATTTTGGTACGTTTTCATAAATATTCTAGAAAGGAGCTGTTACGTTGCCAACCTTTAATCAGCTGGTTAACACCGGCCGCAAGACAATTGAAAAAAAGGCAAAGGCCCCCGCGCTTTTAAAGGGCTGGAACGCGCAAAAACGCGTTGCTACTGATCTTAATTCGCCCCAGAAACGCGGCGTGTGCACGGTTGTTAAAACCCAGTCGCCCAAGAAGCCTAACTCTGCGCTTCGCAAGGTCGCCCGTGTCCGCCTTTCCAACAACGCCGAGGTTACCTCGTATATCCCCGGTGTAGGCCACAATCTGCAGGAGCACAGTGTTGTGCTTATTCGCGGCGGCAGGGTAAGAGATATTCCCGGTGTGCGTTATCACATCATCCGCGGAACTCTTGATGCCCAAGGCGTCGCCAAGCGTATGCAGAGCCGCTCGAAGTACGGCGCAAAACGCCCGAAAGCAAGCGCAAAATAGCATTTTTGCCCGGCTTGGCCCTAAGGGCCGGCCAGAGACACTATTCCAATCAAACAAAGGGCATTTATATAAAATGGCCTCATTGTTTGGTACCACGGGATTTTTGTCAAAACTCGAGTACCTATGAATTCATTATTGTGAAGGAGGGAAGCGAAGTGCCAAGAAGAGGCTTTATCGCAAAACGTGACGTTTTACCCGATCCGTTGTACAATTCAAAGCAAGTGACGCGTCTCATCAACAGTATTATGCTTGACGGCAAGAAGGGCGTTGCCCAGAAAATCGTTTATGATGCATTCAAAATTGTTGAGACCAAGTCCGGAAAGGATGCGCTTAGCGCATTTGAAACCGCTTTGGATAACATCATGCCTACCCTGGAGGTTAAGGCCCGCCGTGTTGGTGGCTCTACCTATCAGGTGCCTATTGAAGTTCGTCCCGAACGCCGCAGCACACTCGGCCTGAGATGGCTCGTGGGCTACAGCCGCAAGCGCAACGAACGCATCATGTGCGAGCGTCTTGCTAACGAAATTCTCGATGCATTGAACGGAACGGGCGGCGCGGTTAAAAAGCGTGAAGACACGCATAAGATGGCCGATGCCAACAAGGCGTTCTCACATTACCGCTGGTAAGTTTTTAAAAAACTTTGCTTACAAACAAAAAATAAATCCCCATCTTAGAGGAGGATATTATGCCAAGGCAAGTATCTCTAGAAAAAACCAGGAATATTGGCATAATGGCCCACATTGATGCCGGTAAAACCACCACGACCGAGCGTATACTTTACTATACGGGCGTAAACCATAAAATAGGCGAAACCCATGATGGTGCCGCCACTATGGACTGGATGGAGCAGGAGCAGGAGCGCGGTATTACAATTACTTCGGCTGCTACGACCTGTTTCTGGAAGGAACACCGTATAAACGTAATAGACACACCCGGACACGTGGACTTCACGGTTGAGGTTGAGCGTTCGCTCCGCGTTCTTGACGGTTCTGTTACCGTTATGTGCGCTAAGGGCGGCGTTGAGCCGCAGTCAGAAACGGTTTGGCGTCAGGCCGACAAATATCAGGTTCCGCGCATGATCTACGTCAACAAAATGGACATTATGGGCGCCGATTTTTATCGTGTGCTCGGTATGGTACGCGATCGCTTGAAATGTAACGCTGTGCCCATTCAGTTGCCGATAGGCGCCGAGGAAACCTACGTTGGTCTTGTGGACCTTGTGGAAATGAAAGCCTACAAGTATTATGACAATGTCGGAAACGATATCCGCGAGGAAGATATTCCCGAGGATATGGCCGATCTGGTAAATGATTATCGTTCCAAGCTGCTGGAATCTGTCGCCGAGCAGGACGACGAGCTGCTCGAGAAATATCTCGAGGGCAACGAACTTACCATCGACGAAATAAAGCAGTGCATACGCAAGGCAACGCTGGCCAATAAAATGGTTCCGGTTACTTGTGGAACATCTTACCGTAACAAGGGCGTGCAAAAGCTTCTCGACGCCATCGTGGAATATATGCCTTCGCCGGTTGATATTCCGGCTATAAAAGGCGTTCATCCCGATACCGGCGATGAAATGGAGCGTCACGCTGACGACAACGAGCCCTTTTCGGCTCTCGCTTTCAAAATTGCGACCGACCCATTTGTGGGTAAGATTTGCTTTTTCCGTGTTTATTCGGGCTCGGTTAACGCGGGCTCGGGCGTTTATAACGCCACAAAGGATAACAACGAGCGCATGGGCCGCATTCTTCAGATGCACGCCAACCACCGTCAGGATCTCGAAACCTGCTATGCGGGTGATATTGCGGCGGCCGTAGGCCTGAAGAACACCACAACAGGCGACACGCTCTGCGACGAACGTAATCCTGTTATTCTTGAATCTATGGAATTCCCCGAGCCGGTTATCCGTGTGGCTATCGAGCCTAAAACCAAGGCCGGCCAGGAGAAAATGGGTGTTGCACTTTCCAAGCTGGCTGAGGAAGACCCGACATTCAAGGCATATACTGACGAAGAAACCGGACAGACAATTATCGCCGGAATGGGCGAATTGCATCTGGAAATCATCGTTGACCGTATGCTGCGCGAATTTAAGGTTGAGGCCAACGTCGGCAAGCCGCAGGTTGCCTATAAGGAAACTGTTCGCAAGCAGGCCGAGGTTGATACGAAATATGCCCGCCAGTCGGGCGGACGCGGCCAGTACGGCCATGTCAAAATTCGCATTGAGCCCAACGAAAGCGGCAAGGGATACGAGTTTGTCAACGCTATTGTGGGCGGTACCGTCCCCAGGGAATATATTCCAGCGGTTGACAACGGTGTGCGCGGCGCTATGCAGTCGGGCGTTCTGGCCGGATACAATGTTGTGGACGTTAAAGTTACACTGTATGATGGTTCTTATCATGAGGTTGATTCCTCTGAAATGGCCTTTAAAATTGCCGGTTCCATGGCCTTTAAAGAGGCCTGCCGCAAAGCTGATCCGGTTTTGCAGGAGCCTATTATGAAGGTTGTCGTTACGGCGCCTGAGGAGTATATGGGCGACGTTATCGGCGATTTGAATTCCCGCCGCGGCATGATACAGGGTATGGAATCTTTGGGCGGTGCCCAGCAGATAACATCCTTTGTCCCGCTTTCCGAGATGTTTGGCTACGCCACCGATATGCGCTCGCGCACACAGGGCCGCGGCCAGTACGTTATGGAGCCAAGCCATTACACCGAGGTTCCTAAGTCGGTAAGTGAGAAAATTATCAGCGACCGCACAAAAACCAACAATTAAAAAAGGCTTGCATTTTAGGGCATTTCTTGTTACAATGCCCTTGTGCAGACTTGAAAAATTAAAAAATTAAATAAAAAACTGTCAGGAGGATTTAAACAAATGGCAAAAGCACATTTTGAACGAAACAAACCGCATATTAACATTGGTACCATAGGCCACGTTGACCATGGTAAAACCACACTCACCGCTGCCATCACAAAAGTTTTGGCCATGAAGGGTGAAGCCGCCTATACCGCCTATGATATGATTGATAAGGCTCCTGAGGAGCGCGAGCGCGGTATAACCATCAATACTGCTCACGTTGAGTATGAAACTGATAACCGCCACTATGCCCACGTTGACTGCCCCGGACATGCTGACTATGTTAAAAACATGATCACAGGTGCCGCGCAGATGGACGGCGCCATTCTGGTTGTTTCGGCCGCTGACGGCCCCATGCCCCAGACTCGTGAGCACATTCTGCTTGCCCGTCAGGTTGGCGTGCCTTATATCGTAGTTTTCCTCAACAAGTGCGATCAGGTTGATGATCCTGAGCTGCTTGAATTGGTTGAACTGGAAGTGCGCGAGCTTCTTTCCAGCTACGATTTCCCCGGCGACGATACACCCATTATCAAAGGCTCCGGTCTTGATGTTCTTGAGTGTGCCGCTACCGATCCTTCCGATCCTAAGTATACTTGCATCACCGAGCTTATGGATGCTGTTGACACATGGATTCCCACACCTGAGCGTAAAGCCGATCTTCCTTTCCTTATGCCTGTTGAAGACGTGTTCACAATCACCGGCCGCGGCACAGTTGCCACAGGTCGTGTGGAGCGTGGCCAGCTGAACAGCGGCGAGGAAATTGAAATCGTTGGTCTTAATGAAGAAACCTCGAAAACCGTTTGTACCGGTATCGAAATGTTCCGTAAAATTCTTGATTACGCTGAGGCCGGCGATAATGTTGGCGTTCTGCTTCGTGGCGTGCAGCGCTCGGATATCCAGCGCGGCCAGGTGCTTGCAAAGCCCGGTTCGATCAAGCCTCTTACAAAGTTTACCGGTCAGGTTTACGTTTTGTCTAAGGAAGAGGGCGGACGTCATAAGCCTTTCTTCAATAACTATCGCCCGCAGTTCTATTTCCGTACCACGGACGTTACCGGCGTAATCACGCTGCCGGCCGACGTTACCATGTGTATGCCTGGCGATAACGTTATCATGGACGTTGAGCTCATCACCCCGATTGCTATCGAGGAAGGTTTGCGTTTCGCTATCCGCGAAGGCGGCCGTACGGTTGGCTCCGGCGTTGTTACAGCCGTTAAATAAGTAATAAACCGTTAAATAAACCCCGCAAGGCTTAGCCTTGCGGGGTTTTTGTTTGTTTCAAACCGTGAAATGCCTATCCCTTATATGCTATCGCGTCAAGCTGAAACAAAAGGCCATTATGAGCAAATTCTGTTTGAATAGATTTTCGGGCGGGATATTTTCCTTTAAATCGCTCTTTTATTACCTTTTCCATAATGGGTATATCCCATATGTTTTTGAACAATGCGTCAAATTTTACAACCGACTCCAATGTTAAACCGATAGAGCTCAGTCTTTCGATCAGGTGGTCGAACGCACCGTTTATTTGGACTTCGAGCGGCTGGCTGCTGTCTCCGACACAGTAGTTAATAAATACAAAATCGCCCGCCTCGACAATGCCCGAATGCGCCCATCGTTCGTTTATGTCGCATCTGATAATTTCTGACATAATAAAAAACCTCCTGATAAAAATACTGCCTATTCTACAAACTCTCCTTGCTCTCCAAAAACTCCTTAAACAGCTCGGCCTGCTTGCCGCGTGCAAAAAACGCGTCGTCGGGCGGAATATACTGCATAACCTCGAATTTACCCTCGCGCATCCATATAGATGGGGTTATTCTGACAGTGACACCGCGGCCATTGCCGAACATGTAGTCTTTGGGCTGAAGCTGGGGCAGGCCATAGGCCGAAAGCAGTGCCATCATAACGCCGCCGTGCGTGCATATCACGGCGCTGAGCTGCCCCTTTGACATAATATCCTTAACTATGCTGTCCAGCGCGAGTGATGTACGTTTCAGCACATCATCAATTGATTCGCCGCCGGGGACGGCCGTTTTGCCGCCTGACGACATCCATTCCTGAAAGGCCGGCTCAGTGGCTATGTCGGCAAAAGCGCGGCCCTCAAATTCGCCGAAACTCTGCTCGTGCAGACCTTCCACGATTTCATGCACAGCATCTGGATAGAGAATGTCCATGGTTTGGCGGCAACGCGTAAGCGGGCTGCAAAAATATCGCTCAGCGTATGGATAATCGTGATTTTTTAATAGCTCTTTCAGTTCTATGCGGCCCTCGTCATTCAGCGTATAGTCGCTCGTTCCGGCGCATATCGCGTTCACGTTTGCATCGGTGAAGCCATGCCTGATAAAATGTAATTTGTATGTTTTCATATATATGTAAGTAGTCCTTTCAATTGTTTCGTACCATTATATCATCGAAACGCCACAAATACAAATCAATTTTGCACAATAAAAGGGAGTATAATTTATGCATAAAGTAGAAGTTCATAAAAAATTCATAAAATGTATATTGTGCTATTGCAATATGGGTTCCTATTTTATATACTAGATATTGACAATTATTTGTCAAATAAAGGAGGAAAGAAAAATTGGAAAAGCTTTTTAAGATCAAACAAAGCGGCAGCAAGATTTCTACCGAGATCATTGCCGGTCTCACCACGTTTTTCACAATGGCGTACATCATTGTGGTGAATCCCAATATCCTTGCGGTAGCGGGGCTTAACAGCCGAGGCGTTTTCGTGGCCACTATTTTGGCGGCCGTTATCGGTACGCTGATTATGGGCCTTGTGGCCAATGTGCCGTATGCGCAGGCACCCGGCATGGGACTTAACGCCTTTTTTACTTACACGGTTTGTATAGGGCTTAAGTTTCAATGGCAGGAAGCTATGGCTATGGTTTTCATATGCGGACTTATTAACATTATCATAACGGTTACAAAAATCCGCAAGACTATAATCAAATGCATTCCCACCTCGCTGCAAAGCGCTATCGGCGGCGGCATCGGCCTTTTCATCGCCTACATAGGCATAAAGGGCGCCGGTCTTTTGAAGTTTACAACCGACTTTGGTCAGGCAAGCCAGATTATTAATGGACCGCAAACTCTTGAAAACACCACCGTTGTTCCGGGCATTGCTGATCTTACGGAAATGTTCGCACTGCTCGCGCTTATCGGCCTTGTAATCACCGTTGTTTTGATGGTACTCAAGGTTAAAGGCGCTATATTTATCGGTATTATCGCTACTACGCTTATAGGTATTCCTATGGGAGTTACAGTTTTGCCGGAAGCCAATGCGCTTTTTGATATAGAGGCTATAGGCGACATAAAACACACAGCATTTGCCTTCTTCGGCGATGTCGGCTTTAAATCCATGTTCAGTGATGCCGGCCGTATTTTCACGGTTATCATAACAATTTTCGCCTTCTCACTCAGCGATACATTTGATACAATAGGCACATTTATCGGCACGGGCCGCGTATCGGGCATATTTGATGCCAAAGACGACGAATTCTTAAACAGCAGCAGCGGCTTTAAATCCAAAATGGATAAGGCTTTGTTTGCAGATGCTACAGCCACATCAATAGGTGCGTTGCTCGGCACATCCAACACCACGACCTATGTTGAAAGCGCTGCGGGCATTCAATCGGGCGGACGCACAGGTCTTACTAGCGTGGTTGTTGCCGGTATGTTCCTGCTTTGCCTGCCCTTTGCCAATGTGTTCGGCATGGTACCCGGCGCGGCTACTGCACCAGCGCTTATCATTGTCGGCGTGCTTATGGCCGGCGCTCTCAAAGAGGTCGATTGGACCGACTTTGAAATTGCCGTTCCATGTTTCCTCACTCTGGCATTTATGGCGTTTGCCTATTCGATAAGCACGGGTATCGCCGCCGGATTTATATTCTATGTGATAATCCAGCTTGCCAAAGGCAAGGCCAAAGAAGTTCACCCCATTCTCTATGGCGCGACGCTGTTCTTTATTTTGAACTATGTGCTCACTGCCTTGCAGGCCTCCGGGGTTTTGAATTTCACAGCTGGTTAATTTTTCCTTTAAGCCCGCTGCGCAGAAATGCGCAGCGGGTTTTGTGCGTTTCATGGCCGACAAAGTGAAACTAATTGCACAGTGAAAAAGGCTTCGTTCGTTAATATGTGGCGGCAGCGGACTTGTGAAAGTTTATACTGCCACACAATATTGAAAAAAGTATCTTAAATTTATTCTGTAATACACGCAAATTTATGTAAAACACAAAATATAAAAAAAATCAAAAAATAATCTTTAAATAATGTCAAAAAATGGTATACTGATAGTAACAATTAAATTAAAGGAGCGTAAATTATGCCTATTATTGCATCTATTAAGGCACTTGAGGTGCTCGATTCGCGTGGCAACCCGACTTTGGAGGTTGAGGTTTATACTTACAGCGGCGCGTACGGCCGTGCTATGGTTCCTTCGGGCGCTTCTACCGGCGAATGGGAAGCCGTTGAGCTGCGCGACGGAGACAAATCGCGCTATTTGGGCAAAGGCGTGCTTAACGCCGTGGCAAATGTAAATGATCTTATCGCCCCCGAGCTGTGCGACGAATTTGAAGTTACAGACCAACGCGGCATAGACGCCGCCATGATAGCTTTGGACGGCACGGAAAACAAGGGCAAGCTGGGCGCCAACGCAATACTGGGCGTTTCCATGGCTGTTGCTCATGCCGCCGCCGATTATCATGATCTGCCCCTTTATCAGTATCTTGGCGGAGTTAATGCCAGCCAACTCCCCACACCCATGATGAACATAATCAACGGCGGCAGCCACGCCGACAATTCGGTTGATTTTCAGGAATTCATGATTATGCCTGTGGGCGCTGATACCTTTGCTAAGGCCATTCAGATGGGCGCTGAGGTGTTCCATGCGCTGAAAAAGGTTTTGAGCGACAAGGGCTATGCTACTTCTGTCGGCGATGAGGGTGGTTTTGCGCCCAATCTTGGTTCAAACCGTGAGGCCATTGAGGTTATCATTGAGGCCATTAAGGCCGCCGGATATGCTCCCGGTACAGATATAAAAATCGCTATGGACGTTGCTTCAAGCGAATTCTATAACAAAGAAACCGGCAAGTATGACCTGGCCGGCGAAGGCCGCTCCATGACGGCTGCTGAGATGATTGATTTTTATGAGGGCCTTTGCAATGAGTTCCCCATTATCTCGATCGAAGACGGCCTTGATGAGAACGACTGGGAAGGCCACAAGATGCTCACAGAGCGTCTTGGCAAAAAGGTTCAGCTCGTTGGAGACGACTTGTTTGTTACAAATACAAAGCGTCTGAAAAAGGGTATCGACATGGGCGTTGCAAATTCTATCTTGGTTAAGGTTAACCAGATAGGCACCCTCACCGAGACCTTTGAGGCTATTGAAATGGCCAAACGCGCAGGGTACACAGCCGTTATCTCGCATCGTTCGGGCGAGACAGAGGACGTTACCATTGCCGATATCGCTGTGGCTATCAACGCAGGCCAGATAAAGACCGGCTCCATGAGCCGTACCGACCGTATCGCAAAGTACAACCGTCTGCTGAAAATTGAGAGCCAGCTCGAGAAAAATGCGGTATACGGTGGACTTGATTCGTTCTACAACCTCAAAAATAAATAAATTAATGCTAGGCGCATTATAAAAGACCCGCCGCGCAGAATTGCGCGGCGGGTTTGCGTCGTTATATCAGTTGGGTCTGTCGCCCGAAACCGTTATTTGCAGGTTGCTGATTATCCAGTATGATGATAGTCTGCAGCTATATGAGTAAATAGTTATATCCTGCGTTTTGTCATAGTATAATGTTTCGCCGTCCTTTTCTATAGGCTCTAGCGTGGAGAGGTACATATCTATGAATACATTGGCTTCGTTCTGATGTGTAAGTGTTTTGAAAGCAAGGCCTGTCATACCGCTCTGTCTTTGAAAATATGTGTAGGGTGGCACAGGGATACTGACATATCGGCCCTCGATATAGTCGGAGTAGCGGCCTGTGAAAAAGGAATTGTTAGCAGCCAGAACACCGAAAACCGAAAGAAAAAGCAAAAGGAAGGATGCGGCCAGGGAACAGCATAGCACCATTAATTTCTTTGAGCGTTTTTTTGTGGTTTTTACGGTTTCAATCAAAGTCTTGTCCGCTTCCGCGGCAAAATTCTGTTGCTCTATCCGTTCGCCGTGCAGTAACTCACTTACATTTACGCCCAAAGCCTCGCTAAGTGCCAGCCAAAGTGAAACATCGGGCAGCCCTTTGCCCGTTTCCCATTTGGAAACGGCCTTGCCGGTTACACCTATTTTTTCGGCCAGCTCTTTTTGGGTAAGTCCCTTCTCTTTGCGCAGCTCGCTTATAAAACATCCTATTTTAATGTTGTCCATGGCGTTCACCCTCTCTGCCTTCTAGTATATATGTTTTGCTGTAAAAAGCAACCTACGCGCCGTGGGTTTTGCAAAATATCCACTTGCATTTTATAAAAAACTGATGTATAATTAAATAAGAATATTTTTAAATGCTACGACAGGGCAAAAGGCACGCATTAACGCGCTTTCAGAGAGGCCGCGCCATTAAGGCTGCAAGCCGGCCGCGCGCCGTGTGCTTAATTTCACCCTCGAGCAGTCCCGACCAAAAGCCCGAACGGGCTCTGTAAGCGGGGACGGCTGCACACCGTTAATTGTGCTGTAAAGTGTCCGGAATAAATTTCGGAAATTTTGGGTGGTACCGCGGAAGTTAGGCTTTCGTCCCTTTTTTGGGACGAAGGCTTTTTATATGAAAGGAAGAAGGCTTTATGCAAGAAAAACTGTTACAGCTTCGCAAGTCGGCCGAAGAGCGGCTTGGAGCGGCAAAATTGCCGTCTGATGTTGAAGAGGTGCGCATATCCCTGCTCGGCAAAAAGGGCGAGCTCACCGCGATATTAAAGCAGATGGGTGGTCTTTCGGCTGAGGAACGGCCGAAAATGGGCGCGCTGGCTAATGAGGTGCGTGAATTTATCGAGCAGGGGATATCCTCTGCCGCTTCGCGGCTGAAACAGGCGGAAACTCAGGCGCGTATAAAGGCCGAGTGTATAGACGTTACCCTGCCGGGCAAAGCGCCATCGGTGGGCAAGCTGCATCCTCTTACCAAAGTTATGCATGAGATAGAGGATATTTTCATAGGAATGGGCTACAAAATAGCCGATGGCCCTGAGGTTGAACTGGATTATTACAATTTTCAGGCGCTGAATATCCCGGAGGGGCATCCGGCGCGCGATTCGCAAGACACTTTTTATATAACAGAGAACATATTGCTGCGCTCGCAGACCTCGCCCGTTCAGGTGCGCGTTATGGAGCAGACACAGCCGCCTATACGCATAATAGCACCCGGCCGGGTTTACCGTTCAGATGCGATAGACGCCACCCATTCGCCCACCTTTCACCAGATAGAGGGGCTTGTTATTGACAAGGGTATAACTATGGGTGACCTGAAAGGAACGCTGGCTACCTTTGCCAAGCGGCTTTATGGTGAGGATGCTGTGGTTCGTTTCCGTCCGCATCACTTTCCGTTTACCGAGCCTTCGGCCGAGATGGACGTGCAGTGCTTTTCCTGCGGCGGCGAGGGCTGCCGTCTTTGCAAAAACGAGGGCTGGATAGAAATATTGGGCTGCGGCATGGTGCATCCGTGGGTGCTGCAAAATTGCGGCATAGACCCCGATGTGTACAGTGGCTTTGCGTTTGGCATGGGGCTTGAGCGTGTGGTTATGCGGCGGTATAATATCGACGATTTGCGCCTGTTTTTTGAAAACGACCTGCGTTTTCTCAATCAGTTTTAGGGGGGACATATATGAATTTATCAATGAAATGGTTGGCTGACTATGTCACTCTGCCGAAAAATATAACAGAGCACGATTTTGCCGAGGCGCTCACCATGAGCGGCTCAAAGGTTGAGGGCTATCGCCGTGAAAACGAGGAAATATGCGGGGTTGTTATTGGGAAGATAACAGCCATAGAGCAGCATCCCGATGCTGAAAAGCTGGTGGTTTGCACGTTGGATATCGGCGCAGAAGAGCCGCTGCAAATCGTGACGGGCGCTAAAAACGTAAAGGTGAACGATGTTGTACCTGTGGCCACAGACGGCAGCCTGTTGCCCGGCGGCATAAAAATAAAACGCAGCAAGCTGCGCGGCGTTGAGAGCAGGGGAATGCTTTGTTCGATAGGCGAGCTGGGCGTTACAGCGGGTGATTTTCCCGGTGCCGATCCCGACGGCATTTTGATTATTGACGAGCCGGTGACTTTAGGCGCTGACGCGACTAAGGAGCTGGGCATAGACGACACAATAATGGAATTTGAGATAACAAGCAACCGGCCGGACTGCCTTTCAGTTATTGGCCTTGCGCGGGAAACGGCCGCCACGTTTGACCTGCCGTTTACGGTTAAAAAACCGGAATTCAAGCAATCATCCGGAAACAGTGCCGATGTGCTTAAGGTTGAGGTGCACAGCGATTTATGCAGCCGGTACATGGCGCGCGTGGTTGAAAATGTGAAAATCGGGCCTTCGCCCCGTTGGCTGCGTGAACGGCTGCGCGCTAGCGGAATTAGGCCTATAAACAACATCGTAGATATAACAAATTATGTCATGATTGAATATGGCCACCCAATGCACGCTTTTGATATGCGCTATGTCGAGGGAAACAAAATAAACGTGCGCACGGCGGCGGCCGGAGAAGCCATAACAACACTTGATGGTGTGCAGCATAAATTGAGTCCTGATATGCTCGTGATAGCCGATGGTAAAAAGCCCGTGGGTGTTGCCGGTGTTATGGGCGGCGAATATTCGGGCGTAATGCCCGATACGGCTTGCGTGGTGTTTGAAAGTGCCTGCTTCCATCCATATTCCGTGCGGGCCACTGCCCAAAAGTTAGGGCTGCGCACCGATTCGTCGGCCCGTTTTGAAAAGGGGCTGAATCCTCATGGCTGCGCTCCGGCGCTGGACAGAGCGTGCGAGCTTGTTGATATATTGGGTTGCGGCACGGTGCTTGGTGGATTGATTGATTGCAATTCCGGTTTGCCGGAAAGTGATAAAATCCCGCTTAACCCCGATAAAATCAATTCTTTTTTGGGTACTAACATTCCGACCGCTGATATGGAGGGCTATCTTGCCCTACTCGGGCTCAGCGTTTCGGGCGGGCTGGTTGAAGCACCTTACTGGCGTATCGACCTGAAATGTGAAGCTGATATTGCCGAGGAAATTGCCCGCATATACGGCTATAACAATATCCCCACAACGGCCATTCGCGGAAGCGCCGCGGGCGGACTTACGCCCGAACAGCAAACAGAGCGCGAGCTTGTGGAAAAGCTAACGGCAGTTGGATACAGCGAAATTGTGACATATTCATTTATCGGCCCCAAGGCATACGATAAAATATGCCTGCCTGCCGAAAGCCCGTTGCGTAGCTCGGTGGTCATAAGCAACCCGCTGGGTGCTGACACATCTATTATGCGCACGAGTGCGCTGCCCAGCATGTGTGAGGCGCTGTCGCTGAATTACAACAACCGCAATGCAGCGGCCTGCCTGTTTGAGATGGCCACGGTTTATCTGCCGAAAGGACAGGGGGAATTGCCCGACGAGCGCAAGGTTCTTGTTATGGGCGCATACGGCGAGGGTATTGATTTCTATTCGGTGAAGGGCGCGGCTATGGCTGTGCTTTCGGCGTTGGGAGTTGTCGGTGTTTGTGCGCGGCCACTTTCCGATAACCCGAGCTATCACCCCGGACGTACAGCCGAGCTGATTGTCGGCGATTGCGTTATCGGCACGATAGGCGAGCTTTTGCCGGATGTGTGCGAAAATTACCGCATAGGCGGCCGTGTGTATGCGGCTGAGCTCAATTTTGCCGCGCTGCACGAGCTGCGGCCAAATGATATAGCCTATCGTTCACTGCCAAAGTTCCCGGCCATACGGCGCGATTTCGCGCTGCTGTGTGATGAAAAAACAACCTGTGAGCAGCTTCGGCAGGCTATTGTGCGCGGCGCCGGCAGGACATGCGAAGCTGTTGAGCTGTTTGACGTGTATACGGGTGTAAATCTCGGCGAGGGCAAGAAGTCGCTGGCCTTTAGCGTTACGCTGCGTGCCGCTGACCGAACCTTGACAGATGAGGAAGCTGACCGCACTTCGGCCAAGATATTAAAAGAGCTGGAAAAAGAGGGAGCATCGCTCCGCTCATAAATTTTTTGTGAATTTAATTTTTTTCCTTGAAATTGCCGGAAATATGTTGTAACATAGAAAAGTAAGGTTTACAGCAAGGGTGGCGAATGAATAATGAATGATAAAACCATGTCTTTTTCTATCGGAGACGATCACGAGCGTGAGATACGCGAGATTTTATTGTGCATATATGAGGCGTTGTTGGAAAAAGGATACAATCCAATAAGCCAGATTGTGGGGTATATCCTATCGGAGGATCCCACATATATCACAACGCATAAAAACGCACGCAGCCTTGTTCGCCGGCTTGACCGTGATGAGCTGATGCAGGCGCTTGTGAAAAATTATCTTCAGGGCTAAGCAATATAAATTTTTGAGGGCGGGATTATCCCGCCCTCTGTTTATTTTTATATATGTCCGGTTCTGACAAATTGTTACAAACCATCTGTTTTCATTGTGCACATTCACCATTCGTTATTAACACCCATATCTTAACATACAACATATAGAGACTGTTTCTTTTAAAAACTACATATAGTATATTTAAGATTTTTTGTAAAAAAATTTATGTTAACCCTTTACTTTTTCGGGAAATGCGTTTATAATAATATTTAACATATTATGCCACGAGTAAGTTGTGATATGGTATTGCTATTGCACAAAACGGTTTCTAAATTGTTACCAATTTGTAACTTTTTGTAATATTACCCTTGAAATCACGTCGAGGGTGGTGTAATATAGAGGTACGATGATTTTTTTCAGGGGTTACTTCTAAAATAAACATCGAGGAGAAAAGCATATGTCAAACAGATTATTTCAGGGCGTAGTTCATCAAATGCGCGATGCGGTTGACCGTACTATAGGGGTGCTCGACGAAACGTTTAATGCCATTGCCTGCAGTGAACTGAGTAAAATAGGCGAGGCGCATGAGCTCACCGTGGCGGACATCATCGGAAATGGCGATTGTTTTGTGCGCGGCAATTATACTTACAAGCCTTTTGGCCGTCCCCAGCACGCCGAGTATGTTGTGTTTGTTGAGGGAACCGACCCGCAGGCCATGCGTTATGCAAACATGATGGCTGTTGCGCTGACCAACATAAAGCAGTTTTATGATGAAAAGTATGACCGCTCTAATTTTATAAAGAATGTTATTCTGGATAACATTCTGCCTGGTGACATTTATTTGAAATCACGCGAGCTCCGTTTTAAAAACGATGTTTCCCGTGTTATTTTGCTTATCCGCGTTGTTTCGCGCAACGATATTTCTGTATACGATGTTGTGCAGAATTTATTCCCTGATAAAACAAAAGATTTCGTTATCAATATCAATGAAACCGATATCGCGCTGGTTAAGGAAACGCATACCGGAATTGAAACCAAGGATTTTGAAAAGCTTGCACGTTCTATCGTGGACACGCTTAACAGCGAGTTTTACACCCATGCCATTGTTGGCATAGGTACAGCGATAGAGGGCATAAAAGATTTGGCGCGCTCCTTCAAGGAAGCTCAGGTGGCTCTTGAAGTAGGCAAGGTGTTTGATACTGAAAAATCTATAGTGTCGTACGATAATCTTGGCATTGCCCGTCTGATATATCAGCTGCCGACAACCCTGTGTGATACATTTTTGCGAGAGGTGTTTAAGCGCGGTTCTATAGAAAGCCTTGATCATGAAACTTTGTTTACGATACAACGCTTCTTTGAGAACAACCTTAATGTATCCGAAACCTCGAGAAAGCTGTTTGTGCACCGCAATACGCTGGTTTACCGTCTCGAAAAAATCAAAAAGCTTACAGGCCTTGATCTGCGCGAATTTGACCATGCTATAGTGTTTAAAATCGCGTTGATGGTAAAGAAATATCTCACGGCCAGCCCGATTAAATATTAAGAAAACTGGTGAATAGTTTTGTCTACTCTAAGCACTGACGCGCCTCTGATTGAATTTAAGGGCGTTTCAAAATCTTATCATGCAGGCACCCACGCTTTGAAGGACATGAATGTCCGTATAAGAAGCGGGGAATTTGTGTTTGTGGTTGGACCTTCGGGCGCCGGCAAGAGCACATTTATGAAGCTGCTTATGCGCGAGGAAAAGCCCAATTCTGGCACGATTATATGTAACGGCTATAATGTTACACGTATGTCGCGCAAAACGGTTCCGGAATTTCGCAGAACCATGGGCATCGTGTTTCAGGATTTCCGTCTTATTCCAACAATGACGGTGTTTGATAATATTGCTTTTGCTATGCGTGTTGTGGGCGCTTCAAACCGCGATATACGCAAGCGTGTAAGTTCTACGCTGCATTTGGTGGGACTCAGCGAAAAAGCACGCTCATTCCCGTCCGAGCTTTCGGGCGGCGAGCAGCAGCGTGTGGGTCTGGCCCGCGCTATTGTAAACAATCCGTCCATTCTGATAGCTGACGAGCCCACAGGTAATGTTGACCCGAACATGTCGTACGAAATTGTTGAGCTGCTAACAGAGATAAACCGTCGCGGCACCACAGTTATTATGGTTACACATGAGCACCAGCTGGTGCGCGATTTTAACCGCCGCGTGATAATGATAGAGAACGGCACCGTCGTGGCCGACAATGCTGAAGGGGGCTCTGTTTTATGACGGTTCATTCAATAAAATATCTCGCAGTTGAGGGCGTTAAAAGCTCATGGCACAACCGCCTTATGACCTTGGCTTCAATGGGTGTGCTTTTCGCCTGTATGCTGATAATTGGCTTTGCCGTGCTGATAAGCGGAAATCTGGACGATAAAATGGATAGCCTTTCGCAGAACAATGTTGCTATTGCTTTTTTTGACGATAATCTGGATGAGCCCACAACGGCCGCCCGCATTCAGGAAATAAAGGATATGCCAAATGTGCTTGAAGTGACGTTTATATCACGCGCTGACGGCATGGAGCGTATGCTAAACGATTTGGGCGAGGAATACGCCCCGCTTTTTGAAATTGTTGAGGGTATAATACTTCCCGATTCGGCCGAGGTGAAATTTAAGGATATTTCAAAATACGACCAATCTGTTGGAGAAATCAAAGAAGTTTCTGGCGTTATCAAGGTCAATTCTCAAAGCGCTTTAGCCAAGCAAATTGTGCAATGGCGCAACACTATAAACATAGCTAGCTACGGTATAATTGCGGTGCTTATGGTTATTTCTTTGGTCATAATATGTAATACAATCCGCATTACCATGTATTCGCGTAAGCGGGAAATCACTATAATGAAGGCCGTTGGTGCGACAGATGGGTTTGTGCGTATGCCGTTTGTCATAGAGGGTATGCTTATTGGTGTTGTTGCCGGAGGCCTGTCCATGATTGTGCTCAGGTTGGCTTATCAGCCGCTTGCCCGCATGCTGGATTCTACAATAAGTGTGCTGCCCTTCAGCCAGTTTGCTTGGCTGCTCTTGGGGCTGTTTATGGGAATAGGTGTGCTTTCGGGCTTGCTATCAAGCTTTTTGATGATAGGAAAATATTTGCGCAAGGAAGGCAGTGAGTTCAATGCTTTTTAGAATTAATCCGACTTTGAAAAAATGTGTGTGCATCGTTATGTGTATGTGCGTTCTGGTTGCTTCGGCGGTTGTTAGCGGACAAAGGTCTCCGCTGGTTATGGTTGCGTCAGCGGCCAAAACTAAGGCGCAGCTTGAAGCTGAGAAAAAGGCGCTTGAAAAGAAAAAGGCCGATAAGGTTGCCCAGATAAATGCAGACAAAAAGAAGATAACCGAGCTTTCGGGCAAGTTGGCCACAGCCAACGAAAAAAAGAACGCCATAGATAAGCTTATTGCTAATAATCGTGCGCTTATCAACATATGCAATGATGAGTTGTCGCTGATAAAGCAGCAGGTTTCCGATCTTGACGCCAACATTAAAAAGAATAACGACAAGATTGAAAGCGATAAAGAGCTTTTTAAAACCCGCATTCGTACCATGTACATGAATGGCAGCTATTCAAGCCTTGAAATCCTTATGGGGGCAGAAGGACTATCTGATTTGCTGCTAAAAACCGAGCTTATGCGCAAGGTTTCCGAGCATGATAGCCAGCTTATTTCTGAGCTTAACGAGGCTGTTAAGGAGCTTAATGACGATAAGGCCGAGGTAACCGCAAAAAAAGCCGAGCAGGATGAGATAAAGAAAACTCTGTCCGCCCGTCAGGCCGACCTAAATAGCCAGTACAAGCAGGCTGCATCGCTTTCTAATGAGATTGCTTCTGCGAAAGGGAGCGTTGAGGCTGATAGAAACAAGGCTCAAAAAGATGCCAACAAAATTGATGCTGAAATTGAAAATGTCAATGATGCCATGCGCGAAATTGATAATTATAACAAGAGCGGCCCGATAAGCAACATTAAGGAACTGATTTTTGCTTGGCCATCGCCGGATTGTTATAATGTAACTTCGGAATTTGGCTACCGCTGGGGTCGCCAGCATAAGGGAATGGACATTTCACGCAGCAGAATGAACGACCGCATTGTGGCTGCTGCCGACGGAGTTGTTACAAAGGCATCGGATACCGGAAATGGATACGGCAAATGCGTTATTATAAATCACGGACGTTTGGAAAAGAACGGTATTATTTATTCTACGCTTTACGGACACAATAATGTCATATTGGTATCGGTTGGTCAAAAGGTGACTAAAGGTCAGCTGATAGCCAAAATGGGCAATACCGGCCGTGTTTCCGGCGTAACGGGAATACATCTTCACTTTGAGATTTGGGAAAATTCTACGCCCGTTAACCCGCGTAAATATTTCTAACAATCCGGTTTTTACGAATACAAAAAAGAAGGCAGGTGTGATACCTGCCTTCTTTTTGTGATACTTATTTTAACACCAATATAGGTGTTGATTCGCTTTTTACAAGCAATCGAATTTCATGGTTTGTGTGCTTTCAGCCGATTGGAAGGCCGCATCGATAATTTTCAGCACGCGCAGCACCTCTTGTGGCTTTACAATAAGTTCTGCTTCGTCATTTAGCACGCCGATAAGATTTTGATAAAGCTCCCTGCCTGTGGATTTTACATTAGGCAGGGGCTTTTCGTCCACGGTTTCCTTGCGGCGCGGCGCCATAGTCTTGGTCGGACCCGCTGCAGTATATACGATTTCGGGCTCAAAGTATATGCCCTCGTCGTTGGCTAATATCTGCTTGCCGTCGCGCTGCCAGTTTTCAACCAACCCCGCGCCCATTGTTCCTGAAATCAGCCAGCGGGGCAGGGGAATGAAAAAGCGCGTTTGTATATCTACGATGGCTGTCACGCCGTTGGCAAAGCTAAGTGTGAGCACCAGCCCCTCATCAACCTCCTGCTGCTCAAGCATATTAAACCGGCAGTTAACGGCAGTTATACCGGCGGGAATCATCTGCACGAGCTGGTCGATGAGATGAACGCCCCAGTCCAGCAGCATTCCGCCGCCGTTTTGCTTTAATGTGCGCCAGCCGCTAGGAATGCCGTTTGCGCTTTGCACGCGGCTCTCAATTGAAAAAACCTGCCCCAAATCGCCGCTGTCGTACATGGCTTTCACAGCGAGATAATCGGCGTCCCAGCGGCGGTTTTGATGCACGGTGAGTAAAACGCCGTACTGTTCGGCGATGGCCATCAGCGTCTCAAAATCGGCGGCATTCATTGTTGCCGGCTTTTCCAGCATAATGTTTTTGCCGCTTTCCATACACTGCTTTGCTATAGGAAAATGCACATCATTGGGCGTGGCGATAAGCACTAAATCTACATCATCACTCGCGATGAGCTGCTCCATCGAATCGAAAAGGGGAAATCCTTTGATTTTTGCCGCTTCCATGCGGTCGCCCATGATATCGTAAACGCCGGCCACACGAATGTTTTCTATATTTTTGATTATCCGAGTGTGGTACTCGCCTATACCGCCAAAGCCAATTATACCTAAACCGATTTCTTTCATAAATAAAACCTTCTTATATTTTTTGCTGCAAAAACACATTTTATTTTCTGGAAATAATTACGAGCCTGAGCCACAAATTGCGGTCAGGCTCATATTGGTGGGGGAAGGTGGATTCGAACCACCGAAGTCGAAGACAACAGATTTACAGTCTGCCCCCTTTGGCCGCTCGGGAATTCCCCCATATAAGCGATGCAATCATTTGAGTTGTATGCACCGAAGGGTATTATAAGCGAAAAACCTTCCGCTGTCAAGAGTAAATTCACAAACATTTCAACATGATTGAACCTTTTTAATTATTTTCGCATTTACTATTGACATTTAAGGAATTTTTAAGAGGCATTCGCCAATACATTTTCAGGATACGGCGGTGATATAAGAACACCGTTATGCGAAGAGCATTACATAAAAACGGTTCAATTGCCCTGTTATTATAAAGACGAAGAAAATTGTCCATACAACGGAACCCCATGCAGAATGGGCAGCAGTGTAAAAAATAATCACGGGAGTTATAAAATGGCAAACTTAAATCACGCACAGAACTTGAATTATCATTAATTGCAGCTCTGACAGAAGAATATAAGTTTATGAAGTGATTGTGGTTTTGAATCGATGACGTTAACGAAGGAAAAATAATTTTGTTCAATATTTCTCTGGATTTCTGCTTTGCTCTTTCCACATTTAGCATAGTTTTAAGTAAACGCATGATGAAAAGGATCTCGTCCACCATATTCAAATCCTGCCACCGCATCAAGACAAAACTAAAAGGGCTAAGTTCTGTAGATTACAGATCCTACCCCTCTTTAGTCGAACAATAAATTTCATCTGACTTTTTTGTGCAATATTGATTTGAATACGCTGTTTTTATTCGAAAAAGAGCTCAATTTGTTACATTGACAAATGCTATGTTTATATGGAATTTTCGTCTATCAGTGTTTTCTCGCCATTCCAGGTGCTAACTTGAATAGCCGCACCATTTAAATAACGGTATATATTTCCAGATATGGTATAAATATATGTATTATCCAATGGGCTTTGTCGCACGTGGCTATATGCGCCGGATGTTGCATATGTGATCAATGCGACCATATCAACCAATGTGGAAGGCTGAGATCCTCCCACATTGTTCCATGATGTTACATAAAAAGGTTTCCCTCCTGCAAAGCGGTAAACATCTCCAGCGAGATTTTTGACAAACGTACCATCTATCGGATATTGGCGTACATGGCTGTATACCCCCGTGGCGCTGTAATTTTTGAGAGCATTACCATCAACCGTTACATATGGAGAACTTCCTCCAATATTTGCCC
>JGI994J12354_10000610_pt1 | contig 35684 bp, 36 predicted proteins | sample IntmicLarv3ML3BL_FD_12354 | JGI IMG/M metagenome (IMG submission 12354) | reverse complement strand
CTGCTTGCAGACTCGCCGCGCCGAGCGCTCTTCCAATTGAGCGAGTGCGCATCCCGCGGAGCGTTTTTATTTCATAGGAGCACTTTCCTATGAAATAAAAATACGCTATAAGGCTGTATTTGCGAAATTATACAGGAGGCTTTTATGAAGCATGTTGTTTTGACTGGTGGCGGTACTGCCGGACATGTCACCCCAAATATTGCGATAATTCCTAGGCTTAAGGAGTTGGGGTACAAGATTAGCTATATCGGTTCTCATGACGGAATTGAAAAGAAATTGATTGAAGATTTTGAAATTCCTTATTATAGTATTTCATCAGGTAAACTCAGGCGTTATTTTGACCCTAAGAATTTTTCTGACCCACTTAAAGTGCTTAAAGGTTACACCCAAGCGCGAAAGTTACTAAAGAAGCTAAAGCCAGATGTCGTTTTTTCAAAAGGTGGCTTTGTAACTGTTCCCGTTGTGTGGGCAGCTAAGCACCGTAAAATCCCTGCTATCATCCATGAATCGGACATGACTCCAGGATTAGCTAACCGCTTGTGCATCCCCTCAGCAAATAAGGTGTGTTGCAATTTTCCAGAGACGATAGCACATTTGCCTACCGCCAAAGCCGTTTTAACTGGTACCCCCATTCGTGAAGAACTTTTATCGGGTAATGCAAAGAGTGCTCGTGAATTTACTGGTCTAACCACTGAGAAACCAGCTATCTTGATAATTGGTGGAAGTTTGGGCAGTGTTGTAATTAATGATGCTGTTCGCCGTGTTTTGCCACAGTTGCTAGAGAAGTTTCAAGTCATTCACTTGTGCGGAAAAGATAAGCTCGATAATTCGTTGAAAGATACGACTGGATATGTTCAATATGAGTACATCAAGGAAGAACTTGCTGATTTGTTTGCCCTTTCGGATATCGTTATATCACGCGCTGGGGCTAATGCCATCTGCGAAATCAGTGCTTTGGAAAAACCAAATCTACTAATTCCTTTATCGGCCAAGGCCAGCCGTGGCGACCAGATTTTAAACGCCGCGTCTTTTGAACGCCTAGGCTACAGCAAGGTTCTTGAAGAAGAGGCCCTTAGTGATGATGTATTAATTGATGCGATTAATGATTTGTATGATAATCGTCAAACATATATTAATGCCATGAAAAATAGTGAATATCCTAATTCGATTGAAACAATAGTAAAGTTGATAGAAGGATATCAGCAATAGCAAATCAAAAAAATAATAATAAGATTGTCTTTACGACAAAATCTTTATAAGTTCGGCTCTATCCGCTTCGGATAGTTCATTTGTTGTCCATTCGATTTTGACATTATCATCATTGTAACGTGGAATTAAATGGCAATGAAAGTGAAATACCGTTTGTCCTGCTGCCACATCGTTATTTTGGACAAGATTGAGTCCGTCGAACTGTAGCACCTCTTTCATCTTAGTACCGATGCGTTTTGCCAGCACTGCAACCTTTTGTACCTGTTCATCACTAATTTCATATAAATCTTTAAAATGTTGTTTTGGTATTATGAGTGTATGCCCTTTGCTCGCTGGAAAAATATCTAAAATCACACGAAAATCTTCGTCCTCGTATATTGTTGCCGATGGAATTTCACCGTTTGCTATTTTGCAAAAAATACAATCTGCCATATTTGCCTCCTATTATGTTGCATCATACTGCTTTAGAAAATCTTCATACATATTAATGGATATACCTTTTGGATTACTTTTATTTACCAAGCCAATCATACTCTTTTCTGAAATCGAGAATATAATCCACATAAACAGTGTCATCTTTGATTTGGTATAGCACAAGATACCACTTTTCAACATACATCTTGTGGTATTTGTTAAACGGAATATATGTTTCATTAAAAAACGGAAATCTCTGTGGCACCATGACAAGTGACTTTAATGCTTTTATTATTTGTTGCTTTTTACTTTTTGCTACTTCCTTATCAAGTTTTGCAATAAAGCTAACATGCGAGCCCAACATCCTCTTTGCTCTGTCAGAAACAATGACTTTATATTTTTGCTTTTCACTCACGGCTATACCTCTGCAATCAAGTCATCAAGATAACTATCCAATTCATCAAGTTCGCAACCACCTATTCCTGCAAACCTGTCTTCCTCAACTGCTATAAGTTCTTCTCTGAGTTTTAACATTCTTTCTCTTTTATTGAAATTTTCAATATCCATAACCACCAAATCACCTTCACCATTCTTGGTTAGGTAAACAGGCTCTGCTGTTTCTCTACACATATTAGCAATGTCGTTATAATTTTGGCGAATTGCTGCCGATGGACGAATATGCATAATTATACCTCCTGTGTCAATGTTAATAGCATTATTATTGCTTTATTATACCTTTCTATTGCTATGTGTGTCAATAAATAGTGCTTCGATTTTGACCATTTTTTCATTTTTTAATATTTTCATGTTACTAAATTGTTCCCTCACCTCAACCCATTTTTCTTAAAACAATACACCAAATCTCCAAAAGCAATTTCATCGCCATCATTAAGCAAATGCTTTTCGTCATTTGATAGTATCTTGTTGTTTAAGTATGTTCCATTTAGTGAATTCAAGTCTGAAAGATAGTACTCACCATCTTTGGTGATTTTGGCATGTATTCGACTGGCGGCAAATGATGGTAATACAGCATCAACACACTTTTCTAGTTTGCCTAAGATAAAAACATCTTTTTTAACTAAAATCGGTTGAAGCATCGCTGGATGTACCCCTGCTAAGCATGGCATCTTGGTAAGTTCAGGACTTTTTAGAATAACCGTTTCCTCGCCATTATCAAGTACGCTTTTGCTACCTGCTTCTTTTATATGGCTATCTAACCACTCCTTTTCAACTCTTGACTCGATGTCGGTATAGTCATTCGCCAAAATATCCTCATCTTCTAGCGTTGGATTTTGATAATTTGTACTTTTTGTATTTGCATCTTTTGGCTTGTCACTTTTTTTCCTGAAAATTTTCGGGTTGATACTTTTCAACCTGTTAGTTTCTGCTTCTTCATCCTTCGTTTTTATCTTTTTCGCATTTGTCTCTTTCATTTTTACATTTTTGACCTTCTTCATTTTATACAAATACAGTCCTGCGGAAACTCCCGCTATTACCAACAATGCTACTGCCACCATTACATAGATATGCCATGAAAATTCGGTATTGTTAATGAAGTAAAAATACACGAATAATAAAACCCCCGTAATGGCGATTATTATTGTCGAAACGGCTGGATGCACCGCTTGTTCGCTCTCTTCCATGAGCGATTTAATCCACTCGTCTGACGGCTCTTCAATTTCCATGCCATCGGGTTCCCACTCCGTCATCTCTTCTGGTTGAATTAAGGCAACACGCTCTTGATAAATTTCTTTTTTGAGTTGCTCTAAAGAGACTCCTTCTTCCATTATGCAGCGGTAAATATTATACCCCAAAATAACCGCTTCTTGGTCGGTATGGTCTATCTTAGGCAACAAATATTCTGCCAACTCCTGTAATGAGTTTGTGATTTCATTGTGTGTTTCTGGGAAATAGCAAAATGATACTTCCGCTCGCCTAGCATCCAAATAAATATATTCAGGATTTAATAATAACCCATCTACATCTAATAAAAATCCTCTCATCTCTTCAATTTCCTTAATCAAGCAATCAAAGAGTAACTGCAAATCTTCTCGCTTTATTTTCTGGTTTTCATAGATATTAGCAAAAGATTGTTTTGCTGTGATTTCATAGTAAAAAAGCACCTGATTATCTACCATTTGGGTCATACATGCCAAAAATCCATCGACATGATTGCTAGTTAACACACGAACTTGGTAACTGCTTGTATCGATTGGCTCGGTAGCTTTTAAAATCAAATAATTATTGTTTAAATCCCGCTTATAACTAGCTTGCATTTGCCTGCTCCTTTATCATCTGCAACGACTGCATCGTGCGAATGAATTTTACTGGTTTAATTACTTTACTACTGATATCAATTTCTATTTGAAATGATTGGTTATTGATTACCACTGGCACTTTTCCCTCAACCGTAATCTGTATCTGTTTTTCATTGCTTTTCGAAGTCAAGCCTTTACTAATATCAGGAAATTTAGCGCCATTAGCAAACTTACTCGTTTTATCCTCGATTATCTTTTGGAAATCTCCATCTTTTCGAGTGGCATACGTTGATGCTGTAATTGCCGTTTCACCCGAGGCAGCTGTATACCACGCTTTGTTATGCATATAAAAACAAAGTGCTAGTACCGTAAAAATAATAATTAATGCCAACCCTACAATGAACGAGGCCTCAACTGTAATACTTCCTTTAGCCACCTTACTTTTCTTATTTTTGTCTTTCTGACATTTATTTTTCAAAGTAACAATCCTCCTATATATCCCAACAGAACAAATGGTACAAACGGAAATTCCTCTTGCTTTCTTTTCTTGAAAAATACTAGCAAAACAATCGACCATATTGCTGCTAACAGCAACGCTAAAACCAGACTACCAATCAATTTTTGAATACTAAGATAAACGCCCATTACTAAGACGATGATACCATCTCCATATCCAAGTGACTCTTTGGTTATTCTGCTAATTATTATAAATGCAATTCCCGGTAATAATGCCATGAGCCCTTGTTCAAGTGTCAATTCACCTACCACCAAGCAATATCCAAAACCAAAAATCCCAAAGACCCATGCGCTCCAAACTAAGATTTTTTTGCATCGTATATCACTAACTGTATTTAAACCCAAAAAAGCTAATAAAATCCCTTCACTAATACTCATTTTCAACCTCCCTTTGCTTGACAACGAAGACACTCTTGCAAGCTACTTACAGACTCCTTAGGTACTAAAGTAATACTCCGTTTTAGACCTTGACACTTAACATCCGCATGGTAGCGGTTCCCTGTTTTAGTAATATGGACAGCTCCTGTATACCCGCTATCAACACAATGTGAACACTGATGATATTTGCCACCACTTTCGTTTCTTTGGTTTCCTACTTGACTCGTCGTCGTTGGCATAATCGATAAATCCAAGTGTGTACATCCGCTCGATGTATGATAGACACTTTGATGCTCGGTAACATAAACAAGGGCATCATACTCTTTCGTATCTTCATCACCACCACTGCCACTATATCCTGTCCAATCATGGACTCGTACTCGGCTTTGAAATGGTATTCGCGGAAGTGGAATTATTGCAACAGGTAGCTTGTAACTACCTGATACCCACAACTCGACCCGATGATTATTATATGAAGATTTCAAAGTATTCAGCTTCACATTTTTATCGCTTGTAAGATTTTTCTGTGCGTATGCCATACACAATGCATCATCCACTGCACCAATCGGCGATTCACCATCCCCTAGGACAAATGCATACATCCCCAGTTCCTTTGCACTTTCGTTAAGCGATACATGCACCTCGGTCTTAATTCGTTGTAAATCCATTACACAAATCAGGGCAACCATTCCTATGAAAAATAAGGGTAAAATCACCGCCGCTTCAATCGTTAGACTCCCCCTTTGTAATTTGAGGGAGTTACACGAAGATGTCCCGAATTTATTTGAATTACACTTTTTTTGCCTGAAGAGAATTTTCTTTACCCAAGACACCTACGTCTACCTCCCGCGAATTTTGATTAGGTTGCGGATTAACACTCATTTCGTGGTTATCCATTGTCTACATATCATATCCGTAACTACGCTGAATATTATATGTGTTAGTCAAAATACTCATTTGCATATTGACTTCTAATGAATATAAACATGAATCCAAGCGGAAATTTTCTCGCCCGCTTTTGCCTTGCATTGTCATTTCCACAATGTCCATAGCTCTTGCTACTTTTACGTCCGCACTTTGAAGCATCAATAAAATCCGCAAATATCCACTATAGTCAAGGCCCTTACTTTGACTACCCAACTCACCATTTAAAAGTTCAGGTAATTCGGCGAGGTTATCAAGCGATAATTGCCATGAGCTACTGTCTTTAACTAGCGGAACTTTTTCACCACGTAACAACGCACGAACGTCGATAACACTTTCACCAAAGGCCCAAATTGCCAGCAAAACCATTTCGATTATTTGCGCCGCCTGGGGCATCGCTATGGCTGTTGCAATGGTTAATGCCATCGTAGAAATTTGTGTGCGCTTTGATGAGTCGCCTAACAAGTACAAGAAATTAGACGCTTCTCTGGTAACCAACAGCCGATTGGCGACACCTTTGAGATTTTCCAAGTCACTATTTTGACCCATCAGAAAATATTCCAACTGATAATCAAGGGCCGCCGCTGTCGCTGGCGAGAGGTAGCTTGCACATTTGCTAATCATATATTCTTGGAATAGGAAATCCGCTGTAAGTCCTTGCGTCTCCCCACTCGTAGGAATAACTCCCATCCCTCGCTGTAATGTTCTACGTGATGCATAATTCCCCACATCGATGGTCTTGCTCGATAGTTGGCTCGCATCGGGAAGCAATATATTTAAAGTGCCTAGCTTTTTAAGTGCCCCAATCGCCTCAATCGGGTTTTTAAACCCTAAGCTAGCGGGCGGAACTGTCTCCACTTCAACTCCTTCCTCTTCCGCTTGAGCAATCGCTTGTGCCTGTGCTTCTTCTTGCTGGCGTTTTATTTCCTCATAATCCTCAACGTCACCACTATCCACACGGTCTTTGTCACTTTCTTGTTGCTTTACGGTCTCACTTTCCTTGGCAACCGTACTCATCAACGCCGCAATCCCCTGTGCACCGATAGTTTCTTGCATATATGAGACAACTTGCCCCTTAAAAATACTCCCCTGTCCATCTGTTGCTAGAGAATATCCCTCAATACCACCTGACACCACACACGGACGCCATTGATTTGCAAAACCTTCCGCAAAAAGATTATATTCAATATCGCTCTTTAGTTCTTGATAAAGTCTCCCCATCTGCAAATCGGTATTTTTATATCCACCATCAATGAAAAGCAAACCATACTGGTCGAAAAAATCTCTGTCGTATTGCCCAAACAATGAGTATAGCCCCAAATCCGCTGAACTCACCATTGTCACACGAGCATTCGCAACAACACTAGAACGTATACCAGTTGTAATTAGGCTTATGATGATTAACATCGTTAAGCAGATATATATCGTGATACTTCCCCTTTTTTTCAAACTGATTAACCTCCTAAATACTGTTACTTTGAGTAGTTATCTTACTAAGAATATTTGTTACCAAACTAACTAATTGATTTTTGAAAATAACTACTAAGCTGATTAAAACCACTACAATTAGTATTATCTCAACTACTGAAATTGCGTCTTCTTCTTTGATAAAATCAATAATATAATTCATTCTCTCACCTCCTTTCGAGTTGTCATCATGATGAGATATGGTGGGACGGCGTGGAAGCCGTCTCTATTCCACTTCGTAATCACCTGTGACACTTTAGAAACTTAAAAACGCTGGAACTAATAGCAAAATGAAAACAATTACAAGCATCAGCATCATTGGCAATAACAACTTTGTCCCCACTTGTTCGCCTAATACTTTGGCTCTTCTTTTTCTTTCTTCAAAGGCATTTGCCATTTCTCGTTCCATTGCTTCTAATAGCTTTTGATTGCCCTTTTTTAGATTTTGGATAAGCAATACGGAAAATACTTTATACATCGCTAACCCACATCTACTACCCAAGCGCTCATATGCTTCTATTTCGAAAACTCCGTGTTCCATTTCTTGGTGGGTAATCCAAAATTCCTCATATGCATAGCGATGATAATTTTTTTGCTTGTTAAGCTCCTTTTGTTTCTTATAATCAACGGCTACTTTAGCAATCGCCATACGCATACTCATGCCTGCATTCATCAATAAAATCAACTTGCTTAAAATCTCTGGATAATCAATTTTCATCTGCCTCTCTCTTACTTGCTGAAGCTTTAATTCCTCTTGCTTTCCACCAACTAGCATCACACTCACCATCACTAATGTCATGATGACAATCACCATGCTTTTGGAATCCTCAAACGAAAACCATGATATTTTTTCGCCATCAACTTCACTTGGTAATTCATAGGTGGCACTGCTTTTGTCGGAATTTGCAGCATCGGCGGCATCAATCAATTTTTGTTGCTGAGCCTCCTTATCAGGCAATATCTTAGGAAAAACTTTTAATGTCCAATTCTCTGTCACTGCTTCATCTTGGTAAGTAATTTCTGCTGAAATGTGAACTTCTTCGCCATCTTCATTGACTTTTTCACCGATTTTCCCCTCCCAGTCAAGAATTTTGGGGTGATTACTACTCCACGCTATTTTTGCTGGCCAGTTGGGCAGTTCGCTTGGCAGATACATATCATTTTGGATTTCTAAAAAGGATTGATTATCTCCTATAATTTCTTTGGATAGTTGCTCCTTAATTGAGTGAAACATCGCATCGGTTTCTTCTTTTGTATATACCTTGGCGGGTATCAAAAGGGTTACGTCAAACTCTTCGCCTGCTGGTGTCTTAGCCGTCAATGTCTCTTGTTGCTCCATCTCGCCGTATTCCCCACGTTTTAGGGCTGTGATAGGCTGATTGGCTATTTTATGCTCCCAAATCCCCACCAGCAACGCTATAACTGCTCCTACCAGTGCTATCTTCACCACTTTGCTGTTTTCTTTTAACTTTAAAATTACCTGCGCAATATCCTTAAAGTAAGCGTTTTTCATTATCTACACCTCAATTTTTGTCATCTTTTTCCCTAGGTAAAAAGCAATACCATATAAAAGTAAACAGCACAGCATCACTACAACTCCAATCGTATTACCGTACAGCACGTCCATAAACCCTGGTGATGTTAGCTGTACATACAAGATAATTCCACATGGGACAATACTCATAATTAACTGTTCCATTCGTTTTGCCGCAATTGAGGCATTGATTTCTTTGCTGGTCTCAATTTTCTCTTCAATCATTCTCGCTGTTTTATTCAAAATTGTATTTAGGTCACCGCCGCTGCGTTTGGCAATGGCATAGATGCTAGCAAAATTTTGAATGTCCTCAACTTGACTGCGATTGCCCAAGTCCATAAATAACACCTCGATGGGTACGCTAATGTGTAATTGTTTTTTGATATGTCCAAATTCTTTGATAATCGGCTCGTATTGTCCATACAATCCTCGCAAATCACCTAGGCATGCCGCTACTGCATTTTCCATAGAATAACCTGCACCTAAAGCAATCAGTAATGCATGAAGCGCATCTTTAAATTGAATTTTTAAATTCTCACGACGTTTATCAATCAGTGATTGCTTTTTCCACCGAAGGAAAAACAATAGCAACGGTGACATGATTATCAACACCCATACTGACCTAAAACATAGATAGTTGATAATTATGCATAAGCATAATCCTTCTCCTGTAAATAACAAAAGTTCCTTCGTTGTAAAGCGATACTTGTCATAATTTATTTTCATGCTATTAACACCTTTCAAGTTTTTGCCTGTTTTCTAATTCATTAACTGGGCATAATTTTTTCTGCTGATAATCCCATTCAAACAATGTATTTAAGGTTACTTCACCATTGGCGAAGCCTGTCACTTCGACAATTTCTAATACTCGTCTCTTACCACTATCGGTATGTCCTAGATGTACCATGACATCAATCCCCGATGCTATTTGCCGACGAATCGCCTCCAGTGGTAATGTCATTCCTGTTAGTACCATCGTCTCCAATCGGCTAATCATATCGAGGCTGCTATTGGCATGTGCCGTGCCTAAACTGCCATCATGACCTGTGTTCCATGCTTGTAATAAATCAATCGCTTCTTCAGAACGTACCTCGCCGATGATTATCCTATTCGGCCGCATCCGCAATGCTGTTTTGATTAACTCACGAATAGTTATTTCGCGGTTGCCCTCCATGTTGGCCTCTTTTGCTTCTAGTCGTACGAGATTTAAAACGCCTTGGATTTGTAATTCGGCATTGTCTTCAATTGTGATAATTCGTTCGCTTTTGGGAATATAATTCGATAAGGCATTAAGAAATGTGGTTTTTCCAGCAGAGGTACCTCCGCCTATGAAAATAGAATATCTTGCTGTTACTAATTCTTCTAATAACTGCGCTGCTTCTTTGGTGATACTACCAAATTCAATCAGCTTATCCATCGTGATAGGGGTATCGGGAAAACGTCTAATTGTAAGGATTGGTCCATTAAGGGCCGCTGGTGAGATAACAACATTGACACGTGCCCCATTTTCCAAACGGGCATCTACAATCGGCTTATTTTCATTGACAACGCGGTTACAACGCCCCGCTATCTGCTGAATAACATCATCTAGCTTTTCTTTGGAAGTGAACTGCTTTTCCCACTTTTTGATTTGCCCGGCCGTCTCAACAAAGATAGTCTGGTAGCCGTTTACCATGATTTCTGTCACTTCTGGGTTGTCAATCAGTTCTTGCAATACATCTAGTTTTCTAATTGAGTCGAAGAGTTCTTGCCTTAGTTGCACCTTGTTTTTCAAAGGAATGTAACCAACATTACCACTAATCAAAAGGTCATCAATTCTTTCTAATATCTCTTCGTCCGTTAATTCCCCCGCTAATTCCAGTTGCTCCATTAGCGTCTGGCGTAGTTCTCTAAATAACTTCATCCTCTAGCCCTCATCCGATTTTTTCTTATCTTTGCGAATTAATTCTTTGACATAATCCCCCATTTCGCTCCAAATAAGCTCATCCATATACGCTTTCCCCGTTTTTTGAACATGATGATATGGCAATTTTATTTTGCGTATATTCTTAATCATTTCTTCGTAATTCCACATTGCCAATATATGCTCAAAATGTCGTATCTTCGAGGTTGACATGACATCATTTCTAATCGGCATATAAATTTTGCTACACTCGTTCAAAAGTGCATATAGGTCGCTAACGCCATCACCCAAATCCAAAATAATCGTCTCATAACTGCTATTCTTACTAATTTCATTAAGCAATGTCATCCACTCTTCATATGTCGTATTCTGAATATCCATCGGCGATAATGATGGCGGTAGATAATCTAAGTTGTTAATGCTTTGCACCATGCTACTCATCTTATAAAATAGGTTTGGGCTACCTTGCCTAATGTAATAAATCAAATCGCCAATCGTTCGTTCATATGTACAACCCATGAGCTGTTCAAACCCTGAATACTCTTCCATATTCAAGTACAAAACGACTTTCTCACGAGCTAAGACTTGCCCCAAAGTCAAGGCAAACGATGTCTTAGCCGCACGGCCTACTGGCGAATAAACTCCAATTATTTCTGTCGCTTGTCTAGTCACGCTACCTGGCATCACGGCAATATTCTCAACTCCATAGCAACTCAGCACCTCGCGAATTACTGTATCTGACGACTGATATTTGTAGACGCTAGGATATTGCTCAAGATTAGGGTCATAAATTCCCTCTGAAAGAATTATTATCTTGCCGACATTAAGACTCTTAATTTCCTCTTTCATCGCCTTGTCGGAAATCAAAAGTATCTCAATACGACTTTCTTGACAAAACTCGGCAAGTTTTTCTACGTTTGTAAAAGCTTGTACTTCAAATGGCATACTTCGCTTCTGATTGATATATTCCACGAAATTGTATGCGTATGACTCTTCCATGTCACACACTGCTAAAATATTTTTTTGCATTTAATAAATCCCTCCTACAGATAGACTACTCCTTGGTCGTATTTTTCGTTGTGAAATTTTATAATTGGAATTGGTCGCTCGAATGAGCTAATAAAGAGTCTGCTTACAGACTTCCAAGATATCTTAGATTGATATCTTGGAATTATATTTAACCATAAGTTTTTCTATTTGTCTAGTGCTTTTTTAAATAAATTAATTTAATGAATTAATTTAAGTCTAAACGGAACAGCTTAACATCACCTGTTATCCCGCTTTTAGCAATTGGCTGAGCAGTCGCTTTTTGCTGGCTAGGCTCTAATAGTAAGTAGCACTTTCGCTCAAGTGTCGTCGCCACTTCAATGCGTAACTCATTTTTTCCTTGTTTGATGAATTTAGATATGTCATAAATATAGCACGGAACTATTTGAATACCGGCACTATTTCCATTTACAAACACTTCAACTCCCTCGGCGGCATCCTCTATTTCGAGAACGAATCGCTCCTTTTCATTAGCCATGAAATCAGCCTTATAACTGACAAATCCTGAAAATTCTGGCAATGTTTTTTCGACGCTATCAAATCTTTCTATCGTCTCTTCTGTTCCAAAATTGGGATATTCGATGCTTTCACAAACTGAACGTCTGATGTTAGTGAGTTTTACTAGATTGCGAGCCAAGTCTGTAATGACTACGTTGTCCATGTCAGTCAGGGTTTGCGGGATTTCTCCAAATATAACAAAAAGACTTTTTCTTGGTTCTAACGAGATTTCAATTTGCGTCTTTTCTTCCTTGATAACCGCAGGAATGGACTCTACTTTATTAAAGTAGGCATCATAAACATAGCAGGCACTATTTTCTTTGAACTTTACATAACCGTTGTATGCCCTTGCCGATTCATTAACGAAAAAGTACGCTCCTCCTGTATGTAAAATTCGCAAATATTCGCTTGGTGGAAAAATTTCCACTTCTTGTAAGTCTGCCTTCTCTATATACGTCGTCGTCTCATCATAATAGATTGTCTCCACCCCAAAAGCTTTAAGCTCTTCGTACAAATCCGAACGTGGAATGACTAATAATTCGTAATCTATTTGATGATATTTTTCAGGGAAAGCAAAATAATCAAGCGGAACAATATCAAAAGAAATTTGATTTTCTTCCAATGTACGACATACTTTATCACAGGTGATATTTTGCCCGGACCACTCTGCTTCAGCATGATAAAGCACGGCAACTTTGACATTGTGTTTCCCACTTGATATGAGCGTACATACCCTATTCATATAGCGACAAAGCTCACCAAAATGTCGATATTGCGGATTATGCCCATGGGCATAAAAATGTGGTGGGCAATCTGGGTCGGGAAAAGCTTTAGCCGAAAAAGCGTGTGGCACAAAATAATTCACCCCTCTTACCATAAAATGGTCGGCAAGATATTTTTCTAATTGTACGCCCTCGGACCATCCATAATTTCCGAAAATTTCACACATGGCACGTCCTTTTTTTTGTTTTTCAATATGCGCTGCCGATGAAGCTAGCTTGCCTAATGTGAAATGAAAAAAATCACCATCGCGCTTTTGGTCCAACGCACCCACTGAATAATCATTTTCTCCTTGTGGGTACACTTGTCCACCAATATCATCTATGCCTGCCATATCCTGTCCTTCTAGCCCTCTAAAAAAATGTCCTAGGCTAGATGCAGTTCTTGTATGAGCACCGCTGTCTTCAATCAAATGTCCGATATATTCTACGCCATGTTCACGACACCAATCCCCTATTTGATACGAAAAATTATCGCGGACAAGTCGCGTTACTGCATCCATATACGCTAATCGCACGCGCTTCATTTCTGCTTGCTCGCCATCGTTTTCCCAGAGTAAATACATTTTATCTGCCCAATTTTCGCCAAGGGTCACTAACAGTTCATCCTCTAGCTCTTCTGCAAATGGAAAATCATTATCCGTTCCCAGATAACATTCCATATCATACAAATGTCCATTGCCTAATTCGGGCTCGTCACTAAAAAATCCCGCAATTGTTTCGCCAAAATCTTCGCTATAATGTTGCCAGTGTTTTTCGTAAACCTCGTCAATTAATAATCGCACCGATTTTGCACTCATCATATTAATATAATTTCTATGAGGCCCAAAATTGCGCGACAAGCCCACTTTCCATTTAGTGTTCCCACATTGAACTGTACTAATTATTCTGTCATCATCAAACTGTCTATATTCTCCGTCCAACAATATTTGTTCCACACGGCTTTGAACAAATGGCAGTGGAAATGGTTCATCGTTCTTACTTGCGCAAATGCTTTGACGACATAGCGACGAGTCCGCACCAACAAGTACACCATTCGCATATCCTGTTGGGAAATGTGCATCATCTAAAATCCATACTTTCATCTTTCGTTTGCGCGCTTCATCCAAGATAATATCCATATCACGCCACCATTTTTCTCCGCAAAAATCAGGATGAGGCCGACTTTCAACACAAACCGCACCGCAACCACTCTCATTAATGGCTTTCATATAGTCTCGCAAAACATGCTCATCTTCACCATGTAGCCAGAAAAACGGCATCAAATAGTTTTCGCTTTTACCTACCAGTAATTTTTCTATCACTTTATTCATGCTTCAAACCTCCTTTTCACTACTTATATCAAACGTCATTTTATCATTTTGGCAAATCTATTTTGCTAATAATCTAATGTGGCCTGTTATTCCGCTTCTGGCGGTCGGTTTAGTGGTCGCTTTTTGCTGACTCGGTGTTAATAATGAATAACATTTTCGCTCAAGTGTCGTTGCCACTTCAATGCGCAATTCATTTTTTCCTTGCTTGACAAATTTCGATATGTCATAGATGTACCGAGGGACTATTTGAATACCCGCACTGTTTCCATTGACAAACACTTCAACTCCCTCGGCAGCATCTTCAATTTCAAGAATGAACTGCCTCTTATCACTAGCTATAAAATCAGTCTTGTAACAGACAAATCCTGAAAATTCTGGTAACACATTTTCAACACTATCAAATTTATCTGTAGTCTCTTCATCCCTAAAATCGGGGTATTCGATGCTTTCACAAACTGAACGTCTAATGTTGACAAGTTTTACTAGATTGCTGTTCAAGCCCGTAATTATTGGTTCGGTCATGACTGTATTGTCCATATCTGCAAGGATTTGTGTGCTTTCTGCAAATACGATAAACAGGCTTTTTCTTGGTTCTAACGAAAGCTCAATTTGCACATTATTTTCTTTGATAACCCATGGAATAGACTCTACTTTATTAAAGTATGCATCATAAACATAACAAGCACTATTTTCTTTGAATTTCACGCGACCATTATATGTTTCTGCTGACTCGTTAACCAAAAAATAGGCATTACATTCTTCCGTAACATGTAAAACTCGCAAATACTCACTTGGCGGAAAAATCTTCACTTCTTGTAAGTCTGATTGCTCCATGTACTTTGCTATTTCATCATAATAAATTGCCTCCACTCCGGCACCTTTTAGCTCTTCATATAAATCCGAGCGCGGGATGACTAACAATTCGTAATTCCTTTGATGATATTTCTCAGGAAAATTAAAATAATCAAGCGGAATTATATCAAAAGAAACCTGATTTTCTTCAAGTGTACGACACACTTTATCACAAGTGATATTCTGCCCTGTCCACTCGGCCTCAGCTGGGTAAAGCACCGCAACCTTAGAACCGTGCTTTCCGCTCGAAATAAGCGTACTTACCCTGTTCATATAGCCAAAAAGTTCACTGACATGTCGATATTGTGGATTATGCCCATGGGCATAAAAATGTGGCGGACAATCTGGGTCGGGGAAATCTTTGGCCGTAAAGGCGCACGGAACAAAATAATTCAAACCTCTAACTAGGAAATGGTCGGCAAGATATTTTTCTAATTGTACGCCTTCCGACCATCCGTAATTTCCAAAAATCTCACACAGGGCACGCCCTTTTTTATTCTTTTCAATATGCGCCGCCGAGGAAGCAAGCCGTCCTAACGTAAAATGGAAAAAATCACCATCGCGCTTTTGCCCTATCGAGCCCGTAGAGCAATCATCTTCCCCTTGCGGATACACTTGTTCACCAATGTCATCTATGCCTGACATATCTTGCCCTTCTAATCCTCTAAAAAAATGTCCTAGACTAGAAGCCGTTTTCGTGTGTGCACCACTATCCTCAATCAAATGTCCGATGTATTCTACTCCATGTTCACGACACCAATCCCCTAGTTGATACGAAAAATTATCGCGCACGAGTCTAGTCACTGCGTCCATGTATGCTAGTCGCACTCGTTTCATTTCCGCTTGGTCGCCAGCATTCTCCCAGAGCAAATACATTTTATCTTCCCACTTATCGCCGAGTGTAACTAAAAGTTCATCTCCTAGCTCATCTGAAAATGGAAAATCATTATCCGTTCCCAAGGAACACTCCATATCATATAAATGTCCATTGCCTAATTCGGGTTCATCACTGAAAAATCCTGCAATCGTTTCACCAAAATCTTCGCTATAATGTTGCCAGTGTTTTTCATAAACCTCGTCAATAAACACTCGCACTGATTTTGCACTCAGCGTATTGATATAATCTCTATGAGGACCGAAATTGCGCGACAAGCCAACCGTCCATTTGTTGTCGCCACATTGAACCGTACTAATTATTTTGTCATCATCAAATTGTCTATATTGTTCGCCCAAAAACATTTTATCCATTGGACTTGGAATAAATGGCGGTGGAAATGGTTCATCATTCTTGCTTGCACAAATACTTTGACGGCATAGCGACGGATTGGCATCAACAAGCGCACCATTGGCATATCCGGTTGGAAAATGGACGTCGTCTAAAATCCATACTTTCATCGCTCTTTTACGTGCTTCGTCCAGTATAATATCCATATCACGCCACCATTTTTCTCCGCAAAAATCAGGGTGTGGACGGCTCTCAACACAGACAGCACCACAACCACTTTCGTGAATGGCTTTCATATAGTTTCGCAAAATAGGCTCATCTTCACCATGCAGCCAAAAAAATGGCAGTAAATAATTTCCACTTTTACCCGCTAGCAAATCCTTTACTACTTTATTCATGTTCCAAACCTCCATCCAAAATAGGGAGCTAAATAAAACCCCCTATTTTACTGTGTCTGCAAGCAAACTATTTATTTTATTTTGCCATTAATTCATGGTATGTTGCAATTGCTTCTGCCCATGCTTGCTCATAATATGCCGTTAATTCATCATATCCTATACTCTTTAACTCTTCTTGGATTTCAGCGTACTTAGCATCATACTCTTCTTTAGAGCCCGACATCACCATTGCTGGGATTGCCTGTTGAATATAGTCCTCCACTTGCGTGCTAAGTCTGTTTATAGATGTTGGATTTTCCGCAGGGAGTAAATTGATACTGCCCTCATAAATAGTAGATTGATTTTCTCTCTTTGTCGCTGCCTCTAATGGAATATCAACATCATAAAATTCGCAATATTTCTTATCTGTTTCTGTGAGTTCTTGCATTATATACTCTGGATTCAAGTGAAGGTCGATGAATTTTCCTTCGTTTCCTGGTGTTGTCGCTAGTGCATCATAATCTTGTCCAATAAATGTATAATAGCGATACGCTCCTTTTTCTATAAGATAATTAGGATTTTCTGCCATTTGAGCCTTACATTCTTCGGTAAACACTGCTACTCCGTTATCATCGTAGTCCCAAGTATCACCTTTAGGACCAAGCATGATTGAACGTGCACCATCTTCGGAAAAGACAAATTCTAATAGGCGCGCAATTCCTTTAAGCTTAGCTTCATCACATTTGCTTGAAACTAAGAATAAACGTCCTGTCATACCGAATTCCGAAGCACGACTCACCCACGTTGGTACTTCAGGCGTGTCGGCCCACTGAACGTCCATATATTTATCTTCAATACCCTCATCTTCCAATCTTGAACTTGCTGGGTCCGCATCCCACTCTGCTGACGCACTAAGAACCTGACCTGATGCTATCTTTTGCGAGTAATCCTCCCACTTTTGAGTAAAAGCTTCAGGGTCTAGAATGCCAAGTTGATTAGCTTTAAAATATAAATCAGCTGCCCGCCAGAAAGGGTGCTCTTGATTGTATAAATCCAGATAAGAAAAATCTTCAATATTGAAGGATTGTAGCCCTGAGCCTAAAGCATATTGTGCATTATTTTTATTTAATATGAAGTTACTAAGCATCCAGTTCACTCCCCAATCGGTGAATGATGAGAATGCGTATGTATTTCTGCCATCTTCAGTGGTTGGATTGTTTGCCTGTATTTGTGCCATAACATCTAAGAGGTCATCGGCATTTTTAATCTCTGGTGCGCCTATTTCTTGATACGCATTCCAGCTAACAAATGTTCCATAACGGGCATTTGCCATAGGTGCTGGTTCAGTCTTACTTCTCATCAAAATTGCGTAGAAATTATCTTCGTCATTGCTCAAAAATTGCCTACTATAATTAACCATTCCCGAAAATCGTTCTGTAAATTCTGGTGCCAAATATAGATAGTCATCTAACGACGCAATTGCTCCTGATGCGATTAGTGGTGTGACATGTTCCATCCTCATCAAACTTAAATCATAGAGGTCTCCACTTGCTGCCATGGCATCTTGCTTGCCATCATCTGTCGGAATTAAATTCAATGTGACTCCTGTCTGCTCCTTAATGTACGAAGCCACAGCGTCAGTTTGTACTCCTGATGTAAATGGATTTTCACCTGGTGACGTCATGAAAACATCAAGCGTTACCTCTTCCATTTCTTCATCTACTTGGGCCACTTCACCCTCTTGCGTTTCTACTTGTGTTTCTGCACTTGGTTCTGGCGCACTACTTTGTGTGTTACCACAAGCGCTCAGCGTCAGCATCACCATTGCTGTTACGATACTAATTACTCTTTTTAGCTTCATTTTCTTCTTCCTCCCTTTATATAAATTATTTTATTGCTCAAATAATTTGCTACCCTTTGATTGCACCAACCATTATTCCATTAATAAAATATTTTTGCATAAATGGATAAACCACTAATATCGGAACCGTCACTATCATCGTAATAGTCATCCTAATGGTAAATGGGCTAATCGCAACTCCACTTATCGCACCACCGCCTGACCTAGCCACACTCGCAACATTCGCTGCCTGATTCAAATATTCTAAGAGCGTTAATTGCATGGTCTTTAGTCGCATATCATCAACCAACAATAAGTTATCCATCCATGAATTCCAGTGTCCTACGGCACTAAATACGATGATTGCTGCCAATACTGGTTTACAAATTGGCAAGATTATCTTACGATAAATGGTGAAATATCCTGCTCCGTCTATCTTTGCCGACTCCTCTAAACCAGGTGAAATAGACTCTATATAAGTTTTAATTAAAATCATACTGTAGACCGATACTGCCGATGGTAATATATAAACCAAAAAATTGTCTTTAAGCCCGAGGCTTCTCATCGTTAAATACCAAGGAATTAAACCAGCACTAATATACATTGAGACAATGGCAATTTTATAAAAACTTTTACGAAATGGGAGTTCATCTTTAGTCAGCGTATACGCCAAAATACTCGTAAAGAAAACTGATACTGCCGTTCCAATAACCGTCCTTGCTACCGAGACAAAGAAAGATTGCAACAATCCATTCAACTTTAATACTTGTCCATAGTTGCTAAATGTAACTCCTAAGGGATACCACGTAATCATTTGTCGCCTCGCCGCATCAGACTCGCTAATTGAGGCAATGAAAATGTAATAAAACGGATATATGCATACAATAAACATTATCGCAAATAGCAAGACTAAAGACAGCTGGAAAATCTTCTCTTTAAAATCCATTTTTTTATTCATAATTCTCTCACTCTCCTTATATAATCGACTGGCCCAACGCCTTTTTCGAAATCTTATTCACCCCAAATACCAAGATAACACTAAAAGCTGTCTTAACCATGCTCACCGCCGTTGAAGCTGGAATATCATTATTCATCATTCCAATTCGGTATACGTAATAGTCCAACACTTCGATGTTTTTTTGAATCATCGGATTCGTAAAAACATAGTATTGTTCAAATCCATTATTCAATAAAGCTCCTATTGCAATAATTAGCAAGGTAACAAACGTTGGCATAAGCCCTGGAATTGTTATATACGAAATTTTCCTCCAGCGACCAGCTCCATCCACTGCTGCCGCATCAAATAACTCCGAGTCAATTCCCGTAATCGCTGCAAAAAATATAATCGAACTATAGCCCGCCGTTTTCCAAATGTTCGTTGCTACCATAAATAGTTTCGCCGTGTCGGGATTGGATAGCAACGTAGTACCACCATTATCACCGAAAACATTTCTAAAAAGTATTGTCACAACGCCGTCCATCGAAAAAAGCGAAAACATTAATGAATAAATAATAATCCAACTAATAAAATTAGGTATCGTTATAGCGGTTTGTACTATTCTGCGGAACTTTTTAAATCTAACTTCGGATAACAAAATTGCCATTGCTCCCGCAATCGGCAAACCCAACAAACCCATAATACTAATTGTAAAAGTGTTATAAATAACGTTCAGTAAATCACGATTTCCAAACGCATATCTAAAATTCTCCAACCCGACAAATTGAGTGTTAGCTAGCTTGTAGCCGATACGATAATCAAAAAAAGAATATATCCAGCCTGACATCGGAAGATACGCAAACAACAAAATAAATATCATTGATGGTATCGTCATCGCAAGCAAGGTGATTTGACCCTTGGTAAGCTTTGCTCTTTTCTTTTTGCCCGCTTTTAATTCTACTCCTTCACTATCTTGCTTTTTCATTTCTAATTCTTCCCCCATCATTCTAATTAGATTCTTCGCTTCGCTCAGAATGACAGTGTTTTCGTAACTCATTTGACACTATCATCTTTAGGTGTTTAAACACGTTATTTCTTCCGATGTGTATATCATAACCAATTTTTCACTCAGCTTTCAATTACAAAAAGTTTATAATTCGTTATAAAATTTTATATTTGCATGCTCATAAAAACAGTAATTCTGTACAATTTACACAACAACTGGACCATGTTATAATTTATTGGATAGCATCTCATAATGTCCATATAGAGGAATTTCGCTGTGTTTAGAAAGCATAACCAAGCAAAAGTACATTTTATGCCTCATCTTTATCGAACTGTCATTTTATTGATTATTTGTACTTTTATACTGTTTATCTTTATCGTTAATCGCAATTTTGCCAAGCACAATGAACAGCGAATACTTGATTTTAACCGTTCTGCGCTACAAGGCGTGAAGAACAGAGTATCCGGACAATGTGATGAGTTTTTGCGACTATTAAATGACTCTTATATGTCTTATTTTGTATATAATGATGAACTGTTTCATGTCTTAAGTACTGGTCCTGAAACCTATGATGAACGAAAAATTATTTATCGGTTTCTTGATACTGGATTTTTCCGTTCCCCTGAAATGGTATCCTTTTCTCTATTTCTTTCAAGCAACGACTATGTGTATTCTGCTACCAAAACAAAACGTAGCCATTATCCTGCTCATGACTCTATCAATGCCTCTTTGTTAGATACTTATAATAGCCATATAACTAAACTTTCTATTCATCCCTCATCTTTGCCACCATTTTTACAAACTGACCCTGCATATAGCTTGCTTTTTTGTATTCGCGACGTTGTTTCCAAAAAAAATATCGGCGCAATTCAAGCCGACTACAGCATAAACGAACTCAACCAATACATCTTGAATAATTATGCTGGAGTTACGGGGGATTTCCTTTTATTAGATGACGATGATAATATTCTCTATGACTCGTCCAACATACATACTCCTGAAACTTTTCAAGTATCAGATGATTTACTAAAAACCGCCCACGACCAAACCATAGATGTCAATTTGAACGGGCAACGTTATTTTATGACTACTGATAAAATATCCTATCCTGCAATCACGATAGTTGGATTGGTGGAAAAATCAGACATTTCTGCCTCCATATACACTAACTTTATTATAATGTTCATTGCATTAACCTCGATAACTATCTTGCTAAGTGTTGGGGTTGCTCTATACTTGCAAAAAAGCACACAACAACTGGTACGTATCCACGCTTCCATGACGAAAGTACAACAAGGTGATTTGAATGCATATATCAAAACGATAGATTCACAAAGCGATGAATTGTATGATATATCCGTTGCCTTCAACAAAATGCTCGAAAATTTAAACTTACACATTACCAATGAGTATACCGCCCAACTCGATGCTGAACGATACCGCTTTAGAATGCTACAATCACAAATCAATCCGCATTTTCTTTACAATACATTAGAGGCAATTCGGATGAAAGCTTTGCTCGTGCACCAAGAAGAAGTCGGCGAAATGGTTATGATATTATCCAAGATTTTCCGTAGTTGCATTAAGGCCGAAGGAATAACAACGATACGCCAAGAAATCGACAACTGCAACTTATATCTTCGTCTTTGTCATCTACAATACGGTGAGCGCCTTACATATCATCTGGATGTACAGCCTGATATTATGAATTGTAAAATCATGCAATATTCTATGCTAGTGTTAGTTGAAAATTTTGTCCTTCACGGTTTTGATAGTGGAAAGAATGATAACATCCTTCATCTTAAGTGTTTTGAGGAGGATGGTTTCGTATATATATCATCTCAAGATAATGGCTATGGTATGACTAGGCAACAACTGACCGCTTTGCAAGTATCACTTGAGAGCGAGGCTAGTACTACGCCCCAAAAATTAGGGCTACGAAATATTTATCAACGAACATTGATTGCCTTTGAGGGAAAAGCACATATTGATATTTCATCAAAAGAAAACCAAGGATTGTCTGTTGTGTTATCATTTCCTAAAGTGTCTTATCTGGAACAGCCCCTTGAAACCACCTAATTGAAAGATGGAAAAATATGAACGAAGAAACGACTTTAATTAAAACTATTCTAGTTGATGACGAACCTTTGATTGTCGAAGGTTTAAAAAGTTTGTTAAATTGGAACGACATGGGTTATACGATAGTCGCTACTTTCTCTAATGGCCATCGTGCCCTAAAATACCTTGAGGAAAACGCCGTTGAGCTTATTATCACTGACATTCGAATGCCTGTCATGGATGGTATCAGCTTAATGAAAATATGTCGTGAACGTGACTGGAATAAATATTTTATAGTCTTGAGTGGCTACAACGATTTTGAATATGTCAAAGAAGCGGCCTTGGTCGGAATTGAAAATTATATCCTAAAACCCTTGTCATTTTTAGAATTATCTAAAACCCTACAACAAATTAAAGACAAAGCGAAATCTTCTCAAAATAGTCAAAGTCTCGCCGAAGAGGGTTTATCAATACTAACTAAAAACCTAATCTATCGCCTCATTACTGGCAATATTTTAGCAGACGAACTATGCGAACGTGAGCATTTTCTTCCTTTTTCTCTTAACTTATCGGGCAATCGTGTTTGTCAATTGACCTATACTATTGACGGAAATGATACTAAACTAAGTCGCAATATCCAAGAGGCGCTTATCAAACACCTTGAGATGTATACTGGGGCATTTGCTGTAATGGATTATAGCAAAAATGCTGTCTTAATTCTTTTTCTTTGTCACTCACCTGAGGGCATTGATGTTATTTCCGCCAGCTTAACAGATAGTATAAATTATATTCGCGCTTTGTATAATGTGAAATCTACCGCCATTATTGGGGAGTATTCACCCACTATATCCTCATGCGGTAAAAGCTATAAAGAAATACTGGCCTTTTGCCAACACAACGCGCGCTTTTTAAAGAAAAACGCTGATAATATTATTTGGCTTCCGCCATCGCCAAATGCTGACCTAGAAATGCCTTTGCCCGACTCTCTTGATAATGCCGCCTTTACATTTGAACAAATTTTAAAATACACTAGGGAAAACATGGCACAGGATATCAATCTAAAAACCATTGCCAATCATTTTAAAATGAGTCCCATCTCCGTTGGCCGGATGTTTCAAGCTAAGACTCAACTATGTTTTACCGATTATATCAATCACCTACGAATTTCAAAAGCCAAACAGTATTTAGCCACCACTGCTTTGTCCGCTAAAAAGATTTCTGGGCTGGTAGGCTATCGGAACGACCAATATCTTTCAACTGTATTTAAAAAAGTAGTGGGCATAACACCGGGTGAATATCGCTTAAAATCCAAGCTCTAATAAATCCCTCCTACGTATAAGATGACGCTCATAAAAATCGGAATACTAAAATGAAAATTCTCCATCTGCATACCTGGTCTATAATAAGCTACTATTTCTTTAGTTTGTAAAAAACGTGTGACGTATTCGATGAAATAGCGAATACGTTGACCTAAATTACCACATAAAACCAAAATCGCTATGGCTAAAATAGCTCCAAAGATAAATGATAACGCAATGCACTTAAGAATTGCACCAATGCCCATAATGCCACCTAGCGCTGATAATAATTTGATATCGCCTGGCCCCAGCATACGAAAAACGAATAGTACAAATAGCAATAACAGCGGAACTCCCGCCCCTTTCAGGTACTCCACTATCCCCACCACACCATGGATAGTAGTCTGATATATGAGTCCTATGAAAATGAAAATCACAATCGCCCCATTAGCTATTTTTTCATTTCTGACATCCATGCACGCACCCAAAAATGCTATTACTAAAACTAATAATTGTGCCAAACTCACTTCCTCCTTTATATGAAAATTCCGAAAAAGAATAAACTAATCCCGCGAATTGATTTTGTCTTAAAATTTTATAATTGGAAATTACGCTCGATTGAGCTAAAAAGATATCCCGAAGTGGATACCTTGGAACTATATTAAAACACAAGTCTTTTTATTTGTCCAGTGCTTTTTATTTTAATTTTGAATTTTCGCTTTTGTTAACTCCGCCAATAATTCTACCGTCGTTTTTCGCAAAATAGGATGATGCACATACGGTGCAATCTGTGCCAACGGCTCTAGCACAAAGCTTCTTTTGTGCATCTCAATATGAGGGATTTCAAGTTTTACACTTTCCATAACTATGTCATCATATAATAAAATGTCTAAATCTAGCGTTCTTGGACCCCAGCGAACATTGCGTTCTCGACCGTTTTCTTGCTCGATTTCTTTTATTTTTGTCAATAACTCCTCGGGCGTTAGCAAGGTTTTTAATTTTAAGGCCCCATTTAAAAAATTATCTTGAACCACATCACCATAAGGTTCGGTCTCAATAAACTCTGACACTTTCTCAATAATACAACCTTTGGTATCAGCCAGCATCTCGATACCTGCCTCTAAAAAAGCTTCCTTATCACCCATATTGGAGCCTAAGCCAATGTATGCCGTGTGCCACCCACGCTCTATTTCCACTGTTACCGTCTCAAACGGCAAGCCGATTGGTGCCTCTGGTTTTTGGAGTTGGAGTTTAACCTTTTGTAACTTTGGAATGGTTAGCAACATTTTTTCAGCTAGTCGCTCAACTACTGTTTCGATAAGCTGAAACATATTTTTGCAAATAAAATCATGCATCATTTTGCTAACTTCGCCGTAATTAATTGTCTTTGTCAAATTGTCGGTTTTGCCCGCTTCTTTGATGTCGCAAAACAATGTTGCCGAAATTATGAACTTTTGACCTTTTTCATTTTCCTCTGGAAAAACACCGTGATAAGCATATACTTCGAGGTTTTTAATCTTAATCTTATCCATTTAAAATTGCCTCCGCCATCTGGATTGCTCGTTTGTTCGCTTCAATATCATGCACACGCACGAAAGATGCACCTTTCATCACCCCTATAACTGTCGTTGCAATAGTTCCCTCCACTCGCTCCTTTGCTGGTAAATCAAGAGTTAAACCAATTACGGATTTTCTTGATGTCCCTAGTAATACGGGAACATTTAACTTGCCCAATTGCTCTAACTTATTAATCACTTCCAGGTTTTGCTCGTAAGATTTGGCAAATCCTACTCCTGGGTCAATCATAATCTTATCTGTTGAAATGCCAGCTTTTGTAGCAATACCAATGCTTTCTTGTAAATCAGCAATAATATCCGCCATGAAATTATCATATTCTGGTTGCTTTTTATTATGCATCAAACAGCACGCTGCGTCATACTTAGCCGTCACTTTGGCGATACGATTATCATACTTAAATCCCCAAACATCATTAACTAAATTTGCTCCTGCTTGTAATGCCTCTAATGCCACACCTGCCTTATATGTATCAATCGAAATTGGCACATCAAAACGCTTGCCAATTTCTTCAATAATCGGAATTACACGAGCACACTCTTGCGCTTCTTCAATTTGAATATGTCCCGGTCGTGTCGATTCGCCACCAACATCGATGATGTCCGCACCTTCATTTATCATGGTTTCAACATGTCGTAGAGCCACGTCTTTCTCACTCCATTTGCCACCATCAGAAAATGAGTCGGGAGTTACGTTCAAAATCCCCATGATGTATGTTTTATTTTTTAAATCAAATTCACGATTGCCGATAATCATAAAATAATCCTCTTATTTTTCTTCTCTTTAGACCAGTTGCATTCTTCTGCCACTACACACTCAAAACAATTGCGGGCTAATTTATCAGCTTGATAAAAAATCGTTGCAAAATCATCTTCGTCCGACGCTATTTGACATTTCACCTCTGGTCTTTGACGGTGCCCTTTGATGACCCGCAATATCTCAGCGGTTTCCTCATCATCAAACCCACATTCAGGTAATAATTCCTGCGCAATCATTACGCTTCCCTCGTGGTGAGGAATACTCTTGCGATATTCTAAAGAACGACCGACATCATGCAACAGAGCCGCCGCGTAAATAACTTCTTCGTCAATAGCAACGCCCTTTTTTTGTGCCATAATAAAGCTAAGTCTGGCAACAGCAAGAAAATGTTCCATGGTGTGCCCACAAAACTTCCTATCCTTTTCCAGACTTTGTATCTCTTGATAATACTGTTGGTATCGAGGATGAAACAAAATTTCATTTACTCTATCCATTATCTCTTACCCATTCTTAACTATCTGCAAAAATGTCTCACATAAACGATGGTCTATGCCAAATTCTCCACGAGTTACCGTCGTTACTGTCTGGCTTCCTGGCTTTTTGACGCCACGCATTGACATACACATGTGCTCTGCCTCAATCATCACCATAACCCCCTTAGGATTAATATTGTCCATTAATGCGTCAGCTATTTGTGCTGTTAGACGTTCTTGAATTTGTGTCCTTCGCGAATAGGTTTCTACCGTTCGAGCTAGTTTGCTTAGTCCAACTACTTTGCCATCAGGAATGTATGCCACATGGGCTTTGCCAAAAAACGGCAGCAAATGATGTTCGCACATTGAGAAAAATGTAATGTCTCGTTCCACAATCATCTCATTGTTATCAACCGTAAATTGCTTTGCCAAATGCACCCTGGCATCGTCATCCATTCCTTTAAATATCTCTTGGTACATCTTAGCAATTCGCTTCGGTGTCTCAGCCAACCCTTCTCTAGTTGGGTCCTCGCCTATTCCCTCTAGCAACATCTCAACTGCTACTTCTATTTTTGCTTTATCTATCATCAAAATCCTCCTGAGCATATGTGAATTTTGTCTTATTTCTTCCCAAAGTTATGCTTTGAAAGTTCTCTGAAATCCTTTAAGGCTTTCTTGCCAATCGGGATTATTTTTTTGAAGTTGATACTATTTTCGCCTCCTTGGCGTGGTCTAAATGTAATGGGAATATATCTAATCTTCGCTTTGCCCTTTTCATATAAAACCGTCAGTAAAACATTTGAGAGGTTATAATCCTTTGGTATCTCGCCAATATATTTTGTTAAAGATTTGGCACTCATCAATCTAAATGGCGTGTTAGCGTCTTTAATCCATAATCCAAATGAAAAGAATAATACTAATTTTAAGGTTTTGGTTACAAAAACTCTACTAAGACCATCTTGGCGTCCCTTACGGTGTCCGATTTGAATATCGTAATTTTCTCTTTGCTCCCATAATTGCCAAAATTCGCTTGGTAGTGTTTGTCCATCAGAGTCCGTTTGGAAAATGTATTCTGCTCCAGCTTTTAGTGCTCGGTGATAGCCATATAGTACCGTCCCACCGTGCCCACTATTGGCTTTAGTTATCGGTTCTAATTGCGGTAGTTCTTTTTGTAGTTCCTGTAATTTGACATAAGTTGAATCCTTGCCTCCATCATCAATAATAACTAAACGGCTTTCCTCGCCTATCTTAGCTACAACCTCATGCCATTCTCTAGCTACGGCATCAATATTTTCTTCTTCGTTATAGGCTGGTATTACGATATATAAAGAATTCATTTTGTCCTCCGTTATAACATTTTATTGTTTCCTATACAAAGAGTATACCCACTATATTGCGATTGCACAACTATTTTTTGCCCTCCACACACTGCTGGGCGTATCGTGATGGAGACAGCCCTGTTTTTTGTTTGAACAATCGGGAGAAATAGTGACTGTCATAGTAACCAGACATAACGCCGATTTCACTGACACTATGATGTAGGAGATGACTTTCCCGCAGCATCTTTTTGGCAAATCCAATACGCAGTTCGGTTAAATATTCCAAAGGAGTACAACCCGCTTCTCGGGCAAAACGACGACGGAGATGGTCTTTGCTTAAAGGAGCCTCATCTAGTAAAGAGCCAATTGTAAAATCTGGATTGGTAAAAGATTGAATGATTTGGTTTTTCAAAATTTCCACTTGCGAGTCCTTGGCCTGCCCATTATCGCTGTGCCAACTCAACAATAATCGGCACATCGTTTCGTACAAGGCATCTAAGATACTTTGATAATTGTCCTCCCGCTTATGGTAAACGCGGTGAGCAATCTGCATTAGGGCTTCAAAGGTCTTGGCAGCATCATCGTTACAGACAATCACGCCATTAGTATCGGCCTTTCTTCCGAGAAATAAGGTATTTGTCTGAAAGAAGATATCGCGAAATCCCTCTGTAGAAATCTTGCCATGCTGTACGTCTGGGGGCTGACAGATAATCGTTCCCGCAACAAAGGGATATTCTTTTCCCCCTATATTGGTAACGCCCTCTCCTTCTGTATTCAGCACAATCTCCCACAAAGAATGAGTGTGCCCAAAGGTTTGATAGTATCGCTGTTGCGACATTCCCACCATAACAATTGACACAATTTCGCCCTCCTTAGCTACTTTTAGTAGTTAAAGCGTAACAGAAAACAGCGTTTTTGTCCACCTGTTTTGACGTTTTTATCATCCCGCTCGCCAAGAGTTTCCTGATATACTAGCGTTACTAATATTATTCCAAGGAGGAAACTTTTATGAAACATATTGTTATGACTGGACCTAAACAAAGTGCTATTAAGGAAATCCCGACGGTTACCCCTAATGATAATCAGGTATTGATTAAGCTAAAGTATGTCGGCGTTTGCATGTCGGAACATTACGCTTGGTCAACAGCCACGGCTGGAGAGGCCTTTGGACATGAACCTATGGGTGTAATTGCTCAAGTAGGCAAAAATGTAACTGGATACGCTGTTGGCGACCGTGTGAGTGGTCTATGGGGCAGTACGCTACCGGGCTCTGGCGGTATGGTAGAATATGCTGTGGCCGACCCGCTTGATAGCACTATTGTTAAAATTCCTGAAGGTGCTAGAGACGAAGATTATGTTCTAGAACCACTAGCTTGTCTAATGAGTGCCATCAGCAAGGTACGTTTTTCTATGCCTGGCACTACTATCTGTGTGGTTGGCAGCGGTTATATGGGTTGCGGTGCTATTAGTTTGCTAAAAGTCCGTGGTGCTAGAGTCGTTGCAATAGATATTCGCCCAGAGTCTTTGGTAGATGCTAAGACTTATGGTGCTGATGAAGTTTATCTAGTTGACGAAGCTATGGAACTTTTTGTTAACAATCCTGATTTTGCTGGCTTTGAGCAAGTAATGGAATGGGGCGAAACTGATGAATCATTAGATTTGGCTATCAACTTGACTAAACAATGCGGTCAACTTTATCTAGGTGCCTATCACACTGGTGGCAAACGTCTAGTTGATGTGCAACAATTAAATGGTAAGGCTATTGACTGCTTAAGCGTTCACCCTCGCGAAAATCATCTTAACGATATCGGTGCACGCAACGCTGCTGAGTTACTTCATAATGGTACTTGGAAATTCTTGAATGTTCCTACCAAAATCTATCCTATCAGCCGTTTTGACCAAGCTCAAGAAGAGCTTGAAACTAAGCATGGCTCTTATATGAAGGCTTTAGTAGATATGGAACGAGATGACTTTGAACCGTATATTTTGAAATAGGACGTGATTATATGATAACCTTAGGAGTAGATATTGGCGGTACCAACATACGCATTGGTGCGATTACCCCAGATGGGGTCATCGCCCACAGCGAAAGCCACCGCCAAAAAGAAGTTATTGTACCCGAAGACGCTGTATCCAGCTTAACGGTGCATTTGCAAGACTATATTTCCAGAAATTATGCGCAAGAGGAGGTTATTGGCATTGGTATCGGTTTGCCTGGCACTTTGAGCAAAGACCAAAGCACAGTCCTTAGTATGCCAAACGTCAAAGGGTTTGACGGCATCAACCTTCGTGACACTTTAGGTCAAGCCATGGGCATTTCCGTATTTCCTCTAAAGGATGTATCGGCGCTATTTTACCATGACCGACAAAAACTAAATCTCGATGATGAGGATATCGTTGTGGGATATTATGTCGGAACTGGCCTTGGCAATGTTATTTACCTGAATGGACAAATTCTGACGGGGCAAAATGGCAGTGCTGGTGAGCTAGGACATATACCTATCAACGACTTTGATGGACTCTGCGGTTGTGGTAATGCTGGCTGTGCCGAGGCGTTTTGTGGTGGACTTTATTTGGCTAAATTGCAAGCGGAGCATTTCCCCGAAACACCTATGGGAGAACTCTTTGCCGAACACAGTAATCACCCGCTGATACAAGAATATGTAGAACGCCTATCGCTACCCATTGCCTCAGAAATTAATATTCTCGACCCTGGTACTTTACTATTGGGTGGTGGTGTCATCAACATGCCCCGCTTCCCTTTTGAGCAGTTAGAAAAAGCCATTCGTCGCCATGCCCGCAAGCCTTTCCCTGAACAAGCTTTAAAGGTTATTCAGGTGCGGAGTGAAGGTGAACCTGGTGTCATCGGTGCTGGTCTATATGCTTGGGACATGATTGAAAGGAAGGTATCACAATGAGTAAATTACTTTGCCCCTCTATGATGTGTGCTGACTGTGGCAACTTGGCTACGGAGACACAATTGCTTGATACGGCTGGGGCCGATTTGTTTCATATTGATATTATGGATGGTAATTTTGTACCCAACTTCGGCATGGGACCCCAAGATATACAAGGCGTTGTGGGCAACACCAAAAAACCCGTGGATGTACACTTGATGATTAACGACCCTGGTCGATATGTAGAAATGTTTGCCACTCTAGGCGCTGACATTATCTACATCCATCCAGAAGCGGATGTACATGCTCCACGCACCTTGGATACCATCGCCCGTAGCGGTGCTAAGCCTGGCATTGCTTTAAACCCAGGCACTACCTTAGATACTGTCCGCCCGTTGTTGTCTTTGGTGGACTATATTCTTGTTATGACAGTAAACCCCGGCTTTGCCGGCCAGACATATCTTCCCTTTGTAGATGAAAAAATTGACGAGTTGCTGGAAGAAAAGAAAAAGTACGACTTCCAGATTGTCATTGACGGAGCCTGTTCGCCAGCAGTAATTGCCCGACTTAGCGCCAAGGGCGTGGACGGCTTTGTGTTAGGCACCTCTGCCTTGTTTGGAAAAGAAAAACCCTATGGGGAAATTATAGAAGAGCTTCGCGCTCTGTAGGAGGAACATACATGCGAATAGCTATAGGAAACGACCACGTAGCATTAACTATGAAACAAACNATCAAAGAATATCTGACCGAAAAAGGTCATGAAATTCTGGATTTCGGCACTCACACAGAAAATCGTTGTGATTACCCTGTGTACGGTGCCAAGGTGGCACATGCTGTAACGGCCGGTGATGCTGACTGTGGTATTCTCATCTGCGGCACTGGTGTGGGTATATCTTTGGCCGCTAATAAGGTTCACGGTATTCGTGCCGTGGTATGTAGCGAGCCATATAGTGCCATGCTTTCTAAAGAGCACAACAACACTAATGTACTAGCTTTTGGCTCGCGCGTTGTTGGCGAGGACATGGCAAAAATGATTGTAGACGCTTGGCTCTCGGCCACTCCTGAGGGCGGTAGACACCAAAACCGTATCGACATGATTGCCCAGATTGAAAAGGAGCAGTAGGTCAACCAAAACGTGATGAAAGGATGATGAAAAATGAGCAAAATTTTATCTTGTACAGCAGAACCATTTGGAAAAATGCCGGACGGCAGTGAGGTTTTGTTGTACCGCATACAAGGCGGAAAAGGCGTGAGTGCCGAAATTATTAGCTACGGCGCCATTATTCACAGATTGTATACCCCTGACAAAAACGGCAACCTCGCTGATATTGTTGTCGGTCAAGATAGTGTGGAAGAATACGGCACACCACCTAACTGTGCTGCTGTATTTATCGGACGTGTGGCTAACCGTATTTCAGGCGGGAAATTTAATGTTGGAGACAAAACTTACACCACTGAGAAGAATGCTGAAGGCGGTTGTACATTACACAGCGGAAGTGGTAACTATGGCAACCGCAATTTTAGTGGCGAAATGTTTGAAAATGATGACTGTGCTGGAGTGGTATTATCTATACGTGACAACGGCGAGGGTGGTTTCCCTGGCGGTATGGATGTATCTTTGACCTATTCTTTGGACCTTGACGGCAACTTAAAGCTTCATTATGAGGCATTTCCTGAAGAAGACACTCCGATTGTTTTTACCAATCATGTCTATTTCAACCTAGCCGGTCACGACAGTGGCAGTGTAAAAGACCAACTACTCCAACTGGAGGCAGATTTTTTCATGACACATCATGTCAACGGCCTGCCTTTAGGCGAAGTGTTAAGCGTTGTTGGCACAGACATGGATTTTACCACTCCAAGACCTTTGGGCCAAGGCTTTAACAGCGATTATTCTCAACTCTCCTTGGGTGGTTACGACCACAATTACTGTCTTCGCGGTCACGGCATGCGTCGCGGTGGTGGTGCTAAAGATCCTAAAAGCGGACGTTGTTTGGAGTTTTTTACAGACATGCCAGGAGTTCAACTTTATACGGGAATTCATTTATTTGATGGCACCCGCATAGGCAAGGATGGCATGGGATACCGCAATGGATGTGGCTTCTGCCTAGAGACCCAACACTATCCAGATTCTGTCAATCAATCTCAATTCCCATCGCCAATGTATAAGGCTGGTGAGAAATTCGTATCGGAGACTATTTTCCGATTTTTTGCGGAATAAAAGTTCGCAAGATATTTGAGTTGGGTTCTTACTGGTGTATTGTTTTATGCGCTTGCATAATTTTCCCTGTCGTGCTAATATATCTCTATATTCGCTGGAGGTGAACTTATGGCTATTGGGAATAAGATAAAATCTCTTTTGAAGAAGAAACATATGAAAGTCACTACGCTTGCTAATTTGGCTAATATTCCTGAGCAAACGCTTTATGCAATTATCCGCCGTGACAGCACTAATGTTGATTTGGATATATTAAGAAAAATCTGTGCTGCTACCGAGATAAATATATCGTACTTTTACAGTAAGCACTCCAATGTACGACCTGAGTTCAATAGTACTTATGCTAGTGATTATATAGCTTTTTCGGTAATCGACTTACCAAACAAAAAACCTAATGAAAAGCATTATGATATTGCTACTAATAATATAGTTTTAAGTATCTTAGAAAGTATGGCAGAAGAACAAGATTGCTCGCCAAGTGATGTGCTCGAAAATATTCTTACTGAATATCTAAAGAATTATGCCAACGATAGTGAAATGACTGTCGTTGTCGAAGATGATGTTGAAGAAGGAGCGAATATGGATATTGCGGATGCGTCCATTGATGACAATGCTGATACAAACACCAGCACTCGTGATACTGATTTACCATATTGGATGTTTTAATACAAAAGCAACCGGCGCAGGCTGGTTGCTTTTGTATTTGCTTCTTATAATATCATTATCAATATCCGTCAATACCCCCAATATGTACCCATTCTTAGGTGCTTTAGCAGTACTAGACCATCTTTTCATGGTTTTAAAAGACCTCACTCTTGCTCCTCTTTTTCTTTGGTTTTACAATTGCAATTCCATTTTGATTTTCTTTGGCAGTTTCGCTACCACTAAATTATATGACTCTTTCAATGCTTCCAACAATTTTTCTTCACCCCATTGCTCTTCATCTAATAAGATAGAATTCCAATGGTCTTTGTTGGTGTAATAACCTGGCACTATCCACTTAAACATCGTTCTAAGTTCAACATTGTCCGCTGGTATTCCTTTTACAGTTAGAATATCATTACCACCTTTGTCTTGGCATAACAAGGAAAACATCTTGCCCGCAACATCCATGCGGTCGCATCCCCATGCTGGATAATAATAAATGCTGGCCCCCGACCATTTCTTGATTTCCTTTTCGATTGCTATTTTCAAATCGTCTTTTTTCATTTTATTGCCTCCACTCTTCTTAAAATTCTTCGCTTTGCTCAGAATGACAGTGCTTTCATAACTCATTTGACACTACCGAATAGTCTTCCTAACTTGCCATTACCACTAATATAAGGGTGAATATTTTAGTATTATATCTTTTTATTGAAACAATAGCAATGTTGTTGGAATAATATTTCTAAACATTATACAAATGACACTTAACCAGATGACTTGTCGATATCTCATGCTGTTGTGGTGGTGTAGTACTACAAATTGGCATGGCATACGGACAACGCGTGAACTTCAACTCCCTAATCCCTCATTCATGAGGGACTTGTTCACTTTTGCACCACTGTGTGGCTACGCAGTAGCCTTCCACTACACAGTGTGTNCATCCCACGGAGCGTTTTTTGCTTTATAGNGCACTTTCCTATAAANTGAAAAAGGGACGCCGGAGCATTGCTGCTCTTACGCCCCATTTTCATGCTATTGGAAACTCTTTATTTAACGTCTACTTCAGCACTCCAAATNGCGTTGTCCTTTGCCTCATTGACATCTTTTGATTTTATCATGCCAAATGTCTCATTGCCGAAAAACAATTGAAGTTTAGAAACATCTAGTCCCTTAACAGCATATTTCAGCATCCATTGGTCCGCGACAAGGGTTGCACCCAACCAGTCTAGCTTCTTACCGTCTTGATTGAAGGCTGCCAAATCAAATTCATGATAGTGCTTATTGCCAAATGCATCTTCAATTTCAGCAGGGTCTAGTCCATCTGCTATCATCTCTTGCTCCTTAAGTTCATCTTCCTTTGTACTTTCTTCAAAGCTGAGACCTTCTTGTCCACTTGCTATCAGTTCTTCGTTAAACTCACCATAAACCTCATCAAAATTTTCTGCTGTAACATTAGTATACGGCGCATTCATATAAACCACTACTTGATATGGAGAAACAAATACTTTATTAATCGTAAATCCGTCTACTGCTTCTTGGTTCAGATTAACGGTCTTGGCAATTTGGGTGTCAACTGTATACGGAATTGTAAGCTTCCAACTGCCATCATATCTATGCATAACATCGATATTGTTGCTTTCCCTGTCGTCATGATATCCATCGAAGCCAAGCATAGTTAAATCTAAATCAAAAATACCTTCGCCACTTACCACTTCGGCAAGGTCTATTTTCAACATTCCAACAAAGGTATTGTCATCAAGTACATCACCCTCCATTCTTTGTAGTTCGTTCTCGCCACTAACTCCTTTGTCTGTCTGACCGCCACCCCATGCATACATATGCTTAATTACATCTTGCATATCTTCAACTCGTTCGCCTTCAACTCGTTTTCCTGCAGCTATCTCTTCAGCAAGTGCCGCTATGTCTTCTTCCCTTGCATATCCCATCATATCATTAAATCCGCCC
>JGI994J12354_10000609_pt1 | contig 35710 bp, 26 predicted proteins | sample IntmicLarv3ML3BL_FD_12354 | JGI IMG/M metagenome (IMG submission 12354) | reverse complement strand
CAGCCAGATACGGCTCGCCCTCGGGCTGCTCCTTGCCGTCGTGGAGCATCTCCGCAAAGCGCAGGCGGATTTTTGTGCCCGCCTGCCCGCCGCGTACGGTGATTTTGGCGATGCCCGCGATGTTTTGGCCGCAGTCCAGAATATAGCGTTTACCGCCGGGATTGTCCGGGTCATCCAACGTATAAACCAATTTGGTTTTGCGGACATCATAGCCCTGCTCCGTGCCGAGTTTTACGCGCGAACCGACATGGGCGGTCAGCTTCACCGCGTCCGGGTTCACCGGATGCGGCGGCGTGAAATCGCTGCCATGCAGCAAGGCGGCGGCGGTGTCACCCGTGACGACCTGCGCAGCAGACCAATCCGCGCCGTCATACTGCGCCGTGACCCAGCCAAGCATTTCTTTGCCCGCGTTGTAGGTTTCGCCGTGCTCATTGTCCGCCAGCTCATAGGGACCCTTGCAGCTCACCTGCCAGCTGCCGTCCGTACAAACCTTTTGCAGGCTGCCGTCCGTATAGGCAATCTCCAGCTGCGCCAAGAACGCGGGATGTTTTCCGTAGCGGTTGACGTTGCCGGAAATGTGCCCCGCGTACCAGCCGCTGCCTGTGGCGGCGCCCAGCGCGTTTGCGCCCTCGTTCAGCAACCCGGTGATGTCATAGGTCTGATACATCAGCGTCTGGGTATAGTCCGTCCAGCCGGGGTTCATCATTTCACCCGGCGCAACCTGTTCGCCGTTGAGAAAGGCATCATAAAGCCCCAGCGCCGTGGCATAGAGCCGCGCGCTTTCGATTTTTTTGCCCGGCAGGGTTTCAAAGCTTTTGCGGAACATCGGCAGTGAACCGCCGTTTGCGGCATCCGCCGACGGGGCGGCGATAAGCCTTGCCTCAAAATCCTCTTGGCGCAGGGCGGTTTCAAACCAAGTGACCTCTGATTCCACGGCCTTTCCGTCCTTATCCCAGACCGTCACGCGCCAGTAATAACGTGTGCGGGGAGCGAGCGCCGCACCTGCATACGCAATGTTCAGGCTGGCATCGCTTTTGGTTTTGCCGGAATCCCAAAGCTCGCCTGCCGCAGCGTCCGCCTTGGTGCTGACCAGCACCCGATAGGCCGTTTGCTTTTGCCCGACGGTGTCGGAACGCATCTGCCAAGAGAACTGAGGCACGGTATTCGCCGCGAGATAGGGGGTATCGCTGTTGTTGGTTTGCAGCTTTTGGAGCGTGGCATCTGGCTCGCCGGGCTCACCGAAACCGATGGTGCACAGGGAAAAAACGAGGGTGAGCGCCAGCAGGGCACTGAGAAAGCGCTTGCATTTCATGGAAATCATCCTTTCATTTGAGTTTTTATCCGTTATTAGTGTAGCACGGCGCAGGAGGCTTTGCAAGAAAAAACATCAGAACTTTGCAGTTAAAGATTGAATTCCGCGAGAAAGCTGATATAATGTAATTATCGCAATGGCGATAGACTGACAGAAAGGCTTCGATAGATTCAATATGCTGGAATTTCAAAAGGTATCCTTTCAAGTGGATACCGGCAATACACAACTGGAAATCATCAACGAGATCAGCTTCACCGTGAACAGCGGGGAGTTCATGGTGGTCACAGGACCGAACGGCGGGGGCAAATCCACTGTCGCACGGCTGATTATGGGCATAGAAAAGCCGACCGCCGGCAAGATTCTGCTGGACGGGCAGGACATCACGGATATGCGCATCCCCGAACGTGCGCGTCTGGGCGTGGGCTACGCCTTTCAGCAGCCGCCGCGCTTTAAGGGCTTGACCATCCAAAAGCTGCTTTCGCTCGCGCAAAACGGCGAGGAGCTGCGCGAGAATGAATGCTGCGACTATCTCGGCGATGTGGGGCTTTGCCCGCGCGAATACGCCAAGCGCGAGATGGACGCATCCCTATCCGGGGGCGAGATGAAGCGCGTGGAAATCGCTTCCCTCATGGCGCGCCGCCTGAAGCTCGCCATCTTTGACGAGCCAGAGGCGGGCATTGATTTGTGGAGCTTTTCCATGCTGGTGGAAAGCTTCCGCAGCAGCGCCAAGCGGCGGCACGAGGCGGTCATCATCATCTCCCACCAGGAGCGCATCATGCAACTAGCCGACCGCATCTTGATTCTGGCGAACGGCAGGGTTGCAGGCGAGGGCACGCGGGACGAGATGCTGCCGCAGCTTTTGAAGGAGCTGGACAGCGGCTGCAGCTGCCCCGCCGCCATGAGCAGAATCGATGCAGGGGAGGGCACCGCCAATGGATAAGCTGGACAGAACGATGCTTGAGGCCGTGGCGGATTTGCACGAAATCCCCGCCGGGGCGTATAACATCCGCAAAAACGGGGCGGGGCATTCCCGCCGCTCTACGGCAAACATTCAAATAGAAACCAAAACGGACAATCCCGGCATTGACATCCGCGTTGCGCCGCACACCAAAAACGAAAGTGTGCATATCCCGGTCATCATCACCGAAACCGGCGTGAACGATTTGGTCTACAATGATTTTTACATCGGCGAGGGCGCGGATGTGCTGATTGTGGCGGGCTGCGGCATTCACAACGACGGCAGCGACAAGGCGCAGCACGACGGCATCCATCGCTTCTTTTTGGAGAAAAATGCCCGCGTACGCTATGTGGAGAAGCACTACGGCGAGGGAGACGGCAAGGGCGAGCGCATCCTGAACCCCATCACCGAGGTCACGCAGGCGGAAAACAGCATATGCGAGATGGAAATGGTGCAGATTGCAGGCGTGGATTCCACCGTGCGCAAGACGACGGCGCATCTCGCGGCGGGCGCGAAAATGCTGCTCACCGAGCGTCTGCTCACCCACGGAACGCAAGTGGCGCGCTCGGATATGGAAATCCATCTGGATGGCGCGGAATCCTCCGCACAAATTATTTCCCGCTCCGTGGCGAAGGAAAATTCGGAGCAAATCTTCTACCCCCGCGCCGTGGGCAACAACGCCTGCCGCGCGCACATCCAGTGCGATTCCATCATCATGGACAGCGCCAAGGTGCGCTCCATCCCCGAAATCTCCGCCAATCACTGCGACGCGCAGATTATCCACGAGGCGGCCATCGGGCGCATCAACAACGACCAGCTCTTAAAGCTCATGACCTTCGGCCTGGAGGCGGAGCAAGCGGAGGAGGTCATCATCGAGGGCTTTTTGAAGTAGTATATACAAAAAACAGGAAGGATGGTTCACCAATGGCAAAAACAAAAGCAATCGGCGAAAAACTGAATGTCAAGAAAACCGTACTCATCGGCTTCGGCTTCATGGCATCCTCCATCGCATGGGCGATTTATGACCCGCTGATTCCGCTGCTGCTCAAGGATTTTCTGGAGGATTCCCCGCGCGTGGCGCAGTGGGGCGCATCGCTCGCGGCGCGTTTCCCGGATCTGATGGCGGTGCTGCTGCGCTCGCAGGGGCAGAATGTCAGCGGCAGTGTCGCGGGGCTGAATCTCGTGCCGCTGTTCATCGGTCTGATTATGACCTTTGACAATATCTTCGGCGTGATTTTTCAGCCGACCTTCGGCAAGCTTTCGGATAGAATGCACTCCAAATACGGCAAGCGCCGCCCGTTTATCTTTTTCGGCGCGCCGATTTCCGCCGTGCTGTTCCTGCTGATTCCGCAGATGAACAGCCTGGGCGCGTTGATGACCTGCATCATCCTGTTTGTGTTCGTCATGTCCCTGTGGCGCGCGCCCGTGGTGGCACTCATGCCGGATTTGACCCCGCCGAAGCTGCGCAGCGAGGGCAACGCCATCATCAACCTCTGCGGCGGCCTGGGCGGCTTAATCGGCATGATGGCCGGCACGGTGTTCTGCGCCATCTTTGGCTTCAACAGCGATTTGAAGGAGGAATACCCTTACGTCTTCGGCTTGGCGGCCGCAGTGATGATTATCAGCGTCTTTGTGCTGCGCTTCTTTGTCCACGAGCCGGACAGCCGCCTGAAGGCGCAGGGCGAAGCCAACGCCGCCGCGGACGCGGCAGCAAAAAAGGCGCTTGCCAAGGAAGAAAAGGCGCGGCTGAAATCCGAAAAGCTCTCCAAGGCAGAGCGCGTGAGCCTCATCTTCATGCTCTTTGCGCTGTTCTTCCTCATCAGCGGCACGAACGCCATCCAGACCTTCTTCTCGCTCTTCGCGGCGGAGGTGCTGGACAAGAGCGGCTCCGAGGCCACGATGATGATGGCGATTTTTGCGGCAAGCTCCATGATTTCCGCCATTCCGGCGGGTATCGTCGGCAAAAAAATCGGGCGCAAAAAGACCATCATGCTGGGCATCGGAACCTTCGTTGCGGTGTTTCTGCTTTACGCCGCCACCAAGAACCTCGCGCTCATTTGGGTGGCGCTGGTGCTGGGCGGCGCGGCGAATATGTTCATCACGGTCAACACGCTCCCCCTCGTGCTGGAAATCGGCGGCCTCGACCGCGTTGGCACCTACACCGGCTACTATTACACCGCCACCTTCTCCGCCCAGATTGCCTCGCCCATCATCTATGGCTTCATCGCAACACTTACGGCGAAAACGGCGGAAAACCCCAACGCCATGGGCTATCTCTCCCTGTTCTACTACTGCCCCGGCCTGTTCGTCATGGCGTTGCTCTGCCTGCTGGCCGTTAAGCACGGCGAAGCCAAGGTGGATCAGGACGCACTGGAGGAAACGGTGAAGCAGGTGGAATTGGAAAATGCGGATTAGTGCAATTTCACCAAAATCCCCGCCGAAATTTTTACGGTACCTGCGGGAGCTTTTTTGGCAATGCTCTTGTATTCCTACCACATGTTGGTATAATTAGTGAATAGGGTTCAAAAGGTCACAACATATTCAAAAAACAGGAGGACATACACACTATGGAAAAAACACTCAGAATCGGTATCATCGGCTGCGGCGGCATCGCCAACGGCAAGCACATGCCCGCGCTCAAGAAGCTGGACTCGATCAAGATGGTTGCGTTCTGCGACCTCGTGGAGGACAAGGCAAACCAGGCGGCGCTGATTTATGGCACCCCGGATGCCAAGGTCTACACGGATTATAAGGAACTGCTGAAGGACGAGAGCATTGATGTCGTTCACGTTCTGACCCCCAACCGTTCTCACAGCTTCATCTCCATTGACGCGCTGGAGGCCGGTAAGCATGTCATGTGCGAAAAGCCCATGGCGAAAACCTATGCCGAAGCGAAGGCCATGTATGAGGCCAGCGAGCGCACCGGCAAAAAGCTGACCATCGGCTATCAATCCCGCTGGAGAGGCGATTCCCTCTATCTGAAAGAGATGATTGAGAACGACGATTTGGGCGAAATCTACTATGCGCGCGCCATTGCGCTGCGCCGCAGAGCGGTTCCCACCTGGGGTGTGTTCCTCAACGAATATGAGCAGGGCGGCGGCCCGCTGATTGACATCGGCACCCATGCGCTGGATTTGACCCTGTGGCTCATGAACAACTATAAGCCCAAAATGGTTGTGGGCACCACCTACCGCAAGATTGCGCATCAAAAGCGCGCCGCGAATGCCTGGGGCGATTGGGATCCCAACGAATTCACCACCGAGGACTCCGCCTTTGGTTTTGTGGTCATGGAAAACGGCGCGACCGTTGCGCTGGAGAGCGCCTGGGCCATCAACATCTCTGACCCGCGCGAAGCCATCTGCACCCTTTGCGGCGACAAGGCCGGCGCGGATATGTATGACGGCTTGACCATCAACAACGTCAAATACGGCCGCCAAAACATTGAGAAGCCCAACTTCAAGGCGGGCGGCGTGGCGTTCTACGACGGCGACTCCTCCAAGATTGAGGATGTGGAAGCCTACGCGTGGATTGACGCGATTCTCAACGACAAGCCCGTGCCCACCAAGCCCGAGCAGGCCATGGTCGTCACCCAGATTCTGGAGGGTATCTACGAGTCCGCCAAGACCGGCGAGCCTTACTACTTCAATAAATAAGAACGGAACCGGGGCGGGCGGCTTGCCCGCCCTTTTTCCGAATGGAGGTACTGCCATGCAACTGGGCATCATAGACAACACCCTCACGCGCGAAAGCTATCAAGAGGTCAAGGACTTCGGTCTCGCCTTTGTGGAAACCTGTCAGAACATCGGTGTGGACTTGGAGGCGTTCCGCGCCAAGGTTCCCGCGCTTTTGGAATACGAGAAGGAATTCGGCATCGGCATGCGTTCCATCGGCCGCTGGGGCACGAACAAATTTGATGAGGACGGCAAGCTGATTGAAGAGGAGCTGCAAAACAATTTTATGCTCATCGACTGCGCCGCGCAGCTTCACTGCCCCGTGTTCAACACGGGCGTGAACTTTGTGGAGGGCATCTCCTACTACGACAACATCGGCCTTGCCATCTCGTTTTTGGAGAAGCTTCTGGCCTACGGCAAGGAGAAGGGCGTGAAAATCGCCACCTACAACTGCCACTGGAATTCCTACATCACAGGCCCCGAGCAGTGGAAGCTCATCCACGGTCATCTGCCGGAGTTGGGCATCAAATACGACCCCACGCACTGCCTGAACGATGGCAGCGGCGATTATCTGGGCGATGCGGCAAACTGGGGAGAGCGCTTCTATCATGTGCACATCAAGGGCACCATCAACATTGACGGCAAGCATCTGGACGACCCGCCCGCAGGCCTGGATATGATTGACTGGGGCACCTTCATGGGGCTGCTCTACAAGAAAAAATACGACGGAACCCTGAGCATTGAGCCGCATTCCGGCACCTGGCAGGGCGATTTGGGTGCCTGGGGCATCCGCTACACCACCGAATACATCAAGAAAATGATATTTTAGGACGGTTAGAATTATGAAATTTGCAGTACAGCTTTACAGCATCCGCGACAAAATTGAGGACGATGACGCTTTGCTCGCGGTTTTGGAAAAAGTCAAGGCGCTGGGCTATGACGGCGTGGAATTCGCGGGCTATTTCGGTGTGGAGGCCGAGGCCTTGCGCGCGAAGCTGGACGAGGTCGGGCTGGTCGCCATGGGCACGCACACGAATCTGGATGCCCTGCGCGCCGAGAACATTGAAGCGACGCTGGACTTCCATGAGGTCATCGGTTGCAGCGATGTCGGCATCGGCGGCGCGGCCTGCGGCACTCCGGAGGACACCGCAGCCTCCTGCGCCGTGCTGAAGGCGGCGAACGAGGCCGCCGCCAAGCGCGGCATGCGCGTATACTATCACAACCACAGCCGCGAATTCGAGCCCTTCGCGGACGGCTCGCTTTCCATCGATTCCTTCCTGCAGGCCTGCTATCTGGAGGTTGACACCTATTGGAGTCACCGCGCGGGCGTGGACAATGCCCCGTTCTTGTTGAAAAATCAAGATAAGATTATCCATCTGCATATCAAGGACGGCGTGCCGGAGGGTTCGCGCGTGCTGGGGCAGGGCGATTGTGACATCCCCGCCGTGGTTGCCGCCGCGAAGGAGATGGGGCTGGAATGGCTCTGTGTGGAAAACGAGGGCGACCCCGAAAAAGCGGACAGCATCGACGAAATCGGTGCGTGTCTTGCTTACTTGAAATCCATAGTATAATTCATCCGAAGGAGGAAAACTGCGATGAAACTCGGCGTATTTACCTGCTTGTTAAGCAACCTGCCTCTGGAGGAGGCGCTGCAATACTTCCAATCCTTGGGCATTGAAATGATTGAGTTGGGCGTTGGCGGCTACCCCGGCAATTCCCACGCAGACCCCGCCGTTTTGCTGAATGACGAGGCGAAATTTGCGGAGTTCACGGCGCTGATTGAAAAATACGGCCTTGCCGTCAGCGCGCTGAGCTGCCACGCCAACCCCGTGCATCCCCAGAAAGAGGTTGCGGCGGAGTTTGACAAGTGCATCCGCGATGCGATTCTGCTGGCGGAAAAAATGGGGCTTTCCCAAATCAACACCTTCTCCGGCTGCCCCGGCGATTCCGAGAATGCAAAATACCCCAACTGGGTCACCTGCCCCTGGCCGAACGAGTTTTCGGATTTGCTGGATTGGCAGTGGAATTCGGTGCTGATTCCCTATTGGAAGGATTTGGTGACCTTTGCCAAGGCGCACGGCGTGAACAAAATCGGCCTGGAGCTGCACCCCGGCTTCTGTGTGTATAACACGGATACCCTGCTGCGCCTGCGTGAAGCCGTCGGCCCCGAAATCGGCGCGAACTTTGACCCGAGCCATCTGGTGTGGCAGGGTATGGATCCCGTGACCTGCATCCGCAAGATGGGCGACGCCATCTTCCACTTCCACGCGAAGGACACCAAAATCGATGCCCTCAACACCGCTGTCACCGGCGTGCTGGATACCAAGTCCTACAGCGACGAAATCAACCGCGCCTGGGTATTCCGCTCCGTGGGCTATGGCAACGATGCCACCTATTGGAAGGACATCATCTCCAACCTGCGCTTGGTGGGCTACGATTATGCCATCAGCATCGAGCATGAGGATTCGCTGATGAGCCAGAACGAAGGCCTCTCGAAGGCAGTGGCGTTCTTGAAGGATGTTATCATTAAGGAAAGCCCCGCTGAGATGTGGTGGATATGATGGGGAAAATTTGACCCTTCGATGCCGGAGCTGCATCGATATCGCTTCGCGATACCGGGTCAAATTTCCGCGCGCTGAGTTTACAGAGATTTTGCAATAGGATATTTCTAAATTTTTCTCAAAAATAATTTGTATGGGGGAAAGATACGATGGCTGAAAATCAAAGACAAATCGGTTGTGCCGTGATTGGTTACGGCGGCATGGGTGGGTGGCATACCCGCAAAATCCGCGAGGTCGGCGGCAATTTGATTGGCATTTATGACATTGACCCGGCGCGCTTGGCCGTGGCGGAGGAAAACGGCATTCACGCCTACGCCTCCCGCGAGGAGCTGCTGGCCGACCCTGCCATTGAGCTGGTGACGATTGCCACGCCCAATGACGTGCATAAGGAAATTGCCATCGCGGCCATGGCAGCAGGCAAAAACGTGATTTCCGAGAAGCCCGTGGCGATGGATGTCGGCGAGCTGGAGGAGATGATTGCCGCGAGCATAAAGTATGGCAAAATCTTCACCGTCCACCAAAACCGCCGTTGGGACGAGGACTATCTCACCGCAAAGTACATGCTGGACAATAACACCCTAGGCGAGATTCACCGCATCGAGTCCCGCGTGCAGGGCTCTCGCGGTATCCCCGGCGATTGGCGCAATCAGCGCGTTCACGGCGGCGGTATGCTGCTGGATTGGGGCATCCATCTGCTCGACCAGGCGCTGATGATGACCCTGCCGCGCAAGCTGGTATCTGTTTACGGCAACCTCACCAACATCACCAATGAGGATTGCGACGACGGCTTCTATTGCACCATGAAGTTTGACGACGGCCTGACCGTGATGGTGGAAGTGACCACGAACAACTTCATCTCCCTGCCGCGTTGGTATGTGCTGGGGCAAAACGGCTCCGCCACGATTGACGACTGGGAGCGCAACGGAAAAATGGTCATGGTCTCCGATTGGGAAAACCGCGACGCCGTGCCCGTGCAGGCCGGTGCGGGCTTGACCAAGACCATGGCACCCCGCACGGACGACACCATCCAGACCTTCCCGCTGCACAAGGTGTCGGCGGATTGGGGCGAATACTACAAGAACATGTTCGCCGTGCTCAATGGCGAGGGCGAGCAGCTCATCACCCACGACCAGCAGCGCCGCCTGATGAAGCTCGTGGCAGCGATTGTGGAGTCGCACGAGACGGATAAGGTTGTCACGCTGAATATCTGACCATAACGAAGCAGGCTGCTGCATGACGAGAATGCGGCAGCCTGTTTTTATCTTTTTTCAAAAAGCTTGTAACGAAATGCGGATTTCTCCGTCTAACCAATGAGAATCAGAGAGAGGAGGCGGTGATGTGGACTTTGAGCAGCTCTACAACAGCTATTACATGCAGGTGTATTCCTTCGTGATGACGCTCGCGAAAAATCGGCATACGGCAGAGGAAATCACGCAGCGGGCGTTTTTTAAGGCGATGACGGCGGGCAAGGGTTATCAGGGCGAATCCAGCGAATTGACCTGGCTGTGCGCCATTGCAAAGAATCTGGTTCAGGACGAATTTCGGGCGCAAAAGAAAATGGGCGTGCTCACGGCGGAACCGGCGGATGAAACGAATCCGGCGCGCGAGGTCGAGGATGACGCGGCGGTGTTCGCCATTCATCAGGTGCTGCACGAGCTGGAGGAGCCCTACAAAGAGGTGTTTCAGCTGCGGGTTTTCGGCGAGCTGCCGTTCCAAAAAATCGGCTTGCTGTTCGGCAAAAGCGAAAACTGGTCACGCGTCACCTATCACCGCGCACGTCTGAAGATTCAAGAAAGGATGGAGAAATGATGAAATATTCCTGTGAAGTCGTAAAGGACTTACTACCCCTCTATCACGATGAGGTCTGCAGCCCCGGCAGCAAGGCTCTGGTGGAGGAGCATCTGGGCGAATGCCCGGATTGCGCCGCCCTGCGCGAGCGGATGCAAAACAACCGCTATGACGACAGCCTGCGAAAAGAGCGGGACGAGGTGGTGGGGCAGCACAACAAAAAGGTGATGCGCAAATCCCTCTTAGCCGGCATTTGCTTTGCCGCCATTCTCGCGGTGCCGATTTTGGTCTGCCTGATTGTGAACCTCGCGGTCGGTCACGCGCTGGATTGGTTCTTTATTGTGCTGACCTCCCTGCTGCTGTTCGCCTCCCTCACGGTGGTGCCGCTGGTGCTGGAACGGCGGCGCGGACTGGGAACGCTCGCAAGCTTCACCGGAAGCCTATTGCTGCTGCTGTTGAGCTGCTGCATCTACACCAAGGGCGATTGGTTCTTTGTTGCCGCCATCCCCGTGCTGTTCGGGCTTTGCGTGGTCTTCTTGCCCTTCGTGCTGTATCAGCTGCCGCTGAAGGGTTTTGCGTCACGCCACAAGGGGCTGCTCGTGATGACAACGGATACCCTGCTGTTGGCGGCCACCGTCATCCTCAGCGCGGTATACGGCGGCTACCACCAAGCCCCCGGCTACTGGGGAATGACGTTCTGGAACACCCTAATTCCGCTGGTTTTCCCCTGGACGCTGTTCCTGCTTATCCGCTATCTGAAAACGAACGGCCTTGTTAAGGCAGGGCTTTGCACCCTCTTCTCCGGCGCATTCCTAGTGCTGCTCAACGATGCGATTCAGTTTGTGCTGGACGGAACGGCGGTGCTGACCGTCCTGAGCGCAAACCTCGCCGTCTGGCAAGACAGCACCATCAACGCCAACATCTATCTGCTGATGCTGCTGACAGGCGCGCTGGTCGGGATACCGCTGGTGATTGGGGGGATGGTGAAAGGGCAACGGCGGAAGAAGTGAAACGTTTTTTGAGAACGGATGAGTGAGAATTGGAGGGTATTCGCATTTTCAACAAAAAAACGAAAACAATTTTATTTTTTATTGATATTGATGTATTGCGGTGATATACTGTGAGTGAAATGGGTGATTCCGATGGACTTTTCATGTTGTTCGAATAAAACCAATCATTTTGAAAAACGTGAAAAAGGTGTTTTTGTGGGTAATGGTGTTTCTCTTTGCCTTTACGCCGATGGCGATGGCCGATTCGGAGTCATCGAGAGAGCCGGAGGCTGCGGTGATTGAGAACATTGTTGTGTGGACGGATGATGGGGTAGAAACCATTGTACCTGTGGACGTCCCGTCGGATTCGTATTTGCAGCAAAGCGTCCCGGAATATACTCCGCCAAATCTTTTGGCTGAGGCGGAGGAATACGGCGATGACCCGATGGATTATATTCCACTTCCCGGTGACCAGTATCAAAATAATGCGACGGTATCTCCATACACAAGAGTGGGCTTTTTAGAAAGCACTTTTGATGCCAATGATGATGGACGCGTTGATATGATTTCTAGAGCAACTGCATCGTTGCAAGGTCCGGATCTGCTTATTTCTGCTGCACACTGTGTTTATGATTCTGATTTCGGTGGCTGGTCAGAAGTAACAAAATATTATCCATTAAGAAATGGAGCGACACTTCCTGCGAATTACGCAACAGTTGCTTATAAGGCGATATCTCAGACATATATAAATGGAGACAAAAAAGATGACTGGACAATTATTCGATTGAATAAACCTGTTTGAAAGACTCACGGCTGGTTTGGGCTGCACGGTTGCAATAAGCCGGAAGAGGGAAAAACAGGAATGACTTTATCCGGCTATCCTGGCAGCCGGGGAGGGGAACAGTGGCGCTCGTTGGGGACTTTAAAAAAAGTGAACGGCGCATATGCTATGGACTATGATATTGTTGCGGAACCGGGATATAGCGGGTCGCCGGTATATGATTCTGCTAGGTCTGTATATTGCATAGTTTCGGCGATGTATCCAAAACCTCTTTTCGGAAATCCAACCTATAACGGCAGGGGAACGAGAATGTATGTCTCGTTGTTTAACCTTATTGTTCAAGAACGCAGCTTAAGCGCACAGCGCTGGCCATAAGAAGGGGGAATGAACATGAAAAAGCGATACTTGCTCTGCGCGTTCATGGCCTGCCTTTTGACGTTCACCTTCGTGGGCTGTCAATCCGGCGAAGATGAGGTTGTGCTGAAAAAGCAATGCGTTATCGGCAATTACAGTCTGCGAACAGAGCTGGAAGAGATGAAGCTGGAGGATACGGATCGGCTGTTTGTAAGAATTAAGTCGGTAGATGGGCAAGAGGTTACGTTTGACCCATTCCCGAAGGTAGAACGCTATACAAGAGGGCGGTGGAAGGCGCTTTATTTCTCAGAGGACAGCTCCGTGATGACCAGCGGAATACCCACGGTCTTGGAAAATGAGGAGGGCGGGATGCATATACCGATGAGAGACCTAATAGGTGGCTTCAAAAAAGGCATCTACAGAATAACGATGAAGCTGGAAGATACAGATTGCGCCATCATCGTAAAATTCGTCTAAGCTTATACAGAAAACAGGCTGCTGCAATCCAATGCAGCAGCCCATCTTCTATTTACCCTGAACCTTCTTCCAATACTCCGCAAATGTCTGCTCGGTCTTGTTTTCTCCCGGTTCATAGTACACCGCGTCCGAAATTGCGTCCGGGAGGTATTGCTGCCGCACCCAGTGGTTGGGGTAATCGTGGGCATAGCGGTAGTGCTGCCCCTTTACGGCGGCATCCTCGCCGTCGTAATGCTTGTTTTGCAGGCTGCGCGGGATGGGGCCGCCCTTGCCTGCCTTCACGTCCCCCCAAGCCGCCGCAATGGCGTTCACGCCCGAATTGGATTTCGGTGCGCTGCACACGAGAATCACGGCATCCGCCAGCGGAATCTGCGCCTCCGGCAGACCCACCATCTGGGCGATGTCCACCGCCGCCTTCACAATCGGGATAATCTGCGGATACGCCAGACCCACGTCCTCACAGGCCGTCACCACCAAGCGGCGGATGGCAGACGGCAGGTCGCCCGCCTCCAGCAGCCGCGCCAAATAGTGCAGGGCGGCGTTGGTGTCCGAGCCGCGCATGGACTTTTGGTAGGCGGAAACAATGTCGTAATGCGCATCCCCCGCGCGGTCATAATTCATGGCGGTGCGCTGGGTGAGGGACTGCGCCGCTTCCAGGCTCACGCCGCGCTTGCCGCCCGTCAAGGCGGAGGAAAGCACGCACAGCTCCGCCGCGTTCATGGCCTTGCGCACGTCACCGCCGCAGGCCTGCGCAATGTGGGCGCAAACGCCGTCCGCCACCGCGATTTCCTCCCCGCGCGTCTCGCGCAGATAGGCGAAGGCGCGCTCCACCGCCGGAATAATTTCCTCCGGTGTCACATACTTGAATTCAAACACCGTGGAGCGGCTGAGGATGGCGGAATAGACGTAAAAATACGGATTCTCCGTGGTGGAGGCAATCAGCGTAATCGCGCCGTTTTCGATATGCTCCAGCAGCGTCTGCTGCTGCTTTTTGTTGAAATACTGGATTTCATCGAGATAAAGCAAAATGCCGTTGGGGGCAAGAAAGGTGTCGAGCTTGGCAACGGTGTCCTTGATGTCCGCCGTGCCCGCCGTGGTGCCGTTGAGTTTCACCAGCAGACGGTCGGTCTGCTTGGCGATGATGCTCGCCAGCGTGGTTTTGCCCGTGCCGGAGGGGCCGTAAAACACCATGTTCGGCAGCTCGCCGGAGGCAATGATGCTGCGCAGCGGCATTCCCTCGCCCAGCAGATGGCGCTGGCCGACAATATCCTCCGGCGTTTGCGGACGCAAGCGCTCGGCCAATGGTGCGGACATGATACTCCCCCTAAGAATACGGATTCACCCGAACACGCCGGGTGAATCCGTGTTGTGTTTTTCAGAACTGCATTTTTGCTTCGAGATACGCCATAAGCGAATCAATCGGAATGCGCTGTTGCTGCATGCTGTCGCGCTCGCGCACGGTGATGCAGTTGTCCTCCTCGGACTCGAAGTCGTAGGTGATGCAAACGGGCGTGCCGATTTCATCCTGACGGCGGTAGCGCTTGCCGATGGAACCGGCATCGTCATATTCCGCCGTGAAACGCTTGGTAATGGTGTGGTAAATCTCCGTTGCCTTCTTGCCCAGCTTTTTGGAGAGCGGCAGCACGGCGGCCTTCACGGGCGCAAGCGCCGGGTGCAGACGCAAAACCACGCGCACGTCGTTCTTCTCCGCGTCCACGACCTCCTCGTCATACGCATCGCACAAAAAGGCGAGCGCTGCGCGGTCCGCGCCCAAGGCAGGCTCAATGACGTAGGGCAGATATTTCTCGTTGGCTTCCTGGTCAAAATATTCCATGCTCTTGCCGGAGGTGTTTTGGTGCTGCGTCAAGTCAAAATTCGTGCGGGAGGCAACGCCCCACAGCTCGCCCCAGCCAAAGGGGAAGAGGAACTCAAAGTCCGTCGTTGCGTTGGAGTAGTGCGAAAGCTCCGCCGCCTCATGGTCACGCAGACGCAGATTTTCCTCCTTCATACCGAGAGAGCGCAACCACTGCTTGCAGAAGTTTTTCCAATAATCAAACCAATCCAGCTCCGTGCCGGGCTTGCAGAAGAATTCCATCTCCATCTGCTCAAACTCACGGGTGCGGAACACGAAGTTGCCGGGGGTGATTTCATTGCGGAAGCTCTTGCCCACCTGCGCCACGCCGAAGGGAATCTTGCGGCGGGTGGTGCGCTGCACGTTGGCGAAATTCACAAAGATGCCCTGCGCGGTTTCGGGGCGCAGATACAGCTCGTTTTTTGCGTCCTCCGTCACGCCCTGGAAGGTCTTGAACATCATGTTAAAACGGCGGATATCTGTAAAATTGCACTTGCCGCAGTCCGGGCAGCAGATATTGTTTTCGGCAATGAATTCGCTCATTTTGGCAAAGCTCCAGCCTGCGGGATTCGTGCCCGTATCCTCAATCAGCTTGTCCGCACGGTGGCGGGTTTTGCACTCCTTGCAGTCCATGAGCGGGTCGGTGAAATTGCCCACATGCCCGGATGCCACCCACACCTGCGGGTTCATCAAAATCGCGGAATCCAAACCCACATTGTGGGGATTCTCGCGCACAAACTTCTGCCACCACGCCGCCTTGACGTTGTTTTTGAATTCTACGCCCAGCGGGCCGTAGTCCCAGGTATTCGCAAGACCGCCGTAAATTTCGCTGCCGGAGTACACAAACCCCCGGTTTTTGCAGAGCGCCACAACCTTATCCATCGTCTTTTCACTATTTGCGAGCATAAACATACACTTCCCTCATTATAGTATCAGAGCATAAGTATAGGCGTTTTTTGGCGAAAAGTCAAGTTTTGGATTTTGCGTTCCCTTCCTCTTTAAAAGCAGGACGAAAAAAAGCGCCGGAAATCTGTCCGAAACGGACAACAAAAGCGGCAAAGCTGTGGTATAATAAAAGCATCCAAACAAAGGATGTGATGAAATGAGAACCCCGCTGAAGAAAAATGAGAGGCCGCCCGAAAGCTATTCCCCAAAGGAGAAGCCAGCGCTGATGCGCATGGCGGACGAACTGAAGCAGAGCAAGCGCGGGCTGACGAAAAATGTTTTGCCGGGCATTCCGCCGCTGCGCTACGGAGACCCATCGGCAGTGTGCTATATCGGCACGGTGCTGCGCGTGATGGATTATCTGCGTGACCCGATTGCGGAAGACGAGCTGTTTGCCCTGAGCGGCGCTGGGCTTTGCTTCCCTTGGCTGGCGCAGTCCAACTGCGACGAGGTCAGTATTCTCCCGGAGATTCCGCAGCGTACCTTTGCCGCGCTGGGTTATGAGAGCGAATATTTTTATGAGCCGGAGATTGCCGTCGGTCCGCGCAGGCACAGCAAGGGATTCTACATGGAAAAAATCAAAAACGCCATCGACAGCAACCGCCCGGTAATCGGGTTTGGGATGACGCACGAAAACTACAGCTGCCTAGTGACCGGCTATTCCGGCAACGGGCGGCAGCTGCAGCTGCGCGCGTATTGGTCGCCCAAGGCCAGCCCCGAGGGCTATGACAGCGCGCGGAAATATTATGATACCGCAGCCTGGTACGAACACTGTTATGGCATTTTGGTTGTCGGAGAAAAAACGGGTGAACGCCTGACGGGCGAGGCGGCGTACCGCCATATTCGGGAGACGGCGGCGCGGCTGCGCAATCGAGAGATGGTATCATCGCAGGGCAAGCAATACGCCGTGGGTCTTGCGGCGTTTGATGTCATGCGCGCCTGGCTGCTGCGGGATGAGGAATGGGAAACCCTCACGTATCACGAGACCTTTTTGGCGCCCTGCGGACTGCTGCTGCTGGAGCATTACCGTCATCATCTGGGCAGCTATCTCACGCGGCTGGATGCTGCGCATCCCGGCGTGGTGCATCCCAAGCTCATAGAAAGCGTCACGCGGCTGTATGAAAGCATTCCCGGCGCGCATGAAAGCCAGCTGCATCTGCACGAATGTGTGGATACTTCCCTCACGGATTTTTCCCGGATGCGTGAGCGCGCAATGCGCGAAAAAGCTGCCGCATATGCAGAAAAGCTCCGGGAGATGGACGAGGCGGTTTTTGATTGCCTCCTATAAAAACGGTTGAAACGCAAAAAGGCAGCCTGATGTTTGTTGGGCTGTCTTTTTATCGCGGGTCAGTATGAATTTGCCCCTGCCGCGCTGCCCGCTGCAGCCTGCGAATTTCGTATAAACACATCGTTGATTTTTTCAACCAAATATAAACACCGCGGTTATTGCGTTCTCTCCCGCCTTGGCGTATACTGCATACAAGAACGTTCTTTAATTCAATTTGGGAGAAATGCAATATGAACATTACCATCCATGAAAACCTGCGGGAATACCGCAAGAATAAAGGCAATACGCAGGAGGCGCTGGCGGGGCATTTGGGGATTTCCGTCCAGGCGGTGTCGAAGTGGGAGCGCGGTGAGGGCTTCCCGGATATTACGCTTCTGCCGCACATTGCGCTGTATTATGACGTGAGCGTGGACGATTTGCTGGGTGTCGGCAAAATCCAAATCGAGCAGAAGGCGGAGGCATTCGCCCAAAAAAGCGATGTCCTCCAGCGCAAGGGGGATTTTGACGGCAACCTTGCGCTCTGGCGGGAGGCGGCAGAACTGCTGCCCAACCACCATGTCGTGCTGTACGGAATGATGGCGGCGCTCTTTCTCAAGAATCAGGCGGCAGACGACCCGAACGCCTATGCGGCGGAGCTGATTGCGACTGCTGAGCGCCTGTGGCAGGAGGCCACGCTGCCGCGTCACCGCCATGAGGTCGTCCATTTGATGTGCCGCACATATAACCGCTTGGGCGAGCCGGAGAAAGCGCTGGAATACGTCCGCCACGCGCCGCTGATTCATGTGACACAGGATTATCTGCTCGCCCAAATCCTCAAGGGCGAGGAGGCGGTGACACATATTCAGGAGTCGCTGAGCACCTTCACGGACTATATGTACAAGCAAATCAACATTTATGTGCAGCAGGGCGATTTCAGCACCGCGGAACGGCGCAAGGCACATCAATATTGCCTGAAAATTTTTGAAGCGCTCTTTGCGGACGGCGACTACGGCTTCTACTGCACCCATGTCGCCACGGTTTACCGCAGCCTTGCGCGCTGTGACGCGCTGGACAAAAACACGGACGGCACCCTGCAAATGCTCACCCGCGCGGCGGAATATGCCATCCGTTTCCTCACGCAAAAGGGCTTTCGGCACACTTCCTTCCTCCAGAACCGTCTTTCGTTGGAGGACGGCTTCCACGGCTACCCCACGTCTGACGACGGCGAAAACGAATGCGACGAGCTTCTGCAGCTCATGCGGCAAAGCGAGTTTGACTTCTGCCGCGAGGAAACAGCATTTCGGGCGATTGAACAAGATGTGGCAAAGCACGCGAACGGCGAGTAATCCACGCAAAAAAAGCGTACTGCAAAACAAATCGTTTCGCAGTACGCCTTTTTATTCACAAGAACTTCGTCGCTGAGTTCAATACCCTGTGCCGCGCAGCAATGCATCCGCTCCTGCGGCGAGGTAATTCATTTTTTCAGGAAAACACTGTCCAGTCGTTATCCGTAGAGTTGCGGTGCTGCTTGGCTTGGGTGATGACCTGCACCTTGAAAGGAACGTCCATCATCGTGATGTTGGTTCTGGGATCAAATGCAATCTTCAGCTCCAGCACGTCCGCCGCGTTTTCACTGTCATTCGCCATGGGCAGACCGCTTTCGCTGTGGTCTGCCGCATCGTTTTCCGCGCCGAGGCCGACACCGGAAAGCACATCGCCGTCAAATTCATATCTGTAGCCCACACGGGTTACACCGCCGCCCAAATCCAGCACGGTGGTATCCACCTTGCACAGCGCACCGTTTGCACCGGCGAGGATGTTCGCCCGAATGGCAGCATCGCTCAGCTCTGTGCCGTCCACGGCGGAGAAGGCCGGGTAGAGATACATGGTGCCGGGCGTGGTATTCACATAATATTCGTGGATGTCCGTTTCCACATCCCAATAAAGCCACACGATATTGCGCGTATCCACGGACTTGCTGCCCTTGTTTTCCACGCGCCAGCGCAGGCGGTTGACATCACCAGGGTTCCAGTTGTTCAGCGTTTCACTGAACTCCTGTTTGCCCTGCTTCGTCTGGATTTCCAAACCCTCTTGTACCACCTTCACCATGCCCGCAGTGCCGCCTTCTCTCTTGGCAACATAGTCCGAAAACAGTGCAACGGCCGTAACAATCATTGCCATCACTGCCAAAACCGCAAGCGGAATGACAATCAGAAGTTTCCGTTTTTTCATGTCCATCAAAACCTTTCCGGAGTTTTTCCCTGTGCGGATTTCATTGGTTTCTACCTCAAAATCCCCGCTTCTGCTTTCACTGCCACACGCTCGCCGAGGTTGATGGTGACATTCAAATCATCTGCCAAGCTGCCCGGGCCGCCGCTGATGGGGTAGAAGCCGCCGTACATCCCGCTTGACTTGGTCTTCATCGCAATAGTATAGCTGCCTGCCGCATCCAGCCCGCGCAGCAGGGTCGCGCCATTCGTCACGGTGATGACCGTTGAACCGCCGCTGTCCTTGATATAGGTGCCGCTGCTGCTGTCATAGCGGAATTTGACCGGGGCACCGTTCGGGTCAAGCAACTCAAAGGCAAAGGTCTTGCCGTCCGCTTGGGTGAAGGGGGATTTGTCCTCATGCAGAATCTGAATGTTCAAAGACGCATATTGGTTCACGGGTGCGCTCGGCAGGGCAAAACGGTTCTTCACGCGATCCACATCGCTGAATCCCACGCGGCGCAGACGGTTCTGCGCGAGGATGGTCACTTGGCTGTCAATGCCGCTCGGATTGACCGTGGAGGGCTTCTTCAGCTCAAAGCTCAGCGGGGAGGCGGTATGGGCATAGCTCCAAGAATCCCCCGCAGCGGTGGATACCGCTATCTGTACGCCGTTCGGAGCGAAGTTCATCGGCAACAGCTCTTCGATGCGATAAGTGCCGTAGGGCAGATTGTCCAGCACCAAGGTGTTGGAACCGCTGGTGGTCCAAGTCAAAATGCCGGTATATTTGACACCGCTGCCGGTATGGGTCACCACAAAGGACAGCTGAATCGGCTTGCTCGGGTCAAGCCCCGCTTCGCGGAAGTCCTGCGCGCTGGGGGCATTGCCGCCTGCGTTCAGGACGGTTTTCTTGATGACAAGGCGCGTCTTGTCCGGTGCCTCCTCTTCTTCGGTATTCTTGATGCGCAGTACGTATTCGCCCTGACCCCGGTTTTCCAGCACCGGAGCCATCGCACCGGACTCGCCGCCGCTGAGCGTGATACTGCCGTCCGCGTTCACGGTCAGGGTGTATTCCGCAGGGTTCAGCGCATAGCCCTCCGGCGCAACGATTTCCTTGATGTAAAGTGTGCTGCCCAATGGGAAGGGATCGGTCTCCAGCACGGTGGTTTCTCCCGTATTCACCGTAAAGAGCGGGTTGCCATCAAAGCGTGTAATCTTGTCATACACCGCAAAGGTAGCCTTCAAGCTGTTGATGGCTGCGTTTGCGGCATCCTCCTTGATGATGGTCACGGTGCGCGGATAGTTCTTGACCTTCACGCCGACGGTATTCTCGCCGAAGGGGCCGCCGCCGCCAAAGGTCTGGTTGTAGAATTTGTTGAGGTATTTGGTTTTGCCTGCGCCGTCCGTGCCGTTGGTGACAACATCAATCAAATCGTCGTCCGTCAGCTGCACCCAGCCGCTTGCCCCCGCCGCAACGGTGAAGCTGTAAACGCGCGGGTTGCCGATGTAGTTGCTCGGCGGGACGCTCTCCTTCAGGCGGTATGCGCCCTCCCCCAGATTTGTGAAAATCACCTGACCGGAAGCATCTGAGGTTTTGGTATCAATCAAGTTGGTGAACTGCCCATTCGCCGCCTGTTTATACAGCACAAACTGCGCACCCGCAAGCGGGGTACTTGTGCCGGTTTTCAGCTTTTTCAGCTCCAGGGTGACAGCGGTTGGGGCGGGAGGGGGTTCCTCACCGTTGAAAGCATCCAACTCCACCAAGCCGTTGCCCGGCACCACGAACGGGAGGGTACACTCCGCCTCCGTTGGGGGCAGGGCATAGTTGTTCGGCGCTTGGATTTCATAGAAGTAATACGTACCCGCAGGAAGATCCTGCAAAACAATCTTGCCGTTTGCCCCACTGGTCAACACGGTGGCACCCGCCTGGAACTGCGTCCAAACCACGGGATTGCTGCCGCTTTTGTAGTAATATTGCTTGTGGCCGCTCGCGTTCAGCTTATACAGCAGGAATTTTGCACCCTGCAGGGTGGCATTCGGATTCAAGGAATCACGCTTGGTCAGTTCCACGTCACCCACGGCAACCAGCCGGATGTCAATCTCACCATAGAAAGGGGACTCACACGCGCACATTACGCCCATGTAAGCTTTTCCGTCAGAGCTCCGCTCCAGCATATAGGAATCCAAATGCTGACTGCTGTTGTAGCTCGTTGCCACCGCCTGACCCACCGCTGTGATGCGCATATTGCTGATGTCTGTTGTCGTATCGCCGATTCTCACATAAAAAGTGCCAACCGCTCCGCCGCTGACTCTGGTGACATAGGGCTGCCCAGAATTCCCCTGATAGTCATCTTCGTCTCTTGACACCTGATTCGTAGAGGGCACCGGTCCTGTGACAAAGGTCACCAAGCCCGCAGGGGCACCACTCGGCAGACCCGACACGCTTAGGTGGATGCGTCTGTAACTGACGTTGTTGACCACATGATTCATGCCGGCACTGGGGTCGATTGCATTGGAGGTCAGCTGAATGGGTCCATAGTATCTTGCCCCGCCATCCGTGGTGAGCGCGGGCTGATTGGTTAAACTGATTTGCAGATTCAACTGGGGCAGACTGTTCCGTTTCGCTGCCGCAACCAACGCGCGGTAAACTATCATCAGATTGCTGTTTTCACCAACGCCGGAGGCGCTTGACAGCTCCTTATCCAGCGAAAAATACCACAGCGCAGCTTGGGACATCTGATGTGCCTGGTTGTCCGTGAGCGCCGAAATTGCCGAGTTCAACGCAGCATTGTCGGGCGTGGTATGTGATCCCTCATACCAAATTCCGACCGATGCGGGTACACCCGGAATCGCTCCGCCGCGCAGTACTGTTTTATAGTTATCCAAACTCAGTGACGGAGGATGGTAAGAGTACAACGCCGCAAATTTGATTTCGCCCTCATTGCCGTTATAGGCGCGCTCATTCGTTTCATAGCGCACCGGGAAACGCAGCGTCCCGCCCGCGCCCGTCATCGGCGGCTCTTCCAGCATATACGCTGTGACATTCTGCGCCAGACCTTGCCCTGCAATATCCAGCCGCTGCACCCGCGTGGTGAAAGAGCTGCCGTCCGTAAACGCATAGGTAATGGCTGATGCGTAGGTGTTTTCCGTTGCCGTGTTAGATGAAGTCAACACGGCAGGTGCACCCAACGCCTCCAGCGCCGGGACGGAAAGCATCATGGCAAACGCCAGCAGGACGCAGCACAGCTTGCGCAATGCGCCGAAGCGCCCGCGTGAGGTCTTGTTTTGTTTTGTATTCCCTGTTCGTTTCATTGCTCTATCAAATCCTTTCAGAACCTCGTCTGTGTGCGTCTTCTTGTTTCTTTAGCGGAATAAATCGTTTGGATAATTGGCATCACCGGGGTTCACAACAACATAACTGCCCAATACTTTCACCAAGACTGCGCCGTCCGCGCGGGCAAGCACTTCATCCAAGTTGTTTGGGCCGCCGCTGATATACATATCACCGTTGAAGGTGCGGATGATGTAATCCGCCGCCGTGGGCAGGCCTTCAAAGTTTGCGGGCGGGGCAGATTCATGGAGACGGTAGCTGCCGTTGGTCTGCGGCAGGGAGATGGAAATCATGCCGCTGCCGTTGGTGGTGAATTCCGTGGGGCCGTAGCTTGTGCCGTCAATGCCCGTGAGGGTGAATTTTGCGCCGGGCAGCAGGGCATTGGTTTTGCCGTTGCGCTTTTCAATGTTAAAGGTATACTCCGGCTTTTTGTTTTTGACCTGAAGGTGAACCTCTGCCGTTTCAGTTGCCTCTCTGCCAATACCAAGAGTCTTTATGCCGTACTCAAATTCCGCAAAGCCAAGGCCGAGATCTTGCACATATGAGCTGTTGGGGTACACCGTGCGGATGCCGTGAATCGTGCCGGCTATGGGGTAGCGGAACGCATCGGTGAAAGTGATGTCAACCTGTGCATTTGCGGGATGATCCACCGTCAGCCTGAGTGCGGCTGTCAATGTCACCGCATCACCGCTGTTAATGGCGGCCGCGCCGTTTTTCACGGTAACCCCCGGCGCTGACCAGCTCACGATGAGCTTCGGTACCACCTTTGTATACACCGGCGTCACATCGGAGAAAGCGATTTCACCCTTGGTTGCTGACTGCGCGGTATAGGTCATGGTATAGTTCGGCTTTGCGCCGCTGCCTTGATAGGCGGCGAAGATTTCTTCAATCACAGCGATACCCCGGTCAAACTGACTTTGTGTCACAAAACCGCCCGCATTCGCTGTCGCATCACTGAATGATGTATTCTGCGTAAAATGCCAAACCAAAAAGCCTGCAAACACGCGGCGGTCATTGTCATTTCTCAAAGCGCGTAAACCGCTGCCCGTGCCGGAAAAACCAAACATCGCGTTCACTTCCGCCAGCGTTAAGCCGCTGTTTTCTTCCGTGCCCAGGGCAGCCGCAAGCGCCCATGTTGTATCTTCCGCTGTTTGTTTATTGCTAAAATCACCGAGCGCCGGGTCGTAGTCAGGCGCCTCCAGGCAATAGCCTTTTACCGTCGGCTTGGCCGCACTCTGGTAGGCCAGCTCATACCAGGCGCTCGGATTATTCCAATCCTCCGTCGTTGACTTCACCTGATATTTATACTGCGTACCGAAATCCGCAAATTTCTTTGTGGGCGCAGCGACATTCTGTGTATCAGAGATCACCGGAGTGCCTCCTGTGGAAACGTCGGCTGTGCCATGGGTAACCACCGCGCGCAAATCCTGCACGCCGCCTATGTAGCCGACCAAATCAAGCCCGGCCTGATGCGTATCCACCACGCTGATTTCGCCGTTCTCATCCACTTGGATGTAATAGACATGCGGGTCGAGTACATAGCCATCGGGCGCTTTGGTTTCTTTCAGCACATAGCGGCCGGGCGGCAACTCCATGGTCGGGTCGCTCGCGCCGCCGCATTGCATCGGTGCGCCGTAGGGCGTATTCGCGCCGATGAAATCATCCGTTGTGCAGCGGTAAAGCTGGAAGACAGCACCCGTCCAATAGGGCTGACCCTGCGCGTCCGTTGCATTGGCACCGGGCAGCACCGTTGCGCCGGTTTCGTTGTATTTGGACAGGCGCAGTAAAGCCTTGGGAGAGCCTTCCTCTATCTGCTTATTTTTCGCTTCCAAACGCACAGCATACTGCTGCGCATAACTGTTCTTCTGATAACGCAAGGTCTTCGTGCAGCTCTCAAGCTCCACAAAACCGGCACCGAGCTGTTGATAGGCACCGCCGAAATCCATACGGATTCCATGCAGGCTGCCCGCCTTGGGCGTGGGGACGGCGTCCGTAAACGTAATATTGAAGTCCGCTGTGCCGTTGTGCGTCACACGCAGCTTCAGTGTTTCGGTCAGCGTCAAGGTGCTGCCGCTGGTGATGGTCGTTGTGCCGTTTTTCACGCTGACGATGCTCGGCGAGCTCCAGCTGATGATGACCTTGGGCGCTACAACACGCTCGGAAATATCGGAGAAGCTGATGTCACCCGTGGTTGCCGTCAGCGGCTCATAACCCACCGTATACGCGAGCTTTGCTCCGGCGCTTGTGTTATAGTTGGCATAAAGCTCTTCCATCACCTGCACCGCACGATTATGCTGTTCTCTTGTCACATAATTGTCGTAATAACCGTTGTTCAGCAAAAAATCGTATGTTGCGCCGTTGGCAAAGTGCCAAATGACACCGCCCAGCAACGCGCGGCGTTGTTCGGTATTCTGCAGCGCGCGCAATTGGCCGGAGCTGCCGGAAAAGCCGAACAGTGCATTTAACTGCGCCAAGCTTAACCCGCTGTTGTCCTCTTCAGCGAGCGCGGCGGCAAGCGTCCATCCCTTGACTTCTTCTGTTTGTGAGCTGCTGTTTCGGTATTGAGGCGGCCCGTCCTTGGGCATGTCCAGGCAAAACGCCTTTGTGGTCGGTTTGGTTCCGCTTTTTTGATAGGATACAATCGGCCAAGTGTCCGGGTACCACCACTCCGTGTCGTTATTCACGCGGTAGGCGTAGCTTGTGCCGAAATCCGAATACTTCACCGCAGGCGCGGCAACGTTCTGCTGCGACGCGATGACAAGGATGTTATTTGCGCTGCCGCTGACCGATGAGGGCACAAGCGTTGCGCGCAAATCCTGCACACCGGGCATATCATCCACTTGATCCACACCTGTGGGGTGGTTATCCACCACCGTGATTTCGCCGTTTGCGTTCACGGTAATATAATAGGGTGTAACATCCAACTCGTAGCCGTTTGGCGCGGCGGTTTCGCGCAGCACATAATAGCCGGGCGGCAGAGCGATTTCGGGGTCGGCTCCCGCGCCGCTGCAGGTCAGCGGCTCCCCGTAGGGCGTGCTCGCCCCGGTGAAATCGCTCGTTGCACAGCGGTAGACGGTAAAGACCGCGCCGTCCAAACGGCGGCTGCCGTCCGCGTTCATTTTTCGCAGGGAAAGGATCCCCTCCGGCTCGGCGGGCTTGTTCTTCGCCTCCACGCGCACGGATGCCTGCACCGCGCTGTCCACCACACATCGGAAGGTTTGCACACCGTATTCGGCGGCGATGAAACCGATACCGACCTCCTGCTTGTTTGCACCAAAGCCCGCACGGATGCCCTTGAGTGAACCCGCCTGCGGATAGGTTGCCACATCGGTAAACGTAATCTCAAACGGAATATTCGGCACCGGCGACATAACGCGAAGCTTCAATGCCGTGGTCAGCGAAATAACTGTACCGTTGGAAAGGATATTGCCGGCCTCGTCCACCAGATAGACCGTCGGATCCGTCCAGGTCACCTTAACACTGGGTGCAACCGCGTAGCCCGAGGGTTGAATGGATTGGAAGGAAATCTCTTTCGTCGTGTTGTTGTAAACCAACTCATAGGTCGGGCGCGCGCCCGTGGGCGCGCTGTATGCGGCATACAGCTGCTGCACTACCGTGCGGGCGCGGTTGAATTGTGCCTGTGTTACGGCATTCGGCGCAGCATCGATACCCGTTGCAGTTGTAATGGCAGACCAGCTGGTACCGGATTCCAGATTCCAGATAACCGCCGCCATCAGTCTGCTGCGCTGAATATCCGTGGTCACGGCCGCCGGATTGCCGCCAACGCCGGTAAAACCGAAGAGCGCATTGAACTCCTCCAGCTCCATGTGGCTGTTTTCGCGCATACCCAAGGCTGCCGCCAACGCCCAGATGCCGTCGTCCCGCGTCTGGGAGGTACTCATATCGCCATGTGAGGGCGGGTTCACGCCAAAGTCTAGGCAGTAGCCGTAGGCCTTATAATCCTCGCGGTAGTCGCCGTCCTGATACACCAGCTTAAAATGCTGCTTGTTGCCGCCGTAGCCGGCAGTGTTTCCCGTATCGTTAAAATATTTTTTGGTCGTCCCGAAATAATCGGGATCCTTCGCCTGAAAGATTTCTTCTGTGGTTTCGGGAAGCGTCCATATACGCGCCTCACCGCTTGTGGAGAAGTTTTCGCTGAACAGCGTGCGCGCCGTATTCACAATATTCGCGCGCAAATCCTGCACNCCCGCCATGCCCGGCACTTGATCCACACCCGCAGCGTGGGTATCCACCACCGTAATACTGCCGGCAGTCACCGTCACTTGGTAGGGGGTGGAATCCAGCGCATAGCCGTCCGGCGCCTGCACCTCGCGCATCAGGTAATAGCCCGGTGCCAGGAAGATTGTGTCCTCATAAGGCTTGCCGCAATACAAAACCTTGGATACGGGCATCCCCGTGCCGGAAAACGTGGCGTCCGGATACTGCGTCAGCGCGAAAATCGCGCCGGTCCAGCGGGAAACACCGCCCTCGGTTACCTGCGCGCCAGCGATTTGCTCGCTGCCGTCCGCATTGAACTTGGCCACGCTCAGGGTCGCGCCCAAGCTCGCCGACCAGGTCGGCGCAAGCACGGAAATCACCGCAATGGCAGCAAGGCACAGCGCAAGCAAAAGCACCCGCACCCGCAGGCTCTGCCTTGCTGTTTTTTCACTTTTCTCACGCGGCTTTGCCCCGCGCAAAGTTTCTTTTATTTTCTTCATTCTGTTTGCCTCCAATGCGGTATTTGCCTATATGGGTTCATTCACCTGCCGGGAGCCGCTCTACGCCGGGCGGCAAATCGGTAATATTCCAAATCGTTTTATAAAGCTCATGCGTGGCCTGCGCTGCCTCGTGGTGGACATCCATACGCAGCACCGGGGTGCCCGCATCACTCGGAATGACGTTGACGAGCTGCACATCCAATACATAGAATTTGCTCGTCAGCTCGCCCGGTGCGAGAATCTTGCTGTAATACCAATAGCCATCGCCGCCGTCAATCCAGCCGGGGGCGTTGATGGTATACTGAATGCTGTCCTGCGGCACGGCAACAGGGTCACCCTCTTCAGTTTCCACCGCGGTCTCCAGCCGAACGCGCACATAGCAGCGCTTGTTGCCGATGTTTTCCACCCAGAAGGTTTTTTCGTTTGTATTCTGCACCGCCGTGCCCGTGACACCATCGGTATAGGTACCGAAGTTTTCATGCAGCTTGATGTTCACCACGCCGCTTCTGCCATCCACGGTGTCCGTATCCTTATCAAAGAACACCGCCCAGGCCGTCACCGCTGCGGCGATAACCACAAGAAGCGCCGCGCCCAAAAGCAGGACACTCTTTGCGTTTCGGTTGATTTTAAATTTCATATTTATGACCATTCCTTTCAGCAGCACGCGGATTCTTGTGCCGGTTTCGGCTCCGCCGAAATTTGGGTTTTTCAAACTTCTTCCTTCCCTCTGCCGGTGGATTCTTGTGCCGAGACCGCTTCTTCGCCTTTGTCTGTGTTTCGATAAAAATCTGCGTCCAGCGCAGACCAGTCGATGTCCCGGAACTCCGTTTCGCTGAAATCCGCCTGCGCGGCATCCTCCAACAAGGTTTCGCGGCTCTCGTGATGCCATTGCCAGCGCTGCAGCTTGTTTTCCAGTACCTCAAACTCTGCGCGCCGTTTGCCGCGCCGCCGTTTCAGGAGGTCCGCCAGCAAAAACAGCAACCCCAGCAAGCAACTCAGCGGCAACAGCAGCTTCACCGCCGCCCGCCAAACGGAAATCTTGCCGTCCGGTGTTTGCACACTGCGGCGCAAGCGCGCGAACCAGTTGCCGATATACACTTTCTGATAAAGCACATCCTGCGCCAGAACCGGCTGCGGGTCTTCTGTGCCCAGCGCGTCACCCATGGTGTAAAACTGCAGCTCAATGCCTTCTGAAAGCTCCACGCGCGTTACACGGTGTGTGCAGGTTTCTCTCTCGCCGCCGCGGCGGAACGTGATGATATCGCCTGCCGAAATTCTGGCAGGCACTGCCTTTTTTGCCAGAATCAGCGCACCTGTCAGAATCTCGGGTTCCATGGAACCCGATTCCACCCGCAGGAGCTTATAGCCGAAAAGCATGACCTCGGAAGGCTGTTCCGAACGGGTTTCTCCGCTTACCGCAAAAAAAACCAGAAACATCACCGCCAGAAACAACAGGATTGTCACCAATCGGGACTTCCATCGATACAAAGCCATTCTTTCTCCGCTTTCTTTCAAACTACCTGTTCTGTGCCCGCTTTCTTCTGTATTTCTTCACAGGTCCGAACAGTACCAGCAGAATACAGCCCAGCACCAGCAGCGAAAGGACACACAGCAGAACATCCAGATGCTCCGTTGCCGCCCGCTCAAACACGCCGCCCGTTTTGATGGGCGGATAGTTTGGATTGTTGGGATTATATGGATTATATGGGTTGTTTGGATCATCGGAATTGCGCGGTTGCGTCGGCGGCACAGAATTCCCTGTTGTTTTCACCAAAATCTGATAGCCCCATACATCACCGGGGTTGACGTTGGGATTGTTGTGAATTTCTTTCTTTTCCATGCGGATTTCATGGCCGTTGTCATCCTGTGAGGCAAAATGCCAAATCATTTCATAGGGAATGCCTTGATGACGGTTGTCCGCCCATTTGTCAAAGGTCATTTCCACATCAATGAGCATATCGTGCCGATCTGTAAGCGGATGCCAGCCGAACAGCGGCTCGGGCAGGGCATCACAGCTGCCGCGGAACACTTCACGGCCGTCCACCTTCACCGCCATGGCCATCTCCGCCATGAGGGCTTTCATCTCCGGCGCATCAATACCCGGAATCTCCACACGTGCCACGTGGAACTCCACAGCACGGTCACCGTCCACCACAATGGTCAAATCCGCCCTCGCTGCCGCCTGCACCGAAATGCTCAGCATCAGCAGCAGAGCCGCCAAAAGGCAAATACACCTACCCCGGATTCCACGGCAGATTTTTTTCTGGATTCTCTTTATTTTCATGCACGCACCCCTTTTGCAGTTGCTGTATATTGCTCGCAGCGGCAGACTTTTCACCTTGTTTGCATTCAATATATTAGAGTGTTCACGCAATAAAGTCAAGAAATAGTCCCGATAATTAAGAAACATAACGAAACTATAACGCAACCATTTTGTGTTCTTTATATTTTTGTGAAAAAGGGCTTGACATTCGTATAAATATCCAATAAAACAGCATCGTGGTTAGTCTAGGCTAACCACGATGAATCATTCACGGTTAGCATCTGCTAACCAGAAAGAGGTATCCCTATGTCAAAATCAGAAGTCCGCTCCACCCTGCGCGAGGAGGCGCAGAAACAGGAGACACCCAACATGAAGCGTATGTGGGCGCTGGCGTTCACACAGAAGGCGCTGGCCGCTGCCGCCTGCGTCCTGTCTGTGGTGAGCGTGATGGTTTCTTTCGTCCCATTCATCGCCATCTATTACATCATCCGCGAGCTGGCCGTTTATATGAGTGACGCGGCGGTGCTGAACAGCACCTATGTTATCCGCTTGGGATGGCTGGCCGGCGGCAGCGCCGTGGGCGCGATTGCGCTGAACTTCGCCGCGCTGATGTGCTCGCACATGGCGGCGTTCCGCACGCTCTATCAATTGAAGCTGCGCTTTACCACGCATCTTGCAAGCCTGCCCATGGGCTTTCACACGCAGAACTCCACCGGCAAGGTGCGCAAAATCGTGGACGAGAACATCGAAAAAATCGAGGGCTTCCTCACCATATGCGCCGCCGCGCCAGATGGAGCCGACGGTGTGGATGACATACTTGGCAGGCAGCGCAAAGCCCGGCGTGATGACCGCCTGCCCAGTTTCACAGCCGCCGATTTCGTTGCAGGCCTCCTGAAGTGCCGCACCCGCCGCCGCAAAAATCGTGCCGCAAACCCCGCCTCCGTATTGAAGCTCGGGATTTGCGGCGTTGACTATGGCATCCGTCTGTATTTGGGCAATATCTCCGCAAACCAGCTGAAAAGGCATATTGATAACCGTCCTTTGCGCTCTTTTGCCTTATCTTAACATGATTTTTGGCGGAGGGCAACCGCTGCATCATTTCTCCAGCTTCACCGCCACCAGCTTGGAGGGCTCGTAGGGCGTGGGTGCCGCCACCTTGCACAGGGCGTATTCCCCGTTGACCGCATACTCCCACACATGCCCCGGCGCGATACCCAGGCGCTTGACCGTGTTGTCCTCCGGGTTCACACGAATGAGCCAGCTGCCGTTGCTGGTGTAAAGGCAGCCGTCCACGCCGATGTTTGCGTCCACCCCTGCGAAAACGGGTATGCCCTCCAACTCAAACGCGGTAACGGCTCCACTCTCCAAGTCCACGCAAAACAGCGCGTTTATGCTGTCGTTAATATACCCGGAAAGATACACCCGATTTTGCAGCACTGCGAGGGGATAAAGCGTTTCCGAATGCACCTCGGGAATTTGCGGACGGATGGTATATTTTTTGCCGCTGTCCTTCATCGTCAGACGGATTTCCGCGCTGCCGTATCCGCTGTCTATCCACGCTTCCCCGCCGATATACCAACGCGCCGTTTTTGCCCGCTCGAAGGGCTGTTCGTCGTTCCACTGCGCGTTGTTGGAAAAATCGGGGTTCTCCTGCCCCGGCGCTGCCGAATACGCATAGACAAAGCGATTTCCCATGGTATTCACATAGGCCAGCTCATCCGAAATCGCTGTCAAGCTGCCGTCCGCGAGGTCATAACGGAACAGGGTGTAATAATCCGTTGACGACTGTGTTTTCCCGCCGCCCACGATGCGGGTTACGGCGGAAATATAGAATGTTTCGCCCAACACAAACACCCGATGCACCCCGCCGGGATATCCGCCGATAATATCAGATCTTTCTCCAATTATGGTGAAGGGAAGCTCCGCCGAGGAGGCGAATTTCTCCCCTTTCAGCGAACCGAGTTCGGATGGCTTTGTCGGCTCGGGCTTGCCGTTATCCGAGGTAGGCGTTCCGCCTTGCGTAGTGGTCGGTGACGGGGCGGGGTCGTCGTAGAAGCGCAGCGCGAATGCCGTCAAGCCAAGCACCAGCGCCAAGGCAGCGGCCAGCGCAGGCAGCCATTTTTTCGGCTGCACACGGCGGGACTTCTCCCCAACCGGCGCGAGAAAGCTTTCGTCTATTTGCCCGATGCAATCCAACAGATTTTCTGCCTTTGTGTTCATAAGCTCACACCCTCCTTTTCCAAATGCAGCCGCAGCTTGTTCCGTGTGCGGAACAGCAGGGATTTCACCTTGCTTTCGCTCATGGCGAATTGCGCTGCGATGGCGGACACGGAGTCCGCATACCAATAACGGCGCAGAAACAGTTCCCGGTTCTGCACGCTTTGCGTCAGGAGAAAGGCCTCCAGCGCCTCCGTGACGGCAGCCGCGTCAAAGTCCGACTCGGTGTTGCTGCGCGCGGGGACGCATTGCGCCAGCTCGTCCAGCAGCAGTGGCACGGTATCGCCGCCGCGCTTTTGCGCCCGTTTTTCCCGATACCGACTCAAGGCGAGATTGCGCGTGATTTCCCCCAAAAACGCACCGAGCACGCTCGGACGCTGCGGCGGGATGGCCTCCCATGCCCGCAAATAGGTATCGCTCACACATTCCTCCGCGTCCTCGCGGTTGTGCAGCAGGTTCACGGCAATGCCTGTGCAGTGCTTGCCGTATTTTTCCGCCGTCTCCCGAATGGCAGACTCGGAACGCGCCCAGTATAAGTCCACAATACGCTCATCCTCCAATGGAATTCCCCCTTTCACTTATATAGACGCAAAGCGGCACGCTTTCGTTGCAGACTTTTTGGGGAAATTTTCGGAGCCGCAGCAACATTGTTGCGACGGCTCCGCTTTTTTGAGTGAAAGGGATTATTCCGCACCGTGCCTGCGCTTATTGCGCACAATCCAAATCCCCGCGCTTGCAAGGATGAGCATCAAGACGGCCAGCGGGGGAAGGATTGCCGCAGGGGCAACGCGCGATGCCTGCTGCGCGGCGGCAATCTGCGGCGGCGCGGCGGCGCTCTCCAGCGCCACATCATCCACATTTTGCACCTCGACTTGCGTGGGCAAAGCGCCCTGCTGTGTCGGCTGCACGTCACTGCTTGCCTCCTGCGTAGCGGGCACGGTGGTTGCGGCAGTCGTCTGCACGGTCTTCTCCGCCGCAAAGGTCAGCGTCATGCCGTAATCCTGAGTCTTGTCAAACACAAACAGCTCCACCAGGCTTGCGAACGCAAATCCGAACGGGTCGAGCGTACCCTTCGGGACATTCAGCTTTTTGCCGCCCGTGAGGGTGTTCCACAGATTCAAATAGCTGGTGTCCTCCCCAAGCAGAGTATTCGTTATCTCATCCAGCACTTTGGCAACCTGCTCATTTTCCGTCAAAAGGGCAGGGTTGAACTTCAGCGCTGCCAACACCTCTCCGCCGAGGAAATCCGTCAGCAGCTCTTTTTGCAGCAAAGCCAGCAGTGCGTTGCCGCCGCCGTTTTTGAAGCGCTTGAGCGCATCCATATAGAAGGCATCCGCCTGCGGATTTTCATTGCCTTGATAAATATAAGCAAGCGTACTCAGCGCAAGATCCTGCGCGGTGCCGGGTTTATTCGGGTCGCCGAAACCCACACTATTGATGAAAGCTGTGCAGGGCAAATCCGAAACCTGCATTTGCAGGAAAGCAGTCAGCACCCGCTGCGTCAGCGTGTGAAGGTACGCATCGTTGAGAAATTCCGTTTCCAGCTGGGCGCACAAATCCGCCAGAAAACGCACGAAACCGCCGCCAAGCTGCGGACCCAAGGCTCCGGTAAGCAGCTCCTCCACATCCGTGCCGTTCGCTTTCAGAGCGTTCAGAATGCCGCCCGCCTGCGTAACGGTGCGGATTTGCTTGCGCAGCGCGCTCTCCAAATACTTCCCGGCGATGTCAGTCAAATTAAACTCACCAAAGGTTTTCTGGAAGGAGTAGCTGTATTTGTAGGGCTTCGCCTGCGCGATTCCATCCACCTGGATGGGTACATCGCGATCCGCATCAATGGAATCCACATAGGCGCTGAATGCCGCGCCGGTATTGTCCAGCGTGACCTCACGGAACTGGTTGGGGAAGTTCTCCAGGGAGGATGTCATGATGTCATAAAGCACCGCACCGGTTTTTCCGCTCAGCCCGGCGGTATCGTTCATGTGATAATGCCCGGTAAATACCAGCTTCATCCCGGCATCCGCCAGCGCTGCGCCGCGCGCCTGCCAGTCGTCCAAGACGAAATCCTTGAAAATTATCGGCTCCAGCCCATTGTGCGGCGCGATGTTGTGGTGCATCATGCCGATGATGGTCTGCCCCTTGGCGTTGGCCTTGGCGCATTCCGCCAGCGCCCAGGTCAGCAGCTCCGCGGGAATGCTGCCGCCGGTTTCGTGCTCACTCGTGCCGCTCTCGGTGGTGTCTGGGCTGTATTTGCCGGTATCCAGCACGATAAGCCGATAACCGCCGCGCAAATCCGCCGCATAGGAGAGCATGCCGCCCTTTTTGCCCCCGGGCGGCGTGTAGAAGCTGTCCGCCTCGTCATATCCGAGGTTGGCGTAGATGCTGCGGAATTCCTCGGGCGTTGTTTTGCGGCCTTTTTCCTGCTTGCCGTTTTCAAAGGTCATTGCGCCGGAATTGTTGATGTCGTGGTTGCCGTTGGTGACAAACACGGTGATGCCGGTTTCTTGCTCAAAGCGCTCCATGCGTTCCGCCAGCTCAATCTGCGCGTTGTATTCGCCGTCGCGCGCAAGGTCGCCGGAAAGAAAGAGGTAAGGCAACGCGCTCTTTTGAGCATCCGCCGCAACTGCGGCCAGCGCGGACTCCAGAATGGAGCCGATTTGCCCGTATTGGCGGTTGCTGCCCGCGTCATAGGCCTGCCAGGCAGGGCTTCTGCCGTTCATGTCCTTCTCCGCAAAGAAATGCGTGTCGGAAATGGCGGTGACGGTGATTTTTTCCTTCTCCAAGGCTTGGGCACTGCCCCAAACGGCAGCAAGTGTGCTGACCAGCAACAGGGTGGCGCAAACAAGCGCCAGCAGTTTTTGTGCTTGTTTCATGGTGACCTCCTCATTTTACAAACAATTATTTCATATCCTGCGCACGGCTTTCCCCGTGCGGGGGCTATGCTGCGGGTTAACCCATCAATTGCGTTTTGATGTTTTTGACCAGATTCGGCAAGCCCCGCACGATTTCATAGAAGCCCTTGCCCGGCTTCTGGCCGTTGAGCACGCGCAGCAGCCCTGCCCCCATCTCCTCGCTGAACAGGCCGCCGCTCATGGCGATCAGCATGCGGAAACGCGCCTGACGCGCGGTGGTGCCTATCATTTCACCCTCTGGCATGTTCTTTGTCAGCTTATCCAGCCCTCTGACGATGCGCCCGCCCCATTTGGTGTGCGCGGCGGTTTCCAGCGTGTCATCCAGGGTAATCGGGTCGTTGGGATTCTTATGCGTGGGTGGCAGCGGATGACCCAAAAGCGCCTCAAACTGCAGCGCCGTCACCTCGGCGGGGTCGCCGTCATAATACTGCGGCACGATGGCGCGGTAATCCGGCACCTCAACCTCCGGCGCGGTGGATTTCACCGTCACAGCGCCGCGCAGGCGGATGTCCTGCGCACTTGCACCCACGAGCAGCTCAAATCCGCCGCTCTCCACATGCCAATCCCCCAGGTTGATATTGTAATAGGCAAAGGCACGTTTTTCCAGCGTCAATGTCACGGTTTTGGTTTCGCCCGGCGCGAGGAAGACCTTTGCAAAGCCGCGCAGCTCCTTGGGTGCACGGAAGATGGTGCTTTCCACATCCGCCACATACAACTGCGCGATTTCTGCACCTGCCGCATCACCTATGTTGGTGACATCAAAGCTGACGGTCAAGGTCTCATCGTCCGTCATCTCCGTTTTGTCTATCGTCAGCGCCGAATAAGCGAACTGCGTGTAGGAAAGGCCATAGCCGAACGGGAAGCGCAGCGCCGTCTGCATTTTGTCATAATAGCGGTAGCCGATGAAGATGCTCTCGCGGTACTCCACGCTCAAAGGATTACCCGGGAAGTTTTGCCGCATGGGGGTATCCGAAAGCTTCATGGGATAGCTTTCCGCCAGCTTGCCGCTGGGGTTGACCGCGCCGCTGAGGATATCCGCCACGGCACCCGCGCCTGCCTGCCCGCCCAAATAAGCGTTCAGCACGGCGGGGACGCGCTCCAGCCACGGCA
>JGI994J12354_10000608_pt1 | contig 35757 bp, 35 predicted proteins | sample IntmicLarv3ML3BL_FD_12354 | JGI IMG/M metagenome (IMG submission 12354) | reverse complement strand
CCGCCACCAACTCCCGATACGGAACGAACGGGAATACCCGCCCTGTTGATGGTGTCTATGTCGCGGTAGATTGTACGGGGAGAAACTTCAAACATATCTGCTAATTCCTGTGCGCCTATACGTTCCTTATCAAGCAGTATCATAATGATGCTAACGAGCCTGTCAACTTTCATCTGGTAGCCACCTCTCAATTTTTTTCGTCATAGATTGTTGCCATAATGTTGTCAACAATTGCATGATACAATAAAAAAGTAAATAAATCAATATAGCTATCAGGAGGAACACTATGAGGAAGAAAGCCCTAGTAATAATAGATATTCAAAATGACATAACAAAAAATTATAAAGAAATAATTGATAACATAAACAGAGCCATAGACTGGGCAGTTAACAATGACATTCACGTTGTTTATATCCGGCATGAAAATTTGTCAGCCGGAACGAGAACTTTTAAACCAAACACATATGGGGCCGAATTAGTTCCTGACCTGAAGATGGTATCAAAAAATATTTTCACAAAATACAAAGGAAATGCACTGACCAGCGGAGAATTTGCTGATTTTATAAATAGTAATGAAATATGTGATTTCTACATCGCAGGTGCAGATGCCGTCGCTTGTGTCAAATCAACCTGTTACAACCTATGCAAAGCAAATTGCGGCGTTACTGTCCTATCAGATTGTATTACCAGTTACGATAAAAGGAAAATCGATGAAATGCTATACTATTACGAAAATAAAGGCAGTAAGATTATTTGCTTGAATGACCTGTTCATCTAGACTCTATATTGTCATTATGAGGGATTATAGGCGGATGATTTACATCCATTTTATCAACTCACCCTACCCATAAAATCAGCATATTCTCCGCCATTAGATGTGTTTCCGAGCACTAAAAAAGCGGTAAGGTTGACTTTGGGGTCGGCTTTACCGCTTTATCAATTTCCTAATAATGGTCTAAAATCGGACTTTTCAGCTGTCTTTCCTTGACATCAATACAACCGTCTCAACATGTACCGTCCTCGGAAACATGTCCATCAGCTTCACCCGCTTCACGACATATCCCGCTTCTTGAAATACCACCAAATCTCTTGCTAATGAAGTCGGCTTACAAGAGACATAAACAATCTCAGGCGCGTCAAACGCAATGATTTTTCCAATTGCTTTCGGGTGAATGCCATCTCGCGGCGGATCAACAATAATCAAGTCCGGCGCCTTAACCAACTCATCCACCTTCTTTAGTACATCCCCGGAAACAAACAAGCAGCTCTCCAATCCGTTCTCGTTTGCGTTTTCGTTTGCTGCCACCACAGCCTCTTCCACAAGCTCAATCCCTACTACCTCTTTCGAACCTGCTTGTGCCATAATCTGCCCAATCGTTCCCGTGCCGCAATACAAATCGAATACCGTTTTCTGCTGCACATTTCCGGCAAATTCCTTCACAATGGTATATAGGCGCTCCGCGCCCTTCGTATTTGTCTGAAAAAAGGAATATACAGATACCTTAAAGCGCAAATCGAATAATTTCTCATAAAAGAAATCCCGTCCATATAGTAACCGCATCTCATCACTTCGCACAATATCCGCAACGCCGTCGTTTACTGAATGTAACACACCGCAAATCACGCCTTCCAGACTCAGCCCCAAGAGCATCTCTTTGAATGCCTCCGCACAAAAAGAGATGTCTGAGCTAGTAACCAAATTCACCAGAATTTCGCCCGTAGCAGTTCCTTTTCTCACAACCAAATGACGCAAGCAGCCCGTATGAAGCATCTTATGATAAAACGGTATCTCCCGTTTTTGAAAAAATGAAAGTGTGCCCTCGATGATTGTTAAATAGTCTTGTTCAATGATATTGCAATCCTTTAATGTCACTACCTCATAATGGCTCATACGTTTTCGCATACCCAAGGCCAACGGCCCGTCTTTCACTTCATCTCCAAACGAAAACTCACATTTATTCCGATAACTGCTTTCTGATGGCGCCGCAACAATGCCCTCCCAGCTTTCAACCTGAATCCTTTCCGATTCCAGCAACCGCTTCACTTGACGCTCTTTCATCTTTAATTCTTCTTCATGACGCAGCAATTGATAATTGCATCCACCGCAATTCATATAATGAGAACAGTATCCGTCTGCTCTTTCCAACTCAGAATGAGCAATCACCATCGCTTGCCTCGCTTCGATGCCGCTGCTTCTTTTTTTAATCACTTGCGCCTCTACCTTTTGTCCGGGAATCGCATTTTTCACCACAACCCGCTCCCCGTCCACAAATCCATATGCCTTATTGGGAAAAAGAACGTCTTCAATCTGCAAGGAAATAACATCTTTTTTCTTCATATTGTCCTCCGAATATCGGTTCGATTTTGTTTGTATTCGACCTTTATCTATGTTATACTAAATCAGTAAATCTTAAAACGTGAACAGGAGTGTATATAGCAATGTCAGAAAAATTCGAAGTTGGCAATATCATCGAAGGAAAAATTGTACGAATCAAGCCTTTTGGCGCCATTGTTTCTATCGGTTCCGCACAAGGTCTCGTGCATATCTCTCAGGTCGCCAACAGCTTTGTACAAGACATCAATGATCATGTAAAAATCGGCGATATGGTAAAAGTGAAAGTCATGTCCGTCGATGAAGAAACAAAGAAAATTGCTCTTTCTATCCGCGAGGCACTTCCCAAAGAAGAACGCCCCCAACGACCGGAAAGAACCTTTAAACCACGCAACCATCAAACAGAACAGCCAAGTCATTCACAAGCCGAGAATCTGATGCGCTCTTCATCCGCCTCTCCGTCATCTATGGACTTCGAGGACAAGATGAAAGATTGGCTAAAACAGGCTACCGAACACCAAACCAGTCTGAACAAACGAGCAAATAAACGCTCCTATTAAGTAGCTATCATATCACGAATCAGATTGTATCGCAACGGTGTGTTCCTTGAATTCGGAGGCAATCATATGTGGCTTATTATTACATTTTGCATCTATTTCTTTGTCCGCGGTGTATTTGAACTTTTTGGGCAAGGCATTTTTTACAGAAGAAACGTGTTGGAACAACTTGATCCCGAGGTTCTTCCTTCTTATTTAAAAGAAGTTGGCGTCTGTCATATACTCACAGGCACTGTATTCTTCGGAAATATCCTTTTAACCCGGCTAGGCTCTTCCTACGCGTCCACATTTTTATGGATAGGCGTTATCATTTGCACAATCCTTTTAGCAAAATGCAACTCGAAATATACGAAATCCTAAGCATCTCAAAAACCTTTTTGTCTCAAGAATAGTGACCCTGCAAACATAATCCATAGAAGATACTATTTTAGCAAGTGCGAAAAGACTTCTTTGCCAAGTCCAATGCCGAAACAAGTTTCTTTGAATATTATGTTTTCTGATGCCACGATTCCCTTACGGCAAGAAGGTTTTTTATACAAAGGAGGAATATCATGAAATTTGGTTGCTGTACCAGCTATAAAAACTACAAAGATGTTGAAAACATGGGCTATGACTATATCGAATTATCCGGACACGAAATCTCATCCCTATCCGATTCTGAATTTCACGAAGTCACGGTTGCACTTCAAAATGGTTCTATCCCCTGCATGGGGTTTAACGACTATTGCAAGGAAGCACCGGTTATGGTCGGGATAAATTTCGATCCAGATGCAATTCGTACATACGGAAAAAAACTCTTTTCCCGCGGCAGTCGCATCGGGATAAAAACCGTCGGTATCGGTGCGCCATCCTTGCGCAAATTGCCGCCGGATTTTCCGATGGATATCGCCAAGAAACAGTGCATAGAGTTTTTGCGCATCCTCTTGGACGAAGCAAGCCCCTATGGTATCACGATCTTGTTCGAGTCCATTCATAAGCATATGTGCGATTATTGTCACACCCTTTCCCATGCATATGAAATTGTGCGGGAGATTGACCACCCACACCTGAGACTGGTAGCCGATTTTTATCATATGAACATCATGGATGAACCGCCATCTAAAATCGCGGATTACGCTTCAGACATTGTCCATACGCATATCAGCGGCTGTGGTAAAAACTATACGCGTCCATACTTAACTGACGCCGACATTCCTTTTGTGCAGGAGGTCATTACAGCAATCGAAACCATCAATCCCGACTTAACCCTGAGTGTTGAATGCGGCAGTGAGGACTTTCTCAAGGATGCATCATCCACACTGGAACTGTTGCACCATTGCATCTCCAAATAAAAAACACGTCATTTGAGATGGTCTTCATCTTAAATGACGTGTTCCTTTTATACTTCTTTTGCGTCCGCCCAAACGTGTTCCAAACCGTAGAAATCACGCTGTTCTTTATTGAATAAATGTAACAAGAATGTGCCAAAATCCAACAAAATCCATGTTCCGGTGTTATACCCCTCCGTATGGAGTAATTTGACACCCACTTCAAGCAATTTCTGTTCTGCCTCATCTGCCATCGCCCGCAAATGATTTACGTTGTTCCCGCTCGCAATGATAAAACAATCTGCGATATCGGATAACCCTTCCAAATTCAGCACCCTCACATCCGAAGCCAATTTATCCTCCAGCGCCGCCTGCGCAATTTTCGCTGCCTCCCATGTATTCATAAATATATACCTCCTAACAATTTTTATAATAGTCCAATGCCTCTTGCGAAAGCGGATGTAATCTCCGTCCTCTTTGAGCCACATAGTCCAGTGTCTGTCTCAAAATACACGCCATCACCATATCCAAATCCAGATATGCAAGTCGCTTTGCCTCTTCCAATCCTGCAAATGCTTTTCGGTTCGGCTCAATATAATCTGCGATATAAATAATCTTCTCTAAAAAAGACATATTCGCTCTTCCGGTGGTATGATACCTGATTGCGTTCAATATCGCTTCATCTTGAATCAAGTATTCTCTCTTTGCAATCTCTGCGCCCAAAAACGGATGGATTAAATCCGGTACCTCCGCCATGATTTCGTCTACACGCACCTTATACTCTCGGCAAAGGCGCGCTCGCAGCTGCTCCGGGTACTCCTTCGCACAATCGTGTATCAGCGCCGCCACATACACCTTCTCTCTATCTTGCGGCGTACCAAAAACTTCTGCCAGTTTTTGCGACTCCTCCACAACACCCAATGTGTGAATATAGCGGTTCACCGATACGGCCGACTGCAACCGCTCCCGCATCGTTTCCAGACTCAGCATAAATGTCTCTCCGTCCCTTTCTCTTCCCCGTACAAATGAAACTTCGTAACATAGTCCTCCACTTCCTGAGGCACAAGATATTTTATCGGTGCACCAAGACGGGCACGCTCACGTATATCCGAAGATGAAATTGCCAATGCAGGCACTTCCATAAAATGAATCTTCGTTGCAAATTTGCCCTCAATTTCTTCAATTCTGCCAACGAGCTTACTCTTCTGGTATCCCGGCCGTGTAACCGCAACGAAATCGCATAAAGACAAGAGTTGTTCCGGCTCTTTCCAAGACATAATCTGCTCAATCGCATCTGCACCCGTGATAAAATACAGCCGCACATCAGCCCGGCAAACTTTGAGAAGCGCACGAATGGTATCGATGGTATACGTGGCACCGAACCGGTCAATTTCAATCCGGGAAACGTCAAAATTTTCATTGCGCATTGTTGCCAGCACTGTCATCAAATAACGATGCTCCGGGTGCGTTACTTCATTTTTTTGCTTGTGGGCAGGTTGACCTGTTGGAATGAATAACACTTTGTCCACCTGAAAACGATGACGCACGGCCTCTGCCGTAACCAAATGTCCATGATGAATCGGATCAAACGTACCGCCCATAATCGCTATGCTCTTGCAGCTTTTAAAACTTACAATCTCGTTTCTCATCCGTTTTCCCCATTAATCTCCTCAGGCTTTACAATACCCACTACCTTATCAATCATACTGTTTTTATATCCCGCCAGCGCATCCATAATCACATTGAATCCTTTTATAAGTATATTGGTAACCTCTTCGCTCTCATCTCGGAAAGATTGCATCGCCTCTGTAATCCCGCGGGGTGAAAAAATGATATATCCTTGTTCGTTTATCGGACTCTTCACTAGCAACAGATAAACTGTATCAATCAGCTTTTCCCGTTGTTCTACCGACAATTTTCCCATCCAGTATCTCAAGTTTTCGTTAAAACGCTTACTGTCTTCCGTCTGCCGCTCCAAGCGCACAAAATCATTACGCATGATTTCCCATGAGTAAGGATTATGCTGAAAAATACCAAACTGGGTGCTGTAAATAATATTATATGCACATCCATGCTCCATCACTCTCCCAATAATCGAAGACTGCGGTACATAACTGTGTATTCTGGGTAAAACTCGTTGATATCCATCTGATTGAATCACACTTTCGTGGAATCCCGGCCCATCAAAATTATACACCCTCAAAATGCGGTTTTGTGTACACTCCGGCACATGTGCAGCCGCATAAATTGCCAGATTTCCTCCTTTTGACTGCCCACCGACACGAATATCTCCCTGATGGGTTTCTGCCATATGATTTAAATACTCCGTTGCAGACACCTGTGCCGGTACCTGCTCCATAATCGTCATATTTAAGTCTTCTTTCCAACCAATCAATGTGGAGTCTGTCCCACGGAAGGAAACAAAGATAGAACCGTCTCCCAGCGAAATCGTCACCGCTGAAAACTGCTCTTCCCGATCCAAATCACTGTGCGCTACATAATAATATAGCTCCATGTCTCGAAATCTCGGCACCGTTCCCATCAATTGCAGCAACTCATAATCTTCGGGAACACGCATCCGCCGTTCTTCCTTTGAGAGTTTTTCCGCCTTTTTGGCCGCGGCCTCAATGCTGCATGGAATATGCGTTTGCAGCTCCAGAATATTATGAAAAGAATAGTAGGCAAGGCAAGATAACGCCAATGCGTCAACCCCTTGCAGGGGCTCTCGCTCTAACGTCAAATCGCCTCGCCACAGCAAATAATCATGGATGTTCGCCATGTAAAACCCGCCTTCCTCTTTTAGGTTTATAATTTCACTTTTGGCAATTCAATAACCGGCTTTGTCTGTGACTTGCGATAAAGCACAAATTTGTTGCCAATCACCTGAACGATATCCGCACCTGTTCGGCTTGCCAATAACTCCGCCGCTTCCGCCGCGCCCAACATATTATTATCTAAGACGCTGATCTTAATCAGCTCTCTTGCTTCCAATGCATTATACACCGTATCTCGAAGCTCCGGCGTTACACCGTTTTTTCCAACCTGAAAAATCGCATCCATTCCATTCGCCAAAGAACGCAAATATGCGCGTTGCTTACTTGTTAACATATACATCCTCCAATATCCGCTCTGTTCGCTCACAAAAATTTATATTTGCTTGAAATATTAATCATCATAGCATAGAAACCCCCATTTTGCAACGTCCCCCGTCAAACGCAAGAATATCTTAACAATAAAAAATCGAAAATACGGTTGTCGCTCAACACAAATAATGTTAGAATATCTCTACGATATAAACGTTTTTCTGAGGAGGTTCGTAATGGAGTTCAAAATAGGTGCGAAAGTACGCGAACGCCGTACACAAAAAAAACTGACTATTGCCGAATTATCAAAATTATCCGATATCAGCACCGGATTGATTAGCCAAATTGAACGGGATTTGGTTGTTCCCTCTGTTGTTAGTTTGTGGCGTCTTGCACAGGCCTTGGATGCAAACATCAGTCATTTCTTTGACGAGAAGCCACAAGATGACAATGTCATCATCCGCTCCGGAGACCATAAGGTTATTGTTGCACACAGGAATAATACGCATTATAAATTATTATCCTCAAGCGCACCCACGCGCCTGTTGGATCTCACCGAAATCACCCTAAAAGGCAAATGCACGTACGAGAAAGATACCGTTTCTCATGAAGGGGAAGAATGCGGATACGTTTTAAAAGGTACATTGACCGTATTTTTAAATGGAAAAGACTATGTCCTTCATGAAGGAGACAGCATCACCTTCAGCAGCAAACTGCCTCATAAATATATCAATAATTCCGACGAAGATTGTGTTTCGCTTTGGGCAATGACTCCGCCTTTCTTCTAATTTTAAATATCACAAAAAAATCCGAATGTATGGTTGTAGCTAACCCACATTCGGACTTTTCATTTTGTTTCTACTCTTATCTTTTGTTTTTCCTTATCACGATTCTCTTCTGTTATTGCCATACGATTACCGCCGTATGCATTTATCCAACCACTTTACGAATCAAGTTATGCCAATTTCCATAGGCAATCATCTCTAACTCCTTATCCGTAAATCCAGCCGCTTTCATTTTTGTTACCATGTTCGGTACCTTCGAGCAATCCTCCAGACCGACCGTATATGGAACTTCCTGAGGGCTAAATCCCGAAACAGAATCCGAAGATAAGAACTCGAAGAAGTCAAAACCAAAACCAAGATGTTCTACGCCAATTTTATCTGCGATATAAGAGGCATGCTTTATCAAATGATCGACATCTTGTTCGTTGGTATTTGGGCTTACAAAAATATTAAACGAGTTCAATCCAATCAGGCCATTCGTGTCTCTGATTGCAAGCAACTGGTCATCCGCTAAGTTTCTTGAGACATTGGCTAGTGTTCTTACATTGGAATGCGACGCAAGGATTGGAGTCCTCACCGTATCTATGACGTCCCAAAAAGAACGGTCATTTAAATGAGACACATCTACAATCATTTTCTTCTGCTGCATAATTTCCAGTGCTTTTCTTCCAAGTGATGTTAGCCCCCTGCTAAAATCACCCTGCACACCCGTCGCCAGAGCATTTTGTTCATTCCACGTCAACATTGCATGACGAACACCAAAATCGTATAATTCGTAAAGTCTGTCAACATCTTCTCCGATGCCGGACAAGCCTTCCATACCAGTTAGGATGTAAAACTTATCCGCTGCTTTCGCAGCCTGAATCTCAGCTATATTACGCACAATTACTGCTTCTTCACATTCGGCCATCTCGTCCTTTACTGCTCTCAAAAGCGCGTCCAACCGAACTGCCGGATTCACATCATAGGGAGGATCAATCCACAAAACAAAGCAACCGCCTTCAATCTGCCCTCTGCGCAAACGTTGCAGATGGCGATTTTTGATTACTTGTGTTTCTCCCAGAAGCCGCTTAATAGTGACATCCGTGAAAATATCAGAATGTCCATCAAAAATCATATTCTTCCTCTTTTCTAAATTATGCGCTCTTTTTGTACTCGTCTGCTAAAACACCTATGCGCCCAGGAACTGACCCACAAACGTACCAAAGTAGTTACCGATTACATAACCAAATGTACCCACTAACATAGCCGGACCAACAATTTTAATCCAACCTTTGGAGATAGCCATAGCCACTGCTGTTGTTGGACCACCGATGTTCGCATTGGATGCAATAATGATATCTTCCAGGCTGAACTTAAACAGCTTACCAAAGCCGAAGCAGAACAGCATGTTGATTGCCACCATAATACCACAGAATACGAACAACAACGGTGCGTTTCTAAGAATCTCTCCAATAGATGCAGGAATACCAATTACAAACAGGAACAAGTAGATTAGATATGTACCAATTTCCTGAGAACCACTGACTTTCTCCATCTGCTTGGAACCAAAAGTCGCGATTAACATCGTTAATGTTGTAATCATCATATACTTGTTACCCAACAAACCATTAAGCATCGCTAAAACAGGGTTGCCTTTAGGAATAATGTCTGCCAATATCGCTGCGACCTCTGTTGAAAGAAAAACGATGATTACACTGATTGCAATATTTAAGCCAATATCCATCAAAGAAATTGGTTTTTTGCCCCAGAAACTTGCAGCCATCGTCTTCTGCTCATCCGAAATGCCAACGCTTTCTACTTCGTCCAAATGTGGGTGTGTATAATTTTTACGGAAGAAGCTGATACCCGGAATCGCAATCAATACGAAGAAGTAGCATGCCATCAAGAGATTATCTGCCACTACCGTCGCCGCTACCGTCTCACTAGGAACACTGAAGGCATCCGCCATCGCTGCAAAGTTAACGCCGCCGCCAACATAAGAACCGGTCATCATTGCCGCAACGCCTGCCAAATTATCTACTTTGCCTTCTAACAGATAGAATGCAATAAACGCAGATAAAGTCGTACCAATGGAACCTATCAGGAAAATAATCAAAAGTCTGCCCGACTCTTTCCATATCTTCTTAATATCGCATTGGAACAGCAAAATCGGGATTGCCATAGGCACAACGTAGCCCCAGACAATATCATCAAACCATACGGCGCTTGTCGGAACAATTTTAAGGTTCGTCATAATCATCGCACCCACCATAGCAACAATCGCACCTGACACCTTGGAAGCCCATGTCCACGTCTGTTCTGCATAAATCGAGAACGCTACCCAGCCGCATGTCAAAGCCATGAGACCCCAGGTGTTGTCCGCACTAATTAAAGTACCACTCATAATATCTCCTCCTCATAAAAAAAATATTAAAATACCATACCGGCGCCTTTCCGGTTGCTACACACCCGAAAGCCGTCCATCAAATTCAAGATAGTGAATATCATTCGAAAACTATATTCAATATATTGAATCTTTGTTCATATACTAGCACCGTTTAAATATGCTGTCAACATCTTACAGGATATTTTTTACTCGAAAACAAATACTTGACAGTAAAACGAGTATTCCATGCTGTCTTTTGTCAAAAACCACTCTGCCTTTCGAAAAAAGCACTGAAATTGATTTCAGTTATTGTAAAAATGTACAAATATCATCCATAAAATCATATATATAAAAATACAAAAGGCTGTCTCAAACAGACAGCCTTTCCAGTATTTAAGCATGCTCTTTTTTCATATTTGGTGCACCATTGTACACAAATCCTTTTTCCGCATCGACGGTAATCAGCACATCATTTGGTATGAAGTCGATTACTTTGGCGTTGCAGATAATCACCGGAATGTTTAGCGCCCTGCCCGCAATTTCCGCATGGCAGTTCTCCGTATTATCCATAGGTCCGACAATAACCGCTCCGGCTTTTTGAATATAGGGCATAAAATCGTTATCTGTGCTTGTGGTTACTAGAATATCTCCTTTTCGAAACATACTCTCCAAATCGCTCCGAACTTTAACCACCCTCGCTCTGCCGCTGACACACTGACTTCCAACACCAATGCCCTTGCAGAGAACATCGCCGACAATATCTACCTTCAGCGTATTCGTGGCGCCACTGACACCTACAGGCATACCCAGCGCCATAACAACCGTATCACCATTTTTAACCAATCCGCTCTCTTCAGCAATTTGCATTCCTGTATCAAAAACCTTTCCTGTGCCCGGATTCGACTTGCGAAGCATCGGCTTACAGCCCCATACTAAGTTTAATTGACGCCAAATTCGCTCAGAAACAGTTCCCGCAACAATAGGACACACCGGACGATATTTGGAAATCATCTTTGCCGTAAACCCGGATTGTGTAATCGTACAGATACAGGCGGTATTTAACTCCGCCGCTGTTGTACAGGCTGCATAACTGATGGCATTGGTAATATTTGTCTTTGCCCCTTCGGGTGGACGTGTCAAATTCTTGCTGTAGTTGATGCTGGATTCCGTTTTGCTCGCAATTCTTGCCATAGTCTCAACCGCTTCCAAAGGATAATCACCCATCGCTGTTTCGCCCGAAAGCATGATGGCGTCTGTGCCGTCAAAAATCGCATTGGCAACATCGTTTGCCTCCGCTCTTGTCGGACGCGGATTATGCACCATGCTCTCCAACATTTGCGTTGCCGTAATAACAGGTTTACTATGTTGATTGGCCTTGGCAATCAACAACTTTTGAACCAGCGGCACCTCTTCCGGAGGAATCTCCACACCTAAATCCCCGCGGGCAACCATAATGCCGTCAGAAACTTCCAAAATTTCATCAATATGGTCAACACCCTCTTGATTTTCAATTTTGGAAATAATATGAATTCCTTCTCCGCCATTTTCCTCAAGAATTTTTCGTATATTAACAACATCCGACGCGGAACGTATGAATGACGCCGCAACCACGTCAAACCCATTCGCAATCCCGAACTTTAAATCTTCAACATCTCTTTGTGTCAAGGCCGGCAATTTCACACACACACCGGGTAAATTTATTCCCTTATTAGAGCGGACAACGCCGCCGCTAATAACACTGCATTTTACTTCACTTCCGTCAATGGCATCCACCCGCAGCTCAATCAATCCATCATCAATCAATACGCGAGAGCCTTTTTCCAGATCATTCGGCAAATTTTTATAAGTCACACTGACGCGTTCTTGTGTTCCTTCAACATCTTTTGTCGTCAATGTAAATGTCTGCCCTTGCTCCAGTGTTATCTTTTCATCAACAAATGTCTTTGTACGAATTTCCGGCCCTTTCGTATCCAAAATCAAAGGAATCGGAGCCTTCATTTCATCACGCGCCTGCTTTATCTTTTGAATCGTTTCACTATGAGATTCGTATGTCCCATGCGAAAAGTTAATTCTGGCAGCATCCAATCCATTTGCAATCAACTTTTTCATAATTTCCACATCGTTGGTTGCAGGTCCCAATGTACATACAATTTTCGTTCTACGCATACTTTCTCCTCTTTCTTCCATATCTATATTAAAGTGCCAATAGCTTGATCACATCATAAATTTCCATATCTAATTTCTTTTCGATTTCGAAAGATTTTTCCAAATCCATCAACTCGTATTGTCCTTTGTTATAACAAACAACTTTGTTTCGCTCTCCGCTAATAATTCCTTTTACTGCATAGTATCCCATCATGGACGCCATCATGCGGTCCTTCGCCGTGGGACTCCCCCCCCGCTGCAAATGCCCCAAAATAGTCGCTCTTGTCTGAATACCTGTTATCTTTTGAATCTCATCTGCCAACTGTTGCGTTCCGCCAACGCCTTCGGCAACAACAATTAAGTTATGGCGTTTGCCAATCGCACGGTTTGAAAGAATTTGCTGAATGACTTTTTTACTGGTAATGCTATCCTTTGCCTCCGGAAACATCACTTCCTCGGCACCTCCTACCATTCCGCACCAAACAGCGATGTACCCTGCATCACGCCCCATAACCTCAACAACGGAACAGCGTTCGTGTGAACTGGAAGTGTCCCTTAGTTTATTCAGGGAATCCATTCCTGTGTTTACTGCCGTATCAAAGCCGATGGTATATGCTGTACTGTCCATATCCAAATCGATTGTGGCCGGAATACCAAAACAATTGACACCATGTTTTGCTAACTCACGCATACCACGGTAAGAACCGTCGCCGCCAATAACAATCAGCGCATCCAAATCCAAAACATTGTAAACGGCAACCGCCTTCGCAATGCCTTCTTCCGTCATCATCTCCGGTGAACGCGCCGTATGCAAAATCGTTCCTCCAAGATTCATGATATTGGAAACGTCTCGGCTATGCATTTCCTTTATCTCACCATTGATTAGTCCGTTATATCCCTTTCGGATTCCTACAATAGAAATCTCCTGACTCAATGCCGTTCGCACCACCGCGCGAATGGCGGCGTTCATTCCCGGCGCATCTCCGCCGCTTGTCAAAACACCAATTTTGGTAATTCTCTTTTTCCCGTCTTCCATGCTCATTCCTCCATCCGTCACCGACAGACCTTTTGGGATATCGGTATTTCCTTCTCTTTTTATTCGCCCTTGGCAACAATCCTGTCAAAACTTGGGCATCTTCAGCGTTCTTCAGCACACTTGCGCAGATGTACGCAACAAACCACACAGCATCTTGCCCGAATGGGCTTTCTTATGGAGCCGCAATTTCAATCAATCGCTTCTCCCGAAACTTCCGCAGAAAATAGGCCTGCGTATCCGCTTTATTCCGTATGCGCACTTCTCTAACCGTACTTTACCGCAATATTTTCTCTGCCAAACGCCACATACAATTCATCCAACAGTGCCTCTGTCACTTGAATCCAGTTTTTCCGCTCGGCTTTCATTGTTTTCTTCGTTTCTTCATGGTGAATATATACGGGCACAGAACCTTTATGTTTCCCCAAAATATCGAGTATATCCGGCATCGATACTTGTCTTCCTTTCGGTATTTTAACCCATAAAGAATGTACTTTTTTTGACATACCTTCTTCTTCCAATTGCAGCATCTGAATTTCCGCAGAAATCACCTTTGCCTCCTCGTCCGCAGAAACATTGGCACGTCCCTTAACCAAAACAACCCGTTCTTCTTGTAACAGTTCGGCAAACTGCTCATATACCTTCGGGAAAACAATAATTTCTATACTCCCCTGAAAATCCTCCAGCGACAGAAATGCCATCTTATCATTGTTTCTGGTATACTTCACTGAAACATTCGCGATGATTCCGCCAACAATGACTTTTGTTCCTTCTTCAATCTGCTCACGATCCTCGCCTTCTTGCGCAGGCAAAAAATCGATGGATGTATGACTGATTTTTCTTCGAATTCCTTGTTCATACTCCGCCAGAGGATGGCCGCTTACATAAATGCCAAGCACCTCTTTCTCCATCGCCAGACGCTCCTTTGTAACATACTCGGCAATAACAGGTAAGTCATCCGTCTGCGCAATGTTATCTTCCGCCGCTCCCATATCAAACAAATTCATTTGGCCGGCAATGTTCTTCTTCTTCGCTTGCCCGATACCATCCAAAATCAACTTATATACTGCCATATACTGGCTTCGGTAACCGCCGAAAGAATCCAGCGCACCCGCTTTAATCAAACTTTCGATGCTTCGTTTGTTCAACTCTCCCTGATCCATGCGCGTACAAAAATCCGTCAAAGACATATACATACCGCTTCGATCCCGCTCGTTCACAATTGCATCCACTGCACTACGGCCAACATTTTTAATCGCCGCCAATGCAAATCTGATTTTTCCATCTGAAACAGAGAAGTGTCTATATCCTTCATTAATATCCGGCGGCAACAGTGTAATATTCATTTTTTTGCATTCTTCAATATATCCCGCCACTTTTGATGCATTGTCCATAACACTGGTCATAAGTGCCGCCATGAACTCCACCGGATAATGTGTCTTTAACCACGCCGTCTGATATCCGACAACCGCATAGCATGCTGCATGACTCTTATTAAACGCGTACTTTGCAAAGTCCGTCATCTCATCAAATATCTTCTCGGCAGCCTGCACCGGAATGCCATTGGCAACACACCCGGGCACCTCACCCGCAACACCATACACAAAATTCTGACGCTCTCTGGCCATGACATCTTCTTTTTTCTTACTCATGGCCCGGCGTACCAAATCACTTCGTCCCAGGCTATAGCCCGCCAAATCTTGAACGACTTGCATTACCTGTTCCTGATACACAATACAACCATAGGTGTTTTCCAAAATAGGAAGCAGACTCTCATGGGTATATTGAATATTCTCGGGATGGTTCTTCCCTTTTATATACTTTGGAATAAAGTCCATCGGGCCCGGACGGTACAGAGAAATCCCTGCAATCAAATCCTCTAGCCTCTTTGGCTGCAACTCCCGCATAAACTGCTTCATGCCGCTGCTTTCCAACTGAAATACACCTTCTGTTTTCCCTTGCCCAATCAATTGGTAAACAGCCGAATCATCATCCGGCAAATGTTCAATATCAATGTCTACGTCGTGAATACGTTTGATTTCTTTCACTGCATTTTGAATAACCGTCAGTGTCCTCAGTCCAAGGAAATCCATTTTCAGTATGCCCAATTCTTCCAATAATGTCATGGTAAATTGCGTATTTGTTTGTCCGTCACTGGCACTAAGCGGAACATATTCCATAACCGGAAGTTTACAAATTACAACCCCTGCCGCATGTGTAGAAGAATGTCTCGGTAAACCCTCCAAACGCATAGACGTGTCCAGCAGTTTTTGCGTATCTTCTTCCGTATCGTATGCACGGCGCAAATCAGGATTCATATTCAATGCCTTCTTTAAGGTAATGCCCAACTCTGTGGGAATCATTTTTGAAATGCGGTCAACATCGGCATAAGGCATTGCCAACGCACGTCCAACATCCTTAATCGCCGCCCGTGCTGCCATCGTACCAAACGTAATAATCTGTGCCACATGGTCATCGCCATATTTATCAATCACATAATCAATCACTTCCTGCCGCCGCTCATAGCAAAAATCGATATCAATATCCGGCATGCTGACACGTTCGGGATTTAGGAAGCGTTCAAAAATCAAATCGTACTTCAATGGTTCAATCGTCGTGATATCCAGACAATAGGAAACCATACTACCTGCCGCAGAACCACGTCCCGGTCCAACAATAATGTCCCTGTCTTTAGCATACTTGATGAAATCCCATACTATCAGGAAGTAATCCACATATCCCATGTTTTCAATGGTCGTTAATTCATAATTTAAGCGCTCTCTCCACGCCTCTCTGCCCTCAGGATACTTCTTTCGAAAACCCGCTTCACATACCTCTCGCAAATATGCACCCGCTTCTTTTCCATCCGGAACGTCAAACTGAGGTAACTTTAGTTCGTGAAATGTAAAGGTTACATTACAACGCTCGGCAATCTTCCCTGTGTTCTCCAGCGCCTGCGGAACATCAGGAAATAACGCCTGCATCTCTTCGGGACTGCGCAGATAAAACTGCTCCGGCTCATAATGCATACGATCCTCATCCAAGATTGTTTTTCCCGTCTGAATGCACAGTAAAATCTCGTGAGGTTTTGTATCCTCTTTATAGATATAGTGGCTGTCATTGGTCGCAATCAACGGAATTCCGGTCTCTTTGCTCATGCGGACCAGTTCGCGATTTACAATCTTCTGCTCTCGCATACCATGATCCTGCAACTCCAAAAAGAAATTGTTCTCACCAAAAATATCCACATATTCCATCGCCGCTTCCTTTGCAGCTTCATAAGAAACATTCAGAATGTTTCGGGGAATTTCCCCCGCCAAGCAAGCACTCGAACAGATAATACCTTTATGATATTTCCGAAGCAACTCCTTATCGATGCGGGGCTTATAGTAAAATCCATCAATAAAACCGTAAGACACCAGTTTGATTAAATTTTGATATCCTTCATTTGTCTCCGCCAAAAGTACCAAATGATAGTATCCGCCGCCTTTTCCCTCTTTTTTCAGGCGAGACTCGTGCGCGATATATACCTCGCATCCAATAATCGGTTTAATTCCCTCTTCCAGCGCAGCTTTATAAAAATCAACCACACCGTACATCGCGCCGTGGTCTGTGATGGCGATGCTTTTCATGCCCAAAGCCTTTGTTCGCTGAACCAACTCACGGATTTTTGCTGAACCATCCAACAAACTATATTCAGTATGTACATGCAGGTGTGTAAAGTTTTCTAAATTCGGTTTTTCATTTTCATTCATCACAGCACCTCCAAAAATCATCAATTCTACTCCAATATATATTATAGCATACTTTTGCCAAATGAAAAGCCGAAACATATTATGTCCCGGCGGGTCTTTCTGTTTATTTTTTCCGTACCCTCCTCCGCAATCAGCTTCCAAGTCATCACTTTACCCAATCTCAAACCTTGCTTTGAAGAACGAACCATCTATATTTATTAAAAAATGCCACAGCGATTATCCGCCGTGGCAAAACTAATTTTATTCATAACGCAATGCTTCAACCGGATCTTTCTTCGCCGCTTTTCTTGCAGGATAAATACCAAACAATAAGCCAACGCCCATCGAAAAGATAACTGCAATTACAACAATCGTCGGCCTTACAACAACACCAACGCCAAACGCCGTCGCACCAAGGGCTACCAACGATATGCCCAGTCCCGTTCCTATCGCGCCACCGGCAAGAGAAATTGCCGCCGATTCAATCAAAAACTGTACCAATATATCCTTCGTTTTTGCGCCCAAAGCCTTACGAATACCAATTTCCCGTGTACGCTCCGTTACCGAAACCAACATGATATTCATAATCCCAATACCGCCGACCAGCAACGAAATCGCAGCAATAGCGCCCACAACCAATGACAGTGAACTCAACATACCATCAATAGTCGTCATCTGTTCCAATGCCGTGTAGCACACAACATTCTCTATATCCACACCCTTAAAGCGTGACACGAACGCCTGCACACGGTCACGGGTTTGCTCCATGTTTCCGTCCTCGTTCATGGCAAAGTATATCATCCAACTCAGGTTATTCTCCGTAAACATAAGGCTTTCCGGAACATAGGTCTCACTAAAACTGTTTCCCATTAACAACTGCATCAATACGGAATCCGTATTCTCATAGACACCAACGACCATCAACTCAATTGCTTCTTGATTGATTGTCGTTTTGATCATTTCACCTACCGCATTTTCTTTTCCGAATAATGTCAGCGCCAAGGTATCTTCGATCACGATATATTTTCGTCTTTCCTGAAAATCTCTATTGTTGAGCATACGTCCATATACGATTTCCGGATCGATAAATACCGTCGGATTTTCCGCAACACCATTGATATACGCAGACTCTGTTTTTCTTCCGGCCGTCATATCCGCACGCTCAGTGGCATTAAACCCGACATAGGTCAGACTATCACCAAGTCCTTCTTTCAGTATTTCTCCGTCCTCCAGAGAAAACATCTCGGCATCAGTATAATAATCATTTCCACTATTGATGTATAAATATGCCGCACCCATACCCACATTCTCAAATTCGCTGCTGACCATACCACGCATCGTGTCGCCCAAAGACACAATCGTAATTACAGAGCTAATACCAATAATCATACCCAACATCGTCAGGAATGAACGCATTTTATTTGCACGAATGGAGGAAAAAGCCAATTTAACGTTTTCAAATATCATTCCTTCATCCCCACTTTCATATCACTGACGATTTCTCCGTCCTTAAAACGAACAATTCGATTCGTACAATTTGCGATATCTTCTTCGTGGGTTACAACGATGACTGTCGCTCCTTCTTTGTTCAGTTTTGTAAAAAACTCCATAATTTCATGGGAGGATGCTGTATCCAAATTTCCGGTCGGCTCATCCGCAAGGATAATCGCAGGATCATTCGCCAAAGCGCGAGCAATGGCAACACGCTGTTTCTGCCCGCCGGACAGTTCGTTCGGCATATGATGAATACGATCTCCCAAGCCAACCTTCTCCAGAAGTTCTTTTGCCTTCTTTTTTCTCTTGTCTCCCTTTAAACCACCATAAATCATGGGAATCTCTACATTTTTCAGGGTAGAAGTTCTGGGAATCAACTGGAAGGCTTGAAATACGAATCCAATTTTCTTGTTTCGTACAGCCGAAAGCTCATTTTCTTTTTGATCCATAATCGGAATGCCATCTAGCAAGTACCTGCCCTCGAAATTTCGATCCATGCAACCCAAAACATTCATCAATGTAGATTTACCGGAACCCGACTGCCCCATAATCGCAACATATTCGCCTTCGGCAATGGATAAATTGATTTCCTTTAGCGCATGCACCTGGACAGCGCCCGTGTCATATATCTTATTTAATCCTTCTATTTTGATAATTTCTTTCACCATTTACTCCTCCTTACTGAGGTATTACTGCCATACCTTCAGTTAAGGTAAGACTGGGGTTCAATACAATCTGCATACCCTCTGTTAATTCAGCGCTGATAATCTCAACCAACAAATCTGTTTCCAATCCCAACTCCACAGCCACAATACGAATGGTATTATCTTCATTTACAACATAAACAACCGTTTCGCCCTCTAAGGTTTCACCAATTGCCTCGTACGGCACCGTCAGTGTATTTGACGCACTATCGATATAGATGGTCGCTCTTGCCGTAATACCCGCAATCAAGCGTTCATGCTGTTGTGTCACTGTCACATATACAGGAATCACCCGCTCCGAGGAAGACACATCTTTCGCCTCTCCTGTCGGTGAAATTCTGGAAACCACACCCTCGACCACATCGCCATTCAAGATATCGGCCGTAATTTCGACACTCTGGCCAACCTCTATCTTTGCAATATCATTCTCACTCACCAACACGCGCATCTGTAATTCTTCAATGTTTTCAATCACAAACATGGGTTTATTGCCTTCTGTTTCATCAGCAAAACGTCCGACCTTCGTGTTAACACGTGTCACCGTACCATCAATCATGCTGCGAACTTCACAATGTCCCAATGCTACCGCCTGATTATTTCGCTGCTGTAAAGCATTGGAGAGCATCTGCTGTTCTGCACTCGTGAGTACCGCCGCACCATCGGTAATATGTATTTTGTCCATTGCCGCTTTGACATCATCTAATTCTCTTTGGCTTGCCGCACCCGCCTCGTGGAGCTCTTTTATCTTTTCATATTCCTTTTTCGCTTCATCATAAGCCTTTTGACGATCCTTCAATGTTTCTTCCTGCTGCAAGCGTATTAACTGGATTTCGCCGTCTGTTACAGCAATTTGTCTTGATAACTCAGCCGTATCCAAGCGTGCCAAAAGTTGACCCTGCGTCACTTTATCGCCCTCTTGAACCAAAAGTTCAGTCACTTCATAGTGCATACGAGAGACCACTTCCACGCTCTCCGTACCTTCCAATATAGACTTTAATTTAATCACTTCGTCTAAATCTTGCCGCTCTATAAAAGAAGTGCTAACAAACTCTGCATAGCCTTCCGTATTTCCACCGCCCAATGCCATCTTTGCACCCGCTGCCACAACAACTGCGCCAATCACACCCAGCAGAATCTTCTTCTTTTTTGATAATGCCATAGTTCTTCCTCCTCAAATTCCCATTCATTTTTCCCATAGTTAATTATAACGGCAAATTCAAAAGAAAACACTTAAGTTTTCTTAATTTTTCATTAAACTTGCATCTCTTCTCGATTTTCTGCCACAACAAATGTCATGCCTACCTTGGCTCTGACAGCATCCTCGAATACTTCAATCAACGCTTTCCCATAGTTCTCCAAATGATCCAAAACGGCATCTTTATTTTCCAACACAATACAGATTTCTCCATCATACGTCACAAGCATATCCCACAGCGCATCCAGATTTTTTCCATAGTATGGCGGAAAACTCAGCATCTCTCTTAAATATATATGCGCCGCTTCCTTATCAGACATTTTTGCTCCATCTAAGCGTACTTCCATGCTCAATCCCCTCCATATAATAATTCAAAAGATTCATAGTGGTCGCTCGTATGATAAATATTTCCATTCTCGTCAAAAACCAATCGCTCCGCGCCACGAAAGCCGCCTTGATAATTTACATCACATTCCTTATAATCGGCATTCAGAGGCAAAAGTTTCTCGCGATTGCCAAAGCGGTCTCCGCCAATACACATGCCCTCTGCAATCTCCCATAGATTACCTTTAGAACTTACCCAGCCAAATGCTTCGGCCTCGGACTTCGTAATATAGTTTATCGGCAATGTCCCATAGATATGCAAATACAGCGCTACATCTTCCGCCGTATAATACCACTCGCCTTGATGCACTTGTACTTTGGCGTCATCATCGCTGATGCCCATCTCTATGGACGGATTCTGCGCTGTGTCATCATTCAGTACATTCGGATTGCTCTGACATCCGGATAACATCACCATCAATAACAAAAGCCACATACTGATTTTATAAAAAACTTTCTTCATCTTACACGCTCCCAAATCTTATTTGCCAGAGAAAATTATATCATGAATTTGCATTTTCGTCATCTTTGAAGCAAATCACAAATTCTTTGCATAAAAAAAGGAAGCATCCTTTTGGATACTCCCTTTGAAAATTTTAATTACTCAATAATTTCAACTACGGAACCAGCACCTACTGTTCTACCACCTTCACGGATGGAAAAACGAAGACCCTGTGTCATAGCAATTGATGTAATCAAATCGATAGACATTTCAACGTTGTCACCAGGCATACACATTTCTACGCCTTCAGGCAACGAGATAACACCGGTAACGTCTGTTGTTCTAAAGTAGAACTGAGGTCTATAGTTGTTAAAGAAAGGCGTATGACGGCCACCTTCTTCTTTGCTCAAAACATAAACCTGAGCTGTAAATTTTGTGTGAGGTTTGATGGAACCGGATTTAGCCAATACCTGACCTCTTTCGATTTCATCTCTTTGTACACCACGAAGAAGAACGCCAATGTTGTCGCCAGCTTCAGCCTGATCCAACAACTTTCTGAACATTTCCACGCCTGTTACAACTACTTTTCTTGTTTCTTCTGTCAAACCAACGATTTCAACTTCATCCTGAACTTTAACGATACCGCTTTCTACTCTACCAGTAGCAACTGTACCACGGCCTGTGATGGAGAAAACGTCCTCGATAGGCATCAAGAAAGGTTTTTCTGTATCACGTTTTGGTTCTGGAATATAAGACTCTACTTCGTTGAACAAGTCAACAATTTTGTCTCCCCATGCACTGGAAGTATCCTGTAATGCCTGGAATGCAGAACCTCTGATAACAGGAATATCATCACCAGGGAATTCATACTCAGAAAGAAGTTCTCTGATTTCCATTTCAACCAAGTCAAGCAATTCTTCGTCATCTACCATGTCACATTTGTTCATGAAAACAACGATATAAGGAACGCCTACCTGACGGGAAAGCAAGATGTGCTCTCTAGTCTGAGCCATAGGGCCGTCTGTTGCAGCAACAACCAAGATAGCGCCGTCCATCTGTGCAGCACCAGTGATCATGTTTTTAACGTAGTCAGCATGTCCTGGGCAGTCAACGTGAGCGTAGTGTCTAGCAACTGTTTCATACTCAACGTGAGCTGTAGAAATTGTAATACCACGTTCTCTTTCTTCAGGAGCTTTGTCGATGTTCTCGAAAGCTACCGCTTCACCAAACTGGTATCTGTCGTGCAATGTTTTTGTAATTGCAGCTGTAAGAGTTGTTTTACCGTGGTCAACGTGACCGATTGTACCAATATTCATATGAGGTTTGGTTCTTTCAAATTTTTGCTTTGCCATTTTTCAATATCCTCCTTTAAGGTATGTTGGAATTTTGTTGAGCGCGTACATCCTATAATGTACTTATCGCCTTCAATTATATTCGTTTTCTAATCTTTTTGCAATACCAAAAATCCATTCTTTTCATAGATGTCCGGCTTTGCGTCTTGTCTTTATTTCAAAGGTTATTCGGAAGCTTTTCTGCCATCCAAAACCTTTTCTTGAATAGATTTAGGGCAAGGTTCATAGTGGTCAACTTCCATTACATAAGTACCACGACCCTGAGATCTGGAACGCAAATCTGTTGCGTAACCAAACATCTCAGCCAACGGTACGAATGAATGAATTACCTGAACACCACTTCTCGCTTCCATGCCTTCGATACGGCCACGGCGAGAGTTCACATCACCGATAACATCACCCATGTATTCTTCCGGCACAGAAATAGTAACCTTCATAATAGGCTCCAGCAATACCGCGTCACCTTTTCTCATCGCTTCTTTAAAAGCCATGGAACCGGCAATTTGGTAAGCCATTTCGGAGGAGTCAACATCATGGTAAGAACCATCATAAACTTCCGCTTTAACGCCTAACACAGGGTAACCGCCCAAAATACCGCTCAGCATTGCCTGCTGGATACCTTTATCGATAGCAGGAATATATTCTCTTGGAATAGAGCCACCCACTGTACTGTTTACGAATTCGTAGTTATTATCCGCATCCGTAGGGATTGGATAGAAACGAACCTTACAATGACCATACTGACCACGACCACCGGACTGACGTACGAACTTACCTTCTACATCAACGTCTTTGCGGAATGTTTCTTTATAAGACACCTGAGGTGCACCAACGTTTGCTTCCACCTTAAATTCTCTCAAAAGACGGTCAACAATGATTTCCAAATGCAGCTCGCCCATTCCGGCAATAATTGTCTGCCCTGTTTCCTCATTGGTATAGGTCTTAAATGTTGGATCTTCTTCGGCCAATTTCGCCAATGACATACCCATTTTATCTCTGCCGGCCTTTGTTTTAGGCTCAATCGCAACTTCGATAACAGGTTCAGGGAATACCATGGATTCCAGAACAACCTCGTGATCTTCGTCACAAATCGTATCACCTGTCGTTGTCAGTTTGAAACCAACAGCCGCAGCGATATCACCAGCATATACTTTTTCAATTTCTTCTCTATGGTTTGCATGCATCTGTAAGATACGGCCAACACGTTCTTTTTTACCCTTTGTAGAGTTATAAACATATGTGCCTGAATCCAGCGTACCTGAGTACACACGGAAGAATGCCAATCTGCCAACAAATGGATCATTCATAATTTTGAATGCCAACGCCGCAAATGGTTCTTCATCAGAAGAATGCTTTTCAACTTCTTCTCCGGTATCCGGGTCAACACCTTTGATTGCCGCAATGTCTGTTGGTGCAGGCATATACTCAATAACGCCGTCCAGCAATTTCTGAACGCCTTTGTTTCTGTATGCAGAACCACAGAATACAGGAATTATTGCGCAAGCGATACATGCTTTACGCAATGCAGCCATCAATTGATCGTTCGCAATTTCTTCGCCTTCCAAATACAGCATCATTAAATCTTCATCTGTCTCAGCAATTGCCTCGATCATCATTTGTCTGTATTCGTTTGCTTTTTCTTTCATATTTTCAGGGATTTCAGATTCCCCTACTTCCTTGCCTAAGTCATCTTCGTAGATAAACGCTTTCATTTTCATCAAATCAATCGTACCCACGAAGTCACTTTCCGCACCGATTGGCAAATGCATTGCAACAGGATTACATCCCAGTCTGTCTCTCATCATTTGCAAAACGTTGTAGAAGTCTGCACCCATGATGTCCATTTTATTAACGAACGCCATTCTGGGTACATTATAATTATCCGCCTGACGCCACACGGTTTCAGACTGTGGTTCAACACCACCCTTTGCACAAAATACGCAAACCGCACCGTCCAATACACGCAAAGAACGTTCTACTTCAACTGTAAAGTCCACGTGTCCCGGTGTATCGATGATGTTGATTCTGTTATCATCCCAATGACAGGTTGTCGCAGCAGATGTGATTGTAATACCTCTCTCCTGCTCTTGTTCCATCCAGTCCATGGTTGCCGTACCCTCATGGGTATCACCAATCTTATAATTACGGCCGGTGTAGAACAAAATACGTTCTGTCAGAGTAGTCTTACCTGCGTCAATGTGAGCCATAATACCAATGTTTCTGGTTTTCTCCAGCGGAAATGCTCTCTTTGCCACGCTTTACTCCTCCTTTGATTATCAACTAAATGAATGAACCCGAATCCGAAGCATATTCCTTGATACATCCAAGCCAAGAAATTTTTCTCCAAAAACCCGATATTCCATTCTCAAAATTACCATTTGAAATGGGAGAAAGCTTTGTTTGCTTCTGCCATTCTGTGGGTTTCGTCTTTTTTCTTGCAAGCGCCACCCGTGTTGTTTAACGCATCCATGAGCTCTCCTGCAAGACGATCCTGCATAGTTTTCTCACCGCGTTTTCTTGAGAATGTTGTTAACCAACGAAGTCCCAAAGTCTGACGTCTTTCAGGTCTGATTTCCATAGGCACCTGATAAGTTGCACCACCCACACGGCGTGCTTTAACTTCCAGTACAGGCATGATATTGCCTAACGCTTCTTCAAAAGCCTCTAAAGACGCTTTACCTGTTTTTTCTGTTACTTTCTCGAATGCACCGTAAACGATTTTCTCAGCAACACCTTTTTTGCCGTCAAGCATAATGCTGTTGATTAATTTCGTTACAAGCTTGCTGTTGTAGATAGGATCTGCTAAGACCTCTCTTTTTGCAACATGTCCTCTTCTTGGCACGATTCTTCCCTCCTTAATGAATAATAATATTCTCGGTACTCCGCGAAGCTATATTCTCCGCGTTTTCATGCCTTACCGCTCAATGTATATCTCGTCTAAGCAATCGCAGATTGTATTGATCTGTATAAGGCATTTCTTCTTTTCCAATTTAAATTACTTCTTTGCTGCTTTCGGACGCTTCGCTCCGTATTTGGATCTAGCTTGCATTCTGTTTGCAACGCCCGCTGTATCCAAAGTACCTCTGACGATGTGATAACGCACACCGGGAAGATCCTTTACTCTACCGCCTCTGATAAGAACAACACTATGTTCTTGAAGGTTATGACCTTCGCCCGGGATGTAAGCAGTCACTTCGATACCATTGGAGAGACGAACTCTGGCGATTTTTCTCAACGCCGAGTTAGGCTTCTTTGGTGTAGATGTTTTAACTGCTGTACACACACCACGTTTCTGAGGAGAAGAAACATCTGTCGCTTTTTTCCGCAAAGAGTTTAAACCCTTCTGCAAAGCTGGTGCTGTTGACTTCTTTTCAATGCTTTTTCTACCTTTTCTTACTAATTGGTTAAACGTAGGCATGAATTGCACCTCCTTATAAAATAATACTTTCTGCTCTTGCAATTATTTTGCCTTCATGGCTACCATATGGGCGTGCTTAGAAATGCCCATAAATGCAGACACTAGAGAATTTTATCACTCCCAACCCGAAAAGTCAATGTTTTTTCCGAAATATCAAGGATTTTCCGCTTCTTAACTAATTTTTCCATCCAAAACCAAATCACATTGTCTCATATCCGCATCCTCCCTACACAGGAGCGCCTCTTTCTTCCTTTGGTACCATCAAACTTCATCCGTGTAATACAACAAAACAGCTCCCCGCCTTGTCCGCGGAAAGCCGTTTCTCCAAATTCCATCAACAATGAGAAAAATAGACCTCTTTCAATAGTCCATACGCCGTGTCCTCATGAACCTTTTTCACAAACAATTTATAAATTTCGCCGCCGCGCTCGCCGATGTCATCCATACGCATTCTACCTGTATGACAAACAACATCCGTCTTTATATCGATTCCGCTCTGACTCAAAATGTCCTTTGCCAAACCAAACTGCCCACAACTTTTTGTTAATAGAACTTCTCTCCAACCGAATAATAACATCTTGCATCCCCCTCTTCCTTTATTCACCCTGACATTTCATTTGTAATCCATACGATAAAATATTCTGTATTCTTCGTGCATGTCATTTATCTCTGCATTCAGTATAAAAAAACTTTTTTCATAGTTCAAGACGTTTCCAGAAGTTGTAAACGTTCTGTAACCAAACTGTAAACTTCCAATCTTGTCCTATCCGAACAAAAAAAGCGGGAAGCATATGCTTCCCGCCATCTAGCTATAATTATCTTATTGTCCCGCCAATCTCTTGTAACTTTCCAATCTGTCTTTCGCATCTTCTTCAGATACTTCGAACAATTTTTCAGCCACTTCCGGGAATGTTCTTTGCAAAGAACTATAACGAACTTCACCAAGCAAGAAATCTCTGAAGCTCGCTGTTGGTTCTTTGGAATCCAGACTAAACGGATTTTTACCCTCTTTCTTCAATTCAGGGTTAAATCTGTACATATGCCAGTATCCGGAATCAACCGCACGCTTGATTTCGCCCTGAGCATCGCTCATTCCGCCCTTCAGGCCGTGGTTGATACAAGGAGCATATGCAATAATCAAGGATGGACCATCATACTGCTCTGCTTCTTGCATTGCTTTTACAACCTGGTTTTTATCAGCGCCCATAGCCACCTGTGCTACATACACATAGCCATAGCTCATTGCCATCATACCAAGGTCTTTTTTCTTCACTCTCATACCTGCTGCCGCAAACTGTGCCACAGCACCAACCGGTGTAGCTTTGGAAGCCTGACCGCCTGTGTTGGAGTAAACTTCTGTATCGTATACCATGATGTTTACATCTTCGCCGGCAGCCAAAACATGATCCAAACCGCCATAACCAATGTCATAAGCCCAACCATCGCCACCGAATATCCATTGAGATTTTTTCACTAACTGATCTTGATTTTCCAAGATGTAAGCGATAATTTTGTTTGCCTCTGCATTGGAACCGCTATAAGCCTTCACTGCTTCAACAACTGCGTTAGAAGTTGCTCTGGATTTTTCACCATTTTTCATGGTTTCGATCCAAGCATCAACAACCGCCGCAAAAGAAGGTTCGATAGACTTTAATTCTTCCATTCTGCCTTTTAAGCCTTCTCTCATCTGCTTCACAGCCGTTGCCATACCAAAACCGAACTCTGCATTATCTTCAAACAAAGAGTTTGCCCAAGCAGGTCCACGACCCGTCTTTATTTACTGTATAAGGCATAGAAGGAGCAGAACCACCCCAGATGGATGTACAGCCTGTTGCGTTCGCAATGTACATTCTATCGCCAAATAACTGTGTGATCAATTTTGCATAAGGTGTCTCGCCACAACCGGCACATGCACCGGAGAACTCCAACAATGGTTGTTCAAACTGACTGCCCTTTACAGAACCCTTATCCATCGGATTTTCTTTGTGCGCAACTTCATCAATCGCATAATCCCATTTCGCAATTTCCACTTCCTGTGTAGCCAATGGCTTCATAACCAATGCTTTCTTCGGAGATGGGCAAACCACTACGCAACTGCCGCAACCCATACAGTCTAATGAAGATACCTGCATTCTGTATTTATATGGAGCAAATGCAGCGCCGCCTTTTGCATCAACCGTAACAAAACCACTTGGCGCTTTCGCAACTTCTTCGTCTGTCAACAAAATAGGTCTGATGGAAGCATGAGGGCACACATATGCGCACTGATTACACTGAATACAGTTTTCAGGAATCCACTCAGGTACGTCAACAGCAACACCACGTTTTTCATACGCAGAAGTTCCGCAAGGGAATGTGCCATCTTCTCTGCCAACAAATGTAGAAACAGGAAGCTTGTCACCTTCTTGTGCATTCATCGGTTTTACAACATTTTCTACGAACTCTGTTGTCTTTCTTGCAGTAGCTGTCGTTGCATCAGCAGCATTTGCCCAACTTGCAGGAACATCAACCTGAACAATCCCGTCAACACCTCTATCAACTGCCGCATAATTCATATTCAAGATGGCATCGCCGCTCTTGCTGTAAGATTTTGTGATTGCCACTTTCATATACTCTACTGCCTGTTCAATTGGAATAATATTTGCCAATTTGAAGAATGCAGACTGTAATACTGTATTGATTCTGTTACCTAAGCCGATTTCTTTCGCAATCTCTGTACCGTCAATGATATAGAATTTTGCTTTTTTCTCAGCCAGCTGTCTTTTCAGCTTGCCTGGTAGATGCTCTTCCAACTCCGCCGTTGTCCATGTTGTATTCAACAAAAATGTTCCGCCGTCATTCAATTCGCTAACCATATCATAAAGATTTACATACTCCTGCTTATGACAAGCAACAAAGTCTGCTGTCTTAACCAGATAGGTGGAACGAATCGGCTTGTGTCCGAAACGCAAATGAGATTGTGTAATACCGCCGGATTTCTTGGAGTCATAGCTGAAGTATGCCTGCGCATACATATCTGTATGGTCACCAATGATTTTAATGGAGTTTTTGTTCGCGCCTACTGTACCGTCGGCACCAAGACCCCAGAATTTACAGCTGATTGTACCGTCATCGCCTGTAACATTAAGCTCATCGCCAACTTCTAAAGAAAGATTTGTTACATCATCCACAATACCGATTACGAAACGATTCTTCGGTTTGTCCAAAGACAAGTTTGCATAAACTGCAACAAACTGTGCAGGTGTAACATCCTTGGAACCCAGTCCATAACGGCCACCGACAACAACCGGCGCGTTGTCCAGTTCGAACATCGCTGTACAAACGTCCATGTATAAAGGTTCGCCCTGAGAACCGGGCTCTTTCGTTCTGTCTAAAACAGCAACTTTCTTTACTGTCTCTGGAATTGCTTCTAAAAATTTGGATGCAACAAAAGGTCTGAACAAATGAACTTTTACTAAGCCGACTTTTTCGCCTTTTGCCATCATATAATCGATTGTTTCTTCAATCGCTTCACAAGCGGAACCCATTGCAATGATAACTCTATCCGCATCCGGTGCGCCATAGTAATTGAAGAGCTTGTAATCTCTGCCCGTAACTCTGTTGATTTCACCCATATAATGCTCAACAACTTCAGGCAAAGCATCATAATATTTGTTCGCTGCTTCACGGGCCTGGAAATAAATATCAGGATTCTGCGCCGTACCTCTGATCACAGGATGTTCCGGATTCAGCGCATTTCTTTTGAATGTGTTCACTGCATCCATGTCAATAATTTTTGCCAATTCATCATAATCCACACATTCAATTTTCTGAATTTCATGACTCGTTCTAAAACCGTCAAAGAAGTGTAGGAAAGGCACTCGGCCTTTGATTGCACATAAATGCGCTACACAACCCAGATCCATAACTTCCTGCACACTGTTGGAAGCAAGCATAGCAAATCCCGTTTGACGACAAGCCATAACATCGGAATGATCGCCGAAAATGGATAATGCCTGCGCAGCCAATGCACGTGCTGTTACGTGAAACACACCGGGAAGTAATTCACCGGAGATTTTATACATATTAGGAATCATCAGCAACAGACCTTGAGAAGCTGTGTACGTGGTTGTTAATGCACCTGCCGCCAAAGAGCCGTGCACCGTACCTGCCGCACCTGCTTCAGATTGCATTTCTACCACTTTCACTGTTTGTCCAAAAAGATTCTTTTTGCCATTTGCCGCCCAATCGTCTGTTTTCTCAGCCATTGGGGAAGATGGTGTGATGGGGAAAATGCCGGCTACTTCTGTAAATGCATATGATGCATATGCTGCCGCTTCATTGCCATCCATCGTTTTCATAACTTTAGACATAGTTCTTCCTCCTTCTTACTTACTTACCTAGTTAAATAATTGTCTCTTTTTTGCGGCCAATACCGCACATCATTCTGCAAAATTAATATTTGCAAAACCACTTCTTTAGCATAAGCGCAAGTACAACACATCCCCAGATTTGTCAGACATGAGTCGCCACTCTTTGCCTATGATGAAGTCTCTATTTACCCGTTCATTATACAATCATTTCATTCTCATTTCAACCGCAAAATCGAATTTCAACCGTTATGTTTCTAACAAAATTTGATTTATATACGTTGCAGACATGCATCTTGCCCCTAATGATTTTTTTCAGTCAAAATCATAAATTTTTGCAGAAAATCACGCCTTTTCAATGTCAGACAAAGAAATGAAAAAAATTCTATTCACAGTAAATTAATCATGCAAAAAGCCAATATTTTGACAATAATAAGTCAAAGTAGAAATTTTTTGAAAAAATTTCTTCAAAAATTTCTACTCGATTATTCCTAATAAAATAAAGGCCTATAAACAATTTAACTTTCTATTTGGTTTTCCATTCGAAAAGAATATACCTGCCTCCGCCTCGACTTCAATCGCCAAAAGCTAAGTTATTCTCATCTCGCGATTTCGTAACGCAAATGCCATGCATAGCCGGGCTCTTCATAAGAAACCGAAACATCTATCATATTACATAAGGATTCAAGGTCAAAATAAATCCCGCTCTCCTCCACCCAATAGGGAATCGTATAACGCTGCTGCCTATAAACAGTGAGCAGTTCTCCATCATCCTTTGCGAAGGCGCTTTGGGGTAAAACTACAGTTTTCCCGACATGCGAAAATACCGCTCGGGCTTCTTTCGCCTTCAATCCAAACCGCCCATCCCTGTAGATACTTTCCGTCGTATGTTGGCGGCCATTTATCAAAAAAACGACCGACTGTACGCCGACAAACTCTTCTACCACAATTTCTTCCGCTACCGCGACTTCCTCTGCCGCAACCACCCCTCCTGATACAGCCGGTTCTTTCGGTACAACCAGCTCTTCCACTAAGTTCGCCGCCACTTCCTCTATCTGCACTACAGACACTACACTCTCTTCCGCAATTTCCGTTCTCCACGGATTGTTTTTGTCAGGGTCTGTGGGATCCCATCCACTTCTACTATCACTTGTATCCAATATAATCGGCGCTTGCGGTATAATCGGCTCCGCTCATCACTTTTATACATACGTACTGTCGTTCCGGATGGACAATTGTCGTAAATCCACTTTGCATCCTCTACCGTCAAACGGATGCACCCCATAGATGCAGAAGTTCCCAGCTTGTTATAGGCCTGTGTATCCAAAGAATCTTTCGCCATAGTTCTGTAAGGAACCGAATGGAACAAAATATGCCCCGTAATCCTCGTTGCGTATTGTCCATAAACATTCCCGAACAAAGCTCTCCATTCATACTTATTCGTTGTTTTGTATGTTCCTGTCGGCGTAGCTGCCCCCGTCGAACAGTAAAAAGCACGTTCCGCTGTGTATACTCCGCCTGCCCCCTGGCGATATACTGTCACGATATTCTGTGTTATATTCACATCGATACGGTATTCCGCTTCTGCTGCCCATACCTGAACCGTCGAAAAAAAACACCCTATACACAAGGCAATTAAAATACCGATTCTCTTCATTCGCATATACCTCCCGCGCATCTTCCGCGCCACCAAATCATTTCTTCTTTTTCCTATTATAATGTATAAGCATTAAAATTGCATTTCAAATTTTTTAAGTTTTTCTGTCAATTTCTCAATCAAATCCGGAGAATTTGTAATATGATTGTCATTTGCGTTTTGGTACACCTTGTGATATTATCTATACGAAGAATCATCATTAAATTTCGTTCGGAAGGCAAAGGGATTGCTATGGCAAAAGGTACCGGCACAAAGCTGATTGCACAAAACAAAAAAGCATATCATGACTATTTTATTGAAGAAACGTTTCAAGCCGGCATCTCTTTGGTTGGAACCGAAGTAAAAAGTCTGCGGGACGGAAAATGCAGCCTGAAAGAAAGCTTTATCCGTATTGAAAATGAAGAGGCCTTCATCTATGGCATGCACATCAGCCCTTATGAACAAGGAAATATCTTCAACAGAGACCCATTGCGTCCAAGACGTCTCTTGCTTCACAAAAGCCAAATCAGAAAAATTTTCCACGAAAGTCAAGTTGCAGGCTATACCATTGTTCCTTTAAGAGTTTATTTGAGCCGCAGCTTGGTAAAGATAGATATTGCCCTTGCCAAGGGTAAAAAGCTCTACGATAAGCGTGACTCCATTGCCAAAAATGATCAACGCCGACAGGCAGAAAAAGAGTTTAAAATTCGTAATTTAACCTGATTTCTTCGGCATCTTCGAGGTCTTTCTATTATGGGGATGTAATGGTTTCGACGGGAGTCTTGAAAGTAAGGATAGCCATCCGCAGCCCGGTGACTGCGTCAACAAGCCGGAACCTTTTAAAAAGAAAAGACAATAATAATTTAGCATACGCTGCCTAATTGCGGCAGCCGTCGGCCTCTAATCTCTCGCTATTAGAGAATCCGGCGTCGACTTTGCGGGGCACTTTTTTACCTAAGCTTTGCGGTAAAAAAAGAATGATGAAGCTACTAAGGTGCATAGCCTGTCAATCGGCGATGTAACGAGGGAATGTAAAAAGACTGACTCTGATGGAAGAAGTTCTTATGGATGGGTTTTCGGACAGGGGTTCAATTCCCCTCATCTCCACCAAATGGCCCAAAGACGAACACCTATTATTTCAAAGGCGGCTTTGCCGTAACGGTATGGTTCTGAGGGTAAAAGAGAACAGCGCCTTAATGTCGACAATTAAGGCGCTGTTTTCTATCTTGCTTTGTACTTGTCTTTAGGTATCTCTAACCGAAACACCTTGAGGCCATAACTGCTGGCATAAATACGTCTGCCTTTTACAGTTATGTAGGGAGTGTATATAACAACATACGCTTCCATGGGCGCACCTCCTTTGCAGAAGTGTTCCCTCTTGCAAATATCAATAATTGTGATATAATGAACCTGCTATAGTTTTATTATGTCGACATCACAATGTCGATAAGGCAAGGGGCCAGCCACAGAAGTGTGGACTGGCTCATTGTTTTTTGAGTTTCTCTTTAAGGTTTTGGATAAATGCGGGAAGCATATTTTTCACATACAAATCAATGTAATCCAAATCTTTTTCGGTAACATTTTCCGGAATATGGATTCGCGCTGATTGCCCTCCCAATGTTGGAATTTCAAAATTGTAAGTCCCAATAGCTGATTCCGTTTGGTTGGCTCTTGAAGCATCGCCTTGAATATTTGCATTTGTAGTTACAGTTGATTCGATAACCTCCTGCAACAGGGCATCATCCTCCATGCAAAGCACACCATTAGTAATAATTCCTAAATATTCCGCGCTGGAAATAAAACATTCGGCCGCATTGTCTTTAGAGTTTTTGATAATCCGATATTCGTTCATCAGAATATTGCTCAACTGACCTTTTTGAGGGATTGCCTTATTCACAAATCGTTCGATAAGCTTCGAATATAGCGGTGGTTTATCAAAGCATTCCCTTAAAACCTTTTTTGCACTATCAGTGCCTGTTGGGTACAAAATTTTCTTAGAAACGTCCGTTAACTGCGCTGTGCTACCGCCAGTGGTGATTAGCCCAAATTGCTTTGACGCGCCGACTCTGCTCAAGAACGACTTAGTTGTAGGGCTTGTAAGTCCCATTACACCAAGTATAGAAGAATAAGAAACGACTTTGCCGCCAAGATTATCAATTATTTTAATAAACTCGTAGCATTCTTCAATAGTTGCTGCCGGGTAAAGTGGGCTTTTATCGCGTTTTGTCTTGCTCTGTTCCTGCGTCACAATGCATCCTCCTTTCTAATTTAGTCCAGTATACCATATGCGGCGTTGGATTGCAATAGGAGAAGATTAAAAAACTCATTAAAGTTTTCGAATCGGATTAGACAAGTTTATCGTGCGACAGCCGAGATAGAGAACCGTAGTTAAGTCCCCCATGTGTATTTGTATATTAATGAAAAACGAAAGAGCGGATAAGGTACAGACCTTATCCGCTCTTTCGTTTTTTTTGTCTTCTTCTTTTCGTTTTGCTTCCCATTCAGCAAGCTCTTGCTTGCCCTGCTCGCTCTCATAAAACTTTCGTATCTCCGGAACAAGAAAGCGCGCGAATGATTCAATTATGGATTGGGGAAGTTCAATCTCTTTCTCAGTTTTGTCTTCACCCATCTACGCCACCCTAAACTGCAAAACAGCTGATGTAAATTTGGCCTCTAAACGCCGACGAATATCTTCGTCTACGATATTATGCTGGATGCCATTATCATCATAAACCGTCCGCATGGATAGTTTCGCAATATATCCGCTGTAATATTGATAACTTTTTCAATGGCGATTGTATCACCGGAAGCTGCCTCACAGATAACATCAAAGGGCAGCAGATTATTTGTTTTCTTCATTTTCAATTTCCTCCAGAATCTTTTTTAGTAATTTCAGACTGCTTGTCCTTTGATAACTGATGGTACGGTGCATCGCATTCAGTCGATCCGCGATTTCTCGGTCATTCAAACCAAGGAAATAGTAAAGCAGGATGATATCGCGCCTACTATCTGGCAGCAACCGAATTGCTTCGGCCAGCAGTTCGCTCTTGATGGCAATGTCATAGCCAAGAACGGAAAATCGCTGCTCATCGGTGATGTACTCATCGGTAACGGCGAATAGATTTGCACCGGCTTCAGGAAAATCGAATAGCGACACTTCGTGATCAGCAAGCCGCGCCTGTTGTCGATAAATTGACCGTGCTTCGTATTTGACAACCTTTTTGCAGAAAGCATCGAATTGGTGACGGATGCGCTCTTTATCCTTCGAGGTAAACTCCACTTTGTTCACCCCCTTTCCGCCACGACCACGGCAGGGAGAGGGAGAAAAAGAAAACTCGCAGAGAGTTTTTTAAAATATTTTTTCGGGGTTTGGGGTTTCCCCAACAAGCATTTTTGTGCAGAACGACCGCAGGCCGGAATGAACGAGAATACGGAAGTG